>ENA-ORUI01000886-ORUI01000886.1-human-gut-metagenome-genome-assembly--contig:-NODE-886-length-34192-cov-9.183994_pt1 | contig 34192 bp, 38 predicted proteins | sample MGYA00242078_ERZ509205 | MGnify/ENA primary metagenome ERZ509205 (study PRJEB26280, sample SAMEA2338828) | human gut metagenome | biome: human gut; feature: human-associated habitat; material: faeces... | reverse complement strand
GTTACCTAGTCTGTGAAGCAGGAAACTTGGGAGGTGACGACCAAGGCGAATTAAGTTTATTTAATTCTTTTGTTCTGGTAATGTTATATCAGAATTTGATTCTTTATATGATGAAAAGTATGATGCTATGAGAGATAATCTTGAAGGTAAGGCAAAAATATTTTGGGATGGATTATTTCAATTTTATGATTGGTCTGATATTTATAATTCTATGTTGTTTTCTAGTGAACCTTGTTATATGAAGCAGGTACTTTTACGGAATAAACATTTAGATGGTTTAGAATATCAAAACTTAAGGAGTGAAATTTCTAAGGCTACTATTACTCCTTATATTGGTGATATAAATAAGTTGGTTTCAAATTTTACTTCTACATATGATTTTATCAATTTATCTAATATTTGTTCTTATCAGGAAGTTTCTAGTTATATTCAATTGCTTTACTCTTTGCCTTTGGAGATTCATGGGGAGGCTTTAAGTTATTTTTATTCTCTTAGTCCTTCTGTTCAATCAAGATTTAAAGAGATAAGTCCTAGTTTTTTAATTTTTCCTAATAAGGAAAGTGGAGTTATGATTTATACAAAAAAGTACAAATAATTTATTTGTACTTTTTGCATTCGATAATATAGTTTTTATTTTTTGTTTCTTTTTTTATTCTAATATATTGAAATTTACCATAACGTCTAATGCTAAAGATATCATTTTCTTTTAATAGATAAGAATTATTTTTTAAAATATCGTAGTTTAATATAATTTCTTTATTTTTTATTTTTTCTAGAATATTTGGTCTGCTTGTTTGTATTAATCTTGCGATAACAGTATCAATTCTATTACTAGAAGCAATGATTTCTATATGTTCGAATTCTTTTGTATGGTCTTTTAATATTTCTAGAGGTCTTTCTATTAATTCGATGCGTGAGTTTTTAATCATTAATAAATTATTTTTTATATAAGGTGCAATGGTTTCTAATATATAGATATAGTAATGATTATTAGTAATTATTATATCTCCAAATAATTCACTGGTAATGTTTAGTGAAAATAGTGTTCCAAGTATTTCTCGATGCTCTAGAGGTACTTTTGTTTTTATTTCATATAGTATTACATTAGGTTCTTCTTTTTTATAGAATATATTTTTTTCACTGTCTATATATGGTTTATAAACTTTATATGTATCTTTTTTTAATTTCTTTTTTAGTTCTTGTTGTTCTTTAGGATCTAAGAAAAAAGTTGGTTGATTATGATTTAGTTTATTTAGATTTTTTTCTACAGTGTACATGATATCACCTTTTATTGTTGTTTCTTTTCCATTAGTTTTCTATATTCTGTCATTGTTTCTTTAGAAAATGGTTGAATGTTATTTTTTTCTCTCCATAATTTTAGTTCTCGTTGAAGATAATGGTGATTAAACCCAGGTTTTTCATTTTCTAATTCTTCTATATATTGAGTTACTAGAGCTAGATTTTTTATAGGAATTTCTTTCCCTGTCCTTTTTATTACTTCCTGATAAAACGGATAGCTTTGTACTGATGTTTCATCATACACTTCATATACTATTGGTTTGAATAATTCATAATATAGCTTTTTTTCCCATTTGAATCCATCTGTTGTATCATAGACAAACCCATCTTTTTCTACCCAGGAATGATTTGGATATTCATCATTTTTTTCAATGCAATTAATATCTCCGTGTACTAGATGAAAATGATTCATTCCTCTTGATAAATTTACGGAGCATACATAACATTCTCCCTTACATAAGAAATTTGTAAATAAGGATATTGTAAGTGGTAATCCTTCGAAAGTATGTTGTCTTAAGTTATCGATTAGTTCTTCTTCGTAAGGGGCTATTTTATGCGCATTGTAAGCTTGAATTAATAATTCTTTTGATATTTCCATTGCTTCTCCTTTTTTCTTGCTTAGTATAACATATTTTTAGAAAGAGTAAAAGTAGAAAAAGATTTATGGTATAATAGAAAAATAAGTGGTGAGTTTTATGGATAATTATGTCAGTAATTTAGAAAGTTGGTTTGTAAAAAACAGGAAAGAACTTCCTTGGCGGATGGATAAAAATCCTTATCATGTATGGATATCTGAAATTATGTTGCAGCAGACTAGAATTGAAGCAGTCCTTTCTTATTATGAGCGCTTTATGAAAGAACTTCCTACTATTTCTTCCTTGGCTGATGTTTCAGAAGATAGATTGTTGAAACTATGGCAAGGTCTTGGTTATTATAATCGAGCACGTAATTTGAAGCGTGCTGCTATTATGATTATGGAGCAGTATGGTGGGATTTTTCCTACTACTTATTTAGAAATTATTCAATTACCTGGGGTCGGCGAGTATACAGCTAGTGCGATATCTTCAATTTGTTTTGGTGAAAGGCAAGTTACCGTCGATGGAAATGTGATGAGAGTATTTACTAGATTTTATAATGACTTTTCTAATATTTCTAAGGATAGAACTAGAGTAATGATTCATGATAAATTACTTTCTGTTATGGCCGGTGATCCAGGTTGTTTTAATGAAGCACTTATGGAATTGGGCGAAGTAGTTTGTATTCCTAATGGAATACCTAAGTGTTCTATTTGTCCTTTAAGAGAGGGATGTCAGTCTAATAAAAATTGTAATTACTTTATGTTTCCTGTTAAAGATGAGAAAAGAATAAAAGAGGAAGTAGAAATGACTGTAATTATTCCTGTTTGGAATGATAAAACATTTGTTAGAAAAAGAAAGGAACCAGGTCTTTTACACAATCTCTATGAATTTTATAATGTTGTTGGTAATATTACTATGAAGAAAGTTAAAGACGTTTCAAAAGAGTTTGGTAAAGTTGAGAGGATAAAGAAAAGTATTTGTTATACTCATGTATTTACGCATAAAAAGTGGAAGATGCAGGCATATTTTGTATTTTTGGAAAGCGTGAATTGTCGAAGTTTATTTTATAGTATATCTGATATTGAAAATAGTTTTGCTTTGCCTACAGCTTTTAGTCCATTTTTATATCAATTGAAGGAGGAGTTAAAATGAAAATAGTATCATGGAATGTTGCGGGAATTAGAGCTTGTTTAAAGAAAGGGTTAGCAGATTTTTTTCAGGATGTGGATGCTGATGTTTTTTGTATGCAAGAAGTGAAGGCAACAGAAGATCAATTTGATTTTAGACCTGAAGGTTATCAAATGTATTTATATCCAGCTGTTAGAAAAGGATATTCTGGTACAGTTGTTTTTAGTCGAGTAAAGCCTATTTCTGTTACTTATGGAATAGGAGATAGTGAATATGATGATGAAGGTCGTAATATTACTTTAGAGTTTTCTCACTTTTATTTAGTTAATTGTTATGTTCCTAACGTTAAAAGAGATTTGTCTAGAATGGAATCTCGTATGCGGTATGAAGAATTGTTTTTAGATTATGTTAAAAAATTAGAAAAGAAGAAACCAGTTGTCTTTTGTGGAGATATGAATGTTGCGCATGAGGAAATTGATATTAAAAATGTAAAATCTAATATTGGCAATGCGGGTTTTACTTATGAAGAACGTGGAAAATTTAGTGAGTTATTAAATGCAGGTTTTGTAGATACTTTTCGCTATTTATATCCAGACACGAGAGATGCTTACACTTGGTGGAGTTATATGAAGGGTGTTCGAGAGCGCAATATTGGGTGGAGGATTGATTATTTTGTAGTATCTAAATCATTTGTTTCTAGAGTAGAAGATAGTCTTATTTATAAAGATATTTTAGGTAGTGATCATTGTCCTATTGGTCTAATTGTTAAGGAGTAAATATGAAAGAATTTATTAAGAATATTAAATTTGTTTGGCAGTATGCAAGAGATCAAAAAAGTAAGTTAGTTAAATATATTTTGTGTAATTTGATTGCCGTTATTATAAGTGTAGTTGTACCAATTATTAGTGCTAAAATTATTGTATATTTGACTGATAGTATGTTTTATCAATTACTTTTTATGACTGTTGTTTTATGTTTTCTTGAATTGTTGAGAAACATTGTTAATTATTTTTCTAGATCTTATTCTACTATTATATTTCGTGAATCTTTTATCAAAATTCAAACAGAACTAGGACAAAATATTTTGAAGTTAGAAAATAAAGTTATTGATTCTAATAGTTCTGGTGTTTTCATTCAACGACTTACTAGTGATACTAGTAGGCTTGCAGATATTTTTAATGTTTTAAACTTGTATCTTAGTAGAATATTAATTAATATTGGTATTTTTATTGCAGTATTTATTATTAATTTTTGGGCATTTTTATATATGATTGTTATGGTGTTGATTCTTTATCTTATTGAGAAAAGACGAGTTCAAATTTATAATCGTCGCGATAAGGAGTTTCGTAAAGAAACGGAACGTGTTACTGGTTTTGTTGGAGAAATTGTACGTGGCATTCGCGATATTAAAATGCTACATTCTGAAGGGAGCTTTTCATCTGAGTTACATAGTCAAGTAGAAGAATTAAACCAAACTAGATATCAGATGATGCATGTTAATAATAAGTATAATTGTGTTCGGTTTTGTTTGCAGGATATACTGGATATGGGTTTAATCTTTTTGTTGGTATTTTTGATTATGGAAGGTAACTTAACGGTTGCGAATGCTTTGGTTGTTCACAATTATCAAGGAAGAGTAACTTCAATTATTGATGTTTTGGGTATTTTATTGCAGAGCTTAAAAGATTTTAATTTATCTTGTGATAGAGTTTTTTCTATTATGCATAGTGATAAGTTTTCTAAGGAAAGGTTTGGTTCTGCACATTTGGATAAAGTAAATGGTGATTTTTGTTTTTCTCATGTTGATTTTCATTATGATTCTAATGAGAAAAAAGTTTTAAATGATTTGAACTTTCAGGTTCATGCTAATGAAACTGTTGCTTTTGTTGGGAAGAGTGGTGCTGGGAAGACTACGATATTTAATCTTTTATGCAGGATGTATGATATTGATAACGGTATGATTACCATTGATGGTATTGATATTAGAGAGTTGGATCAAGACAGTATTCGCGGTAATATTACAATTATTAGTCAGAGTCCATATATTTTTCATCTTAGTATTCGAGATAATTTAAGATTGGTTGCTCCAAAGATGACGGAGCATGAAATGATCAAAGCATGTAAGTTAGCTTGTATTCATGATTTTATTATGAGTCTTCCTGATGGATACGATACTATTGTTGGTGAAGGTGGAGTTAACTTAAGCGGTGGTCAAAAACAAAGACTTGCTATTGCTAGAGCATTTTTACAAAAAACAGAAATTATTTTGTTTGATGAAGCGACTAGTGCTTTAGATAATGAGACACAAAAGGAAATTCAGATGGCGATTAATAATTTAAAGAAAGATTATACTATTTTAATTGTTGCTCATAGATTGAGTACTATTATTGATAGTGATAGAATTTTATTTATTGAAAATGGACATATTACTGCAGAGGGAAGTCATAAAGAACTTTTAAGAAAAAGTAAAGGATATCGGGAACTTTATGAGGCTGAATTGAAAAATCAAGAATAAATATTGTTAATTATATTAGCATTTTGAAAACTACTATTGGTAGTTTTTCTTTTTTCTTTAGTGTATAATTCTTTTGAGGTGATATTATGAGTTTAGGTAGTAATTTAAGTAAATTTCGTAAAAAAAATAATTTCTCTCAAGAAGCGGTTGCTGCAGAACTAAGAGTGTCTAGACAAACTGTTTCTAAATGGGAACTTGATCTTGTTCTTCCTAATATAGAGCAAGCTAAAAGATTAGCTTCTTTGTACGAAGTTGATTTAGCTACATTAGTGGATGATGATCAGGTTATGGATGAAATTAAATCGGTTATGAAAAATACTACTGAGAAAAATGTAGAACAAGTTAATTGGACTAAAGTGTGGAGTAAAAAATATCCTGTATTGGGTACGTATAGTGAAGTGGTTGATGTAGAAAAATATGGTAAAGTAATTCGTGAAATGTTTGAAGATATTGAACATACTTATCATTATAGTAAATTAGATTCTATGCTAGTTTTGAAAGATATTTTAGCACAAGAGTGGAAAAAGTATAAATAATTTAAATTTTATGATATAGTTATTTTAGGTGATAGTATGAGAAGAGATAAAATTAATTATTATTTGGATATTGCAGAACAGGTTGCAGAGCGTGGAACTTGTTTAAGAAGAAATTTTGGTGCCATCATTGTTAATAATGATGAAATTGTTTCTACTGGTTATGTAGGGGCCCCTAGAGGTAGAAAAAATTGTTGCGATTTAAAGTATTGTACTCGTGAAAAGTTGAAAGTTCCAAGAGGAGAACGTTATGAGTTATGTCGTAGTGTTCATGCTGAGCAAAATGCTATTATTAGTGCTAGAAGAAAAGATATGATTGGAGCAACATTATATCTTGTTGGAATTAATTATGATGATGGTAGTTATGTAGAAGGTGCAAGACCATGTGCTTTATGTAAACGTATGATTATTAATGCTGGAATTAAGCAAGTAGTTGTTCGTGATACGAAAGATGAATATACAATTATCGATGTTTCTGAATTTGTTGACAATGATGAAACTTTGGAAGGAGTATTAGGGTATTAATACTTTTTCTTTTTTATTTACATATACCCCTATAGGGTATATAATCTAGATGAGGTGGACTATGAAAAAGACTATTCGTAGTGAAGTAGAAAAAAAGCAGTTAAGGAATCGTTTAAATAGAATTTCTGGTCAAATTGACGGTGTGAAAAGGATGATTGAAGATGATCGATACTGCAATGATATTTTAATTCAACTTTCTGCTATTGAAAAAGCAATTAAAAGTCTTTCTTCTGTTGTTTTAGAGAAGCATATGTATTCTTGTATAAAAACAGAAGTTGCACATGGTAATTCTGCGGTTGTTGATGAAATAATGGATTTGTTTAGGAGGTTTTAGATATGAAAAAGATTCAACTAAAAGTAGACGGTATGACTTGTAGTGCTTGTTCTAGTGGATTAGAAAAGTTTTTAAGGAAACAGACTGGTATTGTTTCTGCTAATGTAAATTTAATATTAGGAATGGTTGAAGTGGAATATGAAGATTTGACAGTTTCTGAAATAGAAGATTATATTTTACAAGCAGGTTTTTCTAGTAAAGGAGAATATTCTTATACAGATGATGGTTATATATATAAAATAAAAAAACGTAATTTAGTTATTTTTGCTGTTATTTTATTGTTTTTAATGTATTTTTCGATGGGACATATGTTATCTTTTCCAGAACTTTTTTCTTATAATGAATATCCTATTTATTATGGTATATTGTTGCTATTTATTTCTATTTTGTTTTTAGTGTATGGATTCGATATTTTAAAGAGTGGTTTTTTAAATCTTATACATCGTATGCCTAATATGGATACACTTGTATTATTTAGTGTCTTCTTTAGTTTCTTTTATAGTGTGTATGGCTTTGTGCAAATCTGTATTGGAAATATTTATTTTTTGCATCAATTATATTTTGAATCTCTTTGTATGGTAATATATTTTGTAAAGTTAGGTAGATTTATTGAAAATATTAGTAAAAATAAAACTACATCTGCTATTAAAAATCTAGTTACGATTACACCTCGAGAAGCAATTATGAAGAAAGGTTCTGATTTTATCTCTGTTTCTTTGGATGAAATTCAAAAGGGTGATGTTTTAATATGTCGTCCTGGAGAAAAATTTGCGGTAGATGGTGAAGTAGTAGAAGGAGAAGGATATGTGGATGAATCTTTTATTACAGGAGAAAGTGTACCTATTTTGAAGAAAAAAGAAAATACTGTTTTGGCGGGGTCTATGAATTATGATGGTATTATTTCTTATAAAGCAAAAAAGATAGGTAAAGATTCTACGGTTTCTAGTATTGTCAGTATGGTTGTTTCTTCTTTAAATCAGAAGAGTAAAATAGAAAGATTAGCAGATAAAATTAGTAGTTATTTTGTGCCTTTTATTTTTCTAGTTGCTGTTCTTTCTTTTATTGTTAAAGTTTTATGGGGTGTTGGTTTTGCTAATGCTTTTCATACTTTTGTTACGGTGTTAGTGGTTGCTTGTCCTTGTGCTTTGGGACTTGCTGTTCCTTTGGTTATTAGTGTTAGTTATGGTATTTGTGCTAAAGGCGGAATTGTTATTAAAGCAGGTGATGTTTTAGAACAAGCGCAAAATATTGATAAAGTAATCTTTGATAAAACTGGAACTTTAACTTATGGAAAACCATCTATTTTTCAAATCTTTTCCTATGATATTGATAAATATTCTTTATTAAAAATCGTTCGCAGTTTGGAAAGTTATTCTACTCATCCTATTGCTACTGCATTTTCAAAAGAGGATATCTTACCAGTTCTTGCATTTTCTGAAATTTCTGGTATGGGTATTGAAGGGGATATTGATGGAAAACATTATTATGTTGGTAATTTAGCATTATTAAAAAAACTTGGTATTCGTGGTGTTCATAAAAAGGATTATCAGCATTTGATTGATCATGGATGTAGTATTTTATATTTGGTTAGTGATAATCAGGTCTTAGGACTTATTGGTGTTCGAGATGTTGTTAGGAAAGATATGAAAGAAGTAATTTCTGATTTAGAGCATCTTGGTATTACTTCGGTGATGCTTACAGGTGATAATTTGGAAGTAGCTAGAAGTGTTGCTAAGGAATTAGGAATAGAGGAGATTCATGCTGATGTTTTACCGAAGGATAAAGCAGCAATAGTTAGAGGATATGTTTCTGCTGGTAATCGGGTAATTATGGTGGGAGATGGAGTTAATGATGCTCCTGCTTTGGTGGAGGCAACTATAGGCATTAGTGTTTCTAGTGGCACAGATGTTGCGAGTGATGCGAGTGATGTTATGCTGATGAATCATAATTTATCCAATTTGATTGATTTTATTCATATTGGTAATCAAGCATATAGAATTATTCGACAAAATTTATTTTGGGCCTTTTTTTATAATATTTGTATGATTCCAATTGCGATTGGAGTTTTGGCACCGTTTGGTATAGTTTTGAATCCAATGCTTGCAAGTTTATTTATGACTATTAGTAGTTTAACGGTTGTTTTTAATTCATTAAGATTGAGGTGGATAGTAAAATGAGTAAAATAATATTTAACAAATTAATCCCTGAACTTAGTGTTTCTAATATAGAAAATAGTAAACAGTTCTATTTGTCTTTAGGTTTTTCTATCTTGTATGAGAGAGTTGAAGATAAATTTTGTTTTTTAGAACTTGATGGGTGTCAGCTTATGATTGAAGAGATTAATGATAATTGGAATACTGGAAAATTGGAATATCCTTATGGTAGAGGAATGAATATTAGTATGGAAGTAAAAGATATTGATTCTATTTATTACAAGGTAAAAGAAAAAGCATATCCTATTTTCCAGGATATGCAAGTGGATAAATATCAAGTTGATGATAAAGTCTATTTTGATAAAGAGTTTTTAATTCAAGATGTAGATGGTTATTTATTAAGATTTGTAAGTGAATAAAGGAGTGATGGTTATGTTTAAAAAAATTCATAAGACAATCGTAGTAGAGGGTATGCATTGTGAGGGATGTGCTAATCGTGTTCAAAATATTTTGACTATGATTCCCGGGGTGAAGCAAGTAAAAGTTAACTTAGAAGATAAGAAGGCAGAACTTGTTTTATCTAAAGAAATTGATGATTCTATTTTTCGAGAGAAAATTGAAAGTCTTGGATTTACAATGAAATGATTTTTTGGTATTATAGTTTGTAATTTAATTTGAGGGGGAAGAAGAATATGAGTAGTATTGTAAAGAAATTAAAAGTCATGCCAACTTCACAGATTTTATTAGAAGATTATTGTGGAGAAATTTCTTTGAAAGATAAGGATGTTTCTAATATGTTTACGAAACGCATGCATAAAAAATATAAGATTAGCGATGCGACAATACAAAAAATCATAAATCGTGATAGAGAAATCTTTGATAGAAGAGGAGATGAAAGTTCTTTTTATGCCTTTGATTCACAACATGGTTTATATGATACGTTAGATATTTTATATGATTATATACAACCTACAGATCCAGAAAGATGGTTTTTTGTGACTCAAAGATTTTTAGATCTTACATTTAGTGAGCTTGCTGTTGCAAGTAGAATATTCTTAAATTTAGATGCTATTCATGGGGTGAATAGGCAAAAGTTAGATAGAAGTTATGGTAGTTTTCAAGCAATTAGTCAAGAAAAGTCTTTGGAAGATTTTTATGATTATTTAAGTAATTCATCTAGGGCTTATTTGAGAATGTGTGCTGAATATCCTTCTTCTATTGTGAAACCTTCTATTGGTGATCTATGGAAAACGAGTAAGATTGCTGTTATTGAATCCAGTCGGCAATTTTCTAAGCACAATCCTTTATATTATGAATTGGATAGTATTCGAGATAATTTAGATTCCTACCATACTGAAATGGAATTGATAAAGCAACATCCAAATATGGAACAGATATATCAAAAAAGAAGATAATTTATATGTTTTGTTTGAGAAATAAGAGCAGTCGCTCTTTTTCTTTTTTTGTCTATTAATATGTGCTATACTTTAGATATGGGCGGAAGGTTGATTTTATGAGAAGTGAAATTTATCAAGAAATTGACGAGCTTATTAGGGATTTTTCTTTATCTAAAGAAGAGATTGATCAGATGTATTTAGAGGAAGGAATTACGGATAAATCTTTGGAACAACAAATTTTAGATATTGAAAAAGAACTCGATGAGTTAGCTAATAGATATGGTATGTCTGCAGATTCTAAGTTATTAGACTTGATTTGGAATTCTAACCATAGAAGATTTATCGTTATCAATGAAATGAATGTTTATGAACAGAGATTAGAGGATATTGAGTATCAATTAGAAAATTCTTCTTTAGATGATGATACTTTTTTGTTTTTGTGTGCCAAATATCAAGAATATAAAAGTTGTTTACAGGGATTGCAACAAGAGTATTTAACTTATCAAGAACAAGATGAAATTGATAGAATGGATAAAGAAAAATATCAAGATCTAAAGACTAAATTGCTTGATAAGCGGGATAAATTACAAGAAAAACTTGATCATCCTGAAGAAAAAGTCTTTTCTGTTGGTATTGGTAAAAGAAGAAAATCTAGAAATTATCCTTCCAATGAATTGAGAAATAAGGTGTTTTACGGAACAATTAGACTGGCTCAATTTTATGCTAGAAGATATCAAAACCAGGCAAAGGAAAAATTTACTTATGATGATTTGTTTCAGATAGCAAGTGAAGCTTTACTTTCTGCTTGTCATTATTATGTTCCTAATGGCAATGCTAATTTCTTTACTTATGCTAGTTGTTGTATTCGTAATCGTTTAAATAAAGAACTTTATCCAAAAAAGAGAAAAAAAACTAAAGATTTTTTTGAACAAGAAAAACATAATATGTCTTATATTGAGATGTTTTTAAATTTACAACTTCGAGGAACTGGGACATTTATTCGTCCCAATAGGTATACTGCTGTTGGATTTATGCGAAAATTTAAAAAGTTAATTGCTCAATATAATAGTGATATGTTAAATACGAATCAGCCATCTAAAGTTTTTTCTGTTGGAAATCGAAAAAAAGATGATAGGGAACAGTATGAAATTTTAATTGACAGAATTTCTAAGATGATTTCTAATGGAAAATTACAATTATTGATTAGTGATGATGATCGAAGATTGGTTTCTGAACTTGCTGCTTATCATAATGTTTCCTCAGGTGATTTAGATCCGTGGATATTATTAGAATATTTAAAAATTTATGTGACGCGGCTTGAAGATGCTGAAGCTTATCTTTCTATTTTTCAGGAATTACAAGAACATGGTGTTGGTGCAGAATCTTTTTATGATGAGATGTTAAAAAAGTTTAATCAAAGAGTACATGAATTTAATTCCAATATTTATAGACTTAAACAAGTTGATGACATTCCTTTAAGGCGTAGAATAACTTATTTTGATGAATATTTTGACCAATATGATGTTAATTTTTTATATAACGGGTCTTTTGATGTTGGAATTTCTCGAGCAGAAGAAATAGAACAAATACGTGAAGAAAAAGATGAGAAATTAATGAATCTTACGTATGAAGATCATCAGGACGAAGAATTTGGTTATGATAACTTTGATTTAACAGAGGAATATGAAGAAATGTTGGATGATATGGTAGAAGAAGAACTTGTCTCTAGAAAAAATCATGTATTAGAAATAGTGAAAAAGAAAAATGAACCAATTTATGCTGCTAATAAAAAGAAGTTAGCGGATAAAAAATATCTTGGTAAGCCTTATCGTAGAAAATATAGAATGCAAGATATTTTAGATATAGAAAAGGATATTTCTCTTTTATATAGTGATGATGAATCTATTTTTGACAGTCGTGATGCTAGAAGAAAAAAAGATCATTTGTCTGTTGAAGAGCAAGCAGAAGTTGAATTGTTTTTAGAAGATTATCGACAGGCATTAGAAGAGCTAAGTCCAATTCAAAAGAATATTTTAAATCTTTGGTTTGATGATAATGGAATTCATTCTATGAGTGCAAAAGAGATTTCTTCTGTTCTTGGAATTTCTTCTAAAGAAGTTTATCAGGAAAAAGAAAAAGCTATAAGATCTTTACAAAAATCTAAAACATTAAAAAGTTATTGCGAACTGTGATATAGCAGTATTCTGTATAAGAAGAAATTTAGATTGAAAGAAAAAAGAAAAACTAGGTATTGTCTATTTTTTCTTTTATTTTGGCATATTCTTTTATTAATATCTTTTCTATTCCTTTTTTACAATTTGCTGGAGAGGTACTAGGAAGGGGGATGTCTTCTATGTTTGTTTCTTTTAGTAAGTATTTTTTATATAGTTGATGTGCTTTTATTCCTGTTGTAAATATTGTTTTGATTTGTGATTTTTTTAATATCGGCGTTAAATTGTTTGGGGTTACATTTTTTATTGATGAATCACTTGATGATGAAATTTCACATTCTTTAATTACGTCAAATAAAGCGATATGATGTGTTAGTAAAAAATTGACTTTTTCTTCTTTGCTATTTCCGATTTGTTCGTTAAATACTTTTTCTAAAGTTTTCCAAAATCTATTTTGGGGATGGCCATAGTAAAAACCCACTTCTCGTGATTTTACTGAGGGGAGACTTCCTAGTATTAATACTTTGGAGTTTTTATCATAAATTGGTTTTAGTGTATGTTTTACGTTCATTTTATCACCTAATGTTACTATAAAATATCTTTTAGTTATGTGCAAGAGATAATGTTCATATAATTTAATGGTGATATTATATGAATAATGGGATTCAAGTTATTTATCCTAGAACTAAATATAGTGTACTTAATCAAGAAATATTTTCTTTGATTAAAAAGCAGATAGATACATTTATGAATTTTGCTAAGGAGGCAATCCAAGAAAATATAATTTATACTTTGGATATCTCACATGATGAATATTCTTATCAGGAGTATTTGTCGTTTGTTTTTTACATTTCTTCTTATACAGGAGGAGCACATCCTGAACATATTGTTTCTTGTATTGTTTATGATGTTTCACAAGATAAAATTGTTCATATGTCTGATTTAATTGAGGAGAGGCCAGATTTACTTGAGTTGTTATCTAAAGAGAGTAGAAGAATATTAGCTGCTAACTCTAATATTCAAAATATTTCTATGATGATGGAGGGAACGAAGCCTACTACTTCTAATTTTTCCCACTTTGTTTTTGCACCTACTGGTATTATCATTTTCTTTCCAGAATATCAGGTTGCTCCTTATTCTTTTGGAGCATTTAAAGTGGTAATTCCATATACTTCTATTTTGAATCAAGAAAAAGACTCTATATAGAGTCTTTTTTTGGATTATGAATTGTTGTTATAGTATAATTTGAGAAATCTAAGGAAGAAATTATTTCTTTAAATTCTTTGAAGTTTAATTTTTCAATGTCTTCTACTGTGTCTGGATAAGGATAGTTAAAATCTATAATATTTCCGATTAATGGTGCTACTACAGAAGATAGATTTTCTTCTCTTAGGATAATATCTAGTAAGGTGTTCTTTTTATCAATTTCAAATAATTCTTGATCTAGTGTTATTGAATTTATTGCTTTTAATATTTGTTCTTCTAACTTTTTTTCTTGTTCTGTATAAGCACCTATTGATATTAATAGGTAGTCATGTATTTTTCTATTTGTTCTATTGATTCCTGTAGTAATTATTTTTTCTTTTATTAATTTTTTATAAAGAGGAGATGATACACCTAAATTCATATCAAAGAAATAATGAATATAAAAATCTAGTTTTAATCTATCAGTGTTTGACAAGTGATGAATAGGAATTTTATATGTTATTTCTAAATATGGTGTAGGAGTTGGAAAAATTACATTTCCTTTTTTCTTTTTTACGGATTTTTCTTCCTTTATCTTAATTTTTTCTACTGTATGTTTTGGAATGACTATATTTTTAGTTTCTTTTTTTATAGTTTTTATTATTTTTTCTTTGTCAAAATTTCCTGCAACGATGATAAATTGATTTTTAGGATGGTAGAAGGCTTCATAACATAACTTGATTTCATCTATTGTTGTATTTTTTACGTCTTCTATTGTCCCGCCAGTAGAGTGGAATTGTATTTTATGAAAACAGTTTTTTAATACTTCGATGCTTTCATGAAAAAATTTATTGTTTTCTTTTCCTCTTAATTCTTGATAGATAGGACTTTTTAATTTTTCAAGGTTTTCTTTTGTAAATACAGGGGAATATACACAATTTAATATGGTTTTAATACCAAATTCTATATTTTCTACTGTTTCAAAAAAGTATCTTGTGCTGTTTTGAGAAGTAACAGCATTTGTACTCATTTCTTTTTGTCCAAGGAGATCTAAGAAATTTCCATATTTATTACATTCCACTAGAAAGTGTTCTAGTATATGTGCTAGACCGTCTTGAAAATGGATTTCTTTTCCATCAATAATAAAGTCTTTTGTTGCTCCACCAAAACGGGTGATTAATTGAAATATAGTTGTATGTTTTCTCTTGTCTTCATATAAATAAATAGTTAAGCCATTTTCTAAAGTTATTGTTTCTATTTTATTCATGTTTATCAGACTCCTTTAAAAAGTAGGTTGTATCTAGTGATAGTCTGTCTATAAATTCGGCAACATCTTTTGCTGTTTTTTCTTTTAATAAGTTATAACTTTCTTCAGAGGTATAATCAATTTTTAAGGTTTTAAATATGTTGTCATTCATAATACTGTATTTATTATCTAGGCTTCTGATTAAATTGATTCTTCTTCTTTCTTTTATCTTTTCTAATAACGGAGTGATTTTGTTTTGATTTTTTAAACTATTTAATACTTCTTTTATTTTTTCTACTACAATATCTTTATTTTTAGGATTGATATAGGCTGTTATTTTTAATAGCCCATAGTTAGGAAAAAAAGTTACTTCAGAAGAGTAAATTAAATTATATTCATCTCGTAATTTTTTATTTAATAATCTGGAAGAAAGTGAAGTTAGTAGACTGTGTACTAGACTTAATAGAATATTATCTTCTTGTTTCATGTCTTTTACTTTATAGATAAGTGAAATAGCAGAGTCTCTAAATTCTTTTTCTTCTGTTATTTTTTGTGGTGTAGTTCGATATGGAGTAAGGTAGTGTATATAGTCTGTTTCTAAAGTTTGATATTCTTTATCATATTTTATGAAATACTTTTCTATTATTGGAGTTATTTCTTTTTCCTCTATATTTCCCATAATAAAGATAATAGGGGTGTTATTTTTTATTTTTTCTTTCCAATAGTCATATAAGTTTTGTGGAGTTATTTCGTCAATTTGAGATAGATGATCTTTTAAATTCCTAGAAAATATTCCTTCATTATCTACTAGCTTTGCTGTTTGATTATTCAAATAGGCTTTAAATGATTTTTCACTGTTTCTAATTTTTAACTTTAGATTTTCTTTTTCTCTTTTTAATTCAAAGTTGTCAAACCCTTCGTTTTCAATTTTTGGATGAAAAATCGCCTCAGAAAATAATTCAACTTGTTTTTCTATTACATCTTTTTTTAGAGTTTTTTTATCTGGAATTTCTAGATGAAAGTTGAAAGCTGCTGTAGTGCCTATGGTTATCTGTCTAGCACTATAAGATAAAATGTAATTTTCTTTTAATTTTTTTTGGAATAATTCTTCTGTTGGATATTTTTCCGTCATATAAACAAGCATTGCTGGTAATAGAGCTTGTTTCGCTAATTCTTCTTCTTTTTCTTGGTAAGGAAAAATGATATTAATTAAAATAGTTTGAAAGTTTTCATTTTTGATAAATATTGGTTTTGTTGGTAGTGTTAGAGTTTTCATATTTGCCTTCTTTCTAGTTTTATTTTATCATATTTTTATTTTTTGCTATAATAAAATCAGGTGATATTATGAAAGTAATAACTATTAAACAGCCTTTTGCCAGTTTAATTGCGGAGGGATTAAAGCACTATGAATTTCGAACTTGGAGAACGAACTATCGTGGAGAGATTTTAATTCATGCAGGCAAAAGTATTGATAAGAAAGCTATGAAAAAGTTTCAGCATTTGAATCTTGAATATCCGATTGGTTGTATTATAGCTAAAGCAACGATTACTGATTGTGTTTTGGTAGATTCCAATATGAAGAAAAAGTTGAATAAAGAAAATCCTTTGGTTTATTCCGGTGTTGTTAAAGATGAGAGTTGGGAAGGATATGGATTTCAGCTTGAAAATGTGAAAAAAATAGAGCCTATTTATGTTAATGGCAAGCTTAGTTTATGGGATTATCCATATGATAAAAATTAGTTTCCTTTTTTATTTAATTTTTGTATAATATTGAAAAGGAGGGATGTTATGAAGTGTCCAGTTTGTAAAGATGTTACATTATTAATGTCTGAAAAAAGAGGAGTTGAAATTGACTATTGTCCCGAATGTCGTGGAATTTGGCTTGATCGTGGGGAATTAGAAAAGCTAATAGAAAAGGAAGAGAAGACTTATCAGGAAGCAAAAAGAGAATATGTAGATGAAGATTACGAATATGATAGAAAACAGGAGTATAAAAAATATCCAAAGAAGCGAAAAAAAGAATCGTTTTTAGGAGAAGTTTTTGATATTTTTGGGGATTAAAAAAACAGATAAAAGTCTGTTTTTTTGTTTTTTAGTATACTTTTAGTTATTTATCGAAAATAATATAAAAGTTTGTTATAATTTAATTATATAAAAAATTTCTTTTTTGTAGAGTGGTGATATGATGGTTGATAATCAAAATCAGGTGACTTTTGAAGATAAAGAAAAATTAATGTTTATAAATATTGAAAAAAATATTAATTCTGAATTTTTTTTAAATATATTAAAGAAAAATTATGAAAGGTATCATAATGTTCATTATATAGGTGATTTAATAGGTGAGTTATACATACACCATATTATTCATAAGGATGGTTATGATTTTGAGTCCTATATGAAACAATTTGAGGAGCTTTATTCGGCATATAAAGATAGAGAGTTATCCCCTGAACAATTCGAATTACAGAAATCTAAGATGATTGCTGGTGCTATAGCTAGTAAACTCGGCATTGATGTTCATGGTGATGTTAAGGATGATGATTTATCTAAGATTCAAAATTATTTTTTACAGGAATATGTATCTTATGGTTATGTAACGCATGCTTTTCCCGATGCTTATTATGATTCTATTGTTGAAAATGGTTTAGTAGCATCTATTAGTGATAGGATAGAAAAGCCTAAAGATATACAACAAATTCAAGATTTATTTATGGCTAAAGGTATTACTTCTCCTATGGGCGGGTATCCGTATTATGGTGGTTCTGGAATATATTACGAGCATGATTTTACAAGAGTATTTCAACATGCTGTTGATTCACCTGAATGGTTTAATTGGTTTACTTCTTCCGATCATACTGCTACCTATCATAAGAATGTTGAAACGTCACCTTATATTTTAAGAAGTGAAGAAAATTGTAGAGTCAATGTTGAAGATTTGTGTAGGAATGCTGATTTGAATTCTTATGAATCAAAAAAGGTTTTAGATTTTTTTCAAGAACAATATAGAAAATTCAGTTCTCCAAAATTAAATGTTGCTTTTATTCCTAAGAGAGTTGTTGGAAAATCTGATATATCAAAAGCTGTTCCTTCGAATATGGATTTATTAAGTACAATATCTTATGTTTTAAAAGATGAAGCAAAACAATATACTGAGCATAATGGTAACGTTCATTTTGAAACTATAACACCGGAACAATTTAAAATTTCTGTTATACCTTCTGCAAATATTTATATGTTTGCTAATCAGTATTTTAGAGAAAGCAAGGAGCATTTAACTAATTTTCAGAGTAATTTGTCAGTTTTATCTACCGCAGAAAGTAATCAACATCGCTTGGTTCCTTCTATGATTCCCAAAATTGAAGTTGCTAAACAAGTAATTATTGATAAGCAAAATCAAAGTAATTGTTTTTTTGACCAAAGAAGTCCTAAAGAAATTGAATTAGCTAACCAAATAAAACAGAAAAATCAAATTATTAAAACTTATAATGCAGAACAAAAACAACAGGATAGGCCGAAAGTGAAAACTTTAGGTTCTGCGACTGTTAGAAAAAATAATGGTTTTAGTAGTGGAATTAGTTTATTACTTGTTGTCTGTTTTATAGTAATTGTATTATTTATAATTATTTTGGTGATGGATGGAAGGTAGTAGTTTAAGATGAGATATGATAGTTTAAAAATGTTTGAAGTATATGAGAAAATAGAGAGTTTAAATAATGAAATTGATGGTAGTTTAACGGATTTTATTATTCATGCAAATCAACTTGTTGAACTTTCAGAAGATGATTATCAAATAGAAAAAACAATCCGATTAAATAAGATATCACTTAAAGATTATATTTTAAATTCTTCTTGTTGTTTGACTTTGAAAGAGAATAATATTACACATTATTCTTTAGAGGAGTTGAAGCAATTTTTGATTCAATATGAAGAAAGGTTTCATGAAGATTTATCAAGATATTATTTAGCTATTTCTTTATATCAGCAGCTTGAAAATATAGAGTCTTTGGTTGATTCAAAAATAGAAATGGAAATTACAGCAGTTAGCTATTATTATGGTGATATTCAATTGATTAAAAAACAAGATAAGAAGGAATATGAGACTTTGTATGGTGCTATTAAAGAAGCTATTGATATTGATTATAAACATGATAAGTTAACTCATCAAGAATATCTTATATATATTAAATTAGTTGATGATATTTTTGAATTTTATAATATTGGTTATCCTAATTTTTTTGACTACCAATAGAGTATTATAATGGAGGTGTTATTATGGCAAAGATGGAATTAGAAGTAAAAATATTAGATATCGATAAAGAAAAATTTATTGATCAATTAGAAAAGATGGGTGCTACATTAAAAGAGAAAACGAAACAGATTTTGTATACTTATGATTTAGCGACGATTTATGGTAGATATATGGATATTTTATTACAGTTACAAGAGCCGGAAAGTAAAATTAAATATGATACGGCAATTTCCAAATTAAAATTATTGTTTTTTGAGTTGGATAATTTGTTGAGTATTACTGAAAAAGAGGAGTTAAAAAAGTTAATTGGATTTGATAATTTTTCTTGTCTTTGTGATAAAGAGGATTTGTTAAACTATTTACAAGATGAAGCGATTATCTCTTTTATAAAAAAATTTCATAATAATCCTAAAAAGTGGATTCGTTTAAGACAAACTAATTCTGTTACTACTATTGCTGTTAAACATATTCTAGCTGATGATAGTTCTGGATTACAACAAATGTTAGAAACAGAAATTGAAGTGCCTAGTATTGAAGAAGCTAATAAATTATTAGAAGCTTTAGGATTTTCTTATAAGAGTTATCAGGAAAAAGAAAGAGTTACTTATTTTTTTCGTGGATATGAAATAGATATTGATTCATGGCCTGGAATCCCTACTTATTTTGAAGTTGAAGGTAATTCTCGTGATGATTTAGCAAAGGTATTAAATCAGTTAGGATATTCTATTGACGATAGTGTTTCTTGTACAGCTGATGAAGTTTATCAGATGTATGGTAAGAGTATGTTTGATTCTAGAGAGTTAAAATTTTAAGATAGGTGAGTGTTATATGAAAGTTTTTATGAAAAAGGTGATTATCAGTCTTTAATACCTGTTTTGATTATTACATTTTTGTTTTTATTTGTTTCTATATATTTATTGTATCCTTATTTTGTATCTGAAAGTTTTCTAGATACCTTTTTTCAAAACGGAGTTACTTTGGTTTTTGGTGTTTTTTTTCTTTTTTTTGCGGTTCTGTTTTTAATATACTTATTTAAACCTCCAAAAAAATATACAGCAGTATTAATTTCTAAAAATATGGGTTATTATCGTGGAGAGGCTGTTTATGATATGGTTTTTGAGGCGCTGAAACAGAAGAAAAGAAGTGGTGATTTAGTACCAAGGAAATTTTCTTGTTTTACATATGAAGATAATGATTTAGTTGTTAATCAGCAATATACTATTTATCTAAAGGAAGTTAATTGGATTATTAAAAAAGTAGAACCTTTTGACGGGAAAGTTTCTAAAGTCCCTGTCAGTGCTAATATATTTGTTCTTTGTGCTATTGATGTTGTTCTATTTGCTCTCTTTGTTTTAGGAATTGTAGGATGGATTTATTTTCCTAAATATTATCAGATTTATATGATTTGGTGTCTGCTTTTTGCAGTAGGAATAGAACGGCTTTCTTTTTATATTTATCATTGTATACAAAAGTATGTTGCAGAAGATAGACAGAATAGTATGTAAAAAAGTTGGAACTTGCTTAATTCTATGGTTTGTATAAACATCATGTATAGAAATATAGAAATTTTTCTTTAATATTTATATTGGAAACAAAAAAGAATTAGTCGTTGACTAATTCTTGTATTTATTAATGGAGAGAGTGATAAGAGGGTTTTAAACCTTTTATCAAAAAAATATCCCCCACTCGTTGAATAAATTATATGATAAAACTTAATAGAAATCAATGGCTACATAGTTTTTTTAGTTGAAATATAGTATAATTAAGTTAATTGTGGGAGGTTGTTATGGTCGATATTAATATTGTTAAAGAAAATGTAAATATACTTTCAAAAGAATTAGGTAGATTAAATATTGATAGCATTTTTATAGAACAAGATGGTAAATTAGATAAAGTATTTTATAAAGATGAGCAATTGCACGAATTAAGAAGTTGCTCTAAAGTGTTAGTTGCTATGGCCATCGGTATTGCAATAGAAGATAAAATGTTAGTGAATGGTATCCCTCTATCATTAGATACTAAAATATTTCCTTCAATAAAAAATTTAGTAAAGATAAAAAATAAGGATAATTTATTAAAAATTCAAACATGGACAATTAAAAATTTATTAACCCATACTACAGGTTATGAAAGTCAAATGATGTCAGAAAGATATATCGAAGATATTGATAAAAATGAATTGTTAGATTATGCTTTAAACTATGATATTCCGTTTGATGTGGGGACTAGGTTTGCTTACAATAATTTAGAACCCTTTGTTTTATCTGTATTTTTTCAAGAATCATTCGGTATTAATTTAAAAGATTATATAAATGAAAAGATATTTAAGAAATTAAATATTAAAGAATTTGAATGGGATAATTATGGAAAATATTGTCCGGCAGCAACTGGATTATATTTAAAGCATTCGGATTTTCATAAAATAGGATTACTTTTACTAAATAACGGAAGATATGATGGGAAGCAAATCATTCCAGGAAACTGGATAGTAGAGATGACTTCTATGCAATTAGAAACTCCGTCTACATATAAACCAGAAAGAGTTTTTCCTAAAATAGGTGTTGGATATTATACTTTTATTTCAAGGGACAATTATATATTCAGAGATGGTTCAAATGGACAATACATAATTGTAAATAAAGAGAAAAAATTATTAGTAACTACCATGGCATCAGAAAAAGACATGAAAAAGATTACAGAAATTTTTAGAGATATTATTTAATTAGGGATTAGGAAAGTAGATAGTTTATTAATATTAGTAATATTGATTGTGGTTTAAATGAAAGTTATATAAATAGTTTTCTCATTAAAAATAGTTTTTTAAATTTAATAGATTACTTTTTATTTTTAATTATTTTAATAACAAAGTTTCATGTAAGGCTGAACTTAGTTTTACAAGTGAGAAAGAAAAATATAAAAAAGGATGATATTAATTCAAATACCATCCTTTTTATAATGTAAAAAACATTAAGGAAATTTATTTTTTTCTTTAATAATACTAGTGAAGGGAGAAATGTTATGGTTTTTAATAAAGAAATTACTGGCTATGAGAATGAAGAAGAATTCGCTGCTTATCTTAATGGAAAGCAAGTGGGGAGAGTTTATCCTAATTTTTTGGAATTATTATATAAATTGTATGGCTATCTTGATTATAAGGATTATATAGAGTGTTGGGTTAATAAATCTAAAAGAAAAGCAGATATTTATATTAAGATTAATGGTTATGTTAGAGGTGTAAGTATAAAAAAAGGTATTAAAAATTCTGTTCATAATGAATCTATCAGTACGTTAGTTTCATTTTTTAGAGAAATTGGTATTTCTGAAGATATAATAGAAAAATATTTATTTTATCAATATGCAGATGGAACAATAAATGGTACTGGTAAAATACGGATTTCTAGTACTCTTTATCGAGAAAATCATTCAAAGGAAATTGCTGAAATTAATGAGGTTTTTAATGATGAAAAATATATTAATGCTTTTGTTAATCGATTTATTTTACAAGGAACTAAATCTGAATATGAAGTTGATGCTATTATATATGGCGTTGTTGAAGATTTTATTTGGATAACAAAAGAAGAAGTTTATTATATAATGAGAAAACATTTAAAAGATGAAGTTGCATCATTACATATATCCATATTAACGTTACAACCTATGTCACGTAATCTTAATTATAATCCTAGGTATGAGGTTTGTAGAAATCTAGTTCAAGTAAAATGGTATAATATTTCCGATGATATTATAGAAGTAATGGCCTTTTATAGAAATAGGAGACTGTTTTCTTCCAAGCTGATTACGGGAGATATAGAAAAAGAACTAGTAGTTGACTAGTTCTTGTATTTATTAATGGAGCGATTGATAAGAGGGTTTTAAACCTTTTATCAAAAAAATATCCCTCACTCGTTAAATAGATTATAGCACATACATTGAAATAATACACTAATTAATTATGAATTGATAGTGATTCTATAAAATTTGAAGTCACTTTTGCTAAATTTTCAAAATCATAATCTGAACTAATTGGTGGTATATGAACAAAGATCATTTTAATATCTGAAGAAATTTCCTGAATATATTTCATACCTTCATAGTATATATTATTGCATAAATAGTTACCAGCATCATTAGATAACGAAAAAACTATCTTATTTGATGAAAGATATGATGTAAATTTTTTATAAGGAAATTTAGTTGTAATTTTATTATTATTTTTATTTCCAATCAATTCTATGTAAATATGATCACTATTAGGCTTTTGTCCAAATGCTATAATGTATTTGTAATTATTCTTATTTATTTTATTTTTTAGTTCATTTACACTTGTGGAAAAACTATTCGTTAATTCCAGTTTATCAAGATTATTTGCACGAATTTGATGAAGTAGCATAGAAGATGAATTATTTTTGCCTTTAAAGGAAGTTATTAAAATATTCGGATATATTCCTCTTAACTTGTTTTCTTTATTTTCAATTTTGATTTGTACTTTACTAGATTCAACTATTATTTTATCTAAAAACTTATTCATAATTGAACATGTTGTCCATACATCAAGATTTGAATAAGTTAAAAAGAAATATGTAGAAATATGTACCAAAGATATTGAAACATTTTGCATTGGTATAGATAATCCATAATTTGAGGGACCAACTAGTTTTAGCTTTTCTAAGTTTGGTATTACTCCTAATGATTCTTCATTGGCTTTATGATTACCATGTATATAGGCAGAAGATAGTTTATAATGTCCATATAACTTGTCCATATCAACTCTATCCTTTATTTCTTGAAAGGTAACTCTTTTTTTATTAAATATATCATTTGCCCAGCCATAATCTCCTTTAACATAGTCTTGTCCATATTTATCAATCATTAAATCATAGTTGTATTTTAAATTTTCAAAAGATGCATCAGTATGATTTTGATGTCCTCTTTCTCTTGAAAATTTTTCATCTAAGTATTCCTGAATATGGTAATAATTTAAATATTTTTCACATAATTCTTGATTATTTTCATCATATAGTAATTTACCAATTACTGATAATTCATAAAGTGTTCTCCAACGACTAAAAGCTCCATCAGGATAACCATTTTTAATTAATGTTAAACATTCTCTAGATATTAGTAATGCTCTAGCTTGAATATTTTGTAATGCATTAAACAATAAATTATTATTTTTATAAGCGTCTTCATAAAAAGTTTCAACAAAAGAAGATGTACAACTAGTTATTAGTTCTATTAGTGCTTCAAAATAGTCAATTGGCTTTTTCCAAGTTTTATAAAGTCTATTAGTAAAATATCTATTTTCCTTTCTCACAGATTCTAGTTCTCGTCCTTTATCACTATCAAATCCCTTATAAAGAATATCTGAACCACTTTTAATAGAATGTTGCATTAGCTCAATAAGATAATCAGGATTTTTCTCAACTTTCTTTTCTATTATATCTTTATTATCTTCTATTAATTTCAATAACGCTTTATGATACTCATTCATAAAATACCTCTCTTTTGTCTATAATTTTATTTTGTTAATTTCTTGAATCATCTTACTATCATAGGTTACTAGCTCGTTTTCATTTTTCAGATATTTTATATTTAGTCCTATAAAGTTGAATAATTTTTTTTCTGTTTCTCGAATATTTGTAACCGATACATTAAACTTTTTTGCAGTATCTTGAAGTGTATGTGTTTTTATTTGTTTGTTGTAACCAAATCGATATTTGATTTTTTCAATTTCTGTTTTGTTAAAATTATTATTTAAATATTGAGAAATAAAATTATCTAACTCAAAAGATAGTTTGTAAACTATTTTTGCAGTTTCTTCTTGTTGTTTATTTAAATGCAATTTAGAGAAAATGTTTTTAAGAGTTAAATCATTTTCTTTTTCTTTTCTGATATTATTTATAACAAAAATTGAAACAATAATATCATAAAGCATTTCCTGAGTTAAATCTATTAATCCGTTTGCTAATTCATTAAAGTCTATAACTAATAATTCAGATTCAAAATTATTCCCACGCTTTAAATTGCATTCAGGACATAATATCCTAATATTATTTTCATCAGAGCTTCCACCTTTTGACCAAGGAATTATATGATCAAAATGAATATCTTTATCCAGAACACTTTTAGAACATAATTGACATATATTATTATCTCTTCTACTTACTTTTAATTGAACTTCTCTTGGAATAATTCTTGAAATATTTCTGAGCTCTTTTGTTTCAGTAAATGGTTCTGCTACTTTGAATACAGGACAAATGTGTCCAAAGATTCTACATATCTTTTCTTTATTATCTTCTTCTTGTGGCATATATTCAACCAAAGAACCATAAGGGCAATATTTAATTTCCCAGCAAGGTTTACATACTGCTTTTATTCTTCGATTCCAATCAATATTTTTAGCCCAATTTTTAACTTCCATAAGTATACCACTTCCTTTTATAATTATATCATACTTTCTTTAGTAATTTAGATAGGTATATAGCAATTTTTCTTTAAATATAGTACAATTTTATTAGCAAGTATTTTGGAGGTATTATGGAAAATTTATTGAAAGAATTAATTAATAGTGTAAATAATTTAAATAGTTTTTCTTGGAACGATTTTATTAATATACTCGCCTTAATAGGATCGTGGATAACAATAGTTTTTCTTCTTATTGAAAGGCGTGAGCATAATAGACCTTATTTACAAATTACATTTGAATTGGTTCGCTCAAGTTTAGCCTGTATTGTATTAACAAATACAGGAAATGTCCCTTTAACAATTAGAAATCTAAAGTTTGATGAAGAATTTATAAAACAACTGCCAGAAACGGAGCAAAAGTTATTAAGAAAGCAAAAAAATGATATTAGAATATTTCCTGGTAAAAAATGGATAATTTGTTTAGGCGTAACAACATTTGATATCTTAAATAATTTTGAAAAAAAGAATTTAGAGGTTTCTTATTCTTATTCAAAAATCAATAAAAATAAAATATATCAAGATAGTAATAATATTGATTTTGAACAATATTCTGGGTTTCTAGTATATGTTTCTGAAATTGATGAATTAAAGCAGGTAAATGATAAAATTGAAAAACATACAAAAGAAATAAACAAAGAAATTAAAAAGGTTAGTGCGTCACTGGTTCAATATCAAAATTTAGAAAGTAAGTTTATAAATAGTATCATAGAACAGCATGATAAAAGTGAAGAAGGAGAGATTTAAAAATGAAAAATAATTATTTATTAGTCCATGGAAGTTTTGGAAGTCCATTTTCTAATTGGATTCCGTATCTAAGAAAAGAAATAGAAAATAAAAAATTAGAAGTTTACACTCCAGACTTTCCAACAGGAGTTGGTTATCAAAACTATGAAAATTGGTCTAGGTTGTTAAAGACTTATGTTGAAGCAAATATTATAAATGAAAATACAATTATATTTGCTCATTCAATAGCACCTATCTTTATTTGTAAATTTCTAGTTGAAAATAAGATTAAAGTTAAAAGACTAGTTTTTGTCTGTGGTTTTAATAATTATCTTGGAATAGATAAAGATTATGATGCAGTTAATGAAAATATGTATTTTGATAATCTTACAGATGTTAAGAATTGTTGTGATGACATTGTATGTTTTTACTCTGATAATGATCCTTATGTAAAATATGAAGCTGAAAAAGATTTTGCTGATGCTATAACTGAAAATCAGATTATGATTTCAGGCGGTGGTCATCTAAATTCTGAAAGTGGATATACAGAGTTTCCTGAATTATTAAAATATTTATAACTATCACACGCTAATTGATTATGTCAATTTGCAAGTGTGTTTCTAAATTGTCAGAATTTAGTTTCTAATGGCTACGACTATTTAAAAATATCGTAGTCTTTTTCTATTGATTTAGTTTGATTATCTGTAATGATTTGGATGTTAGTATCTTTTGTTATATCTTTAATATCTATCAAATCATAAATTTTATTGTCATAACAATCTTTCAATATATCAATTATTTCTTCTTTTTGATTATTGTTTTTTGATAACAATAATTCTCTAAAAAATGATTTGAGCTTCTGAAAAATTTCATATATAAACTTTCTTAAATTACTATATAATTCTTTTATATTTATATAATCTTGTTGCAAGTAATTGTGGTCAATATCTAAATTTTTATACTTGGTTTCTAATTGACTATAGGTAGTAATATACTTAGATATATTATTATAAAGTGCTTCATTTCTTATTTGCTTTTTTACATTCTCACTATACATATCAAAATAATCTAATAAGATATTATATTCTTCACCATCAAGAATTACTTTAGCAGAATTAAATTTTCTTTTAGCATTTGATAGTATTTTTCTAATCTCGTTTGATGCTTTTTGAAACTCTTTTTGTTCTCTAAAAGCAACTCTATCAACATACTTAGTAAAACTTTTGAATTGCTTTGTTTCGATATTTTTAATACCTGTATTCTTTTCACCACGTTCTAATTTAAAACCATTATTAATTAATCTTTCATAATATTTATCTTGTAATTTGCTTAAATGTGTTTTGTCTTTAATATATGCTCTTTTAGAAATAGAGTATATTTCTTTATTACATCTTTTATCAAACTTTTTAACAAGAGGAATTACTACTAGATGAATATGAGGTGTTTTTTCATCTAAGTGCAAAATAGCATGAAGAATTTGTTCTTTCTTATAACCTAAATCTTCTATGCCAAAATTTATACTTTCGGTTGCCCATTTCATCATATCTTCGTGGCTCATATTCTTAAAGAACTCTTCATCGCTAGTAAAAATCATTTCATCAGCAACAACACCTTTAGAATTATTTACAGACTCATAAAATGATTTTTTTCTATCAGATCTGATTGTTTTCATTCTATTGTTAAATTCTTTTTGATAAGCTTTTGTGATTTCATAAAATTTACTTATATACTTTTTATCACAACTAATTAACTCAATATTATTTTTAGAATCTCCAATTCTAATATCTGGATTAGATTTATAATAATCTTTTGTTCGTTGATTATGAGAACCAATTTGTGATAAGTCGTTTAAAGTTTTAATGCCTTTACTTCTAAATATAGCATAACTCAAATTTTATTCTCCTTTCTTATTTTTTTTATTTGTTTTTAAAATCCTTTTAATTTGTTCTTGATATTTTTTATCATTCTTTAATATTTCTAATAGAAAATAATTAGTTACTTGTTCATTATTTTTTTCAAAATAATCAAGAATTTGTTGTAATACTACTTCAAAAAAGTAGTTAATAAAGTTCATCTCCTTTCTTTTTAGACAACAAAAAAGAGCAATTTCTTGCTCAATTAGAAATACATCAAATTAATAATTTGTACATCTAGTTAAATGATATGGTTTTAAAGTAAGGTTTTTATTTTTCTTTTGCATAAATAAATAATCATTAATATCAATGCTATTATATTTATGATTCAACTTTTGATTAATCATATCTATTACAGTAAGCATATTTGCACGAATTTCAACTTCGTAAATTGAATTAGTAGGAATTTCGATTTGATTATCAACTATTTTTGATAATTCATCATCATAATTTAATATTCCTATTCCTCTCAAAATCTGAGGTATTTTATAATCAGCACAACCTACTAAATGTGTGTAATCAACTTCGATTTTTTCTTTTTGTTCTCTGATATGTAAAATATCGGATGTTAATAATTGTGCTAACTTATAAAAATATATTGTTTGATTATTATAAGTTCTTTCATCTTTAAAGCTAGGAAAATATTTTATAATTGTTTCAAATAATTCTGCATCTGAAGTAATATGTTTTATATATTGATAAAAGTTTCCTTGCATTTTTTCATTTACAATAGTACTTATTTCTTTTATTATTTTAAATCTTTCTTCTAATAAGGGGATTTCTATATTTCCCTTTAAAATATTAGAAAAACATTCTTGACTAACATTTGAAAAATCAGTAGTTTTTGATTTCTTAACGTACTTTAATAAAGCATATAATAAAGCAATTGAACCATCTAATTTATCAGAATCTGTTTCTATAGACCATTTAAGGCTTCCCCAAAAGGAGAAATCAATTGATTCATAAATTAATAAAAAATTAATAATTGTTTCAACCGGTAATTCTAATAATCCAAATGGAGATGATGAAAGCCAGTGTTCCATTTTTATATTTTCAATTTTTTCTATAAATTGATTTAATTTTTCTTCATTTATAGACACATACTTTGAATTTTTTGATACATATTTACAGCTTTCTATTATATTTTCTAACATAAATAATTAACACTCCTTACATTATTTTTTTCTTGTTATTTCATTATTAGCATAGAATTTATATACAGGACTTCCATACATTCTTCTAAAACGTTTTTCAATAAAATCTATATTTTCCCCATATCTATTTGCTTTTTGTTGCCAGTATTCTTTATATCTTTCTGGACTATATTCATCCTTTTTAAAATAATTTTTTTGATAATATAACGAAAAGAAAAGATCTGTTAAATCTAAATCTACTAAAGTATCAATTCCATTTTCTAAACAACATTCTGCAACACGTTTTACACAGTCACTAAAGTGGAAGCCTCCAATCACAATTTCATCTACAAAACCAAGTTGATTAATTAAGTATTGTTCATTCGGATATTTTATATCCTTATCTTCTTTTTCAGTTCCATCTTCATTATATCCACTAGCTTCTTTAAAGGTAATATCAGTATATATAATTCTATCGTTTGGCATAGGGTTAATTCCAAATATTTTTTTATCAGGGTACAAAGCATATACTATTTGATAACCTTGCTTTCTGTATCTTTCATTTATACATTCATTAAGAACATCAAAAGGTTTTTCTCTTTTCATTTCTTCATAAAAATCATTTGGAAATAAGAAAACTTTATTAAATTCTTGTATGGGATATAAATATAAAAAGATTTTATTTTCCACATTATCATCTCCAATTGATATAATTTTACCATATCTAAGTATTTATTTGAAGCAAAGTATACTTATCTTTATCAAATTTACTTTGTTTTTTATTGGGTATAACTTGTAAAATCGAATTACTGGATAAGTTATTAATATCAAACTTTTCTTTATTAATGGTTATAGGATTTATTTTATAATATTTACTAAGTGATGAAATATATTTATCAATATCTTCTTTTGTCTTCTCATTTGATAGGATAATATCTTTTTCATTAATATTAACTACCATATCAAAACAATCGTTTCTAAACATATAACCAATGTTTTCAATTTCTTTTTTATTGATATTAATTTTCTTAATGATAATTTCATCTTTTACTTTTTCTATTTCAATGGAATCAATATATTTTTTGATTAACTCTGATTTTTGTTTTTTGCTAAGTTTGTTCCACAGTCCATTTTTTCTGACATAAAAAGATTTATACTTTAATTTTTCTAATTGAAATAGATTAGTATATAGTTTCAATTCCTCTTTATTATTAATATTCTTGTTCGTTTGTTTTAAATTATTTAGTTTAATTTCAGTTTCTTCAATCTGTCTTTTAATATTAATTTCTTCATCTTTAAATTCATCTAATTCAATAACACTATCAACATAGGCTTTTTTGATTCTTTTTAGCTTGTTATTTAATTCTTTTACTATTTTGTTATATCTTTCTATTTCAATAGTAATATCTTCGTTAAAAAATGATTTATAGTTATTATCTATAAGTAGGTAATAATCTAGCATATCATTTAAAAATAGCATTAAAGGTTCTTCAATTTTCTTTTCATTAATTCTAGTATTACAACAATTACATCTATAGTAGATTTGAGTAGGTTTATTTTTAGAGGTAGTAGAAGAGCCACCCATGATTTTATTACATTTAGAACAAACTATTTTTTGCATATATACATAGGTGTGTTTCCTAGTATAGTTTTTTAAATTCTTTTCCTTTTGTTTTTGGACTAATTTAAAATCATCTTTATTAATAATGGCAGGGCATACATCTTCAAGTAATATTGTTTCTTCATCTTTAATTCTTTTTCGATGTTGATAATCTCCAGCATAAATATAATTAGAAAGCATTCTATCAATTGTTGTTGTTCTCCAATGTCTATTAAGAGCATTTTTATCATTCAATTCTTTTGTAATAGCACAAACTGATGAACCATTAAGATAAGATTTAAAAATATCTTTTACAACTTCGCTTTCAATATCATCAATCACTAATTCTTTATTAACTTTTCTGTAACCAATAGGGGCTTTACCACTAAAATGACCTTTTTTCGCTGCACCAGTTAAACTAAATTTTGTTCTTTCACTAGTTCTTTCAATTTCTAGTTGGGCAAGTATTGTAGTCATTCTAATAAAAAATTTCCCTGTTGCAGTATCGGTATTAATTTCTTCTGACACGCTTTCTAAACTAGTATCCGTTTCTTCAATTAATTTACAAATGCTTTCTAAGTCTTGGATAGAACGAGTAAGTCTATCTAGTTTATAGACAATGATTTTATTTATTTTACCACTTTTTAAATCGTTAATCATCTCTTGAAACTTAGGTCTTTCCATACTTTTAGCAGAAACACCTTCTTCACGATAAATCTTATAAATTGTATAGCCTTTAAAGTCACATAGTTTTTTCATACTTTCTTCTTGTTCATCTAAACTATGTCCATACCTCGATTGATCTTCTGTAGAAACACGAGGATAAAGTCCAACGATAAAGTTCTTCTTTTCGTTCATTTTTTCTTCTCCTTTCTTTTTGAACGACAAAAAAACAAGAGAGAATTTCCCTTGTGTAAAGAACTCCAAAATATTTAAAATATACGGTTATATATATTTTCCGTATATTACCATTTTATCACATTTTTTTAGGAACGTAAATGGCAAGGTAATTACGAAATCATTTGTAAAACTAATGTTTCTAGTTTTTTTATAGTAATAGTATCTAAACTATCCTTTATATAGATATTATTATCATTCTTAAAGATAAGTAGAACTAAACAAGATAGATTATTACTAATAATAATTTTATGTGGTTCATTGATTGAAAGGTTAGTTTTATCAAAATGAATATTTTTCCCATTTATAAACTCAATATGTAGTTTTGATATTTTAGGTATCTTCATAAGTTTTTCTTTAACACATAAAGGAAATTCTAATTGTTCTATGGTTATTTTCATTTAAGTAAACCTCCTTTCAAACATGAAAAAATCCCATATCAACGAGTGATATAGGATATTTTTATAAAATAAAACTCACACGAAGTGTGAGTAATTCTCTCAATGGAGCGGATGAGGAGAATCGAACTCCCGTAGTCAGCTTGGAAGGCTGAGGTTCTACCATTAAACTACATCCGCATAAATTGTTTGTTGAACCTCAGCCGTAAGTACTAAAGTTCAGTCTGCTTAATCAGTAGACATTTACAATTATATCAGATATGATTATATTGTCAATACTTTTTTTTGTTTTTTTTGTTTTATATAATTATTGTAGGATGTGATAGTATGAAGGTACTTGCAAGCGATTTTGACTTAACTTTGTATGTTAATGATTTAGAAATTGTAAAAAAGAATGTAGAAGCCATTCGCCGATTTATGAAACAGGGAAATTTATTTGGTATTGTTACTGGTAGAAATTATTCTGGTATTAAAGTATTACTTAATCAATATAATATTCCATATCATTATTTAATATGCCAAGATGGGGCTAAAATATTTGATTCTATGGATTATTGCTTTTCAACAGTTCCTTTGTCAAGAGAGGATATCGTTAGAATTGTTCCTATTTTAGAGGAAAATCATTTTGATTATTACTTGGATGATGGGTATAATGCAACGGAAAATATGGATGATTGTGTTAAAGTTGTTGGGATTATTGGTGAAAGGCGAAAAGAGGCTGAAAAAGTAGTTAATCAATTATCTATGGAAGGTTTTTATACTTATCTTAGTACGGAACATATTAATATTATGGATCATTCTGTTAATAAAAAAGATGCCTTAGAAAAAGTTTTAGTTCATGCAGATTGTTATAAAGAAGATTTATATGTCATAGGGGATAGTGTGAATGATTTTGAGATGCTTTCTACTTTTCAGGGGGCAATTATGAAAAATCATAGTAAAGAGTTGGATAAACTAAATAAGAAGAGCTATAATACTTTATTTGAATATATAGAAGAATTAGAAAAAAACTAATTCTTTTTTCATATACTTTATTGGGTGATTTCGTGGGAGATTTTGTTTTTTCTTTGATAGAAAACTTTGGTTATTTTGGCATGTTTTTAGGAATGGTATTAGAGGCAGTTATCATTATTATTCCGAGTGAAGCTATCTTAGCAACAGGGGGTATTTTAGCGAGTAGAGGAATATTTTCTTTTTGGGGGGCTTTTTTTACTGGACTCATTGGCAGTGTTTTTTGCGCAATTGTTATTTATTTTATGGGATATTTTGGAGGAAGGCCTTTTATTCGAAAGTTTGGAAAATATTTTTTTATGAAAGAGGAAGACTTAGAAAGAAGTGATTCTTGGTTTTCTAAGTATGGTATGTTTGGAGCTTTAATTGGACGTAATTTTCCGATTGTTCGTACATTAATTTCTCTTCCTATTGGTATTATGCGAATGCCTTTTTTTAAGTTTTTAATTTTTACAATTATTGGATCTATTCCTTGGACATTTTTGTTTGTTTATTTGGGATATACTTTAGGTAATGGTTGGATATATGTTAGTGCTAAAATTACTTGGTTAAAGACGCCTATTAAAATATTGTTTTTTATATTGGCTGTTTGGTATTTGTATAAAAAAATTAGAAATATTTTGTTAGAGAAAAAGAATTAAGTTGTATTATGTAAGATTAGGGTGGTTTTTGTTGTTGATAAAAATGCTGAAATGAAAAAGTAAATTCCACTTTGAAAAGTTAAATTCCATACTTGACT
>ENA-ORUI01000868-ORUI01000868.1-human-gut-metagenome-genome-assembly--contig:-NODE-868-length-34554-cov-6.114670_pt1 | contig 34554 bp, 28 predicted proteins | sample MGYA00242078_ERZ509205 | MGnify/ENA primary metagenome ERZ509205 (study PRJEB26280, sample SAMEA2338828) | human gut metagenome | biome: human gut; feature: human-associated habitat; material: faeces... | reverse complement strand
ATACAGAGAACGGATCAAATCTTCATGACCAAACGATTTGTTCCATTGCAAAAAGGGAACATAGGTGGCATATCGATCCAACCACACGGCCGTTACCGGAGCCTCTTTCATGTAATTCAGCTCCTGCAATGCAATCGAATCATACAGCGGCAAGTACAATTTGAGCAGTGAGTCTAACTTTTTTATGTCGGATTGATCAAAATCCATATTGGGATGTGCAGCGATTAAATCGCTTCGCTCGGTTGAGTATTTCAGCATTTGCCGTCTTTCATTCAAAGCAAGTTTCGAAAATTCACTCTCAACTTGTTGCTCCGGCACATCACTGTCAATCTTCCACAGCGGAAACAAGCAATCTTTGCCGGCGATTCTCACACACGCGCCCGATTTAACCCAAATATTAACAAAGGTACCCGGGAAACCTTGTGACCGAGCACTTAAATTCAATTTACGGGCCTTAGAACAGGTAATCGTATCCTTAAAGAAAAATTTTCCATCGATTACCGTGTCGGATGCTATTCTGAACATCACTTTGCCATCAGGTCGCAATAGTTCAAGGACCGATCCGTCCGGTACATTCTGCAACTCTCCATAAATCACAAATTCTCCTTCAGGCGCTTGACAAGATTTTGGTTCCTGGGGTTTTGACGTCGCACTCATCAACAGGAAACTTCCCATCACAAGAGCAACTGATACACCTTTGTTCATGATCATTTAGTTTGGGTTTAGGCTATTTAACTTAATGCTTTTGCTATATGAACAAACACTACCTTCTACAATCAATAATTACAATAGATGAGCAAAGCATAGCAAGCTCTACGGCTTCTCTGTCTCCGCCTTTGGAGTATCTGGCTTCAACCAACCTTGCACTTTTCCTTTAATAGACCCCGGACCGTAACCTTTCCACATATCCAAAACTACGCCCTCCGGAGAGATCATTACATAATGTGGAATGGCTGTCACCTGATAAACAGCTGCAAGCCCAGTGGCTTCCTTAGCAAGTTCATTCCATTGGTTACCCGTTAAGCCCTTACGTTCAATAAAATCAAGCCATCTATCTCTAGGATCGGAATTAATACTAACTATCACCAAATCTTCTTTATAAGACTCTGCGACCTCCTTTATCTCCGGAAATGATTGCAGGCATGGACCACACCCCTGACTCCAAAAATCAAGCAAAATATATTTTTCTTTAAATTCAGAAAGATGACGAACATTACCCTCCAAATCATACAAGTCACCATCCACCATCTGATCTCCGACATTCACAACCTCTGGCAAATTGAGATAGGCGGTAATCAACTGCCCCTCTTTCGTCGCCCGATCCGCTTCTGACATACGATCATACAAAGACCTGATCAAATCTTCATGACCAAATTTTTTGTTCCATTGCAAATACCCAGCATAATTTTGATATCGGTCTAACCAAACAGCAGTTACCGGAGCCTCTTTCATGTAGTTTAATTCATGTAATGCAATGGAATCCACCAACGGTAAAAACAATTTAAGAAGCGAATCTACCTTTCTTAAAGTGGGCTTATCCAAGCCATGCTGCAATCCCGTACTATACACGTCATTCCATTCCGTCACATAGGGTAACATCTGCTTCCGTTCTGCCAACGCGACCTCAGAAAACAAATTCTCATCATGCTGTTCCGGCACATCACTCTCTACATGCCACAATGAGTGCAAGCAATCATTGCCTGTGATTTTTACATAGGCACCCGATTTAACCCAAATATTTAGAAATGTATTCGGAAACCCTTTTGATCTGGCAGTCAAACGCAATTTATGGGCCTGAGAATCGGTAATTGTATCCCGAAAGATAAATTTCCCATTGACAACCGTATCGCTATCGATTAGGCGATGGATTCGCCCCTCTGCACGTAACAATTCTAACACCGAACTATCCGGTACATTCTGCAACTCCCCATAAATCACAAACTCTCCTTCAGGCACTTGACAGGGTTTTGGTTCCTGAGGTTTTGAAGTTGCACTTAGCAATAAGAAACACACCATCACAAGAGCAAATGACACCCATTTTTTCATGACAATTATTTTTTTGAGTTCCGCAGCACAATTAGGTTATATACCCAACAGATATACGGCTAATAAATATAGATATTTTCCTGTAAAAAACGCATTAAAGCAATCTCACGCCATAAAATGATGGTCATTGTGCTCAATCTATAACAACAGGATAAAAAAGAGGGCAGATGGATTAATCTGCCCTCTTTTATAACAAGTTTTTTTTTGCACCTACCGAATGATTTTTACCCCTTTAGGTGCATCTATTTGAGATTTGATTGTTCCATCCATACGGCGTTCGTGACGAATTTTCACCACACCAAAAGGTGTCGGGACAGAACCCTCTACCCATTCCAAATCACCCAAGTGAGGATCAATACGAATCACGCGACAACCAGGCTCAACAATGGCTACCCCCAATACATGTTCCGTTAGCCATGCAGTGGGACCTGAAGCCCATCCATGACAAAAACTGTGACGTAACCCCTTATAGCAATAGTCACCATAAGTACGATGTACATCCACTTTGCCGGCCGGAACCAACTCATCAATACGGGCAGCATTTTCTAACCAAGCAATATCGAAATCCTCCCAAAAAGTAGTTGCTCCCAAATCGAGCATACCACCCCAGTAACGACAGATATCGTCCATTGCTCCGGCATAATCACCTGCCATTGCTTTGGCTTGCAACATATAATAGCCGTAGAAGGTCGAATATCTCTGCACGCCGCCATCACTCAACACCTCGTTGCTCTGCTCAGGAGTTGCCAATCCAGCCAAAGCCGCCAAAGCCGCAGATTGTTTGGACTGTTTGTAATCTGGAATCGCCTGACGCATCCGTTCAACGGTAACCTGACAACGTGATGCAAGGGAGTCATTGTTCAGCACTTGCATAAGTTGCTCGCCAGCCTCCAAAGACATTACAACCAAAGCCTGTAGACCTGCATTAACAGCCGGTTTATTTTTACTGGTGGGCCAATCTAAGAATCGACCTCCGCCTTGCAAATGCTCACGCCCCTGCTCATCAACAGACTCAATGACTTGCAAAAGCAATCCCTCCAAATATTGTTGTTGTTCCGTTAAATAAGCACGGTCACCTGTATAATTGTAGTAATCTCGATGAATCAATATCCACCAAAGTGAATAAGCACATATCCCGTTCATCCAACCCGGCAGAGGTGTCTGATCACGCGCCTGGTCAAAAGTTTTGCGCAAAACCTCATTATCACCAAATACGGATAATATCGTTCGTAATTCCGGGTGTGCATCTCCCATCCAGACCAGACGATCCCGTTTAATACCGTCCCACAAATAATTTTGCATATTGAGATGTACAGTATATGCTCCTGTCATCCAAATACTATCAAGACGTGGATTGCTTGAATGGAATGATCCTAAATAAGGCAGATCTCTATACACAAAAATTGCCCGAACCTCCTGCAGTTTCACAACCACATCTTCCGTCAACAAGTCTAAACGCACAAAGCGAAAACCCGAGTTACCCACTTCACTCACTCCATACCAAGGTACACTAACAATCAAATCACGCATAGCATGATCATTAGTAGCTCCGCTCTCAACCGATATGTCACTCATTGCTTCGCTGACCGACTCACCCAAACGCATACGGAACTGCACAGGCTTGCGATTAGATATATCCCCAACCACGATTTGAACTCCGCCGTGTATTTCCCGGCCGAAATCCAACAGAATCGAAGGTCGTTTCCCATCTTTATTGGTTAAAATACAATGCGGATAAGGTGCGTTGATCATCTGACCTTTACCTTTAGCCAGCAAAACTTCCGGTGTTTGCACGAACTCTCCGTTCTGAGTCCAAACAATACGAACGGGAGGTAAATAGGTTCGCATGCGCGTATCATGCTCTAAAGTATCAGACATCTGCTCAGGAAAAACCGGAGGTAATTGAGCAGACACAGGTAATGCACACAAAAGTGCCAACGCAGTAAATAGTGTCTTCATTTATAAGGGTTTATTAATTTAAATACTTTTCAACATACTGATTTCAACCTTTCCTTGCATTCGCTCTTTAGCGTTCTACACGTTAACATAGTTTACTGCAATTTACGTTTATAATCAATTTAACAATCAGTCTGAGTACACACAAAGTAAAAAACTATGCATACTACGCGTACAAACTTTTCAAGGCAAGGTTTAAAATACATTTTCTTCTCACGAAAGTAATGATTAGTTGTAATTTCTGCAAGCAGGGCTCAATCCACTTCCTAACAACACCTAAAGACGACACCCGATCTTTATATCAAACTAATCCACTAATTTTCAAAACAATTACATCTAAACAACATAACACCTAAGTTTTGGATAATAGTATCCTCCACCATATAGTCATACATGAATCTACACACATATAACAATTATTTAATACGGGTCGACTACTCACTATCTATTCTGAAAAAGACAGACTCAAAACCGAGCTGTCTGTCCAACACCAACTGATTAACACATTAAAGCTACAAACCTAAACATATATACCAACCGATTTTGTCAGTTATACCATTCAAGACAAAAATCCCCCTATCACACACAACATCAATAGATTTAAGTTGCCGGCACAACATGTTAATTCCAAACACACTCTAAAATCTCAAGAATTTTGATTAATATTGCATAATTATTCAATTGTATAAGTATGGGTAAGATTGTGGCGCTGGCCAATCAGAAAGGAGGAGTAGGAAAAACTACTACCGCAATCAATTTGGCTGCCAGCCTGGCTGTTATCGGGAAAAAGGTACTGTTGGTCGATGCTGATCCGCAAGCAAACGCGACATCAGGATTGGGTCTGGATATTAATCAGGCCAACATCTACGATTGTATCACCGGTGAAGCCTCGGCTGCCGATGTGATTCAAAAATGCCCTGAAGTCAAAAAACTCGACATTCTCCCTTCCAGTATCAATCTGGTTGGAGCTGAAACTGAATTGCTCGAAATTGAAGACGGACAAAAAAGGATGAAAACAATCCTTGAGCCCCTCAAAGCCAATTACGATTTTATTCTGATCGACTGTTCACCATCACTGGGTTTAGTCACACTGAACGCGTTGGTGGCTGCAGACAGCGTTCTGATCCCCGTACAATGTGAATATTTTGCATTGGAAGGATTGGGCAAATTGCTCAATACGATCAAAATGACCAAGTCCAAACTCAACCCCGACTTGGAGATCGAAGGTTTCTTGTTGACCATGTATGACTCCCGTCTACGCTTGGCCAATCAGGTGGCCACCGAAGTTCGTGAACATTTCGGAGAGTTGACCTTCAAAACAATCATTCAACGTAACACACGTTTGAGTGAAGCCCCGAGCTATGGCAAACCTGCCCTACTCTACGATGCATCGTCAACCGGTAGCGTCAACTACCTCAATTTGGCCAAAGAGTTTATCAAGAAAAACAAAAAAACGGCATAACACACCATGAACCCGAAAAGCAAAGGTTTGGGGCGCGGATTGGGCGCCATTTTCGAAATTGAAGGCAAAGAACTACCAAATAAAAAGAATAGTCATGCCTTTGAAGAGGTAGCTATCACATCGGTTGTTCCGAACCCCAAACAACCCCGTACCCATTTCGATGAGCAGGCTCTGAACGAGTTGGCCGAATCCATTCGCACACTGGGAGTTATTCAGCCATTGACTGTCAAAAAAGAAGCTGACGACAAATATACGATTATCAGCGGTGAACGACGTTGGCGAGCTTCACAATTGGCAGGTTTGGAAACCGTACCAGTATATATCCGTGAAGCAGATGACCAACACGTTTTGGAGATGTCTATCGTCGAAAACATCCAACGCCAAGATCTGAATGCTATAGAGGTTGCTCTCAGTCTCCAGCGTCTCGTGGACGAGTGTGATCTGAAACAAGAGTCACTCGGGGAACGCATTGGAAAAAATCGTTCGACTGTAGCTAATTACATGCGATTACTTAAACTTCCGGACAAGGTTCAGCTGGCCATTCGTGAAGGACTGATCTCTATGGGACATGCCCGGGCATTGATCACTGTAGAGTCTCCGGAAGAGCAACTCTCGATTCTGAGTAAAATTATCAAAAAAGGGTTATCCGTCCGTCAGGTCGAAGAGTTGGTAAAAAAACTTCACGCACCTCGACCAACCAAGGAGGAAGAGGAGTTCCCCGAAGAGTACGCACAATTGGTTGAGATGCTCGAAAAACTATTTTCTCAAGAAATCAGTATCAAAAAAAACAACAAAGGCGGTGGAAAAATCGTTATCGGTTTCGATTCCGACGAAGATGTCCGTACATTTGTCCGCAAATTCGAACAAGCCGTCAAATAGCCAATGACCGTTTTGCGCTCATATTTCCGCACGATTATTGTCACCCTGTCACTGATGGGGAGTACCCTTGCTGTATCAGCTCGAAGTTCTGCTTGCGCTATTGGACACGTTTCATCTGCATCAACGATCCAACAGCCTTCATCTGCCAAATCTGCAAAATCGGCTGAAACAACTGTTTCTCAAACGGGATCATCGACCAATACACAAGGTGAAACTCAAACCTCAAACAGTGTAACCCCTCCTGCCCTTTCTACAACCCAACAAACACAATCCCCTACGCCTCAAGGAGAGGAATCGAAATCAAGTGCAGAAGGGTCAACCTCCCTATCCACAGAAAGCACCGTCAATCAAAAGAGCTCTGCTCCTCAAACATCGGCTGCAACAGCAACAACACCTAAAGACAGCACTCAGAACGCTGCACCCACACAAAGTTCCACAACAGAGGAACCAACAGCCACAGACGTCAACAAACCGACCAGCAAGAACTTAAAGAACATCTCTTCATCCAAAGCGTCGGCACAGATGAACATTGTTCCTGTGGACAGTACGCTGATCAAAAAAGGCAAACACGCCAAGGTCAAATCACCGAAGAAAAAGGCCAAATCAAACGTTGCTGATTCAACAAAACGTCTTTCATCCAACACGGCTCCTAAACAGTTTCAAGTAGAAGGAGGGGTACTTAAAATGGTTACCCCTACAACTGCTGAACAGATTTTAAGCAAGGATACTGAGATCGACACCCTGACTCAACCCAGTTTAAAACCATTAAAGGAGGAGGTAGCTTTAACCGATGAGCAAGCCGATTCCTCAAAAGTACAAAAAAGGAAAGAAGAGGACACTTCAAGCGTACGTTACAGCTCAATTTTCCGTGACACGATTCCTCTTTCTCGCATGACGGCTATCTCTCTTGTAGCACCTGGATTTTCGCAGCTGTACAACAAGCAAGCATGGAAAATTCCAATTCTGTACGGTGTAACCGGAGGCTTGGCAGTTTTAGGTTTCAATCAGAGCAATAAATATAAAGCGGCCAAAAACGAATATAATACATTAGTTAATCAGCAGGCAACTCAAGAAGAACTTGATCCTGCCCAGTGTAAAATGATCCGCTACAACACGACCCGAACAGTTTTCTTCGTAGGAGCTATTGCCTCATATCTCTATTTTCTTGGAGATGGAGTTCTCAATTACAACGGACCTGAAAATAGCGTCAAAAAGGCAACAACACTTGCAATGATATGCCCCGGAGCCGGACAACTTTATAACAAAAGCTATTGGAAGGTTCCAATTGTTGTGGGCGCATTTGCTACGATGGGTTATGTAATCGATTGGAATGCACGCGGCTATAAACGCTATCGGACGGCATACAATCAAGTCGTTAACGGACAACCGGACGAATTTGAAGGTCGATACTCAGCTGATTACCTGAAAAACATGAAAGACAATTTTCGCCGTAATCGTGACCTGTGTATCATCCTTACCGGTGCTTTATACCTGCTCAATATTGTCGATGCACATGTCGATGCACACCTAAAAGACTACGACATCAGCGACGATCTTTCGGTCCGTCTTGAACCCACTGTATTTCAAAATTACGCCTCTCGCAATGGTTATTATGGTGTCGGCATGTCTCTGAAAGTTACATTCTAACCCACATATAGAACCTAACGGAGATGAAAGGGATCACATATACTTTGCTGATGTTGACAGGACTCCTGGGCTCAATAACAGCACACGGAAAAACCTCATCTCCCGAAGCAGACTCGATCCCATTCGATGAGCGATTGAACATAACTTCAGATTGCGAAAGTTATGATTCTATCATTGCATCGTGGCGTGAGAGTAATCGTTTCGGGGCTTTTGACAACTACGCTAGTCTGTATATCAACGTTGATACCAGCACCTACTACATAGAGGCGGTAACTCCCTATACGGATGCGCAATATCAAGAGCGACTACGCAGTATCGTTTCCCCTGTGCACCTCCCCTATAATTCAATTGTGCGCAAACACCTGGTTGCATACGTTACCTCTCGTCAAGCCATCACGAAACGGATGATCGGACAATCACTCTACTATTTTCCGATTATTGAACAGGAATTGGAGAAAGCTGGGCTCCCTCTTGAATTAAAATTCATGGCTGTTGTCGAATCGGCACTGCAGCCCACCGCTGTATCCCCTGCTGGAGCAGTCGGTTTGTGGCAATTTATGCTGACCACCGGACGATATTACGGACTTGAGATCTCGTCTATGGTCGATGAACGTCGAGATCCGGTCGCTTCAACACGAGCTGCATGTGCATACCTCAAAGACCTGTATGATATGTATGGAGACTGGACATTGGCGCTTGCCTCTTATAACTTCGGTCCAGGGAATGTTAACAAAGCTTTGAAACGTGCAGGAGGCTCTGCCACTACCTACTGGGATATCTACCCCTATTTACCTAAAGCAACCCGTGATTACATTCCTGCTTTTGTAGGCCTAACTTACGCATATCACTACTATAAAGATCATCACGTTAAACCCTACCCCCCTACTCTTCCCATAGCCACTGACACTGTAACTATCAGCAGAAATTTACATTTGCAACAAGTGGCTACGACACTCGACATACCTTTAGAGTTATTGCAAAATTTGAATCCACAGTACAAACAAGATATTATCCCTGCGGCAACCCGCACTTATCCATTAGTACTGCCCCAACGCGAAATCTCACGTTTTTTGGAACACGAACAAGAGATTTATGCAAAAGACTCTCTCTATTTAGACACCCATTTGAGTTTGGCTGGATCAACCAAACAGCCTCAACCTGCAACTCCCAAAACTGTAACTTACAAAGTACGCAAGGGTGATACTCTGGGAGCTATTGCATCAAGATATGGCGTTTCTGTTTCCCAACTGATAAAAAGGAACCGAATCAAAAGCGCAAATCGTCTCCAAATCGGACAAACGCTACAAATTGTCAAGCCATGAGCTCAAATCAAGAAACCATAGTAGCCATCGCTTCTGGGACAGGAGGCGCAATCGCTCTGATCCGCATTAGCGGCCCTGATGCTATTGCTATCGCTGATCGTATCTTTAGTGGAGTCTCTAACAAATCACTCACACAATCGAAAGGATTTACTCTTCATTATGGATATATTCGCAATGAACTTGGCGAAATCATCGATGATGTAATTCTTTCATTGTTCAAAGCCCCACATTCCTATACGGGAGAAGATATGGTTGAAGTTACCTGTCATGGTTCAACGTACATTCAGCAAGAGATTTTGCGGCTGTTTATCCAAAATGGAGCCCGGATGGCTCAAGGAGGAGAATTTACACTGAGGGCATATATGGCGGGAAAGATGGATCTGTCGCAAGCAGAAGCCGTAGCCGATATAATTGCTTCAGATAGTAAAGCCTCTCTCATGTTGGCCTCTCGACAAATTCGTGGAGGATATTCTGAGGAGTTTGCCCTGTTACGAGCTCAATTACTCGAACTCGTATCTCTCCTTGAATTGGAATTAGACTTTAGTGAAGAAGACGTTGAATTCGCTGACCGCAGTCGTCTAAGAGCCATGCTCGATGATATCCAACATAAAATAGAAACATTAAGCAACTCTTTTCAACTGGGCAATATCCTCAAAAATGGCGTTCCAGTTGCTATCGTCGGAAGTCCCAATGTCGGAAAATCAACACTGTTAAATGCTCTTTTAAATGAGGATCGAGCGCTCGTTTCCGATATTGCTGGAACGACCCGCGATTTAATTGAAGAGACGATCAATATTCAAGGAATTACCTTCAGATTTATTGACACAGCAGGTATTCGTGACACCGCCGATCCGCTCGAACATTTAGGAATCGAGCGCACACTGCAAAGATTACAACAAGCGGCCGTAGTTCTGTTTATGGTTGATGTTCGTGAATCATTTGACACCATTGCTCAACAGCTCACAACCTATCCGCCACAACAAGGACAGCACACAGTTGTTCTACTCAACAAGACAGATCAAGCCAACATCTCACAAATAAAAACGCTACAAAAGCAGCTAGCCCAACAATTTGGTTATCGCGTATTGGCCATATCCGCTAAACAGCATGAAAACTTATCTGAACTAACTCAGGTCTTATATAATTGCGTAGAAGCGGATACTGCATTACGATCAGGGCAAATTATCGTATCCAATGCACGCCATCATGAGGCATTGGAAGCAGCTTTGACTGCAACGCAACGGGCACAAGAATCCCTCGACAATGATCTGCCAGGCGACCTGCTTGCACAAGACATTCGAGAAGTCCTACATCATCTCGGAACCATCACAGGAGAAATTACCTCACAAGATGTTTTAAACTCCATTTTCTCCAAATTCTGCATCGGCAAATGACGGCTTGTAAACAACCGTAACCAACCATAACCATTTAGAACAAAGTCGCTGTATATCAGCGACTTTTGTTTTTATGTACTTTCCAGACCGTATTTGGAAATAACGGTTTTTATCCATATTTTTCATACGTATTTCTACCGTGACAGAAATTCACGGTTTGCCCAAATATCACAGTGACGCATTAGTTGACGTGTGTTGACAATGGTTTACATGTGTGGACAAAAAGGGAAATTAAAATTCATGTAAAATGGCAGAAAATAGGACGAAAATATGGAAGTAAAAAGAATTTGTCAATGGTGCGGAAAACCGTTCATCGCACAGAAAACAACAACCTGTTATTGCAGCCCGCAATGCTCGAAACGAGGTTACAAACACCGCATGATGGAACGGAAGATGGAGCTGCGCCATATGCAGGAGATGCAGGAATTGCGCTCGTCGCTGGAAAAGCAGGAATACTTCACCTTTTCGCAGGCAGCACGTCTGATGGGGGTAAGCCGCCAGTACATCTACAAACTGGTAAAGGAAGAGAAACTACGTGCCTCCCGGCTCAGCGGAAAGATGTCGTTGATACGGAAAGCCGACATCGAACTCATGCTTAAAAGCAAACCTTATGAACGGCTGGTAGCAAAAAACGACTTTGACATTACCGAGTATTACACCGCCGAAGAGATTGCACAGAAATATAAGGTCAATGCCAAATGGGTATGGACTTATACACGACAGCACAAGGTTCCGAAAGTGAGAATCCGCCAGTTCAACTATTACAGCAAGAAACATATTGATGCTGCCTTTGCCAAATATGAGGTGGACTCTGACCTGACGGAATGGTACACGCCCGAAGATATTCAGGAGAAATACGGCATGACACGTGTCGCCATCCGTTCACACGTCTACCGTAACAACATACCTTCGAAAAAAGAACACGGGCAGATATTCTACTCCAAACTCCACTTCGATCTCTCGAAAAACTCTGCGGAAGAGAGCAAGGCCGAATACTACACCGTCAAGGAGGCAATGGAAAAATTCAACCTCTCCCGTGACTCAGTTTATAATATCCTGCAATTCCATCAGATTCCTCGAGAGAAGAACGGGCGCTTCGTCCGCTTCCTGAAAGTGGACTTTGACCGGGTTTTGGGTGTCCGTAAGTGACCTGATTATAGGCTACCGTAAATTATTCCAAAATTAATCGTCACTGAAGGTGGTCTGCATGGTTACATTACAGTGATTTGCCAGCGAATTAATAACAACCATAAAAAATATAACATTATGAACGATTGTAAAACCGTAACATTAAGAACACGTCCTTTGAAAAACAGGATGCTGTCGTTTTATCTGGATTATTATCCTGGGTATAGAGACAAGGAAACAATGAAAGTTATCCGTCATGAATCGCTTGGCATTTATATATATGCCAATCCGAAGAACAAGCGGGAACAGGACTTCAACGAGGTAATGGCCGAGAAGGCTGAAGCCATCCGTTGCCGCAGGTTCGAGTCGGTAGTGAATGAACGGTATGATTTCTTCGACAAGTACAAACTCAAGGCTGATTTCCTGGAGTATTTCCGTAATCAGCTCCGTAAACATGACCCAAAGTGGGAATTTGTCTATCTCCATTTCAGCAACTTTGTGCATGGGGAGTGTACTTTTGAGGAGATAAACATCAACGTTTTCGCGAATACAAGATGACAAACTTGTATGCGTGTATTCTCGACCTTAAAACCTCCTATTATTTCAGTATATTCAACAATGCTGGCATATAAATAAGGCGTCTTCGCCCATTCACAACAATAGGAACGCCGTGTTTTTTAATATGATAATATATAACATTCCGATCTCGACCCGTTCGAATTACAATATCTGCTATACCTAACCAGTCTTCGTTTTGCACCGCATCCTCCCATTGAATTGCCGACTCCTGCTTATTGGCATATTTCCATATATATCCGCCTGCGGATTTTCTTTTGCCCTTACAGACTTTTATAATACAACTTGGATCAATCCCAACTGAGCCTCCAGCTATAGTTGCAGAATCATAGGTACTAATCAATTCCCCACTCACAGAAAACTGTTGCACAGGGATGCTTATGCGATTTGCGATCCTTTCTCTCGTTTCATCTGACACTCTATGATTTTCATGATATTCTTTCATGCCATTACGAATCTTTTCTCGATAATCCTTAGACTTAACCTTTCCATACCATATATTCTTCTCGCCAAATCTAGATTGTGACATTTTCGCTTTAGATTCTTCTGAATGAGTTCTACCATACATTCCATTCTTGGTTCCAGATACGCTCTCTGTTTTTTTACGCTTATACCCTTCCGACTGACTGATTTGTGCCCAAAGTTTCCTATACCCTTCACTTGTCCACTTCTCTTTCATAATTAGGCTGTGATACCGTTTCTCTTCTTCAGTCCGGGGTCTTGATTTTCTACCCTTTCGGTATTCACTCATCCTTTTTTTCTGCTCCTCGGAGAACGTAAAACCTATAGTAGTGTATCCCCCATAAGTCATGTTATAGCCGGCTTTATAAGAATTATATTGCTTAATATAAAACTGCTCCAATTCATCTAATTTTTGTTGAGCGTCTTTGGTAGACTTAAATTCCGCTTTATACAATACTTCATACTTAAAATTTTCCGGCATATACTTGATTCTTGCCTTATCTATCTTAACGCCACCATACGACTTTTTTAAATTAAGAAAAGTCTTGCGGCGTCGCCTCTCATCAGTGGTCTGGCCAATATACACTTTATTAGCAGGACTTGTATATTTATATATAATACCTATCATATCACCTTATCTAATAAGATCAATCACAAAGTTATAAAATGTCTTATTCATTTATAATCGCAATAGCATAAAGCCTAACATACAGTTGCAAGCTACACCGTTCCACGTATCTGATTAAAAATGGCATTCGTGATTTCCTTTACGACATCAATTCATCCAGTGAATCTACCAAAGTTATCTCGAAATTCATGCAGTGGACAGACGACAAGCGTGAAGCCAGCAAGAAAATCACCCTGATGCGGAAAGACTGACAGGCATTTTGACCACCTGTTTTAGCGGATATAGTTTGATTTTGAGCGAAAAATCGGACTATATCCGTAATTTTTGTGTAAAATCGTATGATTATAACTCATTATTTATCAGTATCTGGAATAACGCACATAACTTTGGCGTACAGTAATTCCAAATAGTGATAGAAGATGACAAATACAGAACAAATCCGAACTAAGAAAATAAGTTTTATCCTTGCGCTATCCGTTATCATTTTTGCGGCCATAGCCACTTATTTTACCCTTTGCCATGACATCAACATCATGCGCATAACAACTCCTGTAATTCTCGGACTGGCGATGTCCATCATATTGTGTGGAGCCCTGCAGAAATTTTTCTATAATTGGCTGACGAAAAATCCCATCCACTTCTCTTTGGGTGAACAATCCTCTCCTGTTATAGAATCAGAGAGCACCACAGAGCCCGTTTGTATTGCCGAAACACCGCCTACCGAACAATCGGCGGATTCTTCTGAACAGGAGTATGCTCCATTCCCACAGTCAAATCAAGAGCCTGTCGTACCTGATTGTTCCAATGAATCTCATTTGGAAAAGTATGATTCCATTCTGGAAGAACTCAAAGAGAAAGAACTGAAAAGACAAGTAAAAGTTATGGATGCGATTCGGGAATATGTAACCATCAAGACTGCCCCCTACCTCACCAAAGAGGCTATAGCGACTCTCATTTCCAACATTGAGTACATGGCTTGTGATCAGCCGGAGCTCTATAAACCGATTCGTTCCAATATTGACAATCCGCTACGTTCACCGGGACTTCGTCATCTGGCGTGGAATGTAGGTGAACGATTGAGAGTACCGTTGGCGAAAAGAGCCGTCTTTATCAAAGAATCATTTCCATACGAACTTGAAAACGCAAGTATTGAATATCTCAGGCTTAATTTGCGGGATCAGGTAGCAAGTCAGATTCCAATTGATGTACCTGAAAAGGGAGACTATCGCTTCCATTTGGAAACAGATAACGATAAGTCGTAACAAAAAACGTATGCAGATGAAATAATTAATCCGGTCTGTATTGTTCTGCAAAGCTTCATTGGGTTGGTTCGCAGCATGTTAAACGATTAAAAAGTTATAATATGAAAACAGACCAACTTACATTCAATGACTTGCCGGCAGTAGTCGGCGAACTTTGCGACCGGATTGCAAGCATGGAAAATCTGCTGACAGAAAAACTGTCCAAGCAGCATGACGCCAAAGAAAACACGCACGTCCCCATGACCGTGCAGGAAGCTTGCGCCTATCTCAAAATGCCGTTATCGACCTTTTATTACAAGGTCAAAAAAGATGATATTCCAGTCATCAAGCAAGGGAAACATCTATACATATACCGGGATGAACTGGACAAATGGCTGGAATCCTCCCGAAAGAATCCGGCTCCGCAGACTTTCGAGGAAGAGAACGAAGCCATGCTCGCTTCCCATCGCCGTAAACCTAACCATAAAAACTGGTAATGATGGAGAAGACGGACGAAACGATACCTTCACGTGAGGAACTGGCAGTTTTTATAGAGGAAGCAGCCGTGAGCGTCACGAATAACTATGAAGAGGCGCCGGCGGTGTTGATGGTGGATGATGCTGTTATAGGCACATTGGGGAATTTCAGCGCTTCCATCGGGAAAGCCAAAAGCAAAAAGACTTTCAACGTTTCGGCCATTGCCGCATCAGCATTGAGTGGCCGCACTGTTCTTCGTTACCGTTCCATGTTCCCCGAGAACAAGAGGAAGATTCTGTATATCGACACGGAGCAGGGACGCCATCATTGTCAACAGGTACTGAAGCGCATCCTGCGTTTGGCGGAAATGCCGGATGACAAGGTGCCGGAAAATCTTGTCATGTTGTCTCTGCGCAAGTTTGCACCAAGAGTGCGTCTGTTGATAGTCGAAGAAGCTATCGGCACCACACCTGATTTGGGTCTGGTCATTATAGATGGCATCCGTGATTTCCTTTACGACATCAATTCATCCAGTGAATCTACCGAAGTTATCTCGAAATTCATGCAGTGGACGGACGACAAACAAATCCATATCCATACTGTCCTGCATCAGAACAAGAATGATGAACATGCACGTGGTCACATCGGCACGGAACTCAACAACAAGGCGGAAACCATCCTGCAGATAGAAGTGGACAAAGAGGACAAAGCCATAAGTGTGGTCGAAGCCGTGCACATCCGGGACCGGGACTTTGAACCTTTCGCTTTCCGCATAAACGAAGACGTCCTGCCCGAACTGGTAGAACCATATCTGTCCAAAGAGAAGAAGAGCGGGCGACCAACCAAAGAACCGTTCGATCCGGAGAGGGAGATTCCAGAGACTGTACATCGTGCTGCAGCGGATGCCGCTTTTGCCAATGGCAATATCGGCAGTTACGATGACTACCTGGAACGTCTGAAGGAAGCTTACGGATTGCACAATGTAAAGCTCGGCTACAACAAGGCGGTCAAAGTAGCCACCTTTCTGGGCAACAAGCGGATGGTCATAAAGGAGGGGAAAAATTATATTCTCAATCCGGAATACCGCTATTAATAAGGTATGTAATAATTGATAAAATGCAAGGCATTGAGGATGAGGACGACAGGAGTTTACTTTGGTAAATGACTGAGTCCGAATTCCGAAAATAACGCCGCAGTTTACAATTAGGACCACCTTCGAACTTTACTTTATTGTATGGACGTATATATTAGAATAAAGCAAAGTCGGCAGGAAATCATCATGTGAGATACTCATTTTCTCCCCTCTTTTAGTGGATAATAATATCCTGCATTTCCTTGTTCAGGTGCCAATTCATTATACGCATCCGATATGGCTTGCGGGGAAGGATAAACAGGTAACTGTTTCGAGATATGCCAAGGTATAACCTCACTGCGTTACGGTTGTACATTGGCGCTCTTGACTGCTCAGTTCCTTCGCCAGTACGGTACTCGCAAGCTCGCACCTTTTCAACCATTATAACAACGATTCAAATGAAAGAAGATATTGTCAATACATCAACTTCCCCGAAAGAAACAAGAAGCGTCTTTGTCGGGGCAAAAGTCACTCCCAGCCAGAGAGACCATATAAAATCACTGGCCGAACAATGCGGCATGACCGTAAGCGATTACATATTGTCATGTGCGTATAACTTCAAGCCCAAAGCGAGGCTCACGAAAGAAGAGGCTGCACTGCTGCAGAATCTGGACAATTGTCGTTCTGATCTCGTAAAATATACCTCCGCACTTCACGGAATGTCCACAAAGCAGCGGATGGTAATGTTCAATCAGATTCCGTTCATGGTCGGCTGGCTCGGAGAACTTTCCAATGTTGCCGAAGGCGTCTGCCAATTCCTGGAAGCCGTAAAGGAGAAAAACAGAATTCCGTCCAACCCTCAATCCGAAGAAAAATGATTGCAAAAGCCAAAGCCATATCTTACGGTATCAATGACCTTCGTTATATTACTGGCGAATCAAAGCACAAGAAGCATCCGGAAAAAATATATCGGGTATTGGACAATCTGTTGCCCCCGGATCTGGACGCTATGGGGATATGGAACTCCATGCAGTTGACCCTTTCCCAACATCGGCCGATAAAGAATTCCATAATCAGAATAGAGTTGAGTCCATCGCCTGAACATACCACTTTCTATGACATTGAGGACTGGCAAAAGCTATGGCACGAATTTGCCGAAGAGTTCGATAAACAAACGATTACCGGCAAGGACGGTAAAGTCCGTTCCAGCCCGACCAATCTGGCAAACAGCAAATACACGGTTTACCTGCACATGGAATCCAAAGGGAAAGTTCCCCATCTCCATGCCGCAATTTGCCGTTTTGATGAAAATGGGAACATCAACAATGACCATAACATTCATCTTCGGGCACAACGTGCAGCCGAGCGAGTTGCAGTGAAACGTGGCTGGAAGACTGCGGAAGAAATCCGAAGTCGCAACATTCCGGAGGTAAGCAGAGAGTGTATGGAGGTATTGAGAACCATGCCATCATGGTCATGGGAAGAATACAAGAAGGCTCTTGCCCGGAGAGGCTATTCCGTATATGAACGGAAAGATAAGAAAGATGTTCTCCGTGGATATGCGATCCTCAAAGGAAATACCAAATACAAGGCTTCCGAATTGGGAGTGGCGCGTAACCTGATGATTTCCAAACTTCCCCGAACCTGGCAAAAGCTACACTACCGGGAGAGACTTGCCGCTCAGGTCAATACCTCTCAAATCCATCGGCCGGAACCTGTTCAAAGACCGGCAGCCGATATGGACTATACTCTCTATCGTTCCGGCTCGGTGTCCTACACGCTTTCTTCCCATAGTGGGACGGAACAGCGTTTCTATATCCCGGAACGGGTACTTGACTACTTCAACGAAGAGTTTGACTACCGGGAAGTTGCCAACAGCAGCGAGCTGACAGACATAGCCGTAGCTATCTTTGTTGGTATGCTTGATACGCCCGCCGTATCTGCCGGAGGTGGTGGCGAAGGTTCGCAAAGCGACCTTCCCTGGCGGGACAAGGACGATGACGACCTGCAATGGGCCCGCCGCTGTGCACGTGCTGCAACCCTCCTATTGGGCAAGAAACCGAGAACAGGATTAAGACGATAAAGTCATGGAACAAGCATACAAAAAGCGGCCGCCTCGTGCAACCGCTAATAGTCCGCCAGGATTGCCGGATATGGGGGAAATTATTTTATAAATCTGGTAAATTTATAAATTTCATAATTTAAAGCATAACATATTAGTCGTTAATACATAATCTCACCTCTTTCTTCCAGCCGTTGCTGTATTCTAGACCACGGTCTTTCAATGTGCTGCTTAACTTTATTAAACATCCTTATCACTGTATCTTCATCAATAGGCGCTGGAGTATGATTATTTCTATCACGTCTACATTTGCGCAGAACATATATTTGATCGATTCGAGAGTATATTGGGTCCACATCTAGATCTACATCATATGTTTCCGTTACAACAAGATATATGGCATAAGGATTACCCGACTTAACTTTATCAGCAGTTGCAATAGCACCATCTAACATTGTCTTATCTAGAAATGTTTTATTTTCTATTGCAAGGATTGGGATGTTTGCACATTGACTACCTTCGATTCCCTCGATTGATATGCGTATCTTTCTAAAAATTGCGTAATCTTGATCCTTCTCATTTATTCCCATTTGAGGTGTACGAATAAAGCCTTCAATATCCGTCGGTGCGATATACATATTGGTATATGATTTTGACGCACCATTGTATAAAACTCCTTGATTACCTAATGGGTCATTATAGCGAACCTTTACCTCTTTAACATAGTCCATAAATAGGTAGCACATAAATTCTTCAAGGATTGTTGATCGGAATTTACCTTGAGAGGAAAAGAAATTATCCATCTCAAGCTCTTCAAAGCGAGCATAATATTGTTCAAGTAAGCGCACTCTCCGACGAATATCCTCATCAGAATAACCAGTGATAGATCTTTGTGCATTATGATATTCTATATAAATAGGTAACATTTGAGCCAATGCACGTTTTTTTGCATCATCTGTAGTTTTTCGAATTTTTGCCAAAAGATTAGATGCATGTTGAAAGTTTGAACTGTTTGCCTCGCTCTCATTAATAATATTAATAAGAGTTTCTAATTGAGGGAATACGTCTTCTTTTGTTCTGTCTGACGACGAATATCTAACTGCCATGTTATTAAATTATTATACCTTCATCTTTAATACGAGTCTCTATATCAGACCATGGACGCTCTAGATGCTTGACTGTTTCATCAAACATTCTCCATACAACCTTCTTATCTATTTCCTTCCACTCTGACTTTCTCATAGTCTTTCTTAAAACATAGATCTGGTCAATTCTAGAGTATGCAGGATCAACAGCGAAACTAACATCATAACGTTCTGTCACAGCAATAAATCGCGTATGTGGATTACCACTTTTTATTTTTTCTGCAGTAGCAATTATTGAATCAAGCATAGTCTTATCAATATATGTCTTCGCTTCTATAGTTAATGCTGGAATACGTATCTGAAGGGGTGCTGCCTTATTAATGGAAATATCGAATGTTCGGAATATTGCAAAGTCTTGATCCTTCTCATTTACACCAATTTCCGGAGATTTAATAAAATCCCTGAAATTTTTAGCTTTAAAATAAAGATTAGAATATGCCTTTACCGCACCGCTATTAAGAACATTATCGCTATCGTCCCTTTGTTTAACAACATCGACATAATCTTTAAATAGCAAAAACAGAAACTCTTCCAAGATAGTAGGTCTAAATTTTCCCTGCGAAGAGAAAGATCGATCTAATTGGTTCACATGCATAAAGTTATAATACTCGTTCAGCAGATCAACCTTTTTCTCAATTGATATCTTATCAAAGCCAGATATACTCAACATTTTTTTGAGATAAATAACATATTGAGGTATTAATAAATTAAGATCAGCACATTCTTTATCTGTCAGATTACCTGAAACTTTTTTGATAATATTGGATGCATGACTTAATTGAGGGTAAGCATCTTTTACCTCATATATAAATTGCAGATCTTGTCTATCTTTCATGGCTATCTCCAGTTAAAATTTTTGATATACATTCACCAATAGCTTTTGCCATCAAAACGGGTACAGCATTTCCTATTTGCTGATATTGGCTTAATCCTTTCTCCCAACTCATCTTGGTTCTTTTTCCCTCAAAAATGAAATCATCAGGGAATGACTGTAATCGAGCGCCCTCTCTAGCTGTAAAGTTCCGATTTAAGTGAGGATGAATAAAGTTCGACTGAAATGAAGCTGCTATAGTGGGAGATGGTAAATTACCGTATAATCTCTGATTATTCTGCCCAAATTTTACATCAGATTTTTCCCCTGGAGCCCCTCTCTTCACAGATCCATGCGTTTCCCATACATCTACAAGAGATTGGCCAGCTTGTATAGCTTTAAATCTCTCAATCAATCGTGGTGTATGGTTCATTGCAATATGATTTGTTACATACATCATATTTGCCCTCATTAGGGCCTGATATTCATTTTGAGGAGCAATGGGATAATTCATTACTTCAGCACCTTGACAAGCCTCAATTTGTGGTAAATCAGATATAGCCTCATCAATTGTAATTTTATGATCCAATTGAAAAGGCTCTGGATATTTTGGTTTAAGTTTCAAATCATTACGAATACCTATAATAATTACCCTCTCTCGATTTTGAGGGACACCATAATCTGATGCCAATAGTACTTTATACGCGACATCATATCCTCCGAAATCACCTGCATTTCTGAAAGCATTAAGAATTGTCTCTAAAACTGCTCCCTTTTGCATTGAAAGCAAGCCTTTAACATTCTCCATAACAAATGCTTTGGGAGAATACCAGTTAATAAATTTAACAAATCCATAAAACAATCTGTTGCGAGGGTCATCTGCGACCAAATTTCTACGCTTATTAGCCAGGCTAAAACCTTGGCATGGTGGCCCTCCAATGATTATATCAGGGCGTTTATTATCAATAAGAGCATCTACCTCCGGTTTAGTAATTTGAGTGATATCTTTACATAAGAAAGGTACCCCCGGGAAATTTGTATTAAATGTTTTTTCACAATTCTCGTCAATATCAGATGCAAATATTGATCGAATTCCTGCCATTGAGAAGCCTTTGGTTAATCCCCCACATCCCGCAAAGAGATCAATTGAGGTTAGTGCATTTTCAGGATATTTAAGTTCATGATTAATACTCTTTTTTACATCCTGTAGACTTGGAATATTATCGTTAAGCATATTTACTTCTTGAGCCTTATTGGTCTTTTTTACTTTTAAGCGTTCCCCAGAAATAACTTCTCTACCTGTTAAATAGATAGGTTTACCATCTACCCAATTAGTACATTCTCTATAATTGGAAATAACTTTTTTAATGTTAGCCCCAACAATTGTAACTTTTTTAGCTAATTTATATACGAGATAGTCACCTTGGGGCAAAGCGTAACCCAATTTAAGCATTTCTACTTCTGTGAGAACAGAACAACCATTTGCCTCAAACGAATACATATTATCCTCATTACCGAGCTCATAAAAAACTACATAATGAGGATTAGTAATTTTAGGATTTTTTTTATTAATCCACCCACCATACCCTTTTCCAAGACGTATATTATATCTCTCGAATGTTCCTGACTCGACTTTGTGGAGCATACTGTCAATTTGACACTTTTGCTCTTTTTTGAAACATCCTATGAGAAAAATATCCTGTTTCCTTTGTGCAATATCAATAATCTTTTCAGGTAAATCAATATCAAATTCAAAAAACAAATCTTGCTGCTGTTCTACAATAATTGCCATAATATTACTTTAAATACTCTTTATTCTTGTTCTGTATCGTTAAGCAAACATTTCACATCAACCTTTAACAGTTTAGCAATCGTATCTAATGTTATTAAATCTGGTTGAACGGTGTTACTACACCATTTACTAACCGTACATGGAGATTTTCCAAGCTGCTCTGCTAACCATTTTCCGGTCTTACCATGTTCTAAAAGAACGATCTTTATTCGGTTAATATTTGCCATATAACGTATACAATTTAAATTTCATGTAAATATATTTAATTTAAAACACAAAAACAAGAATAACAACCGCCTAAATCAAGTAACAGACATTCCCAATACAAACTTGAATACTTATCCTTGAGATAGAAAATATCCCCGGCCAGCACCAGTACATCGCCTGTTACAGGCAATTCATTATTTTTCAAGTATCTGCTGTTTTCCTGGAACTCCATGTGCAGATCGCTCATGTATTGTATTTTCACCCTATTGCTCTCCTTTCTTCGATTGTTCAATCTGCTTCTCGATGATTGCCTTCACCTGCGCAAACGAGACCGGAGTGAAATCGTTATTGTCTACTCCAACATCATATTGTGTCGGAAAAAGCATATTCAGCCGAGGAGCATCCTTTCCGGTATTGTTCCTACTGGTATGCACGTGCCCGAAAAGCTGCCAGGTGCCATCGTATGAGCCGCCATAGCAGAGGAACGGGCAGTGATTCAGATAAATCTTCTGTTTATCCACCTCGATATACATCTGCATCGTTATCTGCTCGAAGTATTTCGTGTAATTCTGCCTTAGGTTCTTGATGTCGTGGTTGCCGGAAATAAGGTATATTTTCCCGTTCAGCCTGTTCAGTACGTTTACCCATTGGACAGAACCGCCCAGACAGAAATCGCCCAGGTGGAACACGATATCCTCCGGACCGACTACTCGATTCCAATTGGCAATAATCGTTTCATTCATGTGCGACACATCCTTGAAAGGCCTGTTGCAGAACCTGATGATATTGGTGTGGTTGAAGTGGGTGTCGGATGTAAAGAACACCCTGCTTCCGTCAAATTTATAATTCATAATCTTTCATTCATGCGCATCACTGCGTGGTTAATAATATGTTACAATTCAGCCCGTGGACGGGATTGACGGAGAAGAGCACATCGTGCGAACGTCACCAACAGGCATCAAACAAAAACCGTCGAAAAGTTTGGTAAGGACTCTCCGACGGTTTTCATTTATCGTTTCAGCGGGATACCAGCATCATCGTATCCCCGATGGTCTATCAAACGTTCGTCGGAAAATGTCTCCAAAAGTATAGAATGCTCCAATGCCCGAAGTTTGGACATACGACATTCTCTCAAGGCATTTTATGCCTCGATCCGATACGGTTGTCCGGTTGTTCATTCTTCTTTGCAGCATTGTAAGCTTTATGTTCTTATTCAATTGACGGTGCAAAATTACGGATTTTCTTGAGGACCAGCAAATTTCTTTAGAGAAAAGCCGATATGAAGCAAAATGTGTGATCCATAGTGCAAAAGTGCAAGTGCAAACACATATTCAGTTTGTACACATGATCACTGGCAATCCTTAGCTCACTTACTCAATACGGCTAATATCACTCCGTAAAGCATACGAAAAACTTGTTAAGATTTAAGGTAATTAATTATTTTACATGGTCTAAATAGGTCATAGTTTCCTTCTATTCTTTAGTAGGGATACAAAAATTCTTAATGTCAACACCACTAAGTGAGTAATATCCCGTTGAATATGGTTTTGCGTTCTTGATAAGATAGTTCCAAAAGAGATTACTATCAAGAATACTTTTCAAAACTTGTAGTTTTTCAAGGTCATCGCTAACAAATGCAACACCATTGTATAGCATCAGATCTGCATCGTCTCTCAAAACACAATGAAGAGGTTTGTTTGCGAACTTCGGAAAGAATAATTTATATCTTGGCATTATTAGAGACTGTGTTCTGCCATATGCATACCATGTGGGATACTTATCTGTCTTACCTTTGTCTCGCTCGGCGAGTTGCTCACGTTGGGATAAAAGATAAGCATAAGTACAAGGGAAAGTAGTCTTCAGTTCTGACTCCCCAATAATTATGGCTTGTCTTTCTTTAATGTAGTACGGAAAAATCAATTTCTCGATAATGCTTTCAAAGAGAACCTCCGAATTGAGTTTGTTGGAATTAACAACATTTCTACATATTGCTTTTTCTATGGGGAAGCATCCATCTTTAGATTCTAAATAATAATAGTTATCATCCTCAGCGACAGGCTTAAAAATGTAAATCTTGTTACTGAGAGTTGCTATACCATGGCGAGACTGGCAATATTTGCCAATAGGAATTCCTATGGACTCCATTTGGCGTACTGCATCAAAATCATTGAGACTCCATCCTTTTTTATTATCAAGTTGATTATATAAAATATTTGTAAATTCTGGTATTACGTTTAAATCTCCATTCTCATTAACGGCGTAATGTAGTGTATCAGATGCTTGATTTTTTGTAAGGAAGAAAAGACATGTATATGTACTTTTCTTTTGAAAAACCTGATAGCCACGAAAATCCAATATTGAAATATCGTGAATTCCACGAGAAAAATAATTCCGCACAGCTCTACCATTAACTGAACGAATAAAGCTATTCATTGTGATGAATCCCAAACTTCCACCGTCATTAAGCATTTCCGTTGCAATTTGGAAAAAGGGAATGTACAAATCAGGATGCCCAGACTGGCAAACTTCATATTGCATAATCTTCTCCTTCGTGGCGGCATCTAATTTACGTGAGCAGACGTACGGAGGATTGCCAACAATAACATCAAAATGCGTGTAAGTATTATCCCATTCAGCTGTTTTAAAATCTAATGTATCGGCGTGTAGAATATTGAAGTTGTAATCTGAATCCTCTCCTTGAAGCAAAGCTAGAAGCGAAAGCAGGATTTTTGTTCTTTCCACAGAATACTCTTGAATATCAATTCCATATATTGAGTTCTGATATATGTCATAGAATGTCCTCCCTGTTTTATTGTGCAGAAACAATGCAACATCTATTAAGAACCCGCCACAACCACAAGAGATATCTGCTACACGAATATGTTGCATCTGTTCATTTGACATTGTATTTAGGCAAGTTTCAATGATGTTCTTTCTTACACACCAAGGTGTATAAACGGCCCCTGTTACAATACGATCTGACGGGGAAACGACGAATTCAAAAAGCTCAATCATATCTTCTATTGTCAAAGGAGCATGATGGAATCGGTGAATCTTTGCCACAAACTCCTGTAACAAATCGATATCTTCATCTTTTTCGTTTATGAGTAATTCTGTTATAAAATGATTATTCTCAATCTCCAGATTATTAAGTGTCATAAAAGAAGACACGAACAGGCGATTTACTGTTCGTGTATCTGTAAGTTCTTTCCGTTTGAGATATGTGAAAATTTGAGAATTCATTGATTAAACAAAGTTTGGTTTCCCTCTTAACTGTTCTTCAAGTTTACGATACAGCCTATTCAGTTTATCTTTGATTCTAAGCTCTTCTGGCGAATCAACACTTATCTCATCCAGTTCTTTTAGCAAAATAATAACTTCTTCTAACTTCCATCTCACACGATGACTCGGATTCCCGAAATTTAGTGCAGACCACATCCAATCACCAAGATTAGTAATTGAGTGGATAGAGCCATCTGCCAGTCTTTCAAATTGTGCTGCATAAGCATCATCGCAAGGGTCTATGAAACCTTGTTCCCCATCGTTATGGACATTCTCATTTCCCGTAGGCCACTTTGCGCGCTTGGAATTATTGCAAGAACGGCATGAATAAACCAAATTAGAATATTCTGTAGGAGATATATTCTCAAGGCACTTTTGAGGAACAAAGTGATCGACCTCATAATAAGTATCCCTAAAGAACTCATGATCACCACAATAACCGCAGCGTTGATGAAAATCTTCGCGTAGTAATGGCTTATATTCGTTATGAGTCTTATATACTGGTACTGATTCTCGACGAGCAGGGGTTATTTTTCTGAAATCTGACATAGTTTACTTCTTGTGTAAATCAACAATACTTTGAGCGACTTCCAGTAATTCCTCTAATGTCTTATTTGATCTGCTTGTAATCAAATCAGCACGAACGCTATTATCCAAATCCAACTCTGACAAGTAAAGTTCAGCCTCAAACCTGTCGGCCGACTCTTCATTTGTCAAGTTCTCCCCTTTGGAAATTTTATCTTGAAGCTGTTTGATTATATTTTCAGCCGATGTCTTACGATTATTGTAATTATTTACATTTGCCGTAATAATACTCTTTAGCTTTTCGTACTGATTTGCCTCAGTAAATAATTCTTTACCGCGGATTATTTGGGCTTCTTTACACTCTATTAATGCATTACTTTCAAATGATGTTATAATGAACATTGGTAGATGTTTGTTGTGACGATGAAGTACATGTATCACATCATCGCCAGTATATGATACTACACCTGTATTATTCAATCGATAATCAATTAATACAGCTTGTGCATCGAAATCGCATATTTCCCGCCAAATATCTTCTATATTTTGAGGCATAGATTCTGGAATGTGAAGCTGAAAGTCGTTCTTCAGTACAGCCTGAGCTTGTGACTGCCAGCCCGCATCTTCATCTAAATAGACTAATCTGATTTTATTATCGCTCATAATTATTTGATCTTAAATATTGTTCTTATTCCAAAGCCTTTCTCAACAGGCAGTAATGCAATCATTGCATCCGGATATTTGCTGATAATTCCTTTCGCGATAAACAATCCCATGCCAGTGCCAATCTTATTGTTCTGATTATCCACTATAGATGTTTCGAAAGCATTAAAAATAACATCTGGGTTATTTTTATATTCTTGAGAAAGTCCGATACCATTATCAACAAAATCTATTACAGCATATCCATGGTCATTGCTCACTCTTACTGAAATCGTTTTATTCTCTTCCTTTGAAGTGAGAAATGCAGATATGGAATTCGTTACAAAATTATTGAATATACTATCCAAATCCATTTCGAATCCTTTTATGAACGCACCATCCATGTTTATTAATTGGAGGTCAATATGTATCAATTTTCTTAATAGAATAGGCTTCCAGGACTCTATAAACAAAGTAAAGTAATTCGACAAATCAATATCTACCCAATCTCTTTTACTTCGACGTATTGAATTTAAAGAATAAAGGAGCCAATTATAAAGTTTCTCGTCTTCTTCTTTCATGTTTCTTAACTCCCGATAAGGATTGTCGAAACGCATTCCTTCAAACTGTTTTTCTGGTAGATATTGCAGAAGAATATTCTTAAGCAACTCGTTTCTAGGTAGAAGACGAAGCATTACGCTTCGGAGTTCATGGGTAAATGTAGCAGAAGATATTCCCATACTCGCCAGTCCACGAAGCATTGAAAGTTCTGCCTCCTTGTCACTGAGTTCTGTCTCCAAAGATTTATAATCGGCAGCAAGAATCTTTAAATCTTCTGCTTCTTTCGACAAATTCTCATCTTTAGACTCAAGAGCCTTATTGGCAATTTCCTTTGCTTGTGCTGTCTGTGGATGTTCTTCTTTGTACAGTTCCGACAGATTGTACATGATGGTATTACGATCAAGCTCAAAAACCGAGATTATCTGCAACAACAGATTTTTAAACAAAGCGAAAGCCTCGTTTTCTTGAATACCCTCTCGACTTGATTTATCCTCGAAAGCCGCATTTGTCAATCTCGAAATCTTGACAACACCAGCAATCTGATTGGGACGGATTCTATAACCGCCCATTTTCTGGCCTACACCACCAGGACTCTTTGCCTGTCTGCGACCTAAACCCAACCAATCATCCCCGTTCTCTCCGTACGGACGGACACGGAATTCATCGCGATAGATACGTACACCACCAAATCTGTCAAGCCAATGAGTACGGGCTGATTCATCAAATAAATTGTATGGATATTTTTGATTCCCATCCTTGTCTCGATCATCCTTTAACGTATTCTTTAGAAAGAAGAACGTAAATCCAAATTTTCCAACCTGCTCAAGCAGTTTAGCATCAACCTTTTCGTTTATTTGAATAGTTTGTGTGATTTCTCTTTTCTGAAAATCCTCTAAACGAAATGGTGCTACTTTCATCGCATCTCGCAAAAATACTTTGCTGTAAAGTGTTTCAAGTTTAGAAAAATTCAATTCATTTCTCTCAATCTTTATCTGTATTTCACGTCCTCCTTCATACTGAGCCGAAATTTTATAGTCATAATCTTCATACTCCATCGGATTAACCTTTCCACTCCACTGCAAATCATGCATCTTGTACAGATACAATTCAAAAGATGACTGTAACTCTGCAGGGATGAGCATCTCAAGGTTCTTTAGCAATCCATTCAGAGCATCGTCATTCCAATCGTCGTTCAGATGGGATATACAAAGTATCGTTCCGTGAAAATTTTCAGAGATTAATTTGTCATATATTGGCAATTTGTCAATGCCATATTCATTAAGCTTACCTACCAAACAGTTTGCAGTAATTTCTTCCAGATTTGCCTCTACATCTGAAAGTACACGCGCTTGGTCAAACTTTTTCCAATCAACATTCCACACATAACCTTTGCCAAATTCGCTACCAGCAAAAGACAACATCTCTGCAGAAGTCCCTAATCTGTTTAAAGCAAATCGACCAATGCCTTTTGCACCACTTTTAACTCGCTTTTTACTTGAAGAACGGGCATTGAGAAGCTTATCATCTGTACCAATCGTCATCCAATGCTTGACAATGATTTCGTCAGTCATTCCTGAACCATTATCAATTATGAACAGCTTGGATTTTGCCTTATCTTCTCGGATATCTGCTACTACCACACACGTATCCGCGTCTGCATCATAAGCATTCTTCACCAGTTCTACAATAGCCCCTTCTGCATTGGCAAAATTCTCCATGCCAATAAGATGCGCTGTTCTTGCTGATATTGCAAATGGAATTTTCATTGTCGTGCGTTAGATTAACCTAAAAGTTTCTCTCAATCCACAATAAGTTCGCTCAATTTCACATCAAGCAGGACTGCTATCTGGTTCATGGTATGCAAATCTGGCTGCGACTTTTGAGAGCACCACTTGCTCACAGTACAAGTTGACTTACCTAATTTTTCCGCCAGCCATTTGCTTGTCAGATGTTTCTCCACTAAGACGACCTTAATCCTATTCAAGTCTTTACCCATAGCTGTAAATCTATAAAATTAAACTCTCACGCAAATTTAATAAATTATTTTTACTAATCTTCGCTCAACACAATTCAATATAAGTTCAGGAAAACCTTAAAACAATACCATTTGTATTGTATGTTCCTTGCTATATAACTACTCCCTCAAAATGACATTATCCACTCTATTTCCTCGGGTATCTGGTCATTATTCACCAAATCCAGATATAAAGCCTACTCGACTGAGAATAACTTTACTTTATCCCCGTATTCATGTAAAATCAAAATAAGGGAAGGAATGGCTGTGTCATGACGAAAATAACCACAGTTATATATTTATATCCGCAAAATATGTATATGAAGAAAGGCCTTATCGTGAACGCACTCAAAAAAAACACTATAGAATTATAAATTATAACATCATCACTTCTCGACGTGCTTTCTCCATTGGATAATGTTGCCGTTTTCTCAAATCCAAACTAAACATTTCTTCAAACGCCTCTTTAAATGTTATTTTTTTGATATCAGCAAACTGTTTGATTATATTATCGGGATTACAGCGACGTTTATCCCTCCATTGAAGAAGTTCTATTTTAGTTTTACCAGTATTATATCGCGACTTCAACTCAAAAAAATCTATTGACTTTTTATAAATATTATCTCTAATATTGAAATCGATTTCATAATCATTTGGATGTGTAGCCATGTTTAGATCTGCTGCCCCAGGGGTAAGAATCTTCACCTCAAAACTCACCTTTCTATCGAAATCATACCCCTCTGCACTAGGGCTCAATTCCACCATTTCAGCAATTGTATCGCCAAGCGTTTTCGCTCCTTTAATGTCCGGGCCATTACATGTTTTACACGATGGTACAAAATTATATAAAGATAACGCTACTAGGGGACATGCTCCTTTATCTAAAACATGTTCTGTTTCAAACTTTCTAACTTTTGATCCGTCAGCTTTGGTAAATGTTGTCACGTCTTCAAGATCACAATACACACAATTATATATTTCAAAACCATTTTCCACATTCATCAAAAAATTAGCGATTTTGCGCTTATGACTTTCATAGTTGAATCCGCCATTTGTAAATGCAGTACATATCGCAGAGCGTTCATTTGCTGTCTTTTTATTTAAAAAGCACGTATACGCAACATATACTTTTACTAAATACTGAAATTTACCAATCAATAATTTCTTGGCAGTTATATCATCCGGCAAACTTGCTTTGATGTCTGGATAATCTATCATGAGTCTCTCCAGCTTCTTTTGGAGTAAACTAACATTATATTGAGCTAAATATGCCTTCTTAAGGCTTGCTGAATTCTTTGAGGATACAAACCTAAACATACCTTAATTTACTTTTACAACTTTAGATATATCATTCACCATTTTAGTTAACATATCTTTAAGAAATTCATCTCCGATATTATTCAAAATATAAGCGAACCTCATATGTTTGTTTTTATAGTCGTTCTTCACATTTATATTTTCTCTGATAGCTTTATTATACATATCTACTATTGAGGTAATTTCTTCTTTAATGACATCCCCAATTGAATTTTTCATAAAGAATGAATTGCTTAACATTTCCATGATATTACCACCGAGAGTCTTTGTCACAAGACCATCACCTACCCCAAGACAAAGCACATTACTATCTGGAATATCAGAAAGTACAAAAGGCGAATGCGTTACCATCATAATATTTACACCTCGTATATTTGAAAAATGAACGCTTTTAAGCGTTTTCAGCATAATATTGGTATACTGTCTTTGCATTTCTGGATGGAAATAGAGTTCTACCTCATCGAAGATCACATTCATATAGCGATATTTAATAACTTCTAGGTGATCTCTATCTTTTCTATAGTCATCATTCCATTCGGAATCTACGTTTACCATATGGTACATCAGATTACTTATGGTATAGGCTATCTGTCTTTCACCAGAACTAATACTATTAAAAGGAACTATTCCATTATTTTGGTCACCTTTCGTTAATATCAAATCAAGATCAAAAATTGGTGGTGGCAGTAAATTCTGCTTTATAAGTCTATCAACCCCTTGAATTTTTACTCTCATCCCGTTTGTTTCCATCTCATGCTCCAATAAATCCAAATTATAATTATTGTCACTATCTGCATACATATCCGTAATTAGATAATTAATAGTTTGCAACAGTTTTTTGGTGATATGAGAGAAATCATGAGCCAACGGTTCCAATTTTTTAATTAGGTCTTTGTAAGAAAAATCGCTTTTACTCAAATAATTAAAGATTGGCCTATATTTTCTATAATTCTTAATAATCTTCAATGTCTTATATACCACATAGTTACAAGCATCTACATAAAATGCTTTCTTGGCACCTCTCTTTTGGATAGGATATTTTTCATTCCAGAATGACAGAATACAGGCTTTAACATGATCATAGTTTTTACTGATATTTTGTTTTGTATTAATACCAAGTAACTCCATCATGTTCTCTCCAGCAAACTTCTTATTCTTAGTGGGCTGTATATGAAGTGCCATCACATGCAGATCACCATTAATGGTTCTTAAAGGATAGTTACCACTTTTATCCTTGTAAAATAACAGAGCTGTCAAACGTTCTTTTGCCAGAATATTCTCCCTCACTACATTTAGCCTCCCATCCTCACGCATTGGGTGGAGCACAATAGGGGTTTGATATCCATCATTCTTATGAAATATTCCCTTAAGCCACAATGAATCTTCTGTAGGATTTTCATCGTTTGCCTTGATGCGCAATGCTTGAAGCCGAGCAGCTGGAGTAGCCTCCGAAAGAAAGTCCCTATAGTTAAAACCATATAATGAGTAATTACATACCATTGTATAAAATAGAGTCTTCAATATTCGTCTACCTTCTCTATGCCTTTTAAGCGGGATCACTGTATCAGCTAAACTATTCTGATCAAGCAGTTTATAACACCGATATGGCGTATACACAAAATAATGTTTAATGCTGGCTTTATAATATTTTAGAGTTACGTGCCGCCCATGTGCTTCTAATATATATACCACGTTGCCTATTTGGAAACACAAATCAGCGAACACATGATCAATAAAATGCAAATGTTCTGCGGCTGAAAAGTTATACCCTTCTCCTAGCATTACAGCTGCAAGATTATTGATCGTACGCACTAATAACTCTACTACACTACTTTTCCCTGAACCATTTCTACCAACTATAGCACACAAACTTATTTTTAATTCATCTGTATCATATAGAGAGTAATCTTTTTTCGCATCACTTGTCATCTTCACTTGAAGATTGTTTTCCGATATAGTAATTCCTTTGTAGAAATAGAACCATTTATCTGTATCATGCAAAACCTTCTGGATTGCTTCCACCCTCTCATAATGCTTAGGATTATTATCAGGAAATTCATTCAGATGTGGATGAACCGCTTTTATACCTATTATTTTAAAACTATTGATTGCCATCTTACAGCTGTTTAAAGTTTTTATTTATCAATATAATCTCATTTGTCATTCAAAAGTAGCTGAGAAGCGTTCCTGTTCGCCTTTTGCAATACCCAGTCGGGTGGCCAGTATTTTCCAGTCTCTGACTGCAACAAGCACCTCGCCGATGATTTGCTGAGCAATATGCTTCTGTAGCATATATTCCTCGCAGGAGATCAGCAGCTCATTCAAATCCGATTTATTGGTATAGCTGTTGATTAACAGACTCTGATACTCATTCAGCGTTGGATTCATATCATAAGCCGGAGACAAAGTCCACCCCTTGGCTGTCAGAAGAAAACCGTGATTTCGGAAATGGTCATCTGTATTACCAATACAGATATTGAACGCGACTCTGCGATACAGTTCTTTCAGATTATCTTCCACGTTGGTACAGTTCTGAAGTATGAAATCGACAATATCCAGATAGCCATGACCGGTATTGGCATTATCACCATCATTCAAGCCCAAAAGAGTCATAGCTGAAGCAAAGTGTATGCGTTTACCATCTTCCTTCCTATCAAATCGACGGGAAAGCAATGTATGGTATTTGTCGTTTGTGAAGATTACTCTTGTCTCTGCTGCGTGTATGCCGGCCTTCTTTGCCAATAGGTGTGAGAAATGTTCCCAAAGCCCAGTATCATAATCATCTTTGCGGGACGGAAACTTTGTAATATACAGAATCTTGTTTTCGTCAATTACGCTTGCTTTTGGACGCGCCCCGCCAAGGGATGAGCCAGGTTGTACAAGCTGCTCGATCCAGCGTCTTTCAGGCAGGTGATTCTCCTCTTCACTTTTTTCGATCTCAGAACTAGCAGCAATCAGTTCACGGATATCGGTTAGCGGTGGTATCCGTAAAACTTCACTTGCATTGATATATTCTCCTTCCAAAGATTCCTTAAAACGGAGACCACCCATGCGGGAGTAGTCTTCAATTCCGACAAGATAATCAAAGGATGAAAGATGGCGAACAGGACGCTTCTCCTCTTTCGCCAGAATCTGTTCCCTGCGATTTATCAATGTGCGTCCCCATCTGTCTGGAAGGGCATCAGAAAAACATCCGAAAATATCCTTGCCTGGAGTCGTGTATTGCTGACCGGGGTAGTTGTTCAAGTCATCACTAAGAAACAGACCTCCATAGTCCTTGAGCCATTCATCATTATAGCAAAATCCATAGCTGTCAGAGCCACGAAGGGATTCGTAACTCAGCTCTCCAATTAGTCTTGGTTCTTTCAACCAATCAAAATCAGCAAACACATAGAGTCTTTTCATACCTTATTCTTTTTTTGATGCCCTTTCCCTTTGTTTAAGACTTAAATCCTGTAATGCTTTTCCCATTGCATCTTCTTTTGCAAGCAGAAGAATATCATCATCTAGCTGAAGCGCATAAAGCACCCTAAGATAAATGCCTATTGCCACCGTTGGTACACCTTTCTCTATGCGTGAAACTGTCAGAGGTGAACAAGTGGCACGTTCGGCAACTTGGGCAATACTGAGATTCCTGCGTAATCTGGCCAGCCTGATCTGTTCTCCTACTATCTGCATCTTCTGCTCCAGCTTTCTTGGCAACTTGGTACCCATCGTACTTTTCGTCATAGTTCAACATATCATATAATATGCAAATATAGCAGTTTTGCTTTATTTTATGATGTGTTACGGAGATAAATTTTTGAATTTATTCCTGTTGAAATCTGCTTTGGTCATATTATTGGGCGTTGGGTAAGTTTCCAATTTTAGGGTAGCCCCTTTTAGACGGGTGCCAGCAGGCACCCG
>ENA-ORUI01000862-ORUI01000862.1-human-gut-metagenome-genome-assembly--contig:-NODE-862-length-34834-cov-33.890882_pt1 | contig 34834 bp, 51 predicted proteins | sample MGYA00242078_ERZ509205 | MGnify/ENA primary metagenome ERZ509205 (study PRJEB26280, sample SAMEA2338828) | human gut metagenome | biome: human gut; feature: human-associated habitat; material: faeces... | reverse complement strand
GCACTGGTGGCGTGTCCGCTTTGACGTGATTCCAGAATTCGTCCACAGCGTCCTCGATCATCTCGATCAGCAGTTCGTCACGTTCGACGGAGCGTTCGATAATCCGGCTATTGCCGATCATGGCGATTAGTTGCGCTTGCCGGCATCCGCTCACCGCCATGTAGTGCATGACTTGGCAGACGTATGATATCGGCACTGTATCCGGCTCCCAGCATTTGGCGCTAGGTAAGCCTACCGTCTTTATTTCCAGCACTTCCTTCCTGCCGTCCTCGTAGGTCAGCACTCCGTCTAGTGAGGCTTGCCGCCACGGGTGTCTATCATCCTGAAGCATGTATTGTGGTTCCTCCACCTTCACGTCAGGGTGCCGATAGGCGTACTCTTTGCGTAGTGCAGACTCCACGCAATTGCCGAGGATTACAGCCGGCTTGTGACTGATGTCTTCAGGCTTGACGCGCCCGGTCTTCTCACGCCATAATTGGCTGATGGTCTTCCAGTGATTGACTCCAATGATTACGCCCACGTCTGACCCGCCGACGCCCTTATCACGCTGTGCGTGCCATGCCTTGCTGATTTCCTCCGGCGTGCCGGTAAATCGGATTTCCTTGGCGCTCATTTCGTGTCCTCGCTTTGCTTGGTGGTTTCATCTTCAAATGGGGTTGCCAGCCTCACATGGCTATTCATGATCGCGATGCGACCCGGATTTTCAAACCACGTAAGGCCTCCTGCGTAATACTCGCATCCGCTAGACGCGTGTCCGTAAGCAAGCCCATAGATCCCGTCACAGCGTTCTTTCCACCCGCTTTTCAGGTAATATGTTTCACCGTCATCAAGTTCCACGCGCAGACACATGTCATGCGGGAGGAGTTCTAACACACCGATCATTTCGTGTCCTCCCTCTTGTATTCGTCTACTAGTTGTTTCCACTTTCTGCTTGCGTCATCAGGGTAGCTGTACCAGCATGTAGAGATGTGTTTTCGGGGGCATTGTAGACGGTATATCGATTGGAGGTAAACACCGGCCCGTGTAACGCCCTTAATGATTTTGGGTAGCCTGCCGCACATGGGACATCCGTATTCGTTGTGTTTGCGTTTGAACCACATGATTATTCCTTCGTGTCCTCGCTTTGATTCGGCACATCGGACGGCATGGAGCCGCTGTGTCCGAGCATGGAACGGCAGTGGTCGGCTGTCTTTTTGTATGCGTTGATTTGTCCCTTCACGACACCGTATGCGTCTATTTCATGCTGCATCAGAAGAGCGTCCGCTAATCTCAGTCCTTCCACTTCTAGCTGTTCGCACCAGTCGATGACTTCTTGCAGGGTCTTGTCCTTTTCGGTGACGTTAGTCGCCATCATTCTTTCCTTTCTGCGTGTACCACCATTTGATGATTTCTTCTTGTCGTGGCGTGGTCATAGGCAGCCCATAGTCTTCGGCTATGGCTTTGCCCCATGCTGAGCCGACGTGGGGATTGCCTAGGCTTCGATCGCTTCGGCAAGCCCCACAAGGTCGATATCCTGCTCGATCATTTCACATTCTGCTGTCTGCCATGATGCACATCAGGTCAAGCACTGGGATGTCATCGTAGCTGGTGAGGTTGAGGTCAACGGCGGTGTCGGCTAGGGATTCACAGGCCGTGTTTTGGTCGAATTGCTCCCAGATGCCGGGCACGCCAGCGTAGTGGTTCTCAAGCCATTCGTAGGCTGTGTCGTAGTTGATGTCGTCGTTCATTTCTGGTTCCTTTCTCGTGTGTTTCCTTGTTTGTAACTCTGACTGTACACCTATATTAAGGCGACATGCCGAAGAATCGTCAAACACGACACCTTGATTCATACTCTTCGACACCACGCACATACTCCACACTCATGCCGACGATCTCAGCGACAGTCTCAGCCGGACATCCAAGGTCGAGATAATGCACGGTAAGCCGGTATGTCCTCGACTTCGTATCGTGCGTCGTTTCACGTATCTCATGCTTCCTTGCCATTTTATTCCTTCGCGAAATAGATTTCGGTCTCATACTCGGCTCCCCTAGCCAGTCGCGCCGGGATATTGCCGATGTACATTTCCTTTGCTTTGGTCAGCCAGCATCGTTCGCGCTTTCCGTCTACCTTCGCCCAGACAATGCAGCCTTCCGAGAGGAAAAGCCGCGCTTCCTCCGGATCAAGCTTGACGATCATTGGCTTCGGTTTCCGAAGTTCTGCGATTTCACTCGCCATCTCGCTCATGATCAGGCTGGACATGCGCTTATCGTCCTTCGAGCGGGCGATTTCGCGTTTTCGTGCTTCGTCGCGTCGTTTCCAGTGGCTTCGGGTTCCTGTCTGTGTGTGTGCTGTGGTCACGCCTCTGAAATTCGCTTTCATGGTTTCTCCTTTAATGGGGGGTGGGAAGTCTTAGTCGCGTGGAGCGAACCTCACGATCAGCCACAATGCGGTGGCGATGTACACGCCTTCCACCATGAGCGCGGCGGTGGTGCTGCCGCCATGCCATGTGAGCATGAGTGTGGATGTGACGATGAGGGCGACCACCGCGAGGGCGAATTTGATGCGGCGGAGCGTGTAGTTCGGTTTTCGCGTCTTCTCCCGCTGGTCTTCGAGCCAGTAGTCGTGGTCGGTCATTTGGTTGCCTCCAGTCCTTTTCATCTTGTGTTTCCTGTCATTTCGTTGAGCGCGTATGCGATGCCTTCGATTTCCGCTGGCGTGAAGTCCGCGAGGGTGACGTCTTGGATGCCGTCAACGAGACTGGCGCTGCCGTCCTCATGGAGGCGCACGTAGAAGCCGCTTGATGCGAGCAGCAGACATCCGGCCTCGTGGAGTGTCGGCGGTGCTGGCGGATTGAGTGTCGGGTTCATTTGTTTTCTCCTTTCTTGGTGTTGACTTCGATGACATAGACGCGATGATAACCAACTGGGATATCGTATGCGTCCATGTCGATATACAAGCGTGGCGTTGGTCGTATTTCGCCTTTTTCATCATCGTAGAATGACGCTCCAACGATCTCGCCGGTAAAAGAACGGATTGGCTCATCGCCGAAAACCTGCATGTAGCTGGCAAGATTATTCAATTTTTTCTGGGTATCCGTCTTTCTCATTTGTTTTCTCCTTTTGCTTTTACGATAGATTCCAGTACTTTGGCGAGGGTTTCGATGGTGTCTGCGCAAGCGTCGAGCAGGTCGTCCACTTCGTCGGTGTCGTAGCCTTCGCGGAATCGGTGTGTTGTGATCTTTGCTGCTCTGACTTCCTTGGGTGTGAGCATCATGATGGTTCCTTTCGGTTGGAGTATATGGAGGGTTGCGCGGTTGCCCCCGCCGCTATGGTTGTCACCAAGTCTGGGCGAACTGTTCGACCTGCTCGGCGCTGAAGGTCTTGGCGGGGTCACGGTAGGCTTCGTCGGCTGTGGTGAAGGCGTAGGACGTGTAGTAGGCGTTGCCTTCGTCATCGACGGCCTGATCACGGTCGATGCTCTCCCAGCTGCCACCTTCCTCTTTGGCTTCGAGCGTATAGTCCTCGCTCATCCAGTAGTGGTAGAGATCGGCGTAGGTGCTGGTCTTGGTGAATTCGATGCTGGTCATTTTCTTTGTCCTTTCGTTTGGTTGGTTGGTGTTCCCTTGTTTTGTAATTATCACTATACACCTATCAACGTTTTGACACGCCGAAGGCATGAAAAAAGGCGGCACGCCTAGAACATGCCGCCAATTGCATTTTCGCCGGTGCCCCGGCACGGGTGATGCTACCGCTAGCAGAGGGTGGTGCGCATCCTTGGAGAGGCGTTCTGCTTTGTAAATACCGATTATACACGCTTGAGCCACCTGCGCAGGATCTTCGCCGGAGACGTACGCTCATAATGCAGGTGCCTTGCTATCATCTCCCAGCTCTTACCCTCCAAGAACCGCATGATGCAGATTAACCGCACGCGATCATCAGGTATCGAAATTATCCACGCCATCAAGTCGAATCGTCTCTGCTCCACCTGCTCCAAGTGCTCAGCGAGCAGTCGGCGGCAGGACGGCTCAAGCTCCACAGCCAATAGCGAGCGCAGCCGCTCCGCTTCCGTCTTAAGCAGTCGAGCCTGAGCCAAGTCACGCTCCGTCACAAGCCCAACAGGCCGCGAAGCTCGGCCACATCATCATGCGCCTTCACCCTGCGCCTGTCAGCCCCCTCGACGTGGAAGGGCAAGCACATCTCCAGCAGGCGACTATACACTCGCGCCTTACGCACATCCGAAGGGCTGGAAAGCTCCTGAGCAGTCAGATTCGTAGTCACGATAAGCGGCAGCCCGGCGCGATACCGGCTGTCTACCACATTCATGACCTGCTCCCACATGTAATCCGTATCCCTCTCAGCCGCCAGATCATCGATCACCAGCAGCTTGAAGCAATTAAGCCGGTCGATATACCGTTGACGCCCCTCAAAGCTCTCAGACAGCTGATTAACGATCCTGCTGAAATTGGTCATCATGCACGGCACACCACGATTAATCAGCTCATTGGCGATGCACGCTGCCGCAAAGCTCTTGCCGCAGCCGACAGTACCAAAGAGCAGCAAGCCCTTGCCCTTAGCCTTGAAAGCCTCGAAATTATCGACATAATTCCGAGCCACCATCATCGTCTTCTCGCTCATTCCATCATCAGCATCGAAAGTCCACTTGAGCATTTCAGCATCGGGGAAGCCCGTCCGTCTCATACCCTCCAATCGGTACTTGCGCTCCTCTGCACGGCGTGCTTCCTCACGCTTCAGACGCGCTTCTCTAGCACACTTGCATTGGATCGGCAGCAGCCGTTCGCCACCACCAAGCCAATGCTCTTCCCTGTGCTGCTTGACCGTGTGGCATTTGCCACAGTAGAGCAATCCGTCTTCTCCCCTGTAATCTCCTTCCTGCATTCCATTGATCGCACTCGCTGCTTTCACGATTCCCTCGATTCCACTCATGTCCATTTCATCCGCTCCTTTACAGTGAGAATATTTCGTTGGTCAGTTTTTCGTCTTCGGCTTTTTGCTCTGGTGTGAATCCCCAGATTTCCGCTTGCGTTTTGCCTTGCTGCGCTCGCTGACCCCCGCCCTGATAGCTCTTGATCGGGTAGAAGGCAGTCCAGCCGCGACGGACTACCTCTGCGAGGTAATCGTCCACGCTCATGCGGCTTTCTCGCGCATATTCGTCCAGCTTGTCGATATTGCGCTTGATCGCGTTATCTGTCATCGCTGCTCGCTTAGCCTTACGGTTTTGCAGCCACTCACCTAAAAGCTCTTTAGTGGTGGCATTGGAGGTGTAGGCATTGATAATCGCGTCGAAGCTATGACGCTTTCTTTCTTTCTTATGATCAGTATTTAATCCTTTAGTATTTGATTCTTTAGTATTTAATTGTGTGACATTTTGTAGCTCTACATTTTGTAGAGGTACATTTTCAACAGCTACATTTTGTACCTCTTGACTGCGTGCCTCTTGTGGCCTCTCGAAAATGTCATACACGTATTCGATACGCTTGCGCTCGCCATTCGGATACAGCTTAGTCACCACAAGGTAGCCTTGCTCTTTAAGCTCAGCGAGCGCAGACTTGACCGCACGCACATCTTCCCTGCAAATCGCCACAAGCCCATTCACGGAATAATCCCAATCTTCAGGCAATGCCAGCATCATCGACAGCAAGCCCTTAGCCTTGAGAGACAGTGCTTTATCCCGCAAGTGATGATTACTCATGACTGTGTAATCTTTTGTCTTGTTTACTCTGAAAACACTCATTCGTATTCTCCTAGGTAAAAAATTATCCCACTGACTATTACCGTTTGCCCCCGGTAACAATCAATGGGATATGCATGTTGAGTTATCACTCCACGTAAGTGGGGCAACACTCAACATGGCGTATATCTATAATATCACGTCTCCAATATAGCCACGCCGACATGTCACGTCTCCTTAATGATCTTATGATACCGGTACGCGACAAGTTTCCGCTTCAGCAAATATACCGGGGTTTTCATGCCTTTAACATCTTCCCAGACCTCACTGCCTTCTGAATCCGTATACGTGAAATCCACGACATAATATATTCCACGGAAGTGCTTACCGTCGCAATTGAACGGAGGAACCAGCTCTACTCTGACCTGACGCTGCAAGTCTCGAATTTTCCCAGCCCGTTCCAAGAGCTTCAACTCACCGTATCGCGCCGCCTCTCGTTTACTGTCGAACGTGAACCCATCGACGGTAGTCTTTTTAGCGTGGAACTTGCTACCGCCCGGTCGAACCAAAGCCACCATCTCCCCTCTCACCGCCATTGATACTATCCACCACTTCAAGCGGTTCGTATACCACTGGAATCACCACCAACTGCGTGATCTTGTCACCATCATGCACAGTGTAGGCAGAACGCCCATGATTATAGAGTTTTACGATCAGCTCGCCTGTGTAGCCTTCATCAACCAACCCAGTGGAGCAGATATTCTGCTTGATGTTTAGCCCGCTCTTGCTCACGAAAAGCCCACCATGGCCGTGCGGCAATTGCACATGCACGCCAGTCTTGATTACCCGCGATCCATGAGCCGGGATAACGTGTTCGCCAATGGCCTTGATGTCGATTCCCGCGTCAGTATCGTGGGCACGCTCCGGCATGTGAGCGCCTTTATCGAGTGTGATCTTCATCTTGTATGCTCCTTGTATTAATGTATTTGATTTGGCAGATGGCGGGGAACGGCTTTGAGCAGTCACCGTCCCCGCCATTAATGCCGTCCACTATCAGAATTCGGGTTCGCCCCACTGGTCATCAGCAGCACCATAGGTGGTGTTTTGAGCCTGTGTGGTCTGAGCCTGATTACCCTGATGCTTGCAACTGCCTGCGTTAAGCGGTAATTGGTCAACGACGAATTTCACACGACTGTGCTTCACTCCGTCCTTCTCCCACTGATCTACAACGGCGTGAGCCGTCAAGCCAACAGTGTCACCCTTGTGACGATACCGCGCCAGCGTCTCCGCAGTCTTCCCCCAAGCTTCAAAATCGAGCCAATATGTCTCGTCCTTGTGGAACCCGTTGACTGCGAGCCGGAAGCGAGCCACGCTCTTACCGCCCTGCGTCTGCTTCAACTCCACGTCAGACCCCAAACGTCCCGTAAAAGTGCAAGTGTTAATATCAGCCATCATTTATTCCTTTCATCCTTCAGCGCTTGGATAGTCGCGCTGTAGCCGTCTTTAAGCACATATTTGAGCAGTGTATCTGCCGTACCTTGATCGATAATCAGTCGCGTACCGTCAAGGCTAAGCACAGCAGATGCCTTAATCATGTCCTTCAGCATCGCATTATCAGCCTTAGCCTCAAGCAGTGCCACATACTCCTTCTGTTTTATCGTGATAAATTGTTCAAAAACTGATTCCTCCATTACTCTTTTCCTCCATTCTGTTGTTTCGCTTCACGTTCACGGTAACAATCCCCGCACACGGCCATTCCAGTCTTTGCCCTAGTCCACTTGGCTACCGCTTCCGGCGACATTTCGCCACCGCCACGCTTAGCCATCGACTTGATAGGCTTATGGCACAAGTCGCACATAATCGGTGCTGAAACCGATTCTTTGCCACCTCTACGCTGATAGGATTCCGTATCCGGGTCTTTACTATCATCGATAGCAAAAAGCCCTTGGGCAGCATATTTTCTCGCGTATGAGCTACAAGCGCCGGTAATCTGCGGGTCACTCATACCCTTCTTGCTTTCGTCCTCCCGCGCATAAGCCGTGTTACTGATCGATACCTTGCCGTCTGAAATGGTCGCGGTAGCCTTCACGTAGACTTTGCCGCCGACTTCCACCATTTCATCGCTCAAGATGATCGACAGACCAGCTTCGGCAAGCAACGGCTTCACCGATTCCAAGATGTTTTCCAAGCTCCGGTAATTGTAGTTGCCGAAGCCGTTATGTTGGTCTTTCGGTGCCTTCAGCTCGTGCTGGATCTTTACCAGCTTGGCGTTTAATTCCTCACTCATTTTCTACTCCTTTTTCATCGCCTACTTGACTTGCATATTCTGTTTTGTCTCGATAGTCGCGAACTTAATATCCCTGCCGCTATCTATCGCGTCACGTACCGCAGTCTTATTTACTTTTGGCTCAGAATAGGTCAAAAGGTCATCGGCATTGATCTCAGCCCATTCGATAAATTGCGGGTCGATATTGACAACACGAGACTTGCGGTAAGATACCTTGAGTTTCGGTGTTGAGAATTTCTCCCCATTTAACGCATATGCAAGCAGATTCTTGAGCCGTTCTACTTTGTTCTCTGCTGTTTTGCGTCTAGCTGAGAGTGCCTGTTCTTCTTCTTTGATTGCCTTGGCTTCGGCAACTGTATTCTTCAGCAGAAGCCCGATGTTCTCGACCTTCACATCACGCTCCATCTGGAGCGCATCGAAGGCTTCCTCGTCGGTCACTTCCCCGGTTTCCGTATCGATCAGCGAGATGATAGCCGCATCGATATCATAAATGCTCATACTCATAATAGTTCTGTTCCTTCCTTATTGGTCAGTTCATTCAATTCTTCGTCAGTGTAATACACGTCTGAGTTCGGCAGCAGCTCGTTGATAAGGTCATAGAGTGCTGTCAAGTGTTCCTTCGTTGGTTTATGTCGTTCCGTCTGAATCACCCCCGAAGAGATAGTCAAGACCGGCGTGTCCGTTTTTCATGGCGATTGTCTGCGACAGCTTGAGCATTTCGTCAAGCCTCCACTCGCTAGAGCCATTCAGCAGCCGGTAGAAAGTCCCAAGACTTACCCCTGCGGCTTCCGCACACTCGCAAGTGGTCATGCCTGTGCGAGCTATCTCAGCTTTCAGATTCCGATACATCCATTGCACCTCCTCATATGTGTTCACGATGCGCACATTCGTGTGCATCTCGTATGGCTCCACTATACACCCATAAATTTCAAATTGCAACACAATTTAGTCAGATTTGCAAAAATTGGCGTCAATTTTGCGCACGAATGTGTTTACAATGCAAATCGCACATGATATATTAAAGAAGCGGGAGACACGAAACGACGACGTTTCGACAAGAAGGGAGGTGAATCGACATGGCATTTGTTGACAATTTGCGCGCACTAATGAGCGCAAAAGGGGTATCCCGTCGAAAAATGGCGAGCGACTGCGGAATATCGCCAAGTGCGGTAAATTCATGGTTCAACAGGTCAGCCGAGAATATCAGCTTACCTACACTGCTTAAATTATCAGAATATTTCGGGGTATCAATCGAGGAATTAGTGCATGGCACGCCGCAACGTGAGATAACTTTTTCAAACCGGATTTTCACTGATGAAGAACTTGAAGAAATACAGTTATTTGCACAATTTTTATTACACCGACGAAAGGACTAGATGATGGATGGCATACGCAATATACTTGAGGAAATCCCGCATAGATGAAGAAGCAGGGATAGAGAACACACTAAGCAAACACGAAACGATGCTGCGCGACATGGCCGCACGCATGGGCATACACATAGACGAAACGAACATCTACCGCGAAATAGTATCGGGAGAAAGCATAGACGCACGCCCGCAAATGCAGCGACTATTGAAAGCCGTCGAAATGGGACTATATACGGGCGTTCTGTGCGTCGAACTCGAACGCCTCAGCCGCGGAAACGGTGAGGATCAGGCGCGAATACTCCGCACGTTCCAGTTCAGCGGCACGAAAATACTAACGCTTAACAAGGTGTACGACCTTTCCAGTGATGATGACTTCGACGAGGAATTTTTCGAGTTCGGGTTGTTCATGTCACGCCGCGAATACAAGACGATTAAACGCCGCCTGCTTCGCGGCAGACTCCAAGCGCAACGCGACGGGTATTTCATCGGAAGCGTGCCACCATACGGGTACGGCAAACGCAAGGATGGAAAAGGGTGGACGCTATGCCCAGACCCACACGAGTCGCACGTCGTGCGCCTCATATTCGACCGATACGCTCAAGGCGCAAAGATCAACGATATATTGCGCGAACTCCAAGCGTCCGGTGTCAAGCAACGCACGGGCAACGACTTCACGCGCACACGAATAGGCGAAATACTGCGAAACCGAACATACCTCGGGGAACTGCAAACCAAGAGGAAAATAAAAAACCGCCGAATAATCGACGGTGAAATAAAAGAAACCTATATACGGAACAGCGGCATGGAGTACGTGCAAGGCAGACACGAGCCGATAGTCAGCGCAGACACGTTCGACCAATGCGCCGCACGCCTGCGCACGATGGAAACACGCACACGCTACGCACACACAAACCGCAACCCGTTGGCCTCACTGGTCGTATGCGCTCAATGCGGCAAGACCATGCAGCGCACCAACGGCGCACAAGCGGAATATTTGATATGTAAGACGTTCGGCTGCACGACAAAGAGCACGAAACTTGACATAGTGGAAAGGCTTACGGTGGACGCCATACAGGCTGAATTGGAACGCCTGACCTACGTGTGGGCGGGATACGAGACAAAAGCGAATGACAACACCAACGAGCTGCAAGTCCTAGAGGCAGAGATAGACAGACGGCAGAAAATGCTCGAACGCGCCTGCGAAGCCTACGAAACGGGAATATACGATAGATCCACATATTTGCAAAGGGTGCAAAAGGTCAACGCGGAAAAGGCGGAACTGCTTGCACGGCTCGAAACTCTCCAAGACTCCGAACCGGAACACGACATGAAACGAATCCCGGTACTATCGAAGGCATTGGACGAATACTGGACACTCGACAGTGAAAACCGCAACCGCCTGCTGAAAGGCATGGCGGAACGAATAGAATATGAAAAGACCGAGCGTGGCACGGGATTGAACCCCCGCCTGCGCGTAACTCTTAGAATCTAAATGTTTATCATCGCGTGCCCGATTTATAGGGCACGCGATGATAAACAGACTTACAAAACTTATAAATGGTATAAAACGGGGAACCTGCAAGACAGCGGGTTCCCTTTTTTGTGTTCAGCTTACCCGCTGCCACATGTAGCAGACCAAATACGGTGGCATATTATTGTGTGGCTTGCCTCCACCAGTCGATCCAGTCACACTCCCTTGATCCACGAGGGCATGGGAGCCAGCGCCAATGCCTGTGAGCCCCCATCCCTCAGGGTTACTCCACTCAAGCCTCACGGGGTGAGTGTGCGACGGCATCTCGGCCACGGTGAGAGTATGCTCCACTTCGCCGCCCATTTCCCCTGCTGGGAAATTCTCTTTACCGGCAGGATACGCACCCCAGTAGTCGGTGCTGTTCGCCGCATTGGACCCTGCGCCTAACAGGAACCGGCCTTGCGATATTCGCTTCCAAGTGCCGCCGAAAAGCGTAGCCGGATTAGTGTCATTTACGCTGAGGTAGATCGAGCCGACCGGGTATGCTCCCTGAGCCGTGAGAAAAGCATTCTCGCCAAGCTGGAGCACGCCATTGGAATCGGGGAAGCAATTCACGCCGACGCTAGACTTGGCCGTGTCAATGAAGAAGGTAGGGATACCACGCCCCAATGTAAGCGACTGTGTAGTACTGTCGAGCTTATCCGCCGTCGTGACTTCCCACTCATACGCATAATCCCTCTCGCACGTAACAGTAGATTCCACACCATTAGCGAGCGTTATGGTAGACCATGCGTCACTGCTCCCAGCCTTGCGATATTTCGCGCTGATCGACACATCATTATTGCCATCAAGCGCCGCATACCAAGCGGTAGCCGTGATATGCGTCTCAGGCTCGAAGTTATTCTTTCGCGCCAGTGCGACGGTTGATGTCGGCTCCCACCACGATTCAACCTTGACATTGAGCATGGTGGACGTTTTAAGGCCACGCGAATCGGTGACGCTGAATGTCAGCGGCATGTCCGATGAAACATCTACCTTGCCTAAGTCGAGTGTCCCGACGCTAGATGCCGTCTTGGTCACTCCCGCGAAAGTCGCGGCATACTCCGCGATAGTCGCGCCCTTCTGCCCGGTAGCCGCGCCGAAAGACACTTGCAAGTCAGATTGACGCTGGACAATCACCTGATTATCACCAGTCACCGCCACCGTGGCCGCGTTAGCGTCCTTGTAGGTGACTGAGCCAAGAATTGGCGCGGCATCGCTCATGCTCATGGTACGATCAAGCGTGCTGTAGTACTCTTTGCCGCCGATAAAGGTACGCAACGCATACCGCACCGGCATTGACGCGCCGGTACACGCAGCTCTCAGCGTCTCACGCTCGGCATCCGTAAGGACAAACGTATACGTGCCGCTCTTGCCTGTGATCGCGCCCTTGCGCATGATCTGAGTACCCGAGCCGACCGGAGCGAACTCCAGATATGCGTCAGCCGTGAAGCCACCGGCATTGCTGTATGCAAGAGATGGCGTCCCAGTATCCGTGAAATCGGTGGCGCTGGTGATTGTCGCCTGTCGCGGGATATTGTCAAGCGTGATGCTGCCGTTTGCCGTAATGCTGGATACCTGCGAGCCATCAATCGCCGCATTGACATTAAACACGTCAGTGACGGTGCATGTCTTGCTACCGTCTGCATTGTGATTGACACGGTGTGTAGTCGTGCCGAGAGCGACGCTCCCGCCCTCCTGATTGATTGCCGGTGACGTGTAATTTTGAGCCGCACCGTCAACCGTACAAGTGTTAGAGCGGCTGGAAATGTGCAGCGAATAAGCAGAGCCGATTACGAGCACATGCCGGATCGTAATATCGGAATAATTGCCGCTAATATCCTGCACGGCTGTCCAATTAGCCTGCAGAGTATACCCGCGATAAACACCTGTGATAGTGCCAGATAACGCCATAATGCTACCTCCTTAGCTCAGCGCGACGAATGCCACGCCGTTATTATCGCCTGAAGCGACTGGTACGATTTTCAGTTTGCCACCGACAGCAAGCCCCTCTTCGACGTAACCATTGCGCATGGAGAAAACGCCATTTCTAGCAGTGTACGTGATACGATTGGCGGAATCATATCCGGTAAGACCATTAGCCGCGCTCACGACAATATGCGAGCCATCTGTAGCCCACATGGTCAGACCGCCATTATCCATGCGCCCTAGCGGCGCTCCAGCCGCCGACTTGACAAGCATCACACCATTGCCATTATCCTGACCGCCAAGCGTCAAAGTACCACCCTTGATAAGGTCAGCGACTAAATTAATGACATTAATATCCTGCATATTAAGAGTGCCGTCAATCGTCCAAGCGCTCGTAAAACTGCCGCTAATCCCGCTACTGCTGAAGCCGATACCCGCGCTATTGATTCGCAGGACATTATGCGCCGATTCCTTCGGCAGTGAATCCACGACCAGAATCTGCTCGCCATCGTAAATGGCGTATGATCCTCCGGTCAGATTGGTTATCTTGCTCTCCGACTCTTTGATCCGGTCGTTGACCGTGGTGACGATCGAGGAATTAACCGCATGAGCGGCATCGGTAGCCGTCTGCTGGACAGTGCCCATCAAGCCACTTAGAGTCTGCTTGAAAGTGCCAAATTCGATGGACGTGTAGCGCTGTTGGATACAATCGAACTCGAATGATATGACGTTGGTCATCATGTCCAAGCCCATGCGCTCGTCAATCACTTCGATAGTGTCGCCAATATCCGTGATTTTCTCAAGATTAGCCGACATCTTGTAATTGACTTTTGGCACGCAATTCTCGTTCAAATACTTTTGCGCCTGTTGGCGTAGATCGGCAAGGCACGCACGCTTGTATGCCGTCTCGTCGTTGTGTTTGCCGTCTGGTGTCTTATAGTCTTCCTGCTTGATATCAGACTGCGAAAATTGCACCGTCTTGCAATAGGGGATATCGTACTGCGTCGATGATTCCATATAGATCGACTGCTTGCCATCCAAAGCGTTCAGCAGCAGCCCATTAGCGCCTTCCGGGAGGATCTTCGTGCAAACATCACTCCAGTCATACGACGCTTCGATGCTCTTGAGATTCTTGCCGTACCTCACCACAACGCCATTATCCGCGCCGATAGACTGCCGGATGCCGATAGTCCAACCGTCGCGTACCAAGTGCCCGCCCCACCGCTCCAAGACGGTAGTAATGGCTTCGTAGAGCGACTTTCTGACGCAACGGAACGAGCTAATCGTGTTAATGTCCGAAATTGTTTTGAATGGTGATTTTGGCTCCGTAGCGGTATTGAGATGATCAAGCGCCTGATTGCACGTCGAATCAACCACGTATGAATCTGCAATCAAATAATTGGCCGAATCATAGAAAATATGGTTGCATTTGCACGTGATCTTAGTATGTGTAATCTCGGGATTAAGTATACGGAAAGGCTGGGCACCCTGTGGCGTATCCGCTACGATGATGTTGCCTGATTTGATCCACGGCAAGTATTCCGTGCCGCACGTCAAATCCAAATAATAAGCGTCGTTGTCTTCCTTCCTTACTGTCGCTTTTAACGGCTGGATAACCTTATCCCCGTTAGTGGTATAAGTCTTGTCTGTTGGGCTGAAGATTCTGAGCATTATTGCACCTCCTGTGTTCAATGATATGTGGTCGGCAGGGGCGCATGATACAGTGTGCATGTCGGGAAAGCCCCGACTTGTATTGACAAGTGGCGCGAGTAGCCAACTAGGATACCCGCGCCACTATCACACTCGATCAGTCAATCCGCAACACCTGACCTGCAAAAATCAAGTTCGCATTCTTGATGCCGTTAATCTGCTGGAGGTGTTGCCAAGTCGTGCCATACTTGGCCGCGATGCCGCTGAGAGTATCTCCAGAGCGTACAGTGTACGTCTTGGCAGCTGGAGCCGCAGCAGAGCCAGTAACCCTCAACACCTGCCCCGGATAGATTTTGTTAGCGTCAGCGATACCGTTGATCTGCTGGAGAGCCTGCCACGTAGTCCCATACTTCGCCGCGATACCTGAGAGAGTGTCCCCGCTCTTGACAGTGTACGTCTGAGCGGCAGGTGTGCCGGAAGCGCCGAGCTTCTGATTCACGATAGCTTGCACAGCGGCATAGTGATTGCCGAGCGCACGCTTGCGATTATCACCATCACCGAATTTACCGGCGATAACCTCGTCGGCAAGCTGAGCATCACTCTTGCCAGCGAGCGGGTCAACCGGAGCCGGAGCCGGAGCGGGAGTGCCGGAAGCGCCAGCGTACTTCTGCCAAGCGGTAGCGTCGCCGTAGAACTTGTTAAGGTCGAGATTGCCGCCCCAGCCGGGGAGTCGCCCAGCGCTTGAATACTGCCGAATCGCACAGCTATACGCACCCTCATTCCAAGGGGTAGCCTGATACCCCGTGGCGTTCATGTCGGCATATTGGGCGATCCACAGGCCGCAATCATGACGCTTGGCAACCGCAGCAGTCGGAGCATACGCGGAAGCCTGCACATAAATCAACGGCTTGATGCCGGTACGCTCGATCACGCGAGACACAAGCGTCTCAAGGTAGGCGTAGTTACCCCACGCCCTATTGGAACCGCCCTCCCAGTCGATGCACAGGATACCCTTGCCAAGATAACCCTTGATATTGTCCACGTAGTAATCGGCTTCCGCTACAGCGCCGGAGCCGTCCACGTAATGATACGTGCCCCAACACTTACCCAGCTTAATGCACTGCTGGATTACGCGGTCACAATCAGGATTCACGTAGGTCACGCCTTGCGAGACTTTTTCAATCACAAAGTCGCAAGGCACTTTGCTTACATCGATTCCAGCTTGCCAAGAACTCACGTCGATTCCTTGAAGCGCCATGATTATTCCTCCTTGTATATTCTGAACCTATGCCCATTGCACAGATGTGTTTCGCCTTTAATGTTAGCTTGGATTGTGTGCAAAGACCGCCCGTTTTGCCTAGCTGCTTCGCTCATTGAGCGGTATATAACCCCATCGTCTCTGATCACTTTCACGCAGCAAGCGTCACTCCAATGTTTCCGGGCTTTATCTGTATACATGTCCTTCACTGATTCGACCACGTTGATAAGACCAAGCTCGATAGCATATACAGTGTTCTGCGAACGAGTACACCACCTGAGATTTGAAGCGTTGTTGTTGAGCTTATTCCCGTCTATGTGGTCTACTACATCGTATTTATTCGGGTTGTCACAGAACGCTGTTGCTACCAGTCTATGGACTCGAAACGTCCTAGTCTTACCGTCTTTGCATAGTACGACTTGCATGTATCCTTTGATGCCATTAGGATACTGCTTCAGCGTGCGTTCACTACGGTGCTGTTCTTCGATAAAGCCGTATTTATTTAGGTGTTTGACTGTTCTTTTGCAACTCTTGACGTTGCCCATGTTGCTGACTTGATACAAGCCTTCATAGCCTTGCACGTCACGCCATACTTCATTACTCATGTTAATCACCTTCCCAAGTGACTGATTCCCGATAGTGTGTAAGTACCGGCTTAGCGTGGGAATTAACGCTTTTTCGGGAGCTACCCTAGCCGGTACTTATACAATTCTAGCACTACCTATAGATTGTGGTCACTTTGCCTCGAGCGCCTCGACCTTGGTCTCAAGCGCATTAATCCTATTCAACAGTGCTTGCACGTCGATGGTGCCGTCAGCCGACACGTTGATTCCAGCGCCAATCTTGACACCACCCACAGTGGATGTGGATGCCGGTTTAAGCATGAGCATGTAGCTCGATGAGCTATCAATGGTTTGCTTTGTGAATGACGTAGCGTCGATTGCCAAGCACAGCAGACCCGATGCACCGCCAATACCGATTGGAATATTCGCGGTACCGCCCTTGATAGGGCCGGTTGTGCGTACCTGAACGAGGCCATTAGGGTCGATTGACAAGCCTGCGCCGACCTTGACACCATTTTCTCCCTTGTCCCCCTTCGGGATAGTGAAGTCAAGCACGACATCCTTAGCAGTACTCGAATTCACCACACTAGCCTGCGTACCCGGCGCACCCGTCGTGACCTTGCCAATCGACACCGTATTCCCGCCAGTACCGATTGGTGTGACATCAAGATACTTGCCGCCGCGTGCATACCACGAAACGGTAAAATCAGGGTGATACCCAACATCCTGCTGGGGCGTCGTGTAATAAGCCATCGAAAAAGACACAGCACCGGCAGGATGGCCTCCGACAGCCTCTAGACTGATACCAGCCGACACGTCCGCATTATTCATCGAATCATTGCAGAATCGGTAAATGTGAGTCCCTGCACTGTCGATGAAATCGAAAAGCTCGGCCTTCGGCAGATACTTGTCAGCGATAGCGCCAAGAATAAGATTATACGATCCATGCCCAGCTTTCTGGATCAAAGCCGAATCGCAGCTTACGCGGCAGGTCACAAGAGCCGTGACCGGATCATACGTGGCACGGCAGTAAAGACGCCCCGAAAGAGACGAGACGAGCTTGCTCACGTCCAATGCCACGTTTAAGACTTCAGTGGTGTTAGCGTCTACGACAAGCCCTCTGATATCCTTGGCAGTCCGGTTCATCGTGTCAGCCTTGGAAGACATGGACTTTGTGAAATCAGCATACTTCGTGTCCATCTGCGCGGTTTTGTCAGCAACCGCCTTCGACACGCTCGCTATTTTGTCATCAACCCTCTTCGACACGCTATCGGTGTATTGATCATAGAGCGTCCTGTCATCAGCGCTTGCCGCCGAATCACGACGCATACTGGCCGCTTCAACCTCGATGAGGAAATTCTGCGTGCCGATAGGATTACCGTCCGCATCGAAAATCACCAATTCCGCCGCGTGCTTGCCCGAGACCTTGGTCATCTCCTGATTGATCGTGAAGCTCACCTTGCCGCCGGTACCCACAGTGCAAGTGCGGGAGAACTCCACGCCATCAGCCCGAGTACCATCGACACGAGCCACCATGCCGTCAATCTGTGCCAATTCGCGCCCATCATAGACCGTGAACACGATAGTGCGTGAGCCAGTATCGAACTGAGACATTTTAACTACCGGATACTCGCCGGTAGCCTTCAAATCGATATCGTAATTTTGGGTAATTACAGCCATAATCAATCCTCCTAGATCCATCGTGAATAATCTTCGATGGTGAGACTACTAACCGTCCCACTCCATTTTATCGAATGTTTGCCCGGCGAAAGCGTCAGCCTCTGATAGTCTCCGGTAATATGCCGGTTCATTAACGCGCCTTCCGGCGTGGACGCTTCAAGATTGGCAACATCGATCACAAGCGTGTAATCGCCCGTGTTGGCGACCTGCAAGACCTGCGAGCCATCAAGATACAAGCCGATATTACCGCTAGCCTTGATGGTGATTTTCGGTGCCGCCGACACATTCCCCGCATTCGTCACCACCGCCTGAGCGTCCGCATTCGTAAAGACTTTCGGCCGCTGGAGCCTGCCAGTCTTATACGGCTGGACGTGGAGCTTCACGTCAGCCGTCCGATACCGCACTAATCGCTCGAAATCAATGTTTTCAAGCTGCTGGAATCGGTACGCTTTATCAGGCTCATTGCTGAATGTGATCGTGCCACTAGTGGCGAAGAATTCCACCACCTTGTCAATGTCGAATCCGCCATGCAGACCGATGCTTAGCGTTTTGTCGTAAGCCTGATATCCAAGCGTGGTGATGATATCACCGTCCCTGCCGTCGATTTCCTCCGCGTTATAACGCATCTTAGGCTTCGTGATCGGCGGAAGCGAAGTCACAATAAGGCCAGTCACGCCATATGACGGCTTGTCATTGATAAGCACCCAAGGACGGGTATACGCAAAACCTTCCATACTTCAATCCTCCTTATCCGTAGATGGCGGTTGCAACCGTCTTCTTGACGAAACGCCCAGCCACCTCGTCATCCAACACCACGCGCACATCCTGCAAGGCTTCAACCAAAGCATTAATCAGGTTAGACTGTGAGCCGTAGCCGTTGGACGCTTGCTGTGCCGCCGACACGCCACCAAGATCATACGTCTGTGCGAAAGCATCAGAGCTAGGCATTGCATCAATCATCTGCTTCGACACATTGCCCATCTCGTCCTCGAAGCCGACACCAATACCCTCAGCCAAATACTTTCCGACTTCATCACGCATCAACCGCGAAGGCGAGTGAATACCGAAGAAACCCTTGATATCCTGCATAATCCCGTGAACCCAACCGCTGACCTTGTCACGAAGCCAGCCAATCGAATTGCTGATGCCTTCCCACACGCCCCTGACGATATTCGCGCCGACATCAAGCACCATACCCGGAGCCTGCCTGAGCGCCCCGACAATCGCACTCACGACATTTCTCGCGCCACTCACAGCATTGCCGATACCCCTCACGATACCCGCCGCAAGCTGCACCATCATCTGCAAGCCCGTACTAAGAATCTCAGGCAAATGCGCGCTGAGCGTCCTCACAATCTTCACCACGATCTGCGGGAGCATGGCGACCAATTGCGGGATAGCCTGAGTAATACCTTGAATCAGTGCAATCAGGATCTGGATACCGGCAGTGATAATCAAAGGCAGATTATTTAGCAGCACGTCGGTGATCTGCATGACGATACCGGGCAGCATCTGGATAAGCTGCGGCAAGGCTTCGACAATGCCATTGACCAGCGCGAGCAGCAGCTGCACGCCCGCTTGAATAATCAACGGAAGATTAGTCAGCACCACTGATGCCACTTGTTGCACAATCGTCGGCAGCATCGCGATTAATGTTGGCAGTGCTTCGGTGATGCCCTGAATCAGGCTGGTCAGCATCTGCATACCCGCATCAATCAGCTGTGGTAGAAGCGTGAGCAGGGCTTGCACGATCTGCGGCAAGGCGGCAGTCAGCGCACTCATAATCTGCGGCAATGCTGCGACAATCGCCTGCACCACCTGCGACAAGCCACTCACAATACTTGGTATTTGAGCCGTGATAAGCGGCAGCAGCTGTGACGTAAGCATGTTCACCGCTTGCGGAAGCAGCTGGACAGCCGCAGTAACCATGCCGTTAATCAAAGGCGCGATACGCGGCATGATATTCCCAGCGAAAGTGTTGACTGAATCAACAAGATTGGCGATCAGCCCGTCCATATTCGCGCCACTATCGGACATGCCAGCAAGGAGATTCTGCCAGCTAGCCTTCATGGCGTTCATCGAGCCTTCAATGGTCGTGGACGCTTCCTTAGCCGTCGTGCCCGTGATACCCATTTGAGTCTGCACGGCATGAATGGCCTTCACCGTATCGCCAAAGTCACCTATCGTGTAGTGTTCACCAGTCAGCTTCTCAGCGTCCGACATAAGGCGTTCCATCTCGGCCTTCGTGCCACCATAGCCGAGCTTCAAATTATCGAGCATGGCATAATTCCCACGAGCCAAGCTCTGGTATGTCTGCTGGATAGAGTCGATATCAGTGCCCATTTTGTTCGCGTTATCGCTCATGTCCTGCACGGCTGTATTGCCCAGTTCAGCCGCCGCCTTCGTGTCACCACCAAGCGACTGGATAAGCGACGCGCTGAAACTGGTAACGGTGTTCATGTATTCGTTCGCAGACATGCCAGCCGCCTTATACGCATTATTAGCGTAATCCTGCACGATGCCAGCGGAATCTTTGAAAAGCGTCTGTACGCCGCCCACAAGCTGCTCATTCTCAGAGTAGGCTTCGATAGCCTGCTTGCCGACATTAAGCACAGCGGCACCAAGATTCTTAAGGCCATTGACAGCCGCACCAATGGCACTGGACGCAAGATTAGCCAGCACATTCTTGAAGACGGTATACCCGCCGCTAGCTTCCTGCGCCTGCCTCCCACTCTTCGCGGCTTCCTCGCCAAGCTCACTAGCAGACTTGCCAGCCTTATCCATATCAGGCGACAAGCTCTTAATCTCAGCGTCAGTCTTGTTGATATCCGCCTGAGCATTATTCATCTGCGTGCGCATCTTGCTCATGGCGATCTCATTGGCATTGACAGCAGCCGAAGACTTATCCACATCACGCGCTAGATTCGCCACGACTTTCGCCTGAGCCTGATACTCCGGTGACGTTTTGCCAAGCGTCGCCTCGATCTGCGCCAGCTTCTGCTTCTCAGCATCATACGACGCGACAAGCTCCTTATGCTTCGTGTTGTTCGCCGTGTACTGTGCGCTCATGGCGCGATACTGTGCATTAAGGACGCTCAGTTTTTCCTTCTGCGCAGTCATCTTGTTATTCAGCGCTTCAGTCCTCGCAGTGAGCGCCGCCTGAGACGTGTCGCTCTTTGCATACTGGGAGCTGACGACTTTCATTTCAGATCCGACTTCACGCAGATTCTGCGAGATACGTGCAAGCGCCTGACGATAGGCGCTCTCACCTTGTAACTTAATCGCGCCGCCGAAACCACTCATCGCGACACCTCACTTTCGTACTTCCAATGGTATCCACCTGCCGTGTGGCTTTTGCCCTTGCAACACTTGATTATCTCAGAATGACCAATACCTGTAGCTCGTTCAGCATTTCTAGTGCTTGAGAACACGTCCCCAGTCTCAATGCAGACTACTTTTTTCTTCGGCTTCCTAGATTCCATGAGATGCTTTGTCTCGGCACTATGGTGTTTCCCAAAGAATGGATTGCGATTGCCTGAATTATGCTCAGAAAGCTTCACTCTTGCCGATTCACTTGTCTCGACAATTTTTCCACCTTGGAGAGCATTGTATCCGACTTCAGGATTAGTCAAATCCCATTTATCAATCAATCTTTTTTCTTGATATGATGCTTCTTCCTTTGATAATCCAGTGAAGAGGATTTCGTGGGTGAAGTCCTCCCACCCATAGCGTTCAATGTCAGCCCAGAAGCGACTATGCCGCTTGTAGTGTTTCCCGTTTTGCCACCTGTCATAGGGGCTTTGCTTTGTCACACCGACATATTTCTTACCGTTGTGTTTGTTCGTATGGCAATATACGGTATATCCAGACACTTATTAGCACCCCCTAGAACCATTCTTCTTCTTGCTCTTGCTTGCGTTTCACAGCTTCATACGTAGTATTGTTGGCCCTCAACATGTTCTCCGTGTCGAAAACCTGCTGATAAGCGCTGTACCGTGCCATGAAGTCCTTTAGCGTCAAGCGCATAACCTCACGGTCAGACGATAAGCCCAACCGCGCCCGACCAATAAAAAGTATCCACGCGAAATTAATTGCCGGGTCAACGTCAAAATAAACGTCATCGTCGTGGATTACTCGTTTTTTGAGCCGTCCTCAGTGGACGCGACCACAATATCCTGCATCTGCGCAGTGATAGCGTCCATACCGACAGCGCCGATCAATCGCCCGACCTGCTTCAACGACAACGGCTTGATATCCGCGCCGGTGTCCTCATTATCGATGTCAATGCCTTCATTGAGCATTGCCGCGAACCCGAAAATGACAGCCTTTGCATTCGGCTCGCCGTTCTCGCCCTCCGTCTGCTTGCCCCACTCGTCCAACGAACCGTACTCTTCCTGAATCGCCTGCATCACATTCAGATTGAAAGCAAGGTGATATTCCTGCCCCTTGTAGACAATCGCATCATTCGTTTTCTTAGTCATAAGTTCCTCCTAAAAGTAAGGGCATGACACTTATCATGCCATGCCCTATTATCTCACGAAAAGGTCAGCCTTATTTGCCTTTGGAAGCCGTCAGCTTACCCTTGACCCACGTGACGGCCGCAGTCTTCGTGTCGAATACCTGCGCAGCCGACCACTGGCCATTAGCCAACGTCGCGGCAGTACCCTCGATCTCAGGCGTGGAAAAGTCCACGGATTCGCCCTTGGTATTGTCCTCCTGAGACGGCTCCGCAAACCTCACCTTATAAAGGAACTCGCCCTTATACACGTACTTGCCGTTGACCATCTTGGTCACGACACGGCCAAGACCAACCCAAGGCGCGGCATCATCAGCGGAACGCACCATCTCCCCGCCACTCTCAGCCACCTTATGACCAAGAATCTCCGCGAAGATAGTCATATCATCGTCGGCGACACCCAATGTCACCTTCGCATTCTGGAAACTCTTATCGGATTCCACAAGGACATCGTCAGCGTACAATGTCGCGTCATTAGTGGACACGTCCACCTTAGCCGAGACGGCCTTGCCGAAAGACTTAGCACCAGCATAAGAGGGTGTACCGTCCTCGGCTTCCGTCAGCAGACCATACCAAAGATTCGTAAGTCCAATCTGCGCCATTTCAATAGCTCCTTTCCATAGCAAAACTCAGCGTCGTGTGATAGTAGCCCGTCTCCGTCTCGTACTGATCCGGGCTACTCCGTGACGGTTGCCACGTCCACCCCGCTTCTTCAAGTTTATCGCGTACCGCGTCGCATATCGCGATATAATCCGACTTCGTGTAAACGTCGAAGTCATAATATGTGACCCACGCTTGAATTCTATCGTCCGCACTGTATGAGCCGGAATCATCCTCACGCATAAACGTCACATAAGGCTCACCATGCCCATCATAATAGGCGAAAGCCACAGGGATACTCTTACCGCCTACTTCAAAGTCCTTGAAAAGATCAAGAATAGTCTCATTCACACCACTCACCCCTTCGGGATATACTTATCCTGCACCTTCTGCATCGCCGCTTCAATCTCACTCTTCCGGAAGCTCTTACGCATGAACGGGTGCTTCTTGAACTTGCTAGTGCTACGTCCATATTCCATGACATTGCACACCAATGGAGCTGGAACCGTCTCACCTTTCTCATTCGTGAAATATCCATAGAAAGCGACCTTGGTATTCACACCATCATCGCTAGGCGTTCGGTATACTCGCGTTATCCGCAGGCAATTCATGATATCAGAGCCACGGAAGCTAGCAGGCACATTCGCCTTAACGTTTGCGAGCACCACTTCCGCGCCAGCTTGCGTCATCTCGCCAAGCATCTTATGCGCATCGGCACCCAATTCGTCGAACAGTTTAAGTAGCTCGGTGGGCATTTCCGCATCGAATCTAGCCATCAGTGCTTCACCAGCCTTGCTTGTATCTCAAGCGTGGTATTAGCTTCGTCCACGTTGTTCAAGTACTCAATCGTGTACGTCTTCCCAGCGTACTCAATAAGCATATCCCTGTCGATAATGACCTTGCCGGGATACCGAATCGTGAAGTTGGTCGTAGCCGCTTCAAAATCCGAATTATTGGCGATAAGCGTCCAGCCCTTAGTGGTCTTAACGCTCGCGTAAGATTCCAAGACAGTCACACGGCTGCCAATCTGGAGCCCATCCTTGTCATAGGTTTTCACAGCCTTGACTATCCTGATCCGATGGTCAAAACGTCCAGCGTTCATCATCATTGATCACCGTCAGACGGGAGAAGATTAACACTGTGCATGTCAAGAATCGACTGCACGGTAAGATTCGGCTTATTCGTGTCCGCATAAATACTGCGGTTATCGTACATGTCCTGAGCCAAGCAGAGCGCGGCAATGACGAAGTCCGGAGACTTGTCCAAGTCAGCCGCGCCAAGCCCAGTGTACTTGCCCATATAAGCAGGAACAGCCTTGATGATGGCGGCAAGCAGAGTCCTATCATCGTCGGACGGGTCAGCGATACGCAGATAATCCGCGAGCGCCTGCACCGTAATATCCGAGACTTTGCTAATGTCCATCGTTGCCACCACCATTCAGACTATTCTTCAGCGTTCGTTGCGGTTTTCTTAGTCCTGCCCTTCTGAGGCTTGACTTCCTCCACGTAACCGGCACGCAACAAGTCGGCTACGATAGCGGCATCATCAATCTCGCGGGTCTCACCCTCGCACATGCTGACGATGCCGCTAAAGGACGTGAGAGCCTTAAGCACTAGCCATCACCAGCTTAGCCAGCTTCTGCGCGTCCTGCACCTTGCTGTCGAACTCGAACCATGCCACGATACCGGTAGCGTGCTCGTCAGCGTACTTTTCGCGCAGAATCTGAGTGCTGATATCCTCGGAGAATTTGACGGCAAGACCAGTCATGTCGCCGTAGTAGATGGCGGTCTTATCGCCAGCCATGTCGGCCATGTTATCGGACACGTAGACAGGCTTGCCAAGCAGTGTAGACCCGAACGGGGCAGTGATATCATCCTGAAGCAGGTAGTGACCATCATTGCCCTTCAGCAAGCGGAGAGCAGTGCGGGTAGCCGGGGACATGATGAAGATGGCGTTCTGCTGGTACACGTCCTTGACGGAATCCTTCAGGCGCACCACTTCGTCGGCAGTGATCGCAGTCGCCGCAGCTGCAGTGATCTTATTGTCAAGAGTGGACAGGCCAGTGACCTTGGACACCGTACCGTTCAACAGCTCACCCTCAATGAATCGTGCGATATCCTCGCCCATCTGAGTGGTGACGAAGGACACGATATCAAACTGAGCGTTGTTAATCAGCGAATTGCTGATCTTGGAGAGAGCGCCAGCGAGGAAGCCACCAAGCTCGATGTTCTTAAACTTGCCATTGCTGGATGCAATCGGGCTGAATTCGGTCTGATAGGCGACCTTGATGGAAGAAGTGGAAGTGTCGTAGTACGGCAGCTGGAGCTTGCCCTTGGTGTTGTAGCGCTGCGCCTTCGCCAGCACCGGGGACACGTCATAGACCTTCTTGATGATGTTGTTGGCGATGGAAGTGGGAATCACCGCGCCATTATCGGTAAGCGTCAGCTCACCGGCACGCTCCTGCATCACCTTATCGCCACGCAGATACGCTTCGAAGGCACGCAGTTCTCGTGCTTCGGTATCCTGCGGCTTACCACCGTTGTCGCCCATCGGCTTCGCCTCCTCCTTCGGCTGCTTATCAGCAGCACCCAACTCGTCGTTGATCTTCAACGCGGCCTTGATTTTGCGCACATCATCACGGATTTCAGCCAGTTCCGCGGCTTCATCATCGGTCAGCTCGCGCTTCTCAGCTTCCGCGCCCTTAAGAATCTCTTCGGCACGGGTAATGCGCTCATTTTTGCGCTCAATCATGTTTTTAAGCTGCATGATTTTACTCCTCCTTCATTTCGGCAATGAGCTTTTCCCATTTGCCGTAATCAATTGTACTATTTTTTTCTTCGGAATTATCGCGCGTATTCTGCGGTTCTTCCTCAGTCTTATCAGCCGGTTTTTCAGCCGGTTTTTCTTCTGTGATTTCCGGCTTATCGTCGGCCATCACCTCACCGGTATTCAAATGCACTTCGCCCCCGTTAGCGTCTCGCGCTTGGATGATCGTGCCGTCGTATGCCGGTACTTTCGAGCGGTCAAGGATGCTAACCTCGTACAGGTCAAGGTCTTTCACGTCACGTGTCATCATGCCGTTCTCGTCGTGCGTATCCACGTCCCTGTCAGTAAAGCCGAAACTCCATCCTACAAGGTCACCATGCTTAGCCTTCTCGATCACATCAGCATCGGTGATAGTCGCTTTCGCTCGAAGCCCGATATTATCTTCATGCAATCTGAGATTGCCCTGCTTTGTAGAGCCAAGGTCACGATTAGCGTCATGATTCAGCAGCACATGGATATCGTCGTTGCGGTCGATGGCACGCTGGAAAGCCCCAGCCTTGATACGCTCACGGAATTTACCGATACGCGAATTCAACGGCCTCGATAATCTTTCGCAACTGTTGACATACCCTTCGATTTCGACACTATCCTCACGAATATTTATCTTCATTCTGTGACACCTCCTGCACTAATATTACCGCTGTTATTCGCCTGTCCCGCAGTCTCCTGCTGGATATCAAGCACCTTGTCGGTTTCCTCGGCACTCAAGCCGACATCGGTCATGAGCATGTTCTTGGCCTGAGCTGCCGAGTAAGTGCCATTGGTCACTCCAGCGATAATCTGCTCCATAGACTGCACCTGCCCCACCAATAGCGGCGTATGTACAACTTCCTGTGCCTTGTCCATCGTCTCAGCCACGACATCATCAGACTTGGAAGTGTCGGGGAATTCAAGGCTATTGTCAGCTTGCGCACTCTTAGTGGAATCGGTGTTAGGCGTGTAAATCTCGCCAGTCTTCGTGTCGTAAAGCACCGAATCAAGACCAAGATTAATGTAGTCCATACCATCAATGGCGTTCATGTTCTCGGCTTGCCTCATTTCATTAATGGTCATCAAACCGCACTGCTTGGCAAGCTCATACACCTCGAAGCGTTCCTTGATATTCGCCTTGATAATCTCCTTGGTGTCAAACGCGAAATAATACCTTTTCTTCTCAGATTCAAGCAATAGATCACGGTTAAGAGCAGTCTCAAAAGCGCGAATAATCGGATAAATCGCGAATTTGAAAGTCTCCTCGAAATTATCCTTGATATGGAAGATATTATTAATTTCATCTTCCAGTGTTTTCTTGCTTTCATTCAACTGCATTTCAACGCTTGAATTTGATGCTTCTTGGAATTCCAAGCCGTTGTTAAGCACCACGACATTCTCGGAATTGTTGGCATAGAGGTTGCGCCAAGCATTCTTCAGGATGTCGATTTCCTCCTGACCGAGCTTGCGGGTGGCCTTGAGGAAGCCTTTCTTGTTACCGCCACTCTTGACAAGGTAAAGCTGATAGAGCAACGTCTGATAAGCTGTTTCCAGCGCCTTGGACACTTCAGCCGTCAAGCCCACACCGCTTGCGCCGTCCTTCGTATTCCGGAGCAGCTTGACAAATTCAAAAGGCTTGTAGATGTCCGAACCCACAAGGATGTCATAGTCCTTGTGGATCGGGTCTGAATTGATGTTGATCGATACATTATTCGTCGCCACATAGTAGAGTCCGGTCACGTCATTACGGCTCCGCTCGATGTAGCAATAGCCGCCTTTATCCAAGAGATAATCTTCGACCATCGCCTTCTTAAGCTGGAAGCCGTCCAGCGTGTCGCCGGTATCGCCATTGAGCATAGTCGCGCGAGCATCGTCCACCCGCTCCACATTGCCCTTCTTGATGCGGTAAAGATACACTGGCATTGATGCGATAGCGCCGGAAATGAAGTCCACAGCGCCGCTCACAGCCGGGAGCGTCATCGCCTTCTGCCGATCAATCGTGTCACCAGCCAGCAATGCTCTAAGCAATACATCACTCACCTGCGGCTCGACCACCGGTTCAACATCTCTTTTATGCCAATTGAAAAAACCCATCATATCACCTGCCTTATATGACTAATTCTAAACTAGATTACTTGGATGCCAACACCGCCATCACCTAGCACATAATCCTGCTGGAGTAAGTACATGGCGTTTATAAGGCTGACTACCATATCGACTTTGCCCTTCGATTTCTTCTTGTGGACATAAAGATTCATGTTTGAATCGTAAGTGCATCGGGCATTCTGAAAGTTAATCTCAAGCAAGCGGTTCGGCGCATACGCGAATTCTCCCTTGAGTATCTTCTCCTTGAGCCATTTGGTAGGCGGATGAAGCACCGAGCTATGCTGTCGAATCTCGACAGTGTTGTATCCCGCTTCATCCAGCTTCTGCGCTGTAGACATGGCATTCCACCGGTCATAGCCGATGGCTTGGATATGCACGCCGTACTTGTCCTCAATGCCGAGTATCCAATCCTCCACGGCTTTATAATCGATGATCTTGTCGCCACAAGCAATGCACTTCCCGGCATGGATATACTCACGGTAGTCGATTTTCTCATAAGCGTTCTTTTCATCGATACGATCAGCAGGGATAAAAGCCACAGAATCAGCCAATACCGTCCCGTCATCGTCCACGCTCACCATCGACACCGAAGTGTTATCGTTGGTCATGGACAAGTCAAGCCCCAGATACACCGTGCGCCCCTGCCAGTCGATATGGCTGACCTTGCACGCTTGCACATCAGCCACGTCCACGTAAGTCTCCGTGCCCTGCCCTTGGTAAATAATATTACAGTGCTTGGTCAGGAAATTCTCACGCGCCGATTCGACAGCGATAGCATACGCACGCTTCTTCTTCAAGTCCTCCCAGATCTCCGGAATCTCTAGAGATACCGGGTTAGCTTGGCGCAGCACAAGGTCATCATCCATCCAGTTCTTCGTCTCGTCAGGCTCATAAAGCAGCGAGAATCGCGTCTCGTCCTCAATCAAGCCATCAAGCACCTTCTTACAATATCCGACTTCATCCTCAAAAGGATTGTCAATAGTCGGGTACTTGGTGCTGATGATAAATCCGAGCTTGTTGAGGATGTTGAGCTGTCCAGATCTCATGGCTTCGATAGCATATGATGTCGGCAGTGCCCCCACCTCGTCGGCACAGAAGGCGTTAGGCAAGCGCCCATCCATACGGCTAGTCGAATAACTCAAAGGAATGTACGTAGTGCTCAATGGCTTGAACGTGATTGAATCGCGTAGAATCTTCCACCTAGCCACGTCCTTGAACGCATACACGTCTGGCGAGCTTTTAAGCGTCTCCGAGATAGCCTCACGCACCTCACGGCTAAGAGTACCGTCAGGGGCTACACTGTAGAATTTCGAGAATCGCGGCTCCGTGAGAAACAGCAGAATGAAAATCGTAGCGATAGTATACGTCTTGAAATTTTTACGCGCGATCTCAAGCACACACGTCTCGTACTTCCGCTTCGCCGGATTATCACGCCGCACAGTGCAAAGAGTGGCGATATAGAAAAGCCATTGATATCCGGTAGTGCAATCGTACAATGATTGCCCGGCACGCAAGCCCTTCGGCATACGCAACACCTTGAGAATCGCGTACAATTGCTTCACCTTGCGTCGGCTCACGAAATAAGTCTCGTCCTTGCCATCGCAAATATCAATCCACGCTTGCATCTGCTTACGAACATACTTCGGCGTGGTCGGCTTATCGATGCACTCAATGCAGAACTCGTATCCCTTATTCTTCATCGTCATCATCCTCGGTTTCGCCATTAATCAACGCAAGCAGCGGGTCAACATCCCCGCCATCACGCTCAGCGTCAGACTTGCCGAAACCTTGAATGATCTTCATAAGGGTTGTGACAGTGCGGTTGGCGCTGTCAGTGGTCGTATTGTATTCACGAACAGCCGGGTTAGTGTAAAGGTTCTTGCGTCCTTTCACATACTCCTTCTTCACCAGCATACCGTCTTGCTCAATCGACTTTTCCAAGTCGTTGAGAATCTTGATTTGCACTTGATAGCGTTTAAAGGTGGTGACAAAGAAGAAATTAGTCTGGACACCTGTTTCCTCGGCTATTTGCAGAATCTCGACAGCCTGTTCCTGAAGATTCTTGACACCCATCAGAACAACCCCCATTCCGCAAGCTTCTCGAAACCGCCGACAGTATCGAAAACATAGTCCCGCGCGATCCGCACGATATCGGCATAGGGTACGCCGTCCACCTCGCGATCGCCAATGGCACAGCATAGTGAGACAACCTCACCCGTCTTCTGTGCGAGAAGATGCGCATAGATATTCACCGAAACGTCCGCCTTGCTCAGGTCTTTTCCGTGCAAGCCGCCACCAGTCACAGCGTCACCCATGTCGGAACCGAGCTTGCGATTCGTCGCGCCCGTGTCCACATCTGTGCCACCAGTCCACGAGCCAAGAGGATTCACGATGACCTGATATCCGGAAGGATTACGCCCGCAAACCTCAAGCCCCTTTGCAATGCGCCCGGTGAGCTCCTTGTCATCGGCGCATGACTGACAGGCGATGAACTTCCCGTCAGTCATGACGAACTTCCCATCGGTCGGATACTCCTCGTAAAGCGACCGCACGATCCGGGAAATGTCCTTCTGCTCGCGAGTTAGCGGCACGCCCTTGAAAATGCCATTGTCGCCGCACTTGATGCCGTCCGACTGGTTATCGGCAAGGTGCGGGTCTTGAGGCACTTCCTTGTAATCAATCTCGATGCCATCAACTCCAGTGATGCGACTCACAACACTTCTGATGACAGCGTCCGGAATCGGCACACTAGTCTCCGCGATTACATGGCACACGCCATGCCCGATAAGCACCTCGACAGCGATACGAGGTGACATATCAAGTTCATACGCATAATCTACGAGAGCACCAGCAATCCTGTCAGCCACCTTGTCAGGATGACTTGGATTAACTTTTTCAATCATTCTTATCAATCCTCCACTTTCACAGCTTCCATGCCAGTAAGCGTCTCCCACCTGTCGACAATCACGTCGGCATACTTCGGATCGTACTCCATAACTCGCGCCCTGCGCCCATTCTGCTCGCACGCGATAATAGTCGTGCCACTGCCACCGAACAGGTCTAAAACGACATCGTTCTTCGCGCTGCTGTTGCGAATCTGATAGTCGAACAATCCGACCGGCTTCATCGTCGGATGCAGGTCGGCCTTTGTCGGCCTATCCAAATCAATGACAGTAGTCTGCTTCCTGTCACCGTACCAGTTATGAGAGCCAGTCCCCTTCCAACCGTAAAGACACGGCTCATGCTTCCACTGGTAATCCTGCCACCCACATGACGGGCGGTTCTTATTCCAAATCAGCTCCTGCTTGACTGTAAGCCCCGCATCCTCGATGGTAGTTACGAAATTCACGACCTCCTTGCTCGCATACCAGACATAGAACGCCGCCCCGTCAGCCATCACATCGTAGGCATTGCCAAACGCTGCGAGAAGGAAATCATGGAAGACACCGGAATCCATGCTATCATTCTCGATTTTCATAGCCTTGGCGCTCTTGCCAGTGTAATCGACATTGTAAGGCGGATCAGTGATAAGAAGCGCAGCGCTCTCACCACCTCCTGCCTGCATGAGCTTGCGAACATCATCCGATTTCGTACTGTCACCGCACATCAAGATATGGTTGCCGAGCCTGTACACATCGCCCAGCTTCGTCACCGGTTCAGCTGGCGGCTCGGGAACATCCTCGTCAGCATCACTACCAGCCAAATCACTGCCAATGCCAAGATCGCCAAGGTCTACATCGTCGAAACCGAAATCACTCATGTCAATGTCATCTATGCCGTTAAGCTCGATATCCAACTTGCCCAAATCCCACTCGGCAAGCTCAGCCGTCTTGTTATCCGCAAGACGAAACGCCTTCACCTGCTCGGGCGTGAGATCATCAGCGACGATGACAGGCACCTTATCCAAGCCCAGTTTCTTCGCAGCCTTCAACCTCGTGTGACCTGTGACGATAACACCGTCAGCATCAACGACAATGGGCACCTTGAAACCGAATTCCTTGATGGAAGCCGCCACAGCGTCCACCGCACCATCATTAATACGAGGATTATTAGCATACGGGTTCAAATCCGCTGCATTCCTGTATTCCACTTTCAGGTTGTCCATGAATATCAATCCTTTCTATATCGTTTGCTTGGCACCTAAATTTTTATCAAGCTTTACCACGCTTTATTCAAGTTTATCAACGGTTTTCAGCACGTTATCGAGGGTTTTTCCAAAAAAACAACGTAAAACAGATATTTTGTACTCAGAGGTGGCGTGGTGGTGTTGGTCGGGTCGAGTTTAATTGGTGGTCTGACCCGGGGGGGATGTTAGTTTTTGGTGTGTCGTTTTTGCGCGAGTTGCTTGAGGTAGGTTGGGTCTATCTCTCCGTTGTCTGCCTGCTTGTGATGTGGGATGCATAGGCAGATGAGGTTATCATCGTCGGTTAGCAGGTCTGGATTCGTGTTGAGCTTGACTATATGGTGTACTTCCAGTCCCTTGGTGGTGATGATGCCTTTAGCCTTGCACACCTCGCACATGTAGTGCGCATCCTGCCTGACCTGTTCGCGTTTGCGTTGCCACCGATACGTGTTGCGTAGCTTGTCTATGTCGGTCTTACGGTAGTGTCTTGCTGGTCTGTTCGGACATGTGGCGTTGATGTCGTGCATCCTGCCGCAGTATCCACATGCTTTAAGCATTCCAGTCACCTCCTTGTCTATCACTATCATAGTGTGTTTCTTGAGGGAGTGAGTGAGCTTGGTGGAGAGAGTAAGCCTTAAGAGCTACAGGCAAATTGCTTGTAGGTTAAGGCTTATTGACGGTTTCCGTCGGTCGGTCGTTCGCCAGGCTTCGGTCATAAGAGTGTTGCATTGCTAACACTGGTGCGGCATACCCCAGCAGGTCGCATTTACATCTTTGATGTGATGGTGTCGGCACCCCGGTTATTCCACCATCGCCTGTTGGGTCGGTTGGACTAGCACCTCTAACGTGTGTATCGGTGAGTGTTAGTCACCGTCCCGTTGACCGAGCTTGGGATATTGCTAGGGAGTTTTCATGCCTCCGCATCCAGTATGTGTGATATACTGGCTTTGTTTGTTACGTATAACCCCATCATAGCACATTGTGTTGTGATGGGGCTTTTTCTTGTTTCGACGTATCTACTTTGCCGTGTCTTCGGTTTTGGCTGTTGCGTGGCTAATACCTATGAGCGATCCGATTAGAACGCCGATGGCGTTGAGTGTTGTCACGATTGCGTCGGTATCATGCCAGCCCCAGACTGCGCCGATCACGCCGATGAAGGTGGCGATTGCCGGAAAGGCTATCAGTCCAGCCCACTTCAAGATCTCGTATGCTCTGTTGTTGAGCAGGTATGTTTTGTTATCCATTGTTTTCTCCTCGCTTTCAATGTTTGTTGAGTATTGTGATGATGGTCAGTGTCAAGCAGATGATTGTCGTGATTGTGATCGCGGTATTCATGGTTTATCCTTTCTGTTGGTTCTATTCTAGTCTGATAGATGCACTACGGCTTTGCGCTGTGCAACATCCATGTTGGCTTGGGCTTCATGCACTTTATCCCGCGCCGCCTCAACATTTCCGTTGAGTTTGCCGTGCTGCAAGGCGATTAAACAGATTTCGTTTGCCGCTAGGCTCGCGTCTATGCCTTTGAGCATGGCCTCATAAAGGTATTGTCGCTCGTTGTGTTGTTGGTCTCTTTTCGCGTCGATTATCGCCTGTTGTGCGCGGTATTGTGCCTCCTGCTGGTCGCGTTGTTTCATCCGATTGTTGCCCACGCAGGTGATGATCGCGACAAAGATACTGGACACCGCCGCGCAACCGCTCGTGACTATTGCGACGATTACTTCCGTGCTTAGCATCATTCCCCTTCTAATCCTCGTTTTTCTATTGTGATTATAACGTGGCTGGAGTGGGATTTGCGGGAATTCGTGTGCTATTATGGGTACGTACTCATTTTTGAGTATTCCTTTCGATTGGTTGGTTGATGGGCATGGCTTAACGGTCATGCCCTTTCCTTTTACTCTTGGCCGGTTTCAGGCTCTGGAATAGTCATAGCTCCCCCATCGTCCCAAAGAAAACATTTCCCCCATTTCGAGTGCTCTACCGGTATCTTGCGTGGATCATCGTAGCTGTGGACTAAGTACCCGTGTCCGTAGGCTTCAGCTGGATGCATGTGTATCCATCTATGGCAGTCTTCACACACGTCGATGATATTTGATGCAGTGTGTTTCTCGGCTTTAGTCGCTTGCGAGCGTAGTTTCCTGTGGTGTCGCGCACCATAGACGGTGTAAAGCGATTTTCCGCATCTTACGCAGCTTCTGCCGTCTCGTTGATCTACGATTTCGCATGTTTCGCTACTTGGCTGGTCTAGCTTTCTCATTGGTTCCCCCGCTTGATATCGTCTCGAATCAGCGCCTTGATGAAGCCTTGCTTGTTGTCCACTGTTTCGAGTTTGCGGATGATGTCAGCGTCGTTTTCCTTGTGAAGTTCGAGATGGTACTGTTTTGAAGCTCTTTTGTGGTAGGCGTTCGCTGCTTTGGTGCGTCTGGTGCCCATTTTTACCTCCCTAAGTAGCTGATCAGGATCGTCAAGGCGATCAGGCAAACTGCGATCATTGTCTCAAGCATTGCTGTCCTTTTCGTATTGTCTGATGAGCATTTCGATTTCCATGCGTGGGACTTGTGGCACCAGTGGCGCGATCTCGTCCACACTGTAGCCTCGCTCATGCCATTTAATGATCATTTCGGATAGCACCTTTTTCATGGTTCCTCCCTAGAATAGCGGAATGTTGTCCGGGTCATAGCATACGCGGTTGACTCGTTCTTTGAATTCTGCAGTGGGGTTATGCCGCACTGGTGGCGTGTCCGCTTTGACGTGATTCCAGAATTCGTCCACAGCGTCCTC
>ENA-ORUI01000859-ORUI01000859.1-human-gut-metagenome-genome-assembly--contig:-NODE-859-length-34995-cov-20.910160_pt1 | contig 34995 bp, 30 predicted proteins | sample MGYA00242078_ERZ509205 | MGnify/ENA primary metagenome ERZ509205 (study PRJEB26280, sample SAMEA2338828) | human gut metagenome | biome: human gut; feature: human-associated habitat; material: faeces... | reverse complement strand
GCGCGGACCGACGCGGTGAACCTGGCCCAGGAGGTGCAGGACGGTCAGCAGATCGTCATCCCGTCGCGTGTCGACGATCAGGCGGCATCCTCGGGCGCGGCCGATCGGACGGCATCCTCCAGCTCGCAGGCTTCCGGCGGCCTGTCTCCTTCGGGAGACGACGGCCTCGTCAACATCAATACGGCCACGGCGGAGGAGCTTGAGACCCTGAAGGGCGTCGGGGCGGCAACGGCGGAGAAGATCATCGCTGATCGCGAGGCGAACGGGCCGTTTAAGTCCATCGACGATTTGACGCGGGTGTCCGGGATCGGCGAGAAGAAGCTTTCGGCCATGCGAGATCGGCTGTGCCTGTGAGGGGCGAGCCCGACAGCCGGCCGCCGCGCCCCTCCCTGCCGCCTTTGCTCGTGGCGGGGCTCGTTCTGTGGGCGACGACGGCGCTGCTCTGGCCGCCCTTGCGCCTTGTTCCTGCTCAAATTCTCCCTGTCGCGGGAACGACCGCCCTCGGCCTTGCGACACTGCTCGCCCCTCGCATCTTGCGAGGGGTCCGAGCCGGCGGTGTCCCGCTCGGGGTTCTGGCAGCGCTCGCCGTGCTGGCCTCCGTGGTTCTCTGCGCTTTCTGGGGCGGTGCCCTTCGCGGCTCCATGGCGCTCGCGGATGCCGAAGGGCGCAGTTCGGATTCGGCGGCCTGGCGCGTCGAGCTCACCGAGGATGCCCGTCGGGGGGACTTCGGCTGGCACGCCGAGGCTCGGCTCTCCTGCGAGGATGGTCGCACGCTGCGGGCGCGGCTCAACTTGCCCGAGGATGCGGCGCTGCTCCAAGGACAATCCCTGACGGTAGCCGGAGCGCTTCGTCCGCCCTCGGAGACTGCGGCGGAATACTATTGGGGCGCTGGGCTGGCGGCCTCTCTCACCGTGAGCGGAAGCGATTTCCCCTCAGAGGAGAGTTTCCATACCTTCATCGAACAGGCAACCTGCCTCTTCACGGAGGAAACCAACTATATGGATTCTCCCTCGCCGTTCGGAATCAAGATGGCAGACCGCATCAGTGGCAAGCCGCTGCACATTGACATCTCTGACTTGCCGATGAGAAAAGGCGTGACAACCAACCGCAACAAGTTCGTTCTCGGACCATCGGGAAGTGGGAAGTCGTTCTTCATGAACCACCTCGTCAGACAGTATTACGAGCAAGGCACGCATGTGGTCTTGGTCGATACGGGAAACTCCTACCAGGGACTCTGCGAGATGATCAACAGAAAGACAGGCGGAAAGGACGGTATCTACTATACCTATACGGATGAGAGTCCCATCTCGTTTAATCCGTTCTTCACCGAGGATAAGGTCTTTGACATCGAGAAGCGAGAGAGCATCAAGACATTGCTCCTGACGCTTTGGAAGAAGGACAACGAGCCTGCCACACGAGCGGAAGAGGTCGCCTTGTCAAATGCCGTGTCGCTCTATATCGGTAAACTGAAAGAGGAAAGCGACATCATTCCATGCTTCAATACCTTCTATGAGTTTGTGGGAACGGAATACCGCAAGGTGCTGGAAGAAAAGAAAGTCCGTGAGAAAGATTTTGATATTGACGGATTCCTCAACGTGCTGGAACCTTACTACAAAGGTGGTGAGTACGACTATCTGCTTAACTCAGACAAGGAACTTGACCTGCTGCACAAGCGGTTCATCGTTTTCGAGATTGATTCCATCAAGGACCATCCAATCCTGTTCCCGGTCACGACCATCATCATCATGGAGCTGTTCATCAACAAGATGCGCCGCCTGAAAGGCATCCGCAAGATGATAGTGATAGAAGAAGCATGGAAAGCGATAGCTTCGGCAAACATGGCGTCCTATATCAAGTATCTCTATAAGACGGTCAGAAAGTTCTTCGGTGAGGCGGTTGTGGTGACGCAGGAAGTAGAGGACATCATATCCTCCGCTATCGTGAAGGACAGTATCATCAACAACTCAGACTGCAAGATACTCCTTGACCAGAGGAAGTTCATGAACAAGTTCGAGCAGATACAGTCATTGCTCGGATTGACGGAAAAGGAGAAGTCGCAGATTCTCTCCATCAACCAGTCCAACGACCCCTCACGTCTCTACAAGGAAGTATGGATAGGACTCGGAGGAACGCAGTCGGCAGTATATGCCACAGAGGTGTCCACGCAGGAATATCTCGCCTATACGACAGAAGAAAGTGAGAAACTGGAGGTAAGGGCATTGGCGGAGAAACTCGGTGGTGACATGGAAGCCGCCATCCGGCAGCTTGCAGAGGACAAACAAGAGAACAAGTAAATTTATAATCCACTTAATCCAAAAGTAAAATGAGAACAAAAGTAATCATGACAATCTGCCTGTTCCTGCTGATGGTGGGAAAGGCAAGCGCACAGTGGTCTGTCATAGATCCTACCAACATTGCGCAGAGTATCATCAACTCGTCCAACAACATCGTCCACACGTCTTCGACGGCTCAGAACATGATCAACAACTTCAAGGAGACCGTGAAGATTTACGAGCAGGGCAAGAAGTACTACGATGCACTGAAGTCGGTGAACAACCTCGTCAAGGATGCACGCAAGGTGCAGCAGACCATCCTCATGGTGGGTGACATCACGGACATCTACATCAACAACTACCAGAAGATGATGCACGATGACAATTTTTCCGTGGAGGAACTCTCCGCCATCGGCTTCGGCTACACCAAACTGCTGGAGGAAAGCAACGATGTGCTGACAGAACTGAAGAACGTGGTGAACATCACGACCCTTTCCATGACGGACAAGGAGCGAATGGACGTGGTGGAACGCTGCTACTCGAAGATGAAGCGTTACCGCAATCTCGTGAGCTATTATACCAACAAGAACATTTCCGTGAGTTATCTGCGTGCCAAGAAGAAAAACGACCTCGACCGCATTATGGGACTCTACGGCAAGTCAAACGAGAAATACTGGTAGCCTATGGATTTCGAGAATCTTCACCAGATACTGCGTTCCCTGTATGACGAGATGATGCCGCTGTGCTCCGACATGACGGACATCGCCAAGGGACTTGCAGGACTTGGGGCGCTGTTCTATGTCGCCCTGAGGGTTTGGCAGTCACTGTCAAGGGCAGAGCCGATAGATGTATTTCCGCTGCTCCGTCCGTTTGCCATCGGACTTGCCATCATGTTCTTCCCGACCATCGTGCTCGGAACGCTCAACAGTGTGATGAGTCCCATTGTGCAAGGTACACATTCCATGCTGGAGACACAGACCTTCGACATGAATGAATACCGGGCGCAGAAAGACAAGTTGGAATATGAGGCGATGAAACGCAATCCCGAAACTGCATACCTTGTGAGCAACGAGGAGTTTGACAAGCAGCTTGACGAACTCGGCTGGTCACCCGGCGACGTGGTGACAATGGCAGGAATGTATGTGGAGCGTGGCATGTACAGCATGAAGAAGAGCATACGTGATTTCTTCCGTGAACTGCTGGAACTGCTGTTCCAAGCCGCCGCACTGGTCATAGACGTGCTGAGGACATTCTTCCTCATTGTCCTCTCTATCCTCGGTCCGCTTTGTTTCGCCATATCGGTATGGGACGGATTCCAGTCCACGCTGACACAATGGTTCTGCAGGTACATACAGATTTATCTCTGGCTACCCGTTTCGGACTTGTTCAGTACCATCCTTGCCAAGATACAGGTGCTGATGCTGCAAAACGACATCGAGGCATTGCAGAACGACCCGAACTTTTCCATTGAGGCAAGCAACGGTGTTTACATCGTTTTCCTCATCATCGGAATCATCGGTTACTTCACCATACCGACCGTGGCAGGCTGGATCATACAGGCAGGTGGCGGCATCGGCAACTACAACCGGAACGTGAACACGGCAGGCTCACTGGGCGGAAGCATCGCAGGAGCAACGGCAGGAAATGTGGCAGGACGTGCCGGAAGGCTCATCAAGAGCGGATTCAAGAAAATATAGTCATTCATGAACAATACAACGAAAAGAAAAATGGAATTCAAGTCATTGAAGAATATCGAGACCTCGTTCAGGCAGATACGCCTGTTCTGCATCGTCCTCGTCATCGGTTGCGCTGTTGTCGCAATATGTTCGGTGGTGTTCGCATTCCGATTTGCGGAGAAGCAACGCGAGAAGATATACGTTCTTGATGGGGGCAAGTCGCTGATGCTCGCCCTCTCGCAAGACCTCTCACAGAACAGACCTGCCGAGGCAAGGGAACACGTGAGACGCTTTCATGAGCTGTTCTTCACGCTATCACCGGAGAAGAGCGCTATCGAGCACAACGTGAAACGAGCCTTGCTGCTGGCAGACAAGAGCGCATACAACTATTACCAGGACTTTGCGGAGAAAGGTTTTTATAACCGACTTATTGCGGGAAACATCAACCAGTCGCTGCAAGTGGACAGCGTGGTCTGTAACTTTGATAACTACCCTTATCAAGCCAAGACCTACGCACGGCAGGTGATACTCCGAGAGAGCAATGTGACGGAGAGAAGTCTTGTCACCGTATGCAGGTTGGTGAACGCCACACGCTCCGATGATAACCCGAATGGTTTTACCATTGAAGGTTTCACCATTGTGGAGAACAGGGACATCAGTACAGTAGAACGATAAAAATAGTAAGAATGGAAAATCCGATTAAGACAATCCAAGAAAAGGTGAATGGTATGAAGGGAAGACTGCGTGACAGGCTGGATTCCCTTCCGCCAAGGGTGAGACTGAAAGTCGTGCTCGTCATGTTCGGCTTGTTTGCCCTCTGTAGCCTTTACATGATAGGTTCAGCCATCATCAACTTCGGAAACGGCAAGACCTCAAATATAGAGGTTGAGCATATTGAGAGTGTAAAGTTGCCCACTGACAAGAGGCAGCAAGTGACCAACCTGAATGAATTGACACATGGAGAAGGAGAAGAATGACAAGGTGGAGCCGGATAAGGCTCCAAAGGAAAAGAAGCCTTTGACAGAGGAACAGCGTATCAAGCGCAACAAGATGATAGCCATACCGTGCATGTGTCTCGTCTGCGCATTGGTGTTATGGCTCATCTTCAAGCCGTCGGCATCAGAGGGTGAGAAAGGCAGCAAGGGATTCAACATGGAAATGCCCGATGCGGAGAAGACAGATGTAGAGGCAGACAAGCGCAAGGCATACTCCAAGGAGGATCTTGCCAACAAACAAAAGGAGAAAGGCAGAGCCATGAGCACCCTTGGGGAGTATATGCCAAGCATGGACTCCACGGCATCGGGGCAGGACAAGGACTTTGACCTGATGCAGTCTGGTGGACAGCCTACAAAGGCGGAAAAGCAGGAGGCGGATGCCATCCGCTCGTCTGCCGAAGCATACCAAACCTTGAACACGACCTTGGGCGGTTTCTATGAGCAACCACAGCAAGGGGGAAGCAGCGAAGATGCTGAGTTGAGGAAACGTCTTGATGAGCTGGAGGCAAGCATGATGCAGCAGGAAAACAAGCGTTCCAATATGGACGAGCAAGTTGCTCTCATGGAGAAGTCCTATCAACTTGCGGCAAAGTACATGCCTGGTGGAAATGCCAATGCGGCAAGTCCTTCATCAGCAGAAACTGCAACAGAGGAAAACAAGGAAACTGTCACCAAGGGCAAGAAAGCCAAGGTTTCCCCTGTAAGGCAAGTGCAAAGGCGTGTAGTCTCGTCCTTGAACCGCCCCATGAGTAACGGGGAGTTTGTCGCCTCTTACTCGGAAAAGGCTTCGGCAAGGTTCAATACAGCCATCGGAAGAGGTGGTGTTTCCGACAAAAACACGATTCCTGCCTGCATCCACGGCAACCAGACCATAACGGACGGACAGGCAGTAAGGTTGAGACTGCTGGAAGCCATGCGTGTCGGCAATAAGGAGATACCACGAAATTCTGTCATTGTCGGAGTGGCACGACTGCAAGGCGAAAGGCTTTCCATAGCCTTGAAGTCCATTGAGCACAACGGCATGATTATACCGATTGAGCTTGCCGTCTATGACAATGACGGTCAGGAGGGCATCTTCATCCCGAAGTCGATGGAGGTTGACGCAGCCAAGGAAGTGGGTGCCAACATGGGAAGCTCGCTGAACAGCAGCATCAACATTTCCTCCAATGCCGGGGCACAGCTTGCCTCCGACTTGGGAAAAGGTGTCATACAAGGCGTGTCGCAGTATATCTCCAAGAAGATGCGTACCGTCAAGATACACCTGAAGGCTGGCTACAGGGTCATGCTCTACCAAGAGGAAGATTAGCCGAAAGGCAACAACATTTATACCACTTAATCCAAAAGTTTAATTAAAAGCAAACCAAAATGAAAAAGACAACAATCATGTTCGCCCTTATGCTGGGTGTAGCCTGCACTGCATCAGCGCAGAAGACAGGCAAGAAAAAAGCGCAGAAGTCTGTAAAGACTGAGCAAGTAAGCACTGTTTCTTCCGACCAGGAAGAGAAACTGACCTTGACCAAGGAGGTGTATCCGCAGAAGGAAGAGAACAGCAACCTCTATCACGGCTTGACCAAGAAGCTGACCTTCGACCGCATGATCCCACCTCATGGTTTGGAAGTGACTTATGACAAGACGGTTCATATTCTCTTTCCTGCCTCTGTCAAGTACGTTGACTTGGGTTCAGAGGATTTGATAGCTGGCAAGGCGGACGGTGCGGAGAATGTTATCCGTGTGAAAGCTGCCGTGAAGAATTTCAAGAAAGAGACCAATATGAGCGTCATCACTGAGGATGGCTCATTCTACACCTTCAGTGCGCCCATAGCGGTTGCTTAGTAAATATCACATTGGCAAGTGATTAGGTTAGTATTCCATATAGAACCTATCCCAAACCGACTTATCCGAAAAGGAAACTGGACGGGGAGTGTAGCATGTCGGTGAAGCGATAAGTCAGCCAACTGCAAGGCTGCGACTGAATTACAATGGGAAACGATGGATATGAGGATGAAGCCTGATTGGTTGAACGATAGCCATATGACCCACGTAGAGGTGACAACGGAATGCAGTTACATACGTTGTCTCACAGTACCCTCATTTATTGAACGAAATGTTGGGCAGGGAATTTACTGTGACATACCCGTCATAAAACGGATAATGGTGTACATCGCATCCGACAATCTGTCATGCCAAGTTACTAAGTGAACTAAATGGGGATTGCCTACATGGAGAAGCCGAAAGGCTATGAGCGAAGGCTCTGAATACTCCACACGGCAACGGAGCTTCCGTAGTAGTCTGAGCGTGGGAAAGCCACGTACACGGCAAAGGGAAGCAGCTCGGTAATTTTAATATTGTCAAACGAAAACGTGAGAGACGTATGAGAAATCCAGAGACTATATTAAACAGTTTATCAGCACATAGTGAAGATGTGCATTACAAGTATGAAAGGCTGTATCGCATCCTATTCAATGAACAGATGTATTATGTCGCCTATCAACGCATTTATGCAAAGCCAGGCAACATGACACCAGGCTCAGACGGCAAGACCATTGACGGAATGAGCATCGAAAGAATAGGCAATCTGATAAACAGCCTAAGGGATGAAAGTTTCATGCCCACACCTGCTAAAAGAGTCTATATTCCTAAGAAAAACGGAAAGAAAAGACCCTTAGGCATACCATCTATTGAGGATAAAATAGTGCAAGAAGTTGTCAGAATGATACTTGAAGCTATCTATGAAGGGCATTTTGAAAATACCTCTCATGGATTTCGCCCCAAAAGAAGCTGCCACACCGCACTGCACTCTATCAAGAATCTGTTTACAGGAGCGAAATGGTTTATAGAAGGAGACATCAAGGGCTTCTTTGACAACATAGACCATCATGTTCTGATAGACACTCTAAAAGAGCGTATTTCAGACGACCGTTTCTTGCGACTGATTTGGAAATTCCTCAGAGCTGGCTATATCGAAGATTTCAAATTCAACAAAACGTATTCGGGAACTCCACAAGGTGGAATCATTAGCCCAATATTGGCTAACATATACCTTGACAAGTTTGATAAATACATGCGTGAATATTCTGAAAAATTCGATAAGGGCAAGAAACGTAGGGAAAACCGACAACATGCAAAATTTAGTCGCATGGCTGTTAGGTTGCGAAAGCAAATTCGCTCTACTGAGGATGCTGAAACCAAAGAGAAACTGATGAAGCAGCTCATGTATGCAGAATCCGAGACTCGAAAAGTTCCTGCCTCAATGGACATGGATAGGGATTACAAGAGACTGAAGTACATCCGATACGCAGATGATTTTCTCATTGGTGTAATTGGAAGCAAGGAAGATTGTAGGAAGATGAAAGAGGATTTTACCATCTTCATGAGAGACAAGTTAAAACTTGAACTCTCAGAAGAAAAGACCCTTATCACTAATGCGCATGATTCCGCAAAGTTTCTTGGATATGAAATTTCAGTAAGAAAGTCAGAGGTCTCAAAATATAACAAGTTGGGACATCTTGTACGTGTTCATAGTGGGCATGTTGTCCTCACACTTCCCTTGGAAACAGTCAAGAAGAAATTGCTTGAGCTGAAAGCCATGGAACTGAGGAATGTCAACGGCAAGGAGGTTTGGTGGGCTATGCCAAGAAACTTTCTTGTTAAGGATAAACCAGAGGATACATGTGCCCGATACACCACTGAAATCAGAGGTCTCTATCAATATTATCGAATTGCGGACAACATCGCCTATGTTGGTAATACGTTTGGTTACATCATGAGACTTAGCTTCTGTAAGACATTAGCTAAAAAGTTAAACTCATCTACAAGGAAGATTCTCCTCAAATACATGAGAAATCATGAAATAGCCATACCATACAAAGACAGAAAGGGTGATGCGAAATTCCGAATATTCTATAATGATGGATTCGCCAAGCAACAACCCGAAAATGATGCAGACTGCGACAAACTGCCAAATACATTCGTGTTACCTCGCCCAACCCTTGCAGAAAGGCTCATGGAGCGCAGGTGCGAGTTATGTGGTGCTACCAATGTCGATACCACGATGTATCAAGTCCGTAAACTGACGGAGTTGAAAGCAACAACGGAGTGGCATAAATTAATGCTGAAAAAGTGGAGAAAGACTTTGGTTGTCTGTGAGAATTGTAATGCAAAAATTCATAACTATGACAAGTAAACTGAAATTACCAGTAGAGAGCCGTATGCAGGGAGACTTGCAAGTACGGTTCGGAGGCAGGTCCGAGAAAACCTACCGCCGAAAGGCGGCAAGGCGTCTTGTAGCACCGAGCCTACATGTGAAGTATGCCAAGGAACCGCTCATGCTCAATATCGAGATGGCTGACTTCATCCATGACGGTGAGGCGGTGAACCGCCCGAACAATGCGCAGGAGATTTATCTCAAGGAGTTGGGCAAGGAAAGTCCCATGCTGGTACACCTCATCATGAAGTCAATCCATAAGGAGAACAAGCGCAAGGTGAAGCACATAGGCAGCAAGCGTTTCGGAATCCAGTACCTTTTGAAGGGCATCTATGTACACAGCGACTTGCTGTATTTCCACACAGAAATCAAGAATCAGAGCAACGTGCCGTTTGACGTGGACTATATCACGTTCAAGGTGGTGGACAAGAAGGTGGCGAAGCGAACCGCCATTCAGGAACAAGTGCTTCTTCCTGTCCGTGCCTACAACTATGTGGTGCGTGTGGCTGGCAAGAAAACGGAGCAGACGGTGTTCTGCTTACCGAAATTCACCATTCCTGACGACAAGGAGCTTGTCGTGGAGATGAACGAGAAGGAAGGCGGTCGCCATCAGTCGTTTGTCGTAGAGAACAGCGACTTGGTGCGAGCTTTGACAATCAACGAACTTAGCGTGAAGTAACGGATGAAAAGAAGAAACATTGCAATCATGGCGATGCTTGCCCTCACCGCAGGGCAGGCATTCGCCCAAAGATGTCTTCCTCAGATGAAAGGCATCGAGGTGAAGGTCGGCATGGCTGACGGAGTGTATAACGGCAAGAAGTCCTGCAAGGCTGGCTATTACGCAGGACTTGGATTTTCAAGCTATACCAAGGGTGGTGACAAGTGGACGTATGGGGCGGAATATCTGCAAGTACATCAGCCTTACCGTGAAACTTCCGTTCCAATAGCACAAATGACGGGCGAGTTCGGTTATTCCTACAACTTCCTTTCCGACAACAGCAAGACTGTGCTGTTCTATATCGGAGGTACGGCACTGGCTGGCTATGAGTCCGTAAACTGGGGCAAGAGAACCATGTCGGACGGAGCGACCTTGCAGAACAAGGGAGCGTTTATCTATGGCGGTGCCGTGGCATTGGAAACGGAAATATACCTGTCGGATGCAATAGCTTTGACCGCTTCCGTTAAGGAAAGACTTGTTTGGGGCAACAGCACGGGACATTTCCACACGCAGTTTGGCATCGGCATGAAGTTCATCATCAACTAAAACAGTGAGCCTATGGACATCAATGAAATCAAACAAGTGCCTATTGTGAATTTCCTCTATATTCTCGGCATTGAGCCTGTCAAGCACAAGGCTTCGGGACTTTGGTATCATGCGCCATACCGCAATGACCGCAATCCTTCGCTTCGGGTATCAACGGACAAGTATGTCTGGTATGATTATGGCATCGCCAGAGGTGGTGACATCTTCAACCTCGCAGGGGAGTTCATCAACAGCAATGAGTTTGTGGCACAAGCTAAGTTCATATCTGAAACGCTTGGTGGCAGTTTCCCGACATCGTTTCCGCATTATCAAAGGATAGCGGAAAAGGCTGTGAAGGCGAAAGGCAATCCCTTTAGTGATATTGTGGAAAAGCCTTTGAGCCATCCTGCTCTCAGGCAGTACTTGCGTGAGCGTGGCATATCGGCTGACGTGGCGAGCCGTTTCTGCTGTCAGGTGGAATACCGATACAATGGCAAACAGTTCTTTGCTGTCGGTTTCAAGAACAACAGCGATGGCTACGAGATACGCAACCGCTTCTTCAAAGGTTGCGTGTCGCCAAAGGACATCACTCTCATTGGCAGGAACAGCAACGTCTGCCATCTGTACGAGGGTTTTATGGATTTCCTCTCTGCCGTAATTCTCGGTATTGGTCGTGGTGAGGATCATATTATCCTCAACTCGGTGGCGAATATGCAAAAGGTGCATCATCTTTTAGATGGTTATGCACAAGTGTACTGTCACTTGGACAATGACGAGGCAGGCGAGAATGCCTGTGTCGAACTGCAAAAGCGATATGGCGATAAGGTCATTGACCATTCGCATCTATACACAGGTTACAAGGACTTGAACGAGTACCTGATGAGCCATAAGACAAGAAAGTAACAATCATTCAAAAACATCAAGACAATGAAGAAGAACAATAAAATCAAGAAATCAGTGAGCATGTTGGCATTCCTTTTCGTGTGTGCCGTGTCGGTAATCCTTTCATCGTGCAGCGATGAGCTGGACATTCAGCAGTCGTATCCATTCAAGGTGGAGACGATGCCTGTACCAAAGGACATTGTGCGTGGACAGACCGTTGAAATCCGCTGCGAGTTGAAGGCGGAGGGAAAGTTTGACGGCACCATCTACACCATCCGCTATTTTCAGCATGACGGAAAAGGTTCGCTGAGAATGGAGAACGGAACGGTGTTCCAGCCTAACGACCGCTATCTGTTGGAGAACGAGAAGTTCCGTCTTTACTACACTTCGGCAAGTACGGAGACACAGACGCTGACAGTGGTGGTAGAGGACAACTTCGGCAAGTCATACGAAATGGAGTTCAGTTTCAACGATACTGATGAGGAGGAAGAGTTTGCGAGAAGTGCCAACAAACTCGGTAGCGTATGAGGTTGATGATATTGTTAGCCTTGCTTCTTGTGTCGGGCAGCTTGTCTGCCCAGACGCAAGGGGCGATAAAACGAGTTCGTCATGTGTCACGTTTTGAGTTGGCTGTCGCCTGCATCAAGAAGTACGAGGGTCTGCACGGACCGAAGCATCATCCTTATGTCGGATATGGGCACAAACTGTTGCCTGGCGAGAGGTTCTCTCCAAAAATGACGGAACGGCAAGCCGATGCCTTGCTGCGCTCTGACCTCAGAAAGCTGTGCGCTATGTATCGTAGCTTCGGTCGTGACTCGCTGCTCTTGGCTACACTTGCCTACAATGTGGGATGTGGAAAGGTGATGAAAAGCCGGATGTATGCCAAGATGCGAAGTGGCAACAGAAACATCTATCGTGACTATGTGGACTTCAAAAGGTGGAATGGAAAGATAGTGCCTTCCATCGAGCGAAGAAGAAAAATGGAGTATCTGCTCTTGTTTACTCCATAGTAATAAGATTTTATAAAATAGGACAGTCCTTTTGATTGGGGGCTGTCCTTTGTTCTTTGCAAGCATCGCAGATAAGGAAAAGACGGTTTCTTTGCCACTTTCTTTTCCGCTCCTCGGCTCATGATTCCTAAGACATCACCAAATTTTTGAGAGCTTTTTTGTGTTAAAATAAGCAAAATAGCCCCCAGAAAGCATATAGGCATACCTACCCCTGTAGCAGAAGAAGACAATTTTTGACTTTTCTGTTACAAAAAACGATACGGAACTCTTTCTTTTAATAGCTTTTTGCTCGATTCCTAATTAGTTATCCGTATCTGTCCTCACAAGACTATAAGAGACAATGGTACATTGTCATAGTTCACTTGCTTTGGACTTTTCAATATGTAAGTTCTTTCTGTCGTCAGAGGTGTTCAACACTTCCCATTTTCTCTTTTGTTTGCCTATGGCAAACATTCTGCGAATGAGCTTAAACTTGACGGCATTCAATGCCTTACGCTTAGTATCAGAATCTTTTCTGCCTCCTAACTTTCGATTATAAAACATTTGCATTTCCACATCGTACTCAACAGCTCTCAATGCCGCCATAGACAGGTCAGCTTTCACTTGACCGTTACAGTGTGCGGAAGGTCGGGCACGCCATTTCACACTGGTACCAGAAGTGTGACTGCATGGAGCTACGCCAACATATCTCGCATATTGCCGAGCTGTGTCAAAAGCGGTAAAGTTTCGTGTGATGGCAATTATGTTTGTTGCATTGACAAAACCAATTCCTGGTATCGTCAACAGATTCTGAAAAGTGTCAAAGACATCTTCCTCCTTGGACATTAATTCACACTCTTCCTGATCTATCTTCTCAATGTCATGATTGAGCTTTTTAATGTAGCTCTCATACATGGCAGAATCCTCTTTCGTTTCAAACATCTGCATTCGGTTCATAAAGTTTGTCCGTTGCTCCACAAGGAACTTACGCTCATTGACAAGTTGCTTCAATTGTTGCATAGCCTTGCTTGGCAACTTGTATGGCTTGGCACATTCCGTGCCATCATAACGATAGAGGAAGTCAGCTATCTTTGCAGAGTCATTCTTGTCTCGCTTATCTATTGTCCCCATAGGATGATGTTTTACTATACGTGTACTAAGCATACAGAAAGAGTAATTCTTGGACGTGAGGAATTTTTCCAAGTCCAAGGAGTAGCAACCTGTAAATTCCATGCCAAACAGGGCTTGGGAAAGTACCACACGGCTCTTTTTGAGCCATGAGCACATATCGCCAAATCCCTTGCGAGTGTTGTTGAACACCTCATGAGGGAACATTTTGATGTTGGTGTCCTCACGAAATATAGATACATCTATGACATTTTTAGAGATGTCAATGCCTACAAATGATTTATTTTTCATATCTTTGCACCGCTTTACGAAAGGAACTCTCTATGTCAGGATAAGCCAAATCTTTTAAAAGCTGGGACGGACAGCTAATTCCCTAAAAGGCACTGAGTCTGACATTTCGGGCAGAGGAGACTATATCAAGGGAAAGGGCTTTGCCTAAGATTAAAAAGTTCACTACCTCTGTCTGGAGTTCCTTCCTTTTGAGGATTCCTCGCAAAGGTAGTGCCAAAAGCAACCAAGAGACTCTATCATGGTATAGTGATGGTCTTAAAACACTGTTAGTTCACTCCTGGTTGCTTGTTTTTCCCATTTCGATAATTGTCCGTCTCCACATACGGAGTACCTCGTTTTATAACGGCAAACATACGGAGTATCATCTTAAACTTGATTGCATTAAACACTATTCCACTGCATTTCTCCTTTCTCTTGCGTTCCCAGTAATCTCTGATGTTCGGAATGTGCTGCATGCAAACCAAACAGGCAATGGACAAATCTGCCTTTGCCTGTTTAAAACCTTTCTTAGAGACTGACGAGCCTTTTCTCACAGATGTTCCGGATTCTTTCTTGAAAGGAGCGACACCAATATAGCAAGCGTATTTACGTGGGTTATCTATTGCCATGAAGTTTTCGGTCAAGACAATGGTTTCAAGTGCGACAACACGCCCAATACCAGGTATTGATGTCAGCAGGGAAAAGTTCTTGCTGATGTCCGCATCTTCTTTTATGTACATGTCAATTTCATTGTCTATGCCTTTAAGTGCATCATTGAGCGTTTTAAGTTGCCCATTCTTACGTTCCACAGACAAATCTGTGTCATACGCACATATATCATGAAGCTGCTGCTTGTAAAGGACAGACTGCTTGACTGTCTGCTTGCGTTCCGCCAAAAGCCTCTTCAACTTAAAATATACAGGAGGAGGAAGTTTTGATGGGTTGCGAAGAATCTTTCTGTGGTTCTGCTCACAGTAAATGGCTATGCGGAAAGAATCAAGCTCGTCAGTCTTGATGCGGTCGAGCGAACGCAGTCCATCATCCAAGTCTGGCTCAAAGCGATGCATCTTGCGAGGTTCCACCATCCTATAAATATAATGTTTCTCTTCCAACCACAGTCTAAAGTCTTGGGTGTAAAGTCCTGTATATTCCATACAGAACAAGACTATATCAAACCCCTTGCTTACCTTTGCCACCCATGAACCAATTTTCTTGAAACCTGCATTGTTGTTGCTCACCTTTATATGGGCTTTCTTCCAATCAATGCTTTCTCCGTCATAATAAGCAAGGTCGAGAGTCTGCTTTGAGACATCCACGCCTATGTAAAGTTCTTTATCCATAATTTTGACATTTAATAGTTAAATGGAATCAAGAAAGTTGGCTGGATTATATAAGGACTATGACATGAGAAAGGGCATACCTTGAAAGAAAGATAGTTCACCTTAACACCCATTAACCAAATATCCTAACTTGATTCCTGGGTGCAAAGGTAAAAGATAAGAAAGATTACTGATTTAACAATTTGTTGATCATGTCCTTTACTCGCATGGAGTGAGGATCACTGCCCTTGATATGGGTTGCTATTTCTGACTGGACATACGACTTCACCTGTTCTTCTGCAGTCTCTGTTTCTTGGTTGAAATCCATCTCATCCAACTGCTGACAGAGTTTGTACTCCATGTCTTTGTCTCTGGAAGATAGATAGTCAGGAACCAGACATTGGCGTTCTACCTGATGATTCTCTGATTCGGTTTTCATATAGCATACGGGAACCCAATAGCCATCCTTTCCACTTCCATCGATGCAGGTATCTTGAATTGCACGGTCAGAAAGGGCTTTTGACATGAGGAAGTTCTGAGCTTGAGTCATCGCCTGGAGTGTATGGTTCTTGACAGATGCAGTATTGACCTGCGCCTGAAGCACACTACTCTCCTTGCTGATGGTAGCCACCGTCTGTACCATATCGGTATGAAGCATTCGGTCGTTTTGTTTCTCTACACCTTCTACCAGTTTGAAAACAGGCTGGTCTATCTCGTGGATACGATTGGATAGTTCCCTATTCAAATCATTGAATATTTTCTGATACCGGGCTGTGGTGCGCGCATAATCCTCAGCCATTGTGTCCTGTATTGCCTTGAGCGAGGTTGCTTGCTGTCTGAGTAGGAGCAATCGGGCATTGATAACCTGTTCCAGCTCAGCTTTCTGAGTTCCCATGTCTGTTCTTACCGTGTGGAAAAATCCGTCGATGAGAGCCTTGGAAACTTTGTCTGCATTCTTCCTGATAGCGATACATTGGGCTGTATTCATTGCACCCACACTGGCGGTGAGTCCATTCACATGATTATTGCAGTTAGCTACGCTGGCGTCAAAAGGAGCGGTGTCCACATGAATATCAACATCCACTTGCTCGTAAGCAGTTCCGCTATATGATGCGGTTGTGGAACCACCATGCTCAGAAGCCGGGTAGTTTACCGTAACAGTGCCACTATAGTGAACCGCAATGGTTCTGCTAAAACTTTCTGTATAACTCATAGCTTACTGATTATAGTGTTTTTGACTCGGCTGTAGTATACAGCTTTTGAATCATCTGCTTAACTCTCTGTGATGCGTTGGAAGAATCCACCAGGCGGTTGAACTCTTCGTCCACTTGGGCTGACCATTTCTCGTCTTTCCATTCCATGTCTTTTTCACGGATCACATTGTTGATTTGTGAAGCATTGGCAGAAGAAAGGTCATCTGGTGTCCATACCTCCGTTCTTGGGATGTTGGCAGTATCGCTGACACTTTCACAGATGATGACCGGAATCTGGCAAGTCTTGTCCTCATTGCCCTGTACATTGGAAATCAGAATCTGATTGGTCAGTACTCTTTGCTTTCCTATTTGAGCCAGGAAGTCGGCAGACTGCTCTAGTGCGTATTGCGCATTGTACTTCATCTTAGACATCAGGATTCTCTGACTGTCTGTAAGTCCTTCTATCTGTGAGTTGGCAGCCCATCCCGTAAGTGCATTCATACGATTGGAAGCAGTAACCATATTCTTGTTGACCAATTCGAAAACAGGTTGGTCTATCTGGCGTATTCTCTGTTCCAACTCCTTGTTGATGCTGGTGAAGATGCGATGGTATCTTTCACAGATTCTTCCATATTCGCGTTCCATATTATTCTTGATGCCCATGAGGATGCGTTTCTGTTGTCCTAAGTGCATGAGAAGTGCTTCTACACGGCTATGCTTGCTTGCGATTTTCTGTGAAATCTGTGAGCACATCAAGGTGAAGAAACCTCTGTTTACATTACTGCAAACCTTATTGGCGCCGCTGTTTTCGGCAGCGATAACCGCAGCCTGCATGGTGGTGACCGCCGCAGTTGTTCCTTTCACATGATTGGAAACGCTATGGAGTTCCTCAGCCATCGGTTTGGTATCGACTCTGCAACTGATTGTTGTTGACATAGTTTTCTCCTCCTATTATTTAATTGTCTTTATTTTGCTCATTCTCTTCATCCTCGGAATCCTCTCTGTCTTCTTCATCCTCTTCAGAAAGAATTCCATCCAGATTTGCTTCAAGAAGATCATCATCCAGATTGGTATCAGCAGTATCTTCTTCCTTGTTTCCTTCAGGAAGGTTCTCCTCCTGATTCGTTCCAACTGGATTTTCCTCCTGAACTGATACGGTAGTATTCTCCTCCTGATCTTCTGCTGCAGTATTCTCCTCTTGTTTTCCCTCGATGGAAATACGGCTTACTTCATCTAGTGCATTGATGGCAAGTGAAGGGAGGTTGAGTGAAAGATGCTCGTAGGTGAGGTTCTCGACGTTTGGCTCAGGCAGCAGTACGGATTCCTTGGCGAGCAGTGGGTTGGTAGAAGCCAATGGCTTGCGGCGCTCATCGAGTGTCTGTACCTCGCTGGCTGCCACAGCCATCGTGTTGGAGTAACCATCCTGCAGTCTTGCATCGTAGAATTCCACGTGACCGAACTTTTCTGCCTTCAGTGCGATGTCTTCCTGCAGACGGTCCATATAGTCGCTGAAATCTTCCTGTGCTTTCTTGAATTCCTGTGCTTGCAGTTCGAAGGCTGCCAGATTTTCCATTGTATTGTCCTCTTTCTGTACGATGGTATTGTCGAGGGAGGCTCCTTCCTGTCCCATCGAGTCGAGGGTTTTCTGCAACTGTGCCAGCGTATTGTAGGCTTCTACATATTCACTCAGCGTCTGTTGCATATTATTAATAATGTCGGCACTTTCTGCGTGGTTGGAACGATAGAAGGCATCTACGTCCTGATGCCACTTGTTGAGGTAGCTCAGTTTCTGGTCGTGGATATGGCTATATACACGAATTCTCTCGATGCGGTTTTCCATCATGAGGCGTTGTACCATAGGTGCAACGATTTCTTCATAAATCTGATGTACGCCGAATGGGACGTTGGAGGTACTGTTGTCTTCTGCTGTCCACTCGTCTGCAAAGAGGTTGTAGCGAACTCTGGAACTATCTCTGAGCTGGAATGGTTCGTAACCTTGAATGGAGTCAGAATAGTCGAACTTTTCGTTCTTGATTCTTCTGATTTCCTCTGCTTCCAACAATGGGGAATAATGATTGTAAGGAGCCTTGAGAATTTTGAAGAGCAAGTCGTTTGACTTGTTGACCACCTTGTCGGTAGATGCGAGTTTCATGGCAGAAACAGTCTGTACAGACATCGCCATGGTGTGCATGAGGTGCTTCAGTACATCCTCGAACTGCTCTGTATCGTTTGAAAGGGAATCCTTGAGTTGGTTTAATTTGCAGAAGTCGTCTATCTCACTGTTGTATTTCTTGTCGTCGAATACCTTGACAATCGGATGTCCGGCGGTATCGCTGGTAGCATATTCATTGAGGAATCCTAAAAAATCACTGTGGTCGGCTACCAATGGAAGGTCAACAGACTTTACTTCCGTATCGTTCATGCAGTAAGAGATGGTACGGATAGAGCGGTCCAGTTTGCCGATATAGTCGCTCTGGTTGACTTCCTGAATAGAGAGGGAATAATCGTTGGTGTCAATGGTTTCTGGCTCATCAGAGGTTTCCACGATAGGAGCTTCCTTCGTCAGTTTCTCCATTTGTGTCATTGTCTCTACCAGCAGATCGTTCTGGCGTGACATCTGAAGGCTGACGTGAGACATCGGAACATTTCCGGAGTAATCTACCACGAAACATTTGTCCTCGTATGCCATTTGCTGAGCTACAGGCACGTAAGCCACGCCCATTTTGGTCACTTTGTAGTCACGGAAGATGTTTTCATGTTCCTTTTTCTTTTCTCCGATTCTTTCATCGATTTCCAGAATCTGTTCTTCATATTGCTTCTTACGGATGAAGTACATGAAGAAAGCGATGATGGTGAGGAACCATTTCCAGATGTCGCTTTTCTTGATTTCGATTTCCTGACGGTAAGCTTCGAGGTCGCTGATTTGCTTTTCGATAGCTTCTTCCTGCTTTACGATCTGTTCTGCGGCTTGTTCGTAATAGTTAAACAAGAGTCGAGCCTGGTCTTGATAGATATTGCTCGAATCGCTAAAAATTTTTCCGGTTGATGCCATAGTTATTAGTTATTTTAAAATGAATACTTTTACTACATAGTTTCTCTTGTGCTTGTAACTTTATCTCGCATTTTTTCTCCTGATGAGAATTCGATGGAGGTGTTCTACTTCCTCAGCTATCCGGTTTTGGTTGATGGTAACGTCTCTCATCATAACTCTTAGAGATTCTGCCAGTTGACAGAACTGCTGGTCTATCTCCTTAGCTTCTGAAGTGCAGGAAGGAGTGATATAACGGATATCTTCGTTGATTTGCAGGATTTTGTTTCGGGTCATCTCATCCAGTTCCTTGGTCTGTATTGCATCTTCCATGAGATTTTCCATGGTAGATTTTAGCCATTTCTTGCCCAACACCTGGTTTTCTTCTCTCTGATAGCACTGTTCTACCTTCTCACCTGCATGTGAGGAAGCCAGGCGACCTACCAAGGCTATGAAGATGATTGCAAGCTGACAAATGAGCTGGATCTTGAAAGACAGGTCGTTCATGATACCTGCCACCATGAGGCAGATGGATAACAGACTGCAGACATTGACAGTTAACAGATGGATGCCCAACATGCCCACTTCCTTGTGAGCCTTCTCGTTCAGATTGACAAGTGGGAAGAGGGTAAATTCTACAAATTGGGTGAAAATCAGGCAGGACATGAAGATGTCGAGCAACTTGATATTGTCTTCCAGGGTTGCTCCCAGGACAAAGAAACCGCTAATGATGAGTCCATAGCCAAGCAGGATGGCGAGGATATGGAATATGTTTTTGGCGCTCATAATCATAAAGATTTTAAAAGTGAATAATTATATTTTTTGGCCACACTTAGGACAGAACCGTGATGTAGGTGGAATATCTGCACCACATCTTGGACATAGGTTGCCTGATGGACGGACAGTTTGTGGAGCACCGCAATGTGGACAGAAGGCTGCACCAGGAGTAAGTTGGGCTCCGCAAGAATTGCAGGTCGCTCCTCCCATCGTAGCCTGCTGTAATGGTGTTCCGCAACTAACACAGCGTCTGGCATTCTTCGGATTGTCTGCACCGCATTTCGGACATGGATTATATTCGCTTCCGCAGTGAGGACAGAAGCGCTCGGTGGTCAGGTGTTTCTTGGAACAGTTGGCGCAATAGATTTCTTTCACGCCGCCACCTTGCTGTGCATCGGGTTGCATTCCTCCCATACCGCCTTGCATTCCTCCCATACCACCTTGGTTTCCTGAGAAGGTAGGCTGATTGTTGTGCGTCTGCATCATACCTGCACCCATTCCGCCTCCCATGCCTCCGTTGCCCATCATGTTCATCGCCATGATACCGGCAATCAGACCGTTGCCGCCAGAAAGGTTGCCCATCTGGTTGACGGCATTGTTGGCCATATCAAACATCTGTTCCTGTTGCCAGGAATGTCCTGTAATAGACATGGAAGCCTGACTTGCAATGGCGTCAGCTATTTTTTTGCCTTCAGGTGTGCTGGTGTCGATAGAGATATCGTTGACATAAAACTTTGTGAGACTCAATCCGTATTCCTCCCAGAAAGGAAGCAGAAATTGCTTGATGTAATCAGAGAGGTTGCTGAGGTAGGCTGAGATGCTCTTAAAGCCCACTCGCTGGTTGTTCATAAACTGGATGATGGCACTCTTTGACTTAGATGCGAATTCTCCATAGGCCTGTGAGAGCATATCAGATTCGGTAAACACTTCTTTGGTGCCTACCATCTTGATGAGGAATTTTGCGGCATCGGATACGAACAGACCATACTGTCCTTCTGCCTTGAGAGGGAGCATTGTATTATAGTCGGCGTCATGAACAGTCATACTGTTGACATTCCAGCTCAGATTGGCTGGATATAACTTGTTGACAATCCACACTTCGGCAGTAAATGGGTTGTTCCCTCCAAAAGGAAGGCCATAGAACCTGCGGAGAATAGGGATGTTTTCTGAATTCAATGTGTGCTTGCCTGGACCAAATTTGTCCATCATCTGCCCCTTGCTGAACAAAAATGCCTCTTGTGACTCAGCTACTACGAGTTGAGTAAAGGTACTGAGATTTGTCTCAGGGTAGCGATATGCAAAAACGAACTCACTGCCTTTGGGTTTCCAACTTGCGCAATCAATAAGTGCCATATTTTTATAAAGTTTTAAGTTGCTAAAATTAAAGGCAAATATAGTGAAAAAACTAATACATGTGCCGAAAATGATAAAAAAATAATTGAGAATAAAGAATATTTAACACAAGAGGAAGAGGTCGCAGGAAAAATAGAATGGTTAGTGGTGGATTTTTAGAAGGAAAGTTGTATTTCCCGTGGATTTTAAGTAACTTTGCAGAAAATATTCTGCATTCGATTTGCATAAGGTAAACTGCATCTCTGCGAAACAATTTTAGAATTTAGAAAATATGAATCAAGAAAATCAAATATTGTCTCCAGAACTGGAGGCTCGTGTGCATCAGGCAGTGGAGAATTTCATGCAGGGCTATGGCTGCTGCCAATCTGTGGTGGCTGCTTTTGCTGATCTGTATGGTCTCGATGAAACAATGGCTAAACGTATCGGTGCAGGCTTCGGTGGCGGAGTGGGTAGAATGCGCATGATGTGTGGCGCAGTATCTGGTATTGTCGTACTGGTGGGGCTGGACTGTGGTCAGACCGAAGGCGACGACCGGGAAGGTAAGTCTGCCTGCTACAAGGTAGTGCAGGATTTGTTAGCTAAGTCAAAGCAGCAGAATGGCAGTATCATCTGTGCTGAAATCCTCGGTCTGAAAGGATATGAGAAGGCACAGTCCAGTTATGTGGCTTCAGCCCGTACGGCAGAATACTACAAATCTCGCCCTTGTGCTGCAAAGGTGGAGAGTGCTGCCCGCATCTTTGCTGAATATCTGATGGAAAAATGAAATATCAGACCAATAAGGACTTGGTAGAATCCCAGTTCTACCTGAAAATGCTGGATGATTTCTGCAAGTCGGGACAGGTGAAGATTCCTGATCCGGCAAGTACTGTCATGCCTTGGGATTTGAAGGAAGATCCGCTCAAGGATTATCTGATTCACCTCTTTACCTTGAAAGTTACTATTGCAGAGACAGGTGAAGAGGTGCAGAAATTCCAGCGCCAGATGCTTAACAGCAGAATCAAGAGCAAGATTTTCTATGAGACAGTAGGAAAATTCATCGTGGAATGTGTTCACCACATGAGATTCCAGCGACAGAGAGCCTGGACGGAAAGTCATCGGGCTGATGATGTGCTCGACTGGACTCCCTTCCGTAGGATGAACGAAGAGGTTTGGAGACCCTTGCTTGACCAGATTGATGAGGAGCATCGGAATGATGGATTCGACAAAACTTTCTTCCTCCGGCTTTTCGGGGAGGAGTCTATTCAAGCTAATCATAATGGAGAAATTCATGATGGAGATACTGACAGGTTGCATTCCTCTATCGGCGCTTCCAAAACTGAGAACTGGGAACGGCTGGTAAGGGATTGGAAGGCTTGTATAGAGCAGCAGGTGATTTCTAAATTGAAGGACTTCATAGCGCTCAGACAGACTCATTTCGAGACCGGATTGGTCCGCATGATGGATCAGATAACCCGCAATATGAAGTTGAAGGGTATTTCTGAACAGCGGGCGGTTCAGGCATGGGAAATGATGAAGAACGCCTGGACAGAGACGGAATTTGAGCGTCGACTGAACGAGATGAAAATACAGGATCAATATCCAGAAATCAAGGAGATTGTAGCGAAGATGGGACGTGTGGCGGATGCCAATGGTAAGGATCGGCTGACCATCGCTTCGGGTGTCGATATGAAGATGGAACATTCCTCAGGAAGTGATATTGAGGGCATTACCGTGGGCGATGATCTCAACTCGCTTCTTCCGCTCGAACTTGCACAATACAGTGATGAGGACATGGAGGGACTCTTTATATATAAGTATCGCACGCGTAGGTTGCAGACTTTCCGCTACAAGAGTGAGATGGCTAAGCCTTCCCGCAAACTCGGTTTTACACATGCCTCCCGCAAGGGTCCTATGATTGTCTGCCTCGATACTTCTGCGAGCATGTATGGCACTCCTGAAAGAATTTCTTCCACGCTCATTTCCCTGATAGAAGAAACGGCAGAAGAACTGGAGCGAGACTGTTTCCTGATAGATTTCTCGGTGAGTACACGTGCCATCGATCTCATGGCTAAGAGAAAGGTGGAACGGCTGAAGAAGATTGGAATCAATATTGTGGAAGGAACGGAAGATACGGCATCAGCCAGTCATCTCCCTTTTATCGGAGGTGGAACATCTGCGAAAAAAATGATGAGCCAGATGTTCGAGTTGCTCGATCATGATGGATTGCATTATGTGAATGCAGACGTACTTTGGATAACCGACTTCCTGATTCCGAATCCCTCGCAGGCCATGCTGTCGAGATTCAAGGAATACAAGGAGACGGGCACCCGGTTTTATGGCATCCGTATTGTCAGAAGCGACGATAAGGAGCCGAATGAATGGAAGGCTTACTTCAACCAGATTTATACCGTCAGATATCGTCCTTTGAGGCGATACTGACGGTTGAAGTCTGTGGGCTTATTTCTTCTTGGTCAGCACATAGTGCTTGGCCATTGCGCCCTCTGGTTCTGTGCCGAGAGAATCGGTCATGATGAGGCTCTGGGCATCCTTTACCTTGTAGTATGACTTCTCGCCACTTGAAGGGCGGGTGATTTCTACTACGCCATTAGCCAGCATCTTGAAGATTCCGCTTGCTTCGTCGTGACCATCCTTACGCTCGATATAGTCGGCTGAGTACTGGTAAGTACTGTCGGTATTGAGTGTGAGCACGGTCTTGATACCTGGGCAATCGGCTGCAGGGAGTGTTCCTTCGTAAGTACCTGCGATAGAATCGAGGACGAAGGCATTGGATTCGAGTGAATCCTTCTCTGTATAGCTGAGACTATCTTGGTCAGCTTCCTGGTTGTTGGTCTTCTTGCTATTGCAAGAACCAACTGACAGAGCTGCAATAACAGCTGCTGTCAAAACTAATTTCTTTTTCATAATGAATTCCTTTACTGTTCTTACGGCAAATATACACTTTTTCTTCACTATCTGCAAACTTTTGGCAAAGAATTTATGTAATATTTAACATTCGCCGTTCTATCAGTAAAAGTTGTTAAAGATGTAATGTGGGGCTTAATCGTCGCCCCAAATTTGGTGGAGTCGCAAAATATCGTTAACTTTGCAATCGTAAAGAGAAATCTCGGGAAAGTTATCTTTACAATAATAGATTTTAAACAGTTTATAAAAGAAACATGAAATATATTATCTTTGATTTTGACGGTACGATCGGAGATTCTCAAAGTCTGATCGTCAAGACTTTGCAGGACACGATGAGGGTCAGGCATCTCGAAGTGAAATCGGATGAGGAATGTGCCAAGACTATCGGTTTACGACTGGATGAGGCTTTCGTCTCGCTCTTTGATATGAGTGATGAGGAAGGGATGGAGTGTGCTGCTACTTATCGCGAGATATTCCTGGAAAACAAGCAAACGATGATCGTAAAGCCGTTTCCTCATGTGATAGAAACCCTGAGAGCGTTGCACCGTCAAGGCTATGTTCTGGGAATGGCCAGCAGCAGAAACCATTGCTCGCTGGATGGATATGTGAAACAGATGCAGTTGGAGGATATTTTCTCTTCCATTGTGGCGGGTGATGATGTGGAGCATGTGAAGCCTGCACCCGATATGGTATTCAAGGCACTGGGAGAGATGAGAGGAATGAAAAATCCTGTAGCTTCTCCTGATGACGTGAAGGATATGCTTGAAGAAGCCTTAGTGGTTGGTGACATGAATTTCGATGTGGATATGGCGCATCATGCCGGTTGTAGGGCCTGTGCCGTAACTTATGGCAACGGAACCCGTGAGCAGCTTGCCGCTGCAGAATGGATCATTGATGATTTCGCCGAACTTCAGGAAATCCTAAAAGGATAAATGTTTCAGAAAACATAAAATGCTCAAGGAGTAAAAAGATAAAATCAAGAAGTAAAAGAATAAAACAGGAAATGAATGAAAGATTATTTTATCGCTTGTAGAATAAAAAAGCAGGTAAAATAATCTTTTATTCATTTTTTTATCGTACCTTTGCAAGCGCAATTGGTTTGCTGCCACTTCCTGCCGCCGCAGGCATGGTTTGTGCGTAGTGATTAAAAGGGAATCGGGTGAGAAGCCCGGACAGTCCCGCTGCTGTAAGCGTCTTATTGCGGTAAGCACCATGGTCACTGACATTTTTTCGGGAAGACCGCTTGCCATGAGTTTGAGGATGCAAGTCAGAAGACCTGCCGTTGCCATCGGAAACGATATGATTAAAGGTTGTCTTTAGGGTAAGAGATTCCGATGATTCTATCCAACCCCGTGGGATGGGTTCGTGATGGAGACATACTATTTATTTACTTATTATATTAAGGTATAAGGAGATTAAATGAGAATAATGAAATTACTGCTATGCGTCGTGGGATGCATGGTAGCAAGTGGTGTACTATATGCGCAAAAGCAGCATGTAGGTAGTTTGGATAGTATTCATACTATTAAGGAAGTTGTCGTAGTGGGTAATAATACTCCGAGTGTGATTCCGGCACAGGTGATGACAGGTGATGAACTGCAGCGGCTCAACTCGATGAGTGTGGCCGATGCCCTGCGTTTCTTCTCGGGTGTGCAACTCAAGGATTATGGTGGTGTGGGTGGTATCAAGACCATCAACATCCGTTCTATGGGTACCAATCATGTGGGCGTGTTCTATGATGGTATAGAACTCTCTAATGCACAAAATGGACAGGTGGATTTGGGAATGTATTCACTCGATAATATGCAGACTATCTCGCTTTATAATGGACAGAAAAGCCAGATATTTCAAGCTGCCAAGGAATTTGCTTCGGCAGGTTCGGTGTATCTGCAGACTCGTGTTCCAGAATTTGAAGAAGGTAAGGCTTATCATCTGAAAACGAAATTCAAGACTGGTTCTTTCGATCTGGTGAATCCATCGCTGCTTGTCGAACTGAATCTCTCTGATAGGGTGAAAGTTTCCTTCAATGGCGAATGGCTCAGCAGCAGTGGTAAGTATAAGTTCCGTTACCGTAGAAAGGCAGTAAAAACCGATGAAATCATGTATGATACAACGGCTGTAAGAGAGAATGGGGATATTCGTGCCACCCGACTGGAGGGAGCCTTATTTGGTGACGTTAAGGGAGGTGACTGGATGCTGAAAGCATATAATTATACCTCAGAACGTGGTGTGCCAGGGGCTATCGTTAATAATGTATGGCGGCGAGGCGAGCGTATCAGCGACAATAATTCTTTCATACAAGGTTATATTCATAAGCGCTTTTCTCCCCATTACCAAACGAAGTTAATGGCGAAATACTCTTACTTTCTCACCAAGTATGTCAACAAGGATACCACGGTAATGCTGATAGATAATGTGTATCGCCAGAAGGAGTTCTATCTGTCCACTCTGCATCAGTATGATCTTTGCTCTTGGTGGAAGGTGTCATGTGCTTATGATTTCCAGTGGAACAACATGGATGCTGATATGTATGGATTTGTGCATCCTACTCGCTGGAATCATATCGTGTCTTTAGCCACAGCAATAGCCTGGGGTGGATTCAAGATGCAGGGGAGTGTGGTTTATAATTATGTACATGATGTAACAAGGGATGCAGAGGCACCAGCTGATAAGAATACCTGGTCGCCGGCTGTGTTTCTCTATTATAAGCCGTTCCAAAACATAGGTTTCTCCTTGAGGGCCTTCTATAAGAAGAGTTTCCGCATGCCAACCTTCAACGACCTCTATTATGCAGAGATGGGCAACTCTAAACTTAACCCGGAATATACCACCCAGTATGATGTGGGATTTGCATATTTCAGTCCTCGTATGAAGGGAATATTGTATGAGTGGGCTGTGCAGGTGGATGGGTATCGTAATTTTGTGAGTGATAAGATTGTGGCTTATCCTAAGGGAGCACAGTTCCGTTGGACGATGCTCAACCTGGGCAAAGTGCATATCAATGGACTCGATGCCAAGGTAAGTGCAACTCTCCGACCATTGCGCAAACTTTATGTTACTACTCGTCTGCAATATACTTACCAGCAGGCCATTGATGTAACCAATCCTGCCGATACCTATTATCGCGACCAGATACCATATATTCCATGGAACAGTGGTTCGGCTGTGGTACAGATGGATTACGGAACTTGGGGTTTGAACTATAGTTTTATTTATACCGGTGAGAGATATAACCAGCAGGAGAATATCATCTATAATCATACACAGCCATGGTATACTCACGACCTCTCTCTGCAGAAAAGTTTCAATTGGAAGGATTACAAGGCTCGTGTTGCATTAGAGGTGAATAATCTCTTCAGCCAGGACTATGATGTGATACTCAATTATCCGATGCCTAAACGCAACTATCGCCTCACGTTGACGTTTGAGATGTAATAATGGTGGCACGCATCAAAAAAAATAAAAACATGATGAAAAAGCTATTGCTATATTTACTAATAGGTACATGTTTGGTAAGCTGCCGCGAAGATGAAGTGGTGGTTCCTACTGAGTACGAAATTATCCCCGAGGAGGTGAAGCCGGGACAGAAAATTATCGGCATGTACCTGCTCAACGAGGGCAACATGGGTAGCAACAAGAGTACGCTCGATTATGTTGATTTCTCACAGGGGTATTATGTACGTAATCTCTATGCTGAGCGCAATCCTCATGTTATCAAGGAATTGGGTGATGTGGGCAATGACATTCAGATATATGGTTCCCGAATTTATGCCGTCATCAATTGCTCTAATAAAATAGAGGTGCTGGATGCTCGCACAGCTCATCGCATCGGGCAGGTTAATATCCCAAATGTGCGCTATGTGCGTTTCCACAAGGGGTATGCCTATGCCACTTCTTATGTAGGACCGGTGCAGCTCAATAACCCTGATGCGGTTCAAGGAGCAGTCTATAAGATAGATACGCTTTCGCTGAAGCCCGTGGCTAAATGTACGGTGGGATTCCAGCCCGATGAACTTTGTGTGTTGGGACAGTATATCTATGTGGCAAATTCAGGAGGATATATGGCTCCCAATTATGACAAGACCGTGTCGGTGATAGAAATAGAGGGATTCAAGCAAGTAGAGAAAATTCCAGTGGGTATCAATCTCCATCATATTAAAGCTGATAAGTACGGCAAACTTTGGGTAACTTCCCGGGGAGATTACCAGAACATCCACTCCAATCTCTATGTGTTGGCAAGAAAGAAAGGACGCAACGAGATGGAGGTAACTGATACGCTCAACATACCTTGCAGCAACTTCTGCATCAGTGGCGATTCGCTCTATTATTATGCCACGGAGTGGAACAACTATACACAGAAGAATACCATCACGTATGGTATCGTCAATGTAAAGACCCTGAAGAAAGTGAGTGACTCGTTTATTACCGATGGGTCGGAAAAAGACATCACCATCCCCTATGGTATCAATATCCATCCGGAAACACATGACATCTACGTAACAGATGCCAAAAACTATGTTTCGAGTGGGGTGTTGCACTGCTATAATCGGTATGGAGTGAAAAAGTGGAGTGTGAGGACAGGGGATATTCCTGCCCACATGTGTTTTCTTACAAAATAATGGAAGACGATGAAGATAAGATTATGTGATATATTGATCAGTTTGTTGCTGGGGATGGGATTGTCGAGTTGCCATCAGGACTTGGAAAACGTCTCATCGGGGCTTAATGACTACTATTACATTGAGCGCATGCGTAAACTACGACTTTCGCCAGCCTATGAGGGCAAGAGCTATCGATGGACGGTGCAGACTTCAGATGGGCGGGATTCCCTGCTTAGTACGGATCGGGATTATGTGTTTCTTGCCGAAAAAGAAGGCACTTACACGCTTACTTTCTCCCTCGATGATGGGGAGCGTGGCTATAAGCATACTTTTCCCGTACAGGTGGTACATGAGGATACTGAGTATAGTCCATATACAGCTAAAGTATATGAGTATCGACCAGCACCAGGACAGTTTGTCAATACGATGCCTCTTTATGAACAGGGCGATAATGAGGAGACAATGCGCCAGAAAGCAGAAAATGACCTGACCAACGATGTGATGATTTCGCTGGGATCTTATGGAGGGTATGTAACCTTTGGGTTCGATCATACAGTTGTCAATGTGCCAGGCCAGAAAGATTTCTTCATCAAGGGTAATGCCTTCTATAGCGACATTCCTGCCTATAAGGACCAAAAAGGAGGTTCGGCAGAACCCGGCATCGTGATGGTGGCTTTCGACCGCAACTGCAATGGTAGAGCGGATGATGATGAGTGGTATGAATTGGCTGGCAGTGAAAATGGCAAGCCTACCACGCTCAAGAATTATGAGATTACGTATTTCCGCCCTGATGGAGCCCACAAGCCTGTTCCAGATGTTACGGGCATGCTGACGGATACCTTTTATATTCCTTGGAAAGATAATCGTGGTGAAAGTGGCTATGTGGCCAAGAACTCATTCCATGCGCAGAATTATTATCCTGAGTGGATCAAGGCAGATGAGATGAAGTTTGAGGGAACTTTGTTGCCTCAAAACGGAGTGGACGAAAGTCATATAGGAACCTACTATGTACTTTATTCCTATCCGTGGGGATATGTTGATAATCATCCCAATGCGGAACAAGACCTCTGTTCCTTTGATATTTCCTGGGCTGTAGATAAGCAGGGAAATCCTGTGCATCTGCCAGGGGTTGATTTCATTAGAGTCTATACTGGAGTGAGACAGTATTGCGGATGGATTGGAGAAACTTCCACGGAGGTGGCGAGAGCACAAGACTTGCATGTGGAAGTGAAATCGTCTTTACCTGCTGATCCATTAGGGGAGTAGATGATTGGTGATAAGAGAATAAATAGTTAATTATTATAAGTTTAATTTTAAGGTAATAAGTATGAAGAAGAAACTTTACTTTCTTTTATTGATGCTCTTGTGCACAACGTTTGCATTTGCACAAGTCTGCGTTCAGGGGGTACCTCGCAATTTGCATAAAAATGCCAAGGGTATAACTCGAAGTGTTAATGCAAGCGTGGATTTCGACAAAATCCAATATTGGGTAGGTACAGGTGATAAAAAATCTGCGTTAGTTGTTAAATGGAATGATGGCAAGGATGACAATAAATGTCTTGTATGGGGGTATCGCTGGAATGAAAAGACTACAGGTGCTCAAATGTTATTGGCTGTAGCTGCTGCGGATCCTCGTTTCTATTTGCTGGTAAATGGTGGTACACAGTATGGTGTGGCTATTGGCGGTTATGGGTTTGATCTTAATGATAATGGTAACATTTTGTTGGTTAATGGAGATCATACATTTGAACTTACTGATGGCGTCTATGATTGTGGTAGCTATAGCTTTGATGATTTTACTTCTAATGATAAGGAAGATCATTGGCAGTCAGGTTGGTCCAAAGGTTATTGGAGCTATTGGGTAGCGAGTGCTGACGGTCATGAGTTTACTTATTCGAATGTGGGTGCTTCATCCCGTGAGTTAGCTGACGGAAGTATTGACGGTTGGTCTTTTATGGCAGATATGTCTAATTGGGGTAGTGCAGATATGTCTGGTGACTTGGAATATGTAACAACTCCTACTAAAAAAGCAGACTATACCAAGGGAACATTTATTGTTAATGAAGACTGGTATGGTCATCAGAACTCTACTGTCAATTTTTTGACTAATGACGGCGAGTGGGTTTATCGTGTTGTCCAGAAGGAGAATCCTGGTATAGAGTTGGGATGTACTGCTCAATATGGCCAGATTTATGGCGATAAGTTCTATGTGATGTCAAAGCAGGAGAAAGACCCAGGAGCTTCTGTTGTCGGTGGTCGTGTCAATATTCTTGACGCCAAGACCATGAAGATGGAGAAGCAAATCCAGACGATATCTACCAATGCCGATGGCCGTGCTTTTCTTGGTGTAGATGAGCATAAGGGCTATGTAGGTACAAGCAATGGTATCTTTATCCTCAACCTCGATAAGCAGGAATTTGCTGGTAGCATAGAGGGAACCACAAATGGTGGAGGCAGTGCTTACGATCAGCTTTATAGCGGCCAGGTTGGTAGCATGGTTCGTGTTAATGACCGTGTCTTTGCTGTTCATCAGAAGTATGGTCTGCTTGTGATTGATGCCAATACTGATAAGGTAAAACAGGTTATCGCTTCACCTGAAGGATGGGGCTTTGGCTCTGTTGTCCTTTCTAAGGATGGAAACCTTTGGTTGAGTCTTGCCGATAAGTCTGGTTCAGGACAGGCTGATAACAGAATTGTCAAGCTCAATCCTAACACTTTGGAACAGACCATCATTGTTTTGCCAGAAGGTATCTATGGACCAGCTAACTCTTGGTATGCTTGGACTCCTGATTGTTTCTGCGCAAGCAATCAGCAGAACGTGCTTTATTGGAATGGCGGTAGCTCTTCTTGGTTTAGTAACTATACGATCTATAAGTATGATATTGACAACAATAAGTTCTCTAAGTATCTTGACTATACGAATGCGGCCGACGGCTTCTATATCTATGGTTGCTCATTCCGTATTGATCCTGTAAGTGACGATGCATACGTTAGTTTGTTCAAGGGCTTTGGTGATCGTACCTATGTGGTTCGCAAGTATGATGCAGAGGGTAAGCAGCTTGCTGAATATCCAATGATTTCCAACTATTGGTGCCCATCATTGCCTGTTTTCCCTGATAATGAAGCTCCTGTGATTGCTCATCCTGTAGGAGATTTGACTTTGGCAGCTGATAAGACTGCTACTATTGATCTGAAAGATCTTGCCACTGATGCAGACAACTTTGATGCAGCTATTGTTAAGAGTGTGAAAACTGTCAGTGATGCATCTGTGTTGGATGCAAAGATGCAGAATGGTTCACTTATCATCACCCCAAAGAAGGAGGGTGAAGCAGCAGTAACTATCAAGGTAAACTCCAATGGAAAGTTAGCTGAAACTACATTTGTAGTAACCGTAACTCCTGCTACTGGTATTAAGAATATTACCACTAATGGTGCAGTTGAGGTGGCTCGTTTCTCTGCTGATGGCAAGCGCATCTCTGCTCCTCAGAAGGGTCTCAACATCATCCGCATGAGCGATGGTTCTACCCGCAAGGTCGTAGTGAAATAATTCCGCTTTCTATCTATCAGTAGAATATTTGAAAAATAAAATAAGCCCAGAGCAAATTGCCCTGGGCTTTTTCGGTTCTTATCATTTTCGATTTTTTCTTTTTCATTTCCGAATCTTTATTCCTCCATCAACTTGCGATAGCGCCCCTTCTTGATCTCTGTATCGCCAAGGCGGCGTGCTTTGTTGATCTCTCCAAAGCACGGAGAGTGTTCCGAAAAAATGTCGTAATTTTGCTTCCACAATTGGTTTACTGCAAGTTTAGGTGCTTGTTATCCTAAAAGTATGTAGAAATAAATAGTTTTAGGAATATATTCCTAAAACTTCTTAAAAACATGCTCTTTTTGTAAGTGTATTCCTAAAAAACATGTATATTTGCAGAGTGATACATAAAACCGTTAAAAATGAAGAGAATAGAGCGACAAGCATATCTGCAAAAGCTAATATCCTTCAAGGATAAAAAGCTGATCAAGGTAATAACAGGCATTCGCCGTTGTGGAAAGTCAACCATCATGGAGATTTTTCGTGATTGGCTAAAGTCTCATGGTGTTATGCCAGAACAAATCATCTATCTCAATTTTGAGGATTATGACTATTATGAGTTGCGAGATCCTCAAAAACTATATGCTTATATCAAACCCCTGATACTTCAAGATAAGATGACTTATATTTTTTTTGACGAGATACAGCATGTTAGGGATTTTCCAGACATTATTAATAGTCTCAATTTGAAATCAATGGTTGACCTCTATGTGACAGGTTCAAATGCCTATATGCTTTCGAGCGAGATTGCAACACTCTTGTCTGGTAGATATGTGGAGATAGCGATGCTTCCTTTATCTTTCAAGGAATATGTGGAAGGTATCGGAGGTACGGATGACCTTTCGCAAACTTATATGGAATATGTGAGCAAGAGTAGTTTTCCATATACATTGGAATTGGATACTGCTAATGAGATAAGCGACTATTTGAATGCCGTTTACAATACGATTGTGGTTAAGGATATCATGAGTCGTAACAAATTTTCGGATGTTATGATGCTGGAGAGCGTGATCCGTTTTACGGCAGATAATATTGGTAATATCCTTTCTACAAAACGTATTGCTGATTTGATGACTGCAGATGGGCGAAAGATAGACCAGAAGACAGTGGAAAAATACCTATCGACCTTTTGCGAGTCTTTCTTCCTGTATGAGTGTAAACGATATAATATCAAGGGCAAGCAACTGCTCAAGACTTTGGGAAAATATTATCTTATTGATATCGGGTTGCGACGTATGCTGCTTGGCTCTCGCTCCTTTGATGCTGGACGTATTTTGGAGAATATCGTCTATCTCGAACTCTTGCGGCGACAAAAGAAAGTATATATAGGCAAGACGGACAACTTAGAGGTGGATTTTGTGGCTATTGATGAGAATGACATCACCTATTATCAAGTGGCTGCAACGGTGAGAGATGAGAATACCTTAAAGCGTGAGTTGGCTTCGTTGCAACAAATCAAGGATCAATATCCTAAGTTTATTCTGACGCTCGATGAGGATCCAACTGCTGATTATGACGGAATAAAGCGAATCAATGCGTTAAAGTGGTTGATGGGAGAAATTTAGCCTGCTTTATTCATCGGATTTACCAGCGATAGTTCTTATGAAAAAAGCTGCATAGAAACCAAAAAGAGGGTGCGTCTTGTACTTATGACACACCCTCTTTTCTATTTTTTTGTTTCCGAAACGATTATTCTTTTCGTTTCCGAGTTCTTCTTTTCATTTCCGAATCTTTATTCCTCCATCAACTTGCGATAGCGGCCCTTCTTGATCTCTGTATCGCCAAGGCGGCGTGCCTTGTTGATTTCATACTCAGAATAGCTGCCCTCGAAGAAGAATACCTCACCGTTGCCCTCGAAGGCAAGAATGTGGGTACAGATACGGTCGAGGAACCAGCGGTCGTGGCTGATAACCACCGCACAACCGGCAAATGCCTCCAAACCTTCCTCCAAAGCACGCAGCGTGTTCACGTCGATATCGTTGGTAGGCTCATCGAGGAGCAAAACGTTACCTTCCTGCTTCAATGCCAACGCCAACTGCAGGCGGTTGCGCTCACCACCCGAGAGAACACTGCAGAGCTTGCTCTGGTCGGTGCCCGAGAAGTTGAAACGGCTGATGTAAGCACGTGCATTCACATCTCTGCCACCCAGACGCAAGGTCTCATTGCCCTGAGAAATCACCTCGTAAACGGTCTTCTGAGGGTCGATGTCCTTGTGCTGCTGGTCAACATAAGCTAACTTCACGGTCTCACCCACCTCGAATGTACCGCCGTCAGCCTGCTCCAATCCCATGATGAGGCGGAAGAGGGTAGTCTTACCGGCTCCGTTAGGACCGATGACACCCACGATGCCGTTAGGAGGAAGCATGAAGTTGAGGTCGTTGAAGAGAACTTTCTCGCCGAATGCCTTCTTTACATGCTGCGCCTCAATCACCTTGTTGCCTAAGCGAGGACCGTTAGGGATGAAGATTTCCAGCTTCTCCTCGCGCTCCTTCTGTTCCTGGTTGAGCATCTGTTCGTAAGAGTTCAGACGAGCCTTACCCTTAGCCTGACGGGCCTTAGGCGCCATGCGAACCCATT
>ENA-ORUI01000844-ORUI01000844.1-human-gut-metagenome-genome-assembly--contig:-NODE-844-length-35350-cov-10.989432_pt1 | contig 35350 bp, 25 predicted proteins | sample MGYA00242078_ERZ509205 | MGnify/ENA primary metagenome ERZ509205 (study PRJEB26280, sample SAMEA2338828) | human gut metagenome | biome: human gut; feature: human-associated habitat; material: faeces... | reverse complement strand
CTGCGACCACCTGTTCCCAAAACAGGAGCGCTACCGGGCTGCGCTACACCCCGCTCATCGAACTCATTTACTTAGCTTTTAGCCTCATTTCTGAATTGCGAGTGCAAAGGTACTACAATTATTTGATTCCACCAAATTTTTTCCGAACTTTTTTTCATTTTTGCTAAAAAATCCCTTTTTTACACGCAAATAAGGGTGTTCCATTAGTCATAATACTACTTCTTCAACAATTTTCTATTTACCTTGAAACGGTCGAAGCCTAAACCATAAACACCGATAACGGCACTCTGACTGACAAAAGCAGTAGGATCTATCTCGTCTATCAGTCGGAAAATCTTTTGCGATTCCCTTTGACGCGCCAAGACAAAGAGCATGTGGACATCCTTGCCACTATAGCAACCATGTCCATCCATCACCGTACAACCACGGTCGGCTGTCGTATTGATAGCAGCACTCAACTCAAGATACTTATCAGAGATGATAAAGAACTGGACCGAACGACGCAAGGTATTGATGACATGATCAACACAGAGAGACGACACAAAGAGGCATACATAACCATAAATCACCATCTCCCAACTCTTCAGCACGAAATAACTGCTCGAAATAATACAGAGGTCACAAATCAGAATGGCATGTCCTAAGGAAATGTTATAAAACTTGTTGATCATGGCTGCCACCGTATCCGAACCACCCGTACTGCCATTGCAAGACAAACCTAATCCGGCACTCGTACCCATACAAAAACCTCCCAAGACGGTCGCCATGAAAGGCTGGTCATGCAACAAGGTAATATTTCCTTCCCCATAGAACTCTATCATGCGAGTATAAATGGCAAAAAGGGAAATGCCATAGAGCGTCTTCACACAGAATCGCCATCCGAGGATGCGCAAGGCTATCGCCAACAGGAAGACATTCAGACCGAAATAAGAAACTGATACAGGGATGCCTGCACCCCAGTACAAGATAGAAGCGAGACCACCGATACCACCCATCGTGATATGATTAGGCAAAAGGAAAATGTTCAATCCTATACTACCTATCAACATCGCCAAGGCTATGATGACGTAATCTCTAATCTCATGAATTTTACTTTTTCTCGTCATAAAAATGATGTATATTTTAAATATGGGTGCAAAATTACAAAGTTTTTCGTAAAATTAAGACAAATATGTGAGATATTCAAAAAAATATTCCTATTTTTGCATCATTACTACATATCATATAATATTGTAGCATTCAAAATACTCTATTGTTTCATTAATTAACATGAAAGTTATGGCAGAATACACTACGATTATTACAAACTGGAAACATCTTGAAAACGGTCTTCCTTACAAATGGATTGTCGATTACGCTTCCTACAATGCGTATGGCAATTTCAAACTGTCTGCAGAAGACTGGGAAAAGAGAGATTACATTGTCAACTTCAAGGGAAACTCGGAGTTGACTACAGAGATTGACCATCAACAAGCTCTCAAGAAAGCGATTTCCGACATCACCACTCTCATCAAGGAGACTTTCGGCGATGCCGCTAACCAGTTGACCCTCGTTTGTATTCCTGCATCTACCCGTGCAAATACCAAACGACGTTTTGAGGAATTCAGCAAGGAGGTCTGCGAGAAGACCAGCATGGCTAATGCCTATCCGCTTATTTCCTGGACTACCAAAACGAATCCTGACGATGGAGAGGAAGAGGACGAATATGCCTTTGACTTCGAAGCAATCAAGGGCAAGGACATCCTGCTCTTCGACGACATCATCGCATCAGGCAGTTCCGTTTGCAAATTCGCAGACAAACTCAAGGAAGAAGGAGCTAACGTAATTGCAGCAATTGCATTAGGGAAAAAACTTTGATTTCAAAAGCGAGGATAAACATCTTATCAATCAGGATTTCCCCTATAGCAGAAAGGCTTGTGTAGGATTTTTCATTCCTAAACAAGCCTTTTCTCATGATTGAAACTCAGCATCCACAACTCAGTATCAGTGACTGATTGCTGATGAATATTGACTATTGATAATTCAGAACTTACTCTTAAATCCTTTGGCCAATCCTCCCTCAGAAGTTTCCTTATAGAGCGATGGGAGATCATGACCTGTCTGTCGCATTACCTCCACTACTCTATCAAACGAAACACGGTGATGACCGTCGGAGAAGGAAGCATACAGATCTGCATCCAAGGCACGTGCCGCAGCAAATGCATTGCGCTCGATACAAGGTATCTGAACCAAACCGCATACAGGATCGCAGGTCATACCGAGGTGATGCTCCAGTCCCATTTCAGCAGCATACTCTACCTGTGATGGACTTCCACCAAAAAGTTGACAGGCAGCAGCTGAAGCCATAGCGCAGGCTACACCTACCTCACCCTGACAACCGACATCCGCACCACTGATGGAAGCATTCTGCTTAACGACATTTCCTACAAGACCAGCTGTAGCCAAAGCACGAAGGATACGCTGTTCACCCATTTCATGCGCCTTATGCATGTGATAAAGTACAGCCGGCAACACACCGCAGGCACCACAAGTAGGAGCAGTAACGATAATACCGCCAGATGCATTTTCTTCACTGACTGCTAAAGCATAAGCATAAACAAGTCCACGACTCTGCAAGGAAGCACGATAACCATTCGCCTTGGTATAATAATTGGCAGCCTTGCGAGGCAACTTCAGCGGTCCAGGCAGCACACCTTCATGCTCCAGACCTCTTTCAATCGCCTCCTTCATCGTTTTCCAGATGTTAGCCAAGAAATCCCAGATTTCCGGTCCCTCGCACTTCTCTACATATTCCCAATACGAACGACCATTCTCATAGCACCAGTTCTGGATATCACCCAACTTATTCAGGTCGTACACATCCTTGGCACCCAATTCATCCTGGTCGCCATTGCCTTCGGAAAGCGCACCTCCACCAATACTAAACACCGTCCATTCATCCAGGATATCGCCATCAACATCCTTTCCCACAAATTTCATTCCGTTGGGATGAAAAGAAAGAAACGTCTGAGGTTCCCAGATGATTTTGACAGAATGATAGGGTTGAATAACTTCCTCAATAGCCACATCTGTCATATGTCCCTTTCCTGTAGCAGCCAAACTGCCGTAAAGCGTCACTTCGTACGAAGAAGCATTACCGCAACGCTGTAGAAAGAGTTTTGCTGCGCGCTGAGGTCCCATCGTATGACTGCTCGAAGGACCCTTGCCGATTCTATATAATTCCCTTAATGATTTCATCGTACTTTATTTAATGTTGAAAAAAGAAAAAATAAAGGTCAAGCTAAACAGGAACTGTCCAACTTGACCTTTATCATTATACCTTAATTATATATTAATATAAGGATTACTTGATAATACCTTCTTCTACGAAAATTTTCTTCAAGATTTTAACAGCTTTTTCTACCTGCTCCTTGGTATGAGTTGCCATCAGGGCAAAACGAACCAAAGTATCCTGAGGTGCACAAGCTGGAGGAATCACAGGATTGATGAATACACCTGCATCATAAGCCATCTTTGTTACGACGAATGTCTTCTCTGCATCACGAACATAGAGAGGAATGATAGGGCTCTCAGTCTCACCAATCTCAAAACCTTCCTCACGGAAACGCTTCAAAGCATAGTTGGTTACATTCCAGAGATTTTCAAAACGCTCAGGCTCTTTCTGAATAATGTGAAGCGCCTCAAGAGCAGCAGCAGTAGCGGCTGGAGTATTAGATGCGCTGAAGATGTAGGTGCGGCAATTGTGACGGAGGAAATTGATAGTATCCTTATCTGATGCAATAAATCCACCGATGGAAGCCAAACTCTTAGAGAATGTACCCATGATGAGATCCACCTCATCTGTCAGACCGAAATGATCGCAGACACCACGACCCTGCTTACCGAACACACCCAAGCCATGAGCCTCATCTACCATGATAGAGCAGTTGTACTTATGCTTCAACTTCACGATTTCTGGCAAGTTAGCCAAATCACCCTCCATTGAGAACACACCATCCACAACAATCAGTTTGATAGCCTCCTGAGGAAGTTTAGAGAGCACACGCTCCAAGTCTTCCATATCATTGTGCTTGTAGTGCAACTGTGTAGCGAATGAGAGACGACGACCATCTACGATAGATGCGTGGTCGCGGTCATCGCAAATCACGTAGTCATTACGACCTACAACGCAAGCCAACACACCCTGATTTACAGAGAAACCTGTTGAGAAGCAAAGTGTCTCATCTTTACCCATGAACTCAGCCAACTCTTTTTCGAGCTGAACATGCAAATCGAGAGTACCATTAAGGAAACGGCTTCCAGCACAGCCTGAGCCATACTTGTCGAGAGCAGCCTTAGCTGCATCTATTACACGCTGATCATTAGTCAAACCCTGGTAAGCATTAGAACCAAACATCAAAATCTTGTGACCATCGATGTCAGTAACTTCTGTCATCTGCTTACTTGTAATCTCACGGAAATATGGATACACACCGGCAGCCATATACTTCTGTGGTTCACGATAATTCTTGTATCTTTCTTGTAATTGTCCCATTATTAATAGGTGTACTTTATTATTTTCAATTGTTTCAGGGTGCAAAGATACAAAAAAGAACTTATAAATCCTATTTTTTTCTAAGAAAGTTACATTTTAGCGTTTTTTTATGTGATAAAAACCAGTTTTTTGGGGATTTTTGCTAATTTTGCAAGACCATATTACAAAATTATTGCATTGGATGAAGAAAAAGATAGTATTCATAATGAACCCTATTTCAGGCACCAGCAGCAAGGCTGCCATTCCAAGTCTGATAGAGTCAACATTGAACAAAGAGCTTTTCGAGTACGAGATTAGGATGACAGAAAGAGCTGGACATGCTTCGGAGATTGCCACCGAAGCTAAGAACAACCATGTGGATATCGTTGTGGCTGTAGGTGGCGACGGAACCATCAATGAAGTGGCTCGTTCCATCGTCCATTCCGATACCGCTTTAGGCATCATCCCTTGCGGTTCGGGCAACGGATTAGCACGCCATCTCCTGATACCGATGAACTTGAAGAAAAGCATTGAAATCATCAATCATTGCGAAATTCACGACCTTGACTACGGAGTCATCAATGAATATCCTTTCTTCTGTACATGCGGCATGGGATTTGACGCCTTTGTCAGCATGAAATTTGCAGAAAGCGGAAAGCGTGGTCCTATCAGCTATGCTGAGAATATCCTCAGAGAAGGCTTGAAGTACCAGCCGGAAACTTATACTTTAGAGGACGAGACCGGAACAAAACAATACAAGGCTTTCCTGATTTCATGTGCCAATGCCTCCCAATACGGCAACAATGCATACATAGCCCCTCAAGCTTCCATGAGCGACGGACTGATGGACGTCATCATCATGGAACCTTTCGATGTGCTCGAAGCTCCACAGGTAAGTTTCGACATGTTCAACAAGACTTTGGACAAGAACTCCAAGATAAAAAGTTTCCGCTGCAAGAAACTTCATATCACCCGAAGCCAACCGGGCGTCATCCACTATGATGGCGACCCTGTGATGTCGGGAACGGAAATTGACGTACATCTTGAAGAAAAAGGCATCAAGATGATAGTCAATCCATACGCAGACAAGAATGCCCGCAAACCAAATGCCATCCAAACGGCATTTACAGAGTTCTTTAACGACCTGAATGCCATGCGTGATGACTTCAACAAACAAAGCAAGAAAGTGGAGGCTTTAAGCAAACTTGTACAACGCAAACTGAATATTTAAATAAAAGCAGACGCATATAACCATCTTAAACCATCCCCTAAAGACGATGCGTTTAAAGATAAAATTCGTCAGTTATTTTTGCATACCATTCGCTGCGATTTCCATCTTGATTCATCATGATTTCCGTGGCATTTTCCAGTTCACCGTTTCTATGTCTGGAAAATGCCAGGAGATAGCGTTTTGGTTGTTTTCTTTCTACCGTTTTTACAGCACATTGCCTAACAAGGTAAAATCCTGATATACAGGCTTCTGATACAAAATTCTCCATCACTTCAGAAGGCAGCACAACCGAGAAAATCCCATTTTCAGAAAGTAAACGTTTTACACCTTGCCAGAGATCCCTAAACGGCAAGGTATCCGCATGTCGAGCCATTGCCCTTTTACTATCCGGATTTTTCAAACTATTCAGAAAAAATGGAGGATTGCTGACTATCGCATCAAATTCCTCACCAGAATAATCCTGCAACCGGCAATGGGCAACATCAATTCTATCACCAAAAGGACTGGCTGCCACATTTTCCCTTGCCTGTCCACAAACCTCTTCGTCAATATCAATACCTACCACCTGGGCAGCAGGAAAACGCTGAGCCATCATCAAGGCTATCAACCCCGTACCACATCCTATATCGAGAATACGAGTTCCGCCAGAAGCCCATGCTCCTAACAACACACCATCCGTTCCCACTTTCATGGCACAACGGTCTTGTAATATCTCAAACTTTTTAAATCGAAAACCTGTCATATTCTAAATTCATGCTTCATTTAATTTTCTAACGAAAAAACACGCAATATATTTTACTTTTCAGCAAAAAACAGTCCATAAAGAAAGAAATTACACATTATAATATTAAATTTTGTATCTTTCAACCCAAAATTCACCAAAAAAGGCTATCTTTGCAAGTCAAAATGCATTTATAACAGAATATGGACAATATTAAAAATAATCAATTACACATGATCGCCGATTTTGAAGGCGACATTACGGAATTGCTAAAAGATAGAGACTCCGGGACATATCCTATTATCTGCACCCGAGACTTAGTGATCTTCCCTACTGTTCTCACCCCTATCATACTTGGCAGAAAGCAAAGTATCGCAGTTGTAGATTATCTCAAACAGAAACACGACGATCTTATTTTCTGCGCTTTTACCCAAAAGGATGCCAATTTGGATGATCCTGAAAAGGAAGACCTCTATGAAACTGGTGTTTTCTGCCGTCTCATCAAAATGGTAGAACTTCCTGGTCAGCAAAATGGACAGGTTACCATCGTAGTACAAGGATTGGGAAAATGCAAATTGAAAAGTATCGATACAAAAAGACCATTCTATAGCGGATATGTGGAAAACATTTCTGAAGAATGGCCTAAAAAAACGGATACAGAATTCAAACTTTTGCAAAGTTCTCTGTTCTCTCAAACCATCAAGCTGATCCAAGACAGCGATGAGATACCTGATGATGCAGAGTATGCAATCAACTCTATATCCAATCCGCTGGTACGCACGAATTTCATCTTATCATCCATGCCTTTCAGCATAGAGGAAAAGATCAAGATGCTGGAAATGAATAGTATGACAGACCGCATGTTTGAAGCACTCAAATATGAGAACAGACTCAAACAGTTATTTGACATACAGTCTGACATCCGCCAGAAAACAAAGAATGATCTGGACGAACAGCAACGTGAATACTTCCTGCAACAACAGCTCAAGAACATCAAGAAAGAGCTCGGCGGAAACGATATGAGCCCAGAGAAGAAAGAGATTCTTGAGAAAGCCAAGAGCAAAAATTGGAATGAGAATATAGAGAAAATATTCAATAAGGAATTCAAGCGACTCGACACCTTGCATCCGCAAAGTCCTGACTATTCCACACAGATCAACTACCTGCAGACAATGGTAGATTTGCCTTGGAATGACTGCACCATAGATAACTTGAGTCTCAAACATGCCAAAAAGGTTTTGGACAAAGACCATTATGGCATGGAAAAGGTGAAAGAGCGCATTCTGGAATACCTCGCTGTAAGAGCTTTGCGTGATGACCTGAAGAGCCCTATTCTCTGCCTCTATGGTCCTCCGGGAGTTGGTAAAACCAGTCTCGGCAAAAGCATTGCACAGGCGATGGGCCGTAAATACGTGAGAGTTTCTCTTGGCGGTTTGCACGACGAGGCTGAAATCAGAGGTCACCGCCGCACTTACATCGGTGCTATGCCTGGTCGTATCATCAAAAATATTCAGAAGGCTGGTAGCGCCAACCCTGTCTTTATCCTTGATGAGATTGACAAGATATCACAGGCCAACTTTAATGGTGATCCTTCTTCAGCATTACTGGAAGTTCTCGATCCAGAACAGAACAAGGCTTTCCATGATAACTATCTGGATATCGACTATGATTTGTCGAAGGTTCTCTTCATAGCCACAGCCAACGATCTGAGTTCTATTCCACGTCCACTGCTCGACCGTATGGAACTCATCGAAGTAGGTGGTTACATCACAGAGGAGAAGGTTGAGATTGCCAAGCGTCATCTGATTCCAAGAGAGTTGGAGAATACCGGTCTCAAGAAATATACTCCAAAGATCAAGTTTTCAAAAGCTGCCATCGAGAAGATCATCGAGCAATATACCCGAGAAAGCGGTGTGCGCCAGTTGGAGAAACAGATCAACAAAGCCTTGCGCAAAATGGCTTTCAAATTGGCTTATGAGGACATATTGGAAACAACCAACATCACCCCAGCCGAGGTAGCAACCCTCTTGGGCAATCCTCCATTCAACCGTGACATCTATCAGGGCAATGCTTATGCGGGTGTCGTTACCGGATTGGCATGGACTTCCGTGGGAGGCGAAATCCTCTTCATCGAGACTTCCCTCAGCAAGGGCAAGGCAGGAAAACTCACGCTGACAGGTAACCTCGGAGACGTGATGAAGGAATCTGCCGTGATTGCACTCGAATATGTCAAGGCGCATATCGACCTGCTCGGAGTAGATTACAGAATTTTCAGCAACTGGAATATCCATATCCACGTACCAGAGGGTGCAACTCCTAAAGACGGACCATCTGCCGGTATTACCATTGCAACCAGTATCGCCTCTGCCCTGACTCAGCGCAAGGTTCGCAAGAATACTGCCATGACGGGCGAAATCACGCTCCGTGGAAAAGTACTCCCTGTAGGCGGCATCAAGGAGAAGATCTTAGCAGCCAAACGAGCTGGTATCACAGATATCGTGATGTGCCAGGCCAATCAGAAAGACATAGAGGAAATTCCAGAGCAATACCGCAAGGGTGTAGAATTCCACTATGTAGAGAATGTTGCTGATGTCTGGAAGTTTGCACTCACTGACGAAAAGGTGGAGCATCCTGTCGATTTCACGATTGACGAAGAAGAAGAAAACAAAAAATAACATCAAGACTATCATGAAGTTTGAATTACAAGTAACAGATAAAGCAAGTGATGCACGTACCGGTATCATCACCACAGACCACGGACAGATAAAGACTCCTATCTTCATGCCCGTAGGAACTGTAGGTTCTGTAAAGGGCGTACATTTTGACGAGCTTCGCAAACAGGTAAAGGCACAAATCATCTTAGGCAATACCTACCATCTTTACCTCCGTCCGGGCCTGGAGGTCATCAAGGCTGCTGGCGGTCTGCACGGTTTCAATGGCTGGGACCGTTCTATCCTTACAGATAGCGGTGGTTTTCAGGTATTTTCACTGACTGGCATCCGCAAACTGAGAGAAGAAGGTTGCGAATTCCGTTCTCACATAGATGGTAGTAAACACATCTTTACTCCAGAAAATGTCATGGATACAGAGCGTATCATCGGTGCCGACATCATGATGGCATTTGATGAATGTCCTCCTGGGCAAAGTGATTTCCAGTATGCAAAGAAAAGTTTGGAGTTGACCCAGCGCTGGCTGGACCGTTGCATCAAGCGCTTCGATGAGACAGAACCTCTCTATGGCTACAACCAGAGTCTCTTCCCTATCGTACAGGGATGTACCTTCCCGGAACTGAGAAGAGAAGCAGCTAAGTATGTAGCCGACAAGGGTGCCGACGGAAATGCCATCGGTGGTCTTGCCGTAGGTGAACCTACAGAAGTGATGTATGAGATGATAGAGGTGGTCAATGAGATTCTTCCTAAAGACAAGCCTCGCTATCTCATGGGAGTAGGTACTCCACAGAACATTCTGGGAGCCATCGAACGAGGGGTTGATATGTTTGACTGCGTCATGCCTACCCGAAACGGAAGAAACGCCATGCTGTTCACCTATAATGGCACCATGAACATGCGCAATAAGAAATGGGAAATGGATTTCAGCCCGGTTGATCCAGATGGTTGCGATATCGACCGCATAACAACCAAGGCATACCTCCACCACCTTTTCAAAGCACAGGAGCTTTTGGCAATGCAGATTGCCAGCATCCACAACCTCGCCTTCTATCTCCGACTGGTGACAGATGCACGCCAGCACATCGAACAGGGCGACTTCGTACAATGGAAGCGTTCCATCATCGACCAATTAGGACGAAGAATTTAAAGAAATATAATGAAGAATTTTAAACAAATAAGGAAACATCGCAGAAGATACAAGTTTCAGCGATGGTTTGGCAAACATTTCGCATGGCTCGTAAAGGCTGCGAAATGGACTGCCCACAAGTTGAGATTCCTGAGGGTACTCAGATTTCTCAACCTCTTCAGATATATCAAGCGATTAGACTGGTACATCATCAAGAAGTTCGTGGGATATTATTTTTTCAGTATCGCACTGATTATCTCCATTGCCATCGTATTCGACTTCAATGAGAATCTGGCCAAGTTTTCGGAGAATCATGCTCCTATGCGTGCCATCATCTTCGATTACTATGCCAACTTTGTGCCATACTTCGCCAACTTGTTCAGTGCCTTGTTTGTATTCATTGCCGTCATCCTCTTCACGACTAAGATGGCTGGCAATTCAGAAATTATCGCAATCCTCGCTTCCGGAACATCCTTCAAGCGTTTGATGCGACCATACATGCTGACGTGTGTCATGCTCTCTGCACTCTCCTACTCGCTGTCTGCATACGTGATACCACATGGTACTGTCATCAGACAGAACTTTGAAAACATGTATAAGAAGAAGGCCAAGAACACGTCTGCAGACAATGTGCAGTTGCAAGTGGACCGTGGAGTCATCGCATACATCCAGCACTACGACAATACGACCAAAAGGGGATATGGTTTCTGTCTGGATAAGTTTCAGGAGAAAAAACTGGTCAGCCACCTTACTGCGATGGAGGTACAGTACGATACCATCTCAGATTCCAAGTACCATTGGAAGATCAGAAATTGGAAGGTACGTAAGCTGCAAGGTATGAAGGAACAAATTACCAGCGGTGCTGAAAAAGATACGCTGATAACCATGGAACCAACCGACCTGGTATATTCCAAGGGACAACAGGAGACCTTTACCAGTCCGGAATTGAAAGAGTACATCAACAAGCAGATAGACCGAGGTTCCGGCAATGTAGTGCAATATCAGGTGGAATACCACAAGCGAATAGCAGCATCCTTTGCCTCCTTTATCCTGACCATCATCGGTCTCTCCCTCTCTGCCAAGAAGCGCAAGGGAGGAATGGGTATGGCACTCGGTGTGGGACTCGCCCTGAGTTTCGGATACATCATGCTTCAGACCGTATCGGCAACCTTTGCCATACAAGCCAACTTCCCACCTATGCTTGCTGCATGGATGCCAAATATCCTCTTTGCCGTCGTAGCATATTTCTGCTATCGCAATGCACCAAGATAATGTAAGATTGTATCATATAATAACAGATAATGTATGATGGTCATCACTTTTTTCAAGAGAGGCCTACACATTATTATATATAATAATAAAGAGATTATAAATGTATTTTGACGAATTAGATTTAAATGACAATGTGCTCGATGCGTTATATGACATGCATTTTGACACATGCACCCCTGTTCAAGAGAAATGTATTCCTGAGATATTGAAAGGTAATGACGTTCTTGGTGTGGCTCAAACGGGTACCGGCAAGACTGCCGCCTATCTGTTGCCTATTCTGAGTAAGTTGGATGACGGCGGATACCCTGAAGATGCCATCAACTGCATCATCATGTCACCTACCCGAGAACTGGCACAACAGATAGACCAGGCTATGCAGGGATTCAGCTACTATCTGCAGGGAGTGAGCAGCGTGGCTGTATATGGTGGCAATGACGGCAACCGCTACGACCAGGAATTGAAGAGTCTCCGTATGGGAGCTGACGTAGTAATAGCTACTCCTGGCCGACTCATCACCCATATTAGTCTGGGAAATGTAGATCTAAGTAAGGTAAGCTTCTTTATCCTTGACGAGGCAGACCGCATGCTTGACATGGGTTTCTCTGAGGATATCATGACCATCGCCAAGAAATTGCCTCAGTCTTGCCAGACTATCATGTTTTCTGCAACCATGCCTACCAAGATCGAGGAACTGGCAAAGAGCTTGCTGAAGAATCCTGTAGAAATCAAACTTGCTGTCAGCAAACCTGCCGAGAAAATCAAACAAGAAGCCTACGTCTGCTATGAGGCTCAGAAAATGAGCATCATCAAGGATATCTTCAAGGCTGGTGATCTGAAGCGCGTCATCATCTTCTGCGGCAGTAAGACAAAGGTGAAACAGCTCTCTGCTTCACTACAACAACAGAAGATCAACTGTGGCGAAATGCACTCCGACCTTTCTCAGCAAGAACGTGATGATATCATGTTCAAGTTTAAGAGCGGCCAGATTGATGTGTTGGTTGCTACGGATATTGTTGCCCGCGGTATCGATATCGATGATATCACATTAGTTATCAACTTCGACGTTCCGCACGACACAGAAGACTATGTACACCGCATCGGCCGTACCGCGCGTGCAGATAGAGACGGAAGAGCCATTACCTTGGTTACGGAAATGGACATCTACTGGTTCCAGCAGATAGAAAAGTTCCTGGAAAAAGTGGTAGAAAAGATGCCATTGCCTGCAGAGTGTGGCGAAGGTCCTGAGTATGTCAAGATGGACAAGCCTAAGAAACCAGGTAAAAACAACGGCAAGACCAGTGCAAAGAGCCGCCGCCAGAAAGACCGCGACCAGACTGCACACAAGCGCAAGCCGAACAAACAGAACAACCGTCAGGAAAAGGCTCCTCGCCAGCAAGGTGAACAACAGGGCGAACAGGTTGCAAACAAGCCAAACAACAGAAATGGCAGAAACGGCAAACAGCAGAATGCTGACAAGCAGCAGCCAAGAAATAACCGTCAGCAGAATACCGAAGGTAAGCAGGAGGGTGAAAACAGACAAAGCGGAAAGCGCAACAATAGAAACAACCGCAACAGACAGGACAATCGCAAGAACGGCGAGCAGCGCAATAACAACCAGCGCAGCAATGCACCAGAAAACGTACGTCCTGGCAGCAACGGAAGAGGAAGAGGTGTTGCACAGAAGAAGGCTAACGAGAAATCAAATTCTCGCAAACCAACTCCAATTGTCAACCCTCAGAAGAAAGAAAATGTCGTAAAGAAATTCATCAAACGAATTTTCGGTTTCAAGAAATAGCTCTAAATTTACAACAAATTGCGAATTTTTGAGTTATTATAAAAGAAACAAAACAAAATTAATAGTGAAATGAAGAAATTAATCATCTTTTCGCTCATGCTTTTCATGGTCTCATCAGTAGCCATGGCTCAATCTTCCAGCATGACCGACGACCAAGTGATGCAATTTGTGGTAAAGGAGCACGGCTCTGGAACCTCGAATGCACAAATCGTCACCAAGTTGATGCAACGCGGTGTTGATATTTCACAGATTCGACGTGTACGCACTCGCTATGAAAAGGAAGCCAAACAAGGCGGCCTTGCCAGCGCTACAGGAAAAGTCTCATCAACCGGCTCGCGCCTACGTACCAACAATGGTAAAACCCGTGAAGATTACGGGAAAGAGGCAGATAAAGAGGCCAGCAACTATAGCAACTATAGAATCAAAGGCCAGCGCGACTACTCCTATAATCATACATACGACAATCATGACGAAGAGTACATGGATATGCAGAATGAAATGTATGGCATCTATCCTGACTCTACACAGATGCTCCGCCATTTGCTGGCTGAACAGAAGTACAATCGCAAGAAGGTCTTCGGTCGCGACATCTTTAATAATAAGGAGTTGAGCTTTGAGCCTAATATGAATATCGCAACCCCACAGAACTATCGCTTGGGTCCTGGTGATGCTGTCATCATCGACATCTATGGTGCTTCTCAGAGAACCATCGAAAGTACTGTTTCACCAGATGGAACTGTTACCATCGAGGGATATGGCCCGGTGAATGTCAGCGGCCTCACCGTTGCTCAGGCTAATGCAAGATTGCGCGGTACATTAGGTAGCAGATATTCTTCCAGCCATATCAAGTTGACAGTAGGCCAGACCAAGACCATTATGGTCAATGTGATGGGTGAGGTAAAGACTCCTGGAACCTATACCCTCTCAGCCTTCGCTACCGTTTTCCATGCCCTCTACATGGCTGGAGGAACCAACGATCTGGGTACACTCCGTAATATTAAGGTATATAGAAACAACAGGTTGGTTACTGTAGTTGATATCTATGACTACATCCTCAATGGTAAGTTGACAGGCAATGTACGACTTGCAGACAATGATGTGATCGTAGTGGGTCCATACGACTGTCTGGTCAACATTACGGGTAAGGTAAAACGCCCGATGTTCTATGAGATGAAAAAGAACGAGAGCATCAATTCCCTGCTCAAGTATGCCGGCAATTTCACTGGTGATGCTTATAAGAAATCGGTACGTGTGAACAGAAAAACTGGAAGAGAATATGCTGTATTCAATGTTGACGAATTCGACTTTGCCAGTTTCCACATTGCTGATGGCGATTCTGTAAGCGTTGACTCCATCCTGCCAAGATATGCCAATACGGTAGAAATAAAGGGTGCTGTATTCCGTCCTGGTATGTACAATATCGGCGAACAGATCAACAGCGTTCGTTCTCTGGTAGAACATGCAGAGGGTCTTACTGAAGATGCATTCACCAATAGAGCGGTCATGCACAGAATGAAGCCAGATCGTACATTGGAAGTTATCAGTATGGATATCGCAGGTATCATTAGCGGAAAGGTGGCAGATATTCCTTTGAAGGAAAATGATGTGCTCTTCATCCCTACCCGACAGGATAAACTGATAGAGCGAACCATCACAATCCGCGGCGAGGTACAATATCCAGGAACCTACAAATATGCCGATAATGAAACCATTGAAGACTTCGTTCTTCAGGCTGGTGGTCTGACCGACAAGGCATCCACCGTGAATGTCAACGTAAGCCGCCGTGTTTCTGATGCCAAGGCATTGCAACCAGACAGTTTGATTGCCCAGACATTCACCCTCTCCCTGAAGGACGGTTTTGTCATTGATGGAACTCCTGGCTTTGTTCTGATGCCTTTCGACGAAGTTTCCATCCGCAAGAGTCCTGCATACAACGAACAGGAAAATGTGAGCATCGAGGGTGAGGTTATGTTTGCTGGTGCTTACACACTCACCAAGCGTAATTCCCGCATCAGCGACCTGTTCTACAAGGCAGGTGGAGCTACCAATGAGGCATATATCAAGGGAGCTCGCTTGATTCGTAGAGCCAACAGTGCAGAGAAAGCCCGTATGGAAGCGGTTCTGAAGATGCAGCGTGAGCAACAGCAGAAGAATCTCCTCCAGTTGGCAGCAAGCAGTAACAGCGGCAATCTCCAACAGGTTGCTGAAGGAGCCAAGAATGCAGAATTGGAGAAATTCAATGTTCCAGATGAATATCCTGTAGGAATCGACCTGGCTGCTGCGCTCAAGAATCCTGGTTGCGATGATGATCTGGTACTGCGTGAAGGAGACCGACTGGTCGTTCCACAATATACAGGAACCGTAAAAATCAATGGTGCTGTAATGTATGCCAATACTGTTGCCTATGAAAAGGGCAAACGAGCAAGCTACTACATAGACCAGGCTGGCGGTTTTGCTTCTGATGCCATCAAGAGTAAGTCGTACATCATCTATATGAACGGTAAGGTTGCCAAGGTTGGCCATGGTGCTAAAGTTCAACCTGGTTGCGAAATTGTTGTTCCTGCCAAGTTGAAGCGCAAGATGAGTATTGCAGAAACGATGAGTCTCGGTACAAGTATGTCGAGCATCGCAGCCATGATTGCTACTATTGCTAATTTGAGCAAGTAATATTCCAATGCAAATAACACCGTCTATTGAAAATAGCACCGCTTATTTGTTTGAAATTATTTAATTTATATTTAATAAAACTCCCCAGATTCCTGACGAATCTGGGGAGTTTCTTTTTTATAATTATGTATGAATCTTATTCTGCAAAATCATTTTGCAAAGAGCAATAAAAAGGCGAGAAGTCAGGAGACATCTCGCCGGAAATATAAAAATCTACTAATTAATCCAAGTTCAAGCTCTTCTTGATAGCCTCGATCTTCTCCATAGCAGCTGCTGTACAACGGTTATAGCAACCTGCGCACTTGAATGAAGGATCCTTTACCTCGATATAGAACTTAATCTTAGGCTCTGTACCTGAAGGACGAACACTCACCTTGGTGTTATCATCACAGAACCACTGGAGTACATTGCTCGTTGTTGGCATGTCAAGTTTCTCTACACTGCCATCAGCATGCTTAGCCTCCAGAGTCTGGTAGTCCTTCCAAGTTACTATCTTGCTGCCACCCAACTCCTGTGGAGGGTTAGCACGGAAATCAGTCATCATCTGCTTGATTTCATCAGCACCCGTTTTACCAGGACGAACTACGTTTACAGTGAATTCCTTGCTGAAACCATACTCTGCATAGATCTGCATCAAGAGATCGTAGAGAGTCTTGCCCTGATCCTTAGCCCAAGCAGCGATTTCGCAAATGAGGCAGATAGAAGCAGGAGCATCCTTATCACGTACCTTATCGTATGGCAAGAAACCGAAACTCTCCTCACCACCACCGATATACTGCTGCTTGCCCTCAGAGATAGCAATCTCGCGTGCAATCCACTTGAAACCAGTGTAGCAGTCGCGCAACTCTACGTTGTTCTTCTTAGCAATCTCAGCAATTACCTCTGTTGTAACGATGGTCTTCACGAGGAAGTCTGTTGGCTTCAACTTGCCCAACTTCTTCTTGTTCTCAATGATATAGTAGCAGAACATCATGGCTGTCTGGTTACCATTGATGATCATCCATTCGCCCTTGTCATCGCGGCAAACGATAGCAAGACGGTCAGCATCTGGGTCGGTAGCTACTACGAGGTCAGCATTCAACTTAGTACCGAGCTTCATACCAAGAGTCATAGCCTCAGCATTCTCTGGGTTAGGAGAAACAACGGTTGGGAAGTTGCCATCTACAACCATCTGCTCAGGAACTACATTGATATTCTGGAAGCCCCATGAACGCAAGCAGAGAGGAACGATGACACGACCTGTACCATGCATAGCTGAGTAAACAATGTTGAGGTCCTTCTGACGATTGATGACATCCTGGTCGATCATGGCAGAATGAACAGCAGTCATATAGTCATAATCCATCTCACCACCGATAATCTTAATCAAATCCCAGTTAGCCTCAAACTTCACCTGATCGATAGTAACCTTGTTCACCTCCTCAATGATACCCGTATCATGTGGAGCCAAAACCTGAGCACCATCACTCCAGTAAGCTTTGTAACCATTGTACTCCTTAGGATTGTGAGAAGCAGTTACGTTCACACCAGCCTTAGCACCGAGCTCGCGGATAGCGAAAGAAATCTCTGGTGTAGGACGGAGGCTTTCAAAGAGATAAGCCTTGATACCGTTGGCAGAGAAGATAGCTGCAACAGTCTCTGCAAAGAGACGAGAATTGTTACGGCAGTCGTGACCTACCACTACAGAGAGGTTCTCCTCACCTGGGAAAGCCTTGAGGATGTAGTTGGCAAAGCCTTGAGTAGCCATACCTACAATATACTTGTTCATACGGTTGGTTCCTGCGCCCATGATACCACGCAAACCACCTGTACCAAACTCCAAGTTCTGATAGAAAGCATCTACGAGAGCTGATTTGTCTTCAGCCTCGAGCATTGCCTTTACTTCATTACGTGTTTCTTCGTCAAAAGCGGGAGTGAGCCACTGCTGTGCTCTTTCTTCACACTGCTTGATTAATTCTGCGTTATTAGCCATAGTCTGATTATATATATGTTATTAATAATTTGAGTACAAAGATATATAAATTATTTCATAAACCCAACAAGTTTGGAGTTTTTTTTGTATTTTTGCACTTTGAAACGGAAATGAAAATAGAATAAGGCTGATATTTAGCAATATTGTATTAGTTTATGGTAATAATTTAAAATAAAAAAATATGGAAATATATTATACGGGCGTTATCATCGCCATTTCCACCTTTTTAATAATAGGCATCTTTCATCCTATCGTGATGAAGACTGAATATTATACGGGCATCCGGTTCTGGTGGATATTCCTCGTTGCCGGCATTCTCTGCATCGGTGCAGCCTTTCTGATTGCCGATGTACTCTTCTCTGCCATTTTAGGCGTGATAGGTGCCTCCTGTCTGTGGAGCATCGGTGAACTCTTCGAACAGAGAGAGCGATGCGAGAAAGGCTGGTTCCCGAAAAATCCGAAACGGATTGGAAAGGGATATTACAGGGACGAGGAGAAAGTGAAGAATGAAGAGTGAAGAATAAAGAACGATCATGAAGACAGAACTGATATTGGTCGGAAAGACCGTAAACAAGCATTTTATTGCGGGCATCAAGGACTATGCTGAGCGCATCACCCACTATATGCCCTTCAATATTACAACTATTCCTGAGCTCAAGAATACGAAAAGCCTCAGCGAACAGCAACAGAAGGAAAAAGAGGGGGAAATGATTCTAAAACTCCTGCAGCCTTCAGATACCGTTGTATTGATGGACGAACATGGTCAGGAATTCCGCAGCATCGAATTTGCTAAGTGGATAGAACGTAAGCAGGCTACTGCCAGAAGACTTGTCTTCATCATTGGTGGTCCTTATGGTTTCTCGCAGGCTGTTTATGACCGTGCCAACGAGAAGATTTCCCTCTCCAAGATGACTTTCTCGCATCAGATGGTGCGCCTCATCTTCACGGAAGCGCTCTATCGTGCCTGTACTATTATAAAAGGTGAACCTTATCATCATGAGTAAAGGTAAAAGGGTAAAAAGGTAAAAAGTAAAAAATGGCAAAAGATAAATATATTGAGATAAAAGGAGCCAGGGCTAACAATCTCAAAAACATAAATGTCAAGATACCTCAAGGTAAATTTGTTGCCATCACGGGTGTCTCTGGTTCTGGTAAGTCATCGTTGGCTTTCGACACACTCTATGCCGAAGGTCAGCGCCGTTATGTGGAATCTCTATCTTCATACGCCCGACAGTTTTTGGGTCGAATGAGCAAACCAGAATGTGACTTCATCAAGGGATTGCCACCTGCCATCGCCATCGAGCAGAAAGTTATTTCCCGTAACCCACGTTCCACCGTGGGCACCAGTACTGAAATTTACGAATATCTCAGATTGCTCTATGCACGCATAGGAAAAACTATCTCTCCTATCAGCGGACAGGAGGTAAAACGCCATACCACAGAAGATATCTTATCTTGTACCCGACAATATTCCAAGGGAACCAAGTTTGTTATCCTTTCCCCTCTTCACATCGCTGAGGGACGGAGCCTCAGCAAGCAGTTGGAGATGTATATCCAGGAAGGATATGCACGCATCTTGGTGAAAAACGAGTTCGAACGCATCGAAGACTTTCTGGATAAAGCCAATAGCGGCGAAATGCTTTCGCCTGAAGTAAGCATGAAGAATCTTCTTGAAGCCTCTGACGAAAAACTCAAGAAGCTGATGACAGAAACGGGGATGGAAATCTTTCTCGTGATAGACCGTTCTTCCGTAAGTGAAGAAAAAGATGATATCAGCCGTCTCATGGATTCTGCGGAAACGGCATTCTACGAGGGAGATGGCGCCTGCCGCCTCCTGTTCTTGCCAAGCAAGATTGCCTATGATTTTTCTACCCGTTTCGAAGCTGATGGTATGACCTTCGAGGAACCGTCAGACAATATGTTTTCCTTCAATTCTCCCTTAGGTGCCTGTCCTACCTGCGAGGGTTACGGAAGTGTAATCGGAATCGACGAAAAACTCGTCATCCCTAATACTTCCCTGAGTGTTTATGACGGTTGTGTAGTTTGCTGGCGAGGCGAGAAGATGGGTATGTGGCTCAAGGAATTTATCCGCAGAGCTGAACCCTATAATTTCCCTATCTTCAAACCATACTTCGAACTCTCTCAAAAAGAGAAAGATTGGCTTTGGCATGGTCTTCCTTCCGAGAAGGATCGTGAGCCACACGACAGGGTGAGCATTGACGAATTCTTCAGAATGGTGAAGGAAAACCAATATAAGATACAGTACCGCGTGATGCTCAGCAGATTCCGCGGCAAGACGATTTGTCCAGATTGCCACGGCACTCGCTTAAAGAAAGAAGCCAACTACGTGAAGATTGGCGGCAAAAGTATTACTGAACTCGTGGAGATGTCTATCACCAATCTCAAGATCTGGTTTACCAAACTGGAACTGACCGAACACGAGAAATGCGTGAGCAAAAGACTTTTTGCCGAGATTACCAACCGTCTGCAGTTCCTGCTGGATGTGGGACTCGGTTATCTCACGCTCAATCGTCTTTCCAACTCCCTTTCAGGAGGTGAAAGCCAGCGCATCAACCTGACCACCAACTTAGGTTCTTCACTTGTAGGAAGTGTCTATATTCTCGACGAGCCAAGCATCGGTCTTCACAGCAGAGATACAGCACGACTCATCAAGGTGCTGAGAGAATTGCAGCAATTAGGAAATACGGTAGTCGTCGTAGAACATGACGAGGAAATCATGCGGGCTGCCGACTACCTGATAGATATCGGTCCGGATGCTGGTCGTCTGGGCGGTCAACTGGTTTATGCCGGTCCAACTTCTGAGTATTCTACTACCGACAAGGAAGCCCAGCAGAAGCTCTTGGAGAAATACCCTGATAGTTACACCATCAAGTATCTCACCCATCATGAAAAGATAGAAACACCAACAAGCCATCGTGCCTGGAACCGTTTCATCGAAATCAAGGGTGCCAGAATGAATAACCTGAGAGGCATCGACGTCAAGTTGCCACTCAATGTTTTTACGGTGGTGACAGGTGTCTCTGGTTCCGGCAAGAGTTCACTCATCAAGGGAATCCTCTTCCCTGCCATGCGCCGCCATTTAGACTTGGTGGCAGATGCACCAGGTGAGCACTTAGGCTTAGAAGGCGATGTCAACGCCATCAAGCATGTGGAGTTTGTGGATCAGAACCCTATCGGTAAAAGTTCCCGCAGCAACCCTGCCACCTATCTGAAGGCATACGATGCCATCCGTTCGCTCTTTGCCAACCAACCGTTGTCAAAACAGATGGGATTCACTCCTGCCTATTTCTCCTTCAATGCTGAGGGAGGAAGATGTGAAGAGTGCAAGGGAGCAGGTTATGTAACAATCGAAATGCAATTCATGGCAGACCTGGTTTTGCAATGCGAAGCATGCAAAGGCAAACGATTCAAGCACGATATCCTTGAGGTACAATACGGAGGTAAGAATATTAATGATGTGCTCAACATGACCGTGAACGAAGCTATCGAATTCTTTGCAGACGAGAAGAACCAGCACAATAATGGTGACTTCGATTCCTGCCGCGTCATCGTCAGCCGTTTACGCCCTTTGCAGGAAGTCGGATTAGGCTATATCAAGCTCGGACAGAATTCAAGTACGCTTTCTGGTGGAGAAAACCAGCGTGTCAAACTTGCCTTCTTCATCGGTAAGGAAGATCAGGAACCTACCCTCTTCATCTTCGACGAGCCTACCACCGGTCTGCACTTCCATGATATCAAGCGACTGCTTCATGCTTTCAATGCACTCATTGAGAGAGGGCACTCACTGGTTGTCATCGAGCATAATCTTGATGTCATCAAATGCGCCGACTATATCATCGACCTCGGTCCTGAAGGAGGTGACAAGGGTGGCAACCTGGTTGTTGCCGGTACGCCAGAGGAAGTGATGCAATGCAAGAAGAGTCTTACAGGACAATTTCTGGCTCAATTGCTTGATAAAGAATAGAATATCGCATGATTAAGTATAAAATATTGTAAAAAAGTAGCAGAATACTAAACTTTATGCGTAACTTTGCATCCAAATATGCAAATAAAAAGTTGAATATAAATAAAATCAAAGATATGAAAAGATTTATCTTAGCGCTGACAATGCTTGTTGCCATGGTAGCAACAGCAAGCGCACAGGCAGAAATCAAGTTTGACAAAGTGGTACACAACTTTGGCAACTTCAGTGAGAAGTCTCCTGTACAGAAGACTACTTTCACTTTCACAAACGTAGGCAATAAGCCATTGATTATCAATCAGGCCATCGCCAGTTGCGGCTGCACTATTCCAGCCTATACCAAGCAGCCTATCGCACCAGGTCAGAAAGGTCAGATTACAGTAACATATAATGGCAAGGGTATGTTCCCTGGTCATTTCAAGAAGTCTATCACCGTTCGTAGCAATGGCAACGTTGAGATGACACGCCTTTACATCGAGGGTGTCATGGTGGAAGAACAGAAATAAATCTGATTGCACTGAAACTAAAAAATGATATTTTATTTTTCTGGTACAGGAAATACCCGCTGGGCTGCCATCAAATTGGCAACAGCTACACATGAGCGACTGATTGATATTGCCGAAGAAATGAGGCTCATCAAAAAATCAGGCGCCCAATATACTGAGCCGTTCATCTTGGAAAAAGGTGAACGGCTTGGTTTCGTTTTCCCCGTTCATGGTTGGAGGGTTCCAAGACTTGTCAGGGAATTTATAGCTAAACTTCAGGTCAATCTACCAACTGAAGAAGTGCACCCCAACCATGAATCGCCAGTTCCAAGTCCCGTTTACGCCTATGCAGTCTGTACGGCTGGTGACAGTATCGGACTGACCATAGAGAATCTCAACGAAACGATTGCCTCCAATTCTTCCTTATCGAATATCGGAGTGCATGAGGTAGCCTCTTCCTTCTCTCTCATCATGCCCGAGTCATACGTAGGATTACCTTTCATGGATGTCGATCCGAAGGAAAAGGAGATTCGGAAAAAGGAGAAGTCTGCTTTGGAACTGGAAGAAATCAGCGAGGAGATTTTCAATCGTAAGGAAGGTATCTGCAGATTGGTAAAAGGTCCTATTCCATGGTTTTTCACCAAGGTTGTGGGTGGTTTCTTTGAAAAAGTTCTCATTACAGACAAGCGTTTTCACGTCACAGCAGACAAATGTGTGAAATGTGGCATCTGCGCCCATGTCTGTCCCGTTGGAGATATTGATGGCGGTAAAGGGAAAATGCCTGTATGGTTGCATCATGACGACTGCCTCACATGTTTCAATTGTTACCACCATTGTCCGCACCATGCCATCGAGTTTGGTCACCAGACCCAGAAGAAGGGACAATATTATTTCAAATAAAGAATTCTATCAAACAAATAAAGTTATCATTTAGCATTCAAATAAAGCATCAATCAAACGAAATTAGCATCAATAATTAAAAATCATTATATGAAGAAGATTTTACTTAGCATTGCATTTGCTCTGGTGGGCATCGCAAGCGGCTTTGCTGCAAAAGCGCATACAGAACTCACTACCATTACCCAGAGTGATGGCAGCCAACTGACCATTCGCCTTCATGGTGATGAACACTTCAGCTGGTACAGTACCGCAGACGATGTACTTCTCGTACAAGTGGGCAGCAACTATTATGTAGCACAGGTAGAGGAAGACGGAACGCTGAAAGCAACCCCACAGTTGGCTCATAATGCTGGTGAACGTGGAACTGTGGAAGAACAGGTCATTAATAACCAGAACAAGGAAAAGTTCCTCAACTTGCTCAATGCAGAGCCTCAGGCACTTGCAAAACCTATCGGCACAGTAACTCCTGCATATTTCCCTCATACTGGTTCACCGAAAGCTTTGGTCATTCTGGTAGAATTTCAGGATGTCAAATTCAGGAGCCAAGATCCCGTTGCCACATTTACCCATTATCTTAAAGGAGCCGAAGGAGAAGCAGCACCTGAAGCCAATAATGCTTATGTTACAAAAGGAATGGTAAACTACGGCAGTGTATCCCAGTACTTCAATAATATGAGTCAGGGACACTTCACACCACAGTTTGACATCGTAGGTCCCGTTACCGTAAGTAAGAATTCTGCATATTATGGTGGCAATGTCGGTAATTCTACAGATACCAATTTTGCCAAAATGATAGCCGAAGCTTGCAAAGGTGTATCTACCAAGGTCAACTTTGCTGACTACGATCAAAATAATGACGGCTATGTTGACTTGGTGTATGTCATATATGCTGGTTATAGCGAGAGTATCAATGGCAATAGTTCAGATTGTCTTTGGCCAAAATCAGGCATTAACAAATTCTATGAGCCGGGAACCAGCAACTTGCTCGAGTTGAATGGTAAAAAGATTTGCAGATATGGTATCAACAACGAGTTGAATGCTACTCCTACTGTAGTGAATAATAAGTTCAATGGCACGCCATTACTCAATGGTATCGGACTTTTCTGTCACGAATTCAGTCATACAATGGGACTCCCAGACCTTTATCCTACAGTTGAAGCATCAAAAGTTGACAACCAAAACCCAGAATATTGGGATTTGATGGACGGAGGAGAATATACATATAGCGGCTATTTCCCTACTCCATATTCCCCATGGGAAATGGATGTAATGGGCTGGACTACTCCTGTAGAATTAGGAGATGAAGCAAAACAGGTTAGCTTGAATTCCTATGCCAGCGACAGAACAGCTTACAAGATTAATGGAGAAAATGACGAATACCTTCTTATCCAAAATCTCCAGACAGATGGCTGGTGGAGGGGAATAACAAAAGCCTTCAAAACTGGCATGTTAGTTTGGCGCATCGACTACCCTTACACAACGGTCAGCCTTGATAACAGACTCAACAATGAAAAAGGCAAACCCAATGTCATGATTGTTCCTGCCGATGGTTATGTAATCTCTGCATACAACAAACAAAGGACAGAAAAAGAATACAATTTAAGTCTCAAAGGCGACCCTTTCCCAGGTGCTAAAAATAAGACCGAACTTTTGAGTGTCAAACTCAACAATAGCACATTGGAAAAGCCTTTCTACAACATCAAGGAGACCAATGGTGTCATTACCTTCGATTATCTCAAGGACTTTGCTACAGGCATCGATAGCCCTGTCATCCAGCAGAATCAGGAGAAGGATACACGTATCTTCACCCTCGATGGTCGCTACTTGGGCACAGATGTTAGTCAGCTCACCAAGGGAGTTTACATCATCGGAAAGAAGAAGGTTATCATCAAGTAAGACACATAATTCTTTACAATACATTTCAAATGCGAATTCGCTATCCAGCGAATTCGCATTTTTTGTTTACCCCACTTTCATTTTTCCCTGCCCACGGAAAAATTTGCGCTTGGGCAAGGAGAAATTTTTCCTTGCCCAAACTCTATTTCCTCACTCAGTTTATAAGAAGGCAAATCTGCAGAAAGCCTACGAATTATTTTAACAGAGCTTATTTTTCATTCCTATACATAAAAACTTTCTACTGAAAAAAAATAGCAGAATCTTTTGGCTACTTGCTCAAATTATATTATCTTTGCATTCAATATGAGAATAGATATTATCACTGTATTACCGGAAATGCTGGAGGGATTCTTCAATGAGTCTATCCTGGCACGTGCACAGAAGAAGGGTCTCGCAGAGATTCATCTCCATAACTTGCGTGATTATACATTAGATAAATGGAAACGAGTAGATGACTATCCATACGGAGGAAGTGCCGGCATGGTAATGCAATGCGAACCTATCGATCGCTGCATTACAGCCCTTAAGGCAGAGCGCGAATATGATGACGTCATCTATGTTTCTCCAGACGGAGAGACTTTCAACCAGAAGATTGCCAACGAGATGTCGATGCAAGGCAACCTCATCATCCTCTGTGGTCACTACAAGGGTATTGACCAAAGAGTGAGAGACCATCTCATCACCCGTGAGATTTCTGTAGGCGACTACGTATTGACAGGTGGCGAACTTGCTGCAGCCATTATCTCTGATGCAGTAATCCGTTTGGTTCCAGGAGTCATCAGCGATGAACAAAGCGCTCTCTCCGACTGTTTTCAGGACGACATTCTTGCAGCCCCTATCTATACCCGACCAGCAGACTATAAGGGTTGGAAAGTTCCAGAGATACTGCTGAGCGGAAATGAGGCTAAGATTCGCCAATGGGAATTCGACCAGGCCATGGAAAGAACCAGACGCCTGCGCCCTGATTTATTGGAAGAATAAAGATGCATTGGAATAAATCATAAAGTTGAGTCTTTGAGATAAAAACCAAATAAGTCATTTAGCATGACTGTCTGAAAGAGACAGCATGACTAAATGACTTATTTTTATTTGAAATTCTGGCAGAATCTCTCTCCTAAAGAGAAACCTTCTTCGTATAACCGTTCCAATTTTTCCGTATCCTTCTCAATACGTCCCACCTCAAGTGGACGAAGCGGGCGAATACATGTGATCTTACCCGCAGCCTCCAGGTCATCTACAAGTTGGATTTGTTCATTATATACCTTATGACGATGACTCAGAGCAACACGAAGACGAGGATAGTTCGTATATAAATAAGGTATCTTGCGATCCTTCCCATGATCACGCCACCCCTTGTTGCGAGTCAGTATCACCACATTATGCTCATACCCCATATCAATGGCATGCTGAACAGGAATACTGTCGGCAATACCACCATCCAGCATCGGGATACCATCCACATTCACAATCTTGCTGACATAAGGCAAACTGCTTGAAGCTCTGACGATATCCAGAGCACGCTGCTTATCATGAGTTTCAGAAAGATACATGGCATGCCCCGTCAGACAATTGGTCGTTACCATCTCAAAACCTTCCGCATGCTGGAAATAAGTATCAAAATCGAAAGGCAACAACTGGTTGGGAAATTTATCATAAAGCAACTGGCGGTCGAAGATGCAACCTTGAGTAACCAGATGCCGAAGACCGATATATTCATACCGATCCAAGTAATCAATATTGGAAATACGGGCACGACGAGGTTGGCGACTGATATATGACATACCATTGCAAGCACCTGCAGAAACAGCCACCGTATATGGGAAATACAAATCGTGTTTCATGAAGGCATCCAGTACCCCGCTTGTAAACACACCTCTCATTCCGCCTCCTTCCAAGACCAGTCCCGTTTTTCTTTCCATCTTCATACCATTTACCTGTTTTTTTATTCATTTTTGCACAAAAAGCGGGCTTTTATTATTAATTATTTATAAATTCTCACTTTTTATACGATTTTGCTTGCAAAGATAAGCATTTTTTGGGAAATAATCACTAACTTTGCACCAAAATATAACAAAAAACTAAAAATATGTTTAGTAAGGACACTTACATTCAGCGCCGCCAAGAGCTTAAGAAGCTTGTAGGTGAAGGCGTAATTTTGATTTTCGGAAATAACAATTCACCTTGTAATTTCCCTAACAATGGATACTATCCATTCCGTCAGGACTCTTCTTTCCTCTATTATTTCGGACAGCAGCGCGACGGTCTGGTAGGTGTAATCGACATTGACAACGACATCGAGACTTTGATCGGTGACGATATAGATATTGAAGATATCGTATGGTATGGCAGCGTGGAAAGCGTACACGACTTGGCAGAACAGGTTGGTGTCCACAACTCTGCACCTATGAAATCTCTGAAGACTATCTGCAATGAAGCCATGTCTAAGAAGCGCAAGATACATTTCCTGCCTCCTTATCGCTTTGACATCAAGCTCCAGATATTCGACCTCCTCGGCATCCACCCTAACCAGCAAAAGGAAGAGGCCTCTATGGATCTCATCAAGGCTGTGGTAAAGATGCGCTCTACCAAGACTCCTGAAGAAATCGAGGAACTGGAACGTGCTGCTGTTATTGGTTACAAGATGCATACCACTGCCATGAAGTTGACTCGTCCAGGAGTAACAGAGAAATTTGTAGGCGGACAAGTTGACGGAATTGCCAACTCTTATGGAGCAATGGTCAGTTTCCCTACTATCTTCAGTCAGCATGGTGAGATCATGCACGGCAATCCTTCCATGAGCATTCTGGAAGCTGGCAGACTGGCTCTTTGCGATGCCGGTGCCGAGACCATCAACAACTATTGCTCTGACAACACACGTACTATGCCTGTAAGCGGTAAGTTTACCCAGCGCCAGTTGGAAATCTACTCTATCGTTGAGGCTTGCCACGACTATGCACTCGAAGTTGCCAAGCCTGGTGTGAAATACGCAGATGTTCACTTTGCAATATGCCGTCTGATGTTTGACAAGCTCAAAGAGTTAGGACTTGCCAAGGGTGATACAGAAGAGGCTGTCAAGGCTGGTGCTCATGCCATGTTCCTGCCTCACGGATTAGGTCACATGATGGGAATGGACGTACACGATATGGAGAATTTCGACCAGATCAATGTAGGATTCGATGAGGAAGTTCGTCCTAACCTGGAACAGTTCGGTACCAACTGCCTGCGCATGGGTCGCCGCCTCGAAGAAGGTTTCGTAGTAACAGATGAACCGGGAATCTATTTCATCCCTGCCCTCATCGACGACTGGAAGGCATCAGGTCATTGCGCAGAGTTCCTCAACTTCGACAAGCTGGAAACCTACAAGGACTTTGGAGGTATCCGTATCGAGGACGATTTACTCATCACCAAAGACGGTTGCAGATTCTTGGGTAAAGACCGCATCCCTTATCATCCAAAGGATGTAGAGGACTACATGGCAGCCAACAGATAAGCAATCCCCCTCGAAAAGAGAGAAAATAGAACAACATTATTAATATAAAGAGAAATTTTAATGAAGAAAACATTGATCGCAGCAGCATTGATGGCATTGGTTGCCACAGGTGCAAGCGCAAAGACCGCTACTGATTCAGCAGCTATCGCAAAGAACAAGCCAGTATTTACAGTGGTAAAGGAAAACCCTATCACCAGCATCAAGGATCAGAACCGCAGTGGTACGTGCTGGGCTTATTCTACTCTCAGCTATTTTGAGAGCGAGATTTTGAAGAAGACAGGCAAGACATACGACTTGAGCGAGATGTTCGTTGCCAACAAGACATACATGGACCGCGCCACAATGGCTGTCAGAATGCACGGTGACGTGAGCTTCTCACAGGGTGGTAGCGCATACGATGTACTGTATGCTTTGAAGCACTATGGTATCGTACCAGAGACAGCAATGCCAGCTCCAGGTACATTGACAGGTGACTCACTTGCCAACTTCGGTGAGTTCTTCGATGTGATGACTCCATACGTAGAAGCTGTTGCCAAGAGCAATGCTAAGAAAATTTCTTCTGCTTGGAAGAGCGGTCTTCAGGGCATCATCGACTCTTACATCGGTAAGACTCCAGAGAAGTTTACCTATCAGGGCAAGCAATATACTCCACAGTCATTCTGCGAGAGCCTCGGTTTGAATCTCGATGACTATGTTACCATCACCAGCTATACCCACCACCCAATGTGGAGTCAGTTTGCTGTTGAGGTACAGGACAACTGGCGCTGGCCTATGAGCTACAACGTTCCAATGGACGACATCTGCAAGATTATCGACAATGCAGTCAACAACGGTTATACTATAGCTTGGGGTGGCGACGTAACAGAGGATGGTTTCACTCGCAAAGGTCTCGGTATCGCTTACGATGTAAAGAAGGTTCGTTCTATGGCAGGCACCGATGCAGACCACTGGTTCAAGCTTTCAAAAGACGAGAAGAAAGAGAAGTTCGACTCACTGGGTGTCAACGCTCCTGAGATTGTACCTACACAGCAGATGCGTCAGGAAGCTTTCGATAACTGGGAGACTACTGATGACCACGGTATGCACATCTATGGTATCGCAAAGGACCAGAACGGCAAGGAGTACTACATGGTGAAGAACTCATGGGGTGAGTATGGTGATTACAAGGGAACATGGTACATGACCAAGGCATTTGTAGCATACAAGACTATGGACTTCATGGTAAACAAGAATGCCCTCCCTAAGGATATCCGTAAAAAACTCGGAATCTAAGGATAACAGGAAGAAAAGAAACTTAGATAAATATTTAAAAAAAGGCAGCAATCCATCAGGTTTGCTGCCTTTTTTTACATAATTCATGCTTTTTCTGCTATTTTCAAGTTAAAACATTTCTATTTGTCGTTTTATTTTTGTAACTTTGACGGCAGAAATAAAAAATAATTAAGATGCATTTTAAATGGAATTATGAAGCACCTACACCTGAGCAAGAAAAAGCAGCAAAGGAACTGGGCGAAAAGCTAAGCATCAGCCCAATCTTAGGACAGCTTCTCATCCAAAGAGGCATTACGACAGAATCGGCAGCCAAACGGTTTTTCAGACCCCAGCTTGCCGACCTGATCAATCCATTCCTCATGAAGGATATGGACATAGCCGTTGACCGCCTCAATGATGCGATGGGACGCAAGGAGCGCATCCTTGTCTATGGCGATTACGACGTAGATGGATGCACTGCCGTAGCTTTGGTCTATAAGTTCCTGCAGCAATTCTATTCCAACATCGATTACTATATCCCCGACAGATATGACGAGGGATACGGAGTCAGCAAAAAAGGAATAGACTTTGCCAACAAGACAGGTGTAAAACTAATCATCATCCTTGACTGTGGCATCAAAGCCATCAAGGAAATAGAATATGCCAAGTCTCTTGGCATAGATTTCATCATTTGTGATCACCACGTACCAGACGAGGTGATGCCTCCTGCTGTGGCTATTCTCAACCCTAAGCGTCCTGACGATACCTTTCCGTTCAAGCACCTTTGCGGATGTGGCGTAGGCTTTAAATTCATGCAGGCTTTCGCCAAGAACAACAACATTCCGTTCTCCAGACTCATCCCGCTGCTCGACTTCTGTGCCGTAAGCATTGCTGCCGACATCGTACCTGTTGAGGAAGAAAACCGTATCCTCGCGTTCCATGGTCTCAAGCTGCTCAATACCAATCCAAGTATCGGCTTGCGTTCCATCATTGATATCTGCGGACTCAATGGTAGAGAAATCTCAATGAGCGACATCGTATTCAAGATCGGTCCACGCATCAATGCTTCAGGAAGAATGGAAAACGGCAAATTGAGCGTTGACCTGCTGGTAGAAAGAGATTTTGCTACTGCCATCCGCATGGCAAAACACATCAATGAATACAACGAACAACGTAAGGACATCGACAAACAGATGACGGAGGAAGCCAATGGCATTGTGTCAAGACTTGAAAGCCAGAAGCACAACTCCAGTATTGTACTCTACGATGAGGGATGGAAAAAAGGAGTCATCGGCATTGTTGCCTCAAGACTCACGGAAATCTATTTCCGCCCTACCGTCGTTCTGACCAAAGATGGTGACATGGCAACAGGCTCCGCACGCAGTGTTACGGGCTTTGATGTCTATTCTGCCATCAAGAGTTGCCGCGATATTCTCATGAATTTCGGTGGACATACATACGCTGCCGGACTTACCATGAAATGGGATAAGGTAAAAGAATTCAGAGAAAGATTCCAGAAATATGTAGAGGAACATATCGCTCCTGAACAGACAGAAGCCTTGCTTCATATTGATGCGGAGATTGATTTCAAAGACATCACCAAACACCTGTACAGCGACCTGAAACGGTTTGCACCTTTTGGACCAGGCAATCAAAAACCGATATTCTGCACAACCAAAGTGTATGACTATGGTACAAGCAAAGTGGTAGGAAGGGAACAGGAGCACATCAAGCTGGAACTTGTGGACTCAAAGTCGAGCAGCGTGGTCAACGGCATTGCCTTCGGACAAAGTGCCGCAGCACGATACATCAAGAGCAAACGGAGTTTCGACATTGTATATACAATAGAAGACAATATCTTCAAGAAGAACCAGGTACAACTGCAAATTGAGGATATCCGTCCGAACAACAGTGAGAAATAGGAAAACTCCTGATTTCTGACTCCATCAGACCCAAATGACTAAATGACAGATAAATTTCAAGAGATATTGCGAACATACTGGGGGTATCCTGACTTCCGTGGCATACAGAGAGACATTATCGAAAGTATATCACAGGGTAAGGATACCCTCGGTCTTATGCCTACTGGTGGTGGTAAATCTATCACTTTTCAGGTTCCTGCACTTGCCCAGGATGGCGTTTGCATCGTGATTACGCCCCTCATAGCCCTCATGAAAGACCAGGTTACCCACCTCAAGGAACGCGGTATCCTGGCAGATGCTATCTATGCCGACAAATCAAGAAGAGAAATCATACAGACACTTGAGAATTGTATCTTTGGCGGTGTCAAGATTCTGTATGTCTCTCCGGAAAGACTTTCTACGGATATTTTCCAGACCAAATTACGCCATATCAAAGTAAGCTTTATCACAGTGGATGAAGCCCACTGCATCAGTCAGTGGGGATATGATTTCCGTCCTTCTTATCTGAAGATTTCAGATATCAGAAAGTTGAAACCGGGAACACCTATCCTGGCACTTACTGCCACGGCTACCCCAGAAGTCGTAGATGATATCCAGAACCAACTCCAGTTTTCTGAAAAGAATGTGTTCAAAATGAGTTTCGAACGCAAGAATCTGGCATATATTGTACGCATTACGACCGACAAGCATGGCGAAATGGTTCATATTCTGAAATGTGTACAGGGTTCTGCCATCATCTATGTTAGAAGCCGCCGCCGTACAAAGGAAATAGCAGAAATCCTCAATAAGAACGGCATCCCTGCCACTTTCTATCATGCCGGACTTGACCCTGCCGTAAAGGATGAACGACAGAGAGAGTGGCAGGAAGATCAGATAAGAGTGATGGTTGCTACCAATGCCTTTGGTATGGGTATCGACAAACCCGATGTAAGGATGGTCATTCATATAGATTGCCCAGACTCTCTGGAAGCTTATTTCCAGGAGGCTGGTCGTGCGGGTAGAGATGGCAACAAATCATACGCAGTACTACTCTATGATGCCAGCGATGAACGCAAACTGACCAAACGCATCAACGATACCTTTCCAGAGAAAGAACTGATCAGGGATATCTACGAACACCTCGCCTATTTCTTCCAAATAGGTGTGGGGAGCGGTTGTGGAAAAACTTTCGAATTCAACATAGAAAAATTCAGCTATATCTATAAGTATTACCCAACAAAAGTAGATGCAGCTTTGAGAATACTGGAACAGTGTGGTTACATTCATTACGAAGACAATCCCGACGGGAAAGCCCGCCTCATGTTCAACCTGAACAGAAGCGACCTTTATCTTCTGGATAATCTGTCTGAAAATGAAGACCAGGTTGTCACGGCCCTCTTACGCATTTACGGAGGACTCTTCACTGATTTCGTATATATCGATGAATCCCTGATTGCCCAACAGGCAGAGTTGAGTATCCAGCAGGTATATTTCGCATTGAAATGCCTTGCCACCAAACATATCATCACTTTCGTTCCTCGTAGAAAAATCCCGTTTATCACCTATACACGGGATAGAATTGATGGAGATAAAGTCGTCATCACCCAAGAAGCATACGAAAACAGAAAAGAGCAATTCGTAAAACGTATCAGCAGTATGATAGCGTATGCACAAACAGACTTTATCTGCCGTTCACGACAACTCTTAAGGTATTTCGGAGAAGAAACCAAGGAAGATTGCAAGCAATGCGATGTCTGTCTGGAACATAAAGATAACGATTCTGTAGCCAAACAGATGTTTGAAAAGGCGAAAGAAAGTATTCTCCAGATATTAGGTGATCAAAAGAAACACCACATTACAGAATTGAGAGAAATACAAGTACCGAGCCAGCAGTTAGAAAATGCTTTAGAAATGCTGGTATCAGAAAACCAGATACATATAGACGGCAGTTATATCTATCTGTAAAGCTAACAAAAAAGGATAAGCAACAAAAAGAGATAAACAACAAAAAGGGAACGACCCCTCGCGGACCATTCCCTTTCCAACATTATGTACGAGAAAAAAATTAGTTATTTTCAGGACGAAGTTTACGAACTGTAACACCAGCCTGCCACATTTCCTTGTTGCGCATAGCTTCGAGTTCAGCGTTCAACTTCTCACGATAATCAGCCTGAGAGTTCTTGTCGATAGAAATCTGAGCCTCATTACCAGTCTTAACAGAGTAATACAACCACTCCATAACAGGCTTGATAGCCTCACGGAAACGAGGAGCCCAGTCAAGAGCACCACGCTGTGCAGTTGTAGAACAGTTAGCATACATCCAATCCATACCCTTCTCACCGAAGAGAGGGCCAAGGCTCTGAGTCAGCTCCTCAACAGTCTCGTTGAAAGCCTCAGATGGAGAGTGACCGTTCTCACGAAGTACATCGTACTGAGCCTCCAAAAGACCCTCGATAGCACCCATCAAAGAACCACGCTCACCAGTAAGGTCAGAAGTAGCCTCACGCTGGAATGTAGTCTTGAACAAATATCCTGCACCGATACCGATACCGAATGCAATTGTCTTTTCCTCTGCTTTACCAGATGCATCCTGATATACAGCGTAAGAGCAGTTCAAACCACGACCCTCGCAGAACATTGTGCGGAGAGAAGTACCAGAACCCTTAGGTGCAACCATGATTACATCGACATCGGCAGGAGGAATGATATGGGTACGCTCCTTATAGGTAATGCCGAAACCATGAGAGAAATAGAGCGCCTTTCCGGCTGTCAAATAAGGTTTGATGCGAGGCCAAACCTCGATTTGAGCGGCATCGGAAAGCAGGTATTGGATAATGGTAGCACGCTTGCAAGCCTCTTCGATTTCAAAAAGTGTCTCACCGGGAACCCAACCGTCGGCAACAGCCTTCTCCCATGTTTTTCCGCCTTTACGCTGTCCCACAATCACATTGAAACCGTTATCACGCAAGTTAAGGCTCTGTCCCGGGCCTTGTACGCCATAACCGATTATCGCGATCACCTCATCTTTGAGGACTTCTCTTGCTTTTTCCAACGGAAATTCTTCACGGGTAACTACATTTTCGTCAACTCCGCCAAAATTAATTACTGCCATTTTGTGTTTGTTTTTTTAGTATGAAACAATTAAATAAATATCACTCTACTACGGCATACGATTTCGCCGTCGTTTTTTTTCACTTCGATATGGTACTCGTCGCTTCCTTTGTCATCACAGAAAAATTGCAATGTATCACCGTAATGACTTTCACTGACATACGCTATTTCGAATCGCTTCACCCGCTTGTTCTTATAAAGGTCGAGCGGGAAAAGATCCAAAATATGATCGATATACTTGATACTGTTTACATGTCCGTTGATATCGATATCGCTATATCGGGTCGTCAATGTACATACCGGATCGGAAGAAGCTACTTTCACTTTCCCGGGACGTTCGATAGGACACTCCTTATCGCAAACATAAC
>ENA-ORUI01000840-ORUI01000840.1-human-gut-metagenome-genome-assembly--contig:-NODE-840-length-35424-cov-18.223699_pt1 | contig 35424 bp, 57 predicted proteins | sample MGYA00242078_ERZ509205 | MGnify/ENA primary metagenome ERZ509205 (study PRJEB26280, sample SAMEA2338828) | human gut metagenome | biome: human gut; feature: human-associated habitat; material: faeces... | reverse complement strand
ACGGCATGATCGACGGCGTTATCAACAACGGGCCGAAGCAGACCGTGGCAGAGCTTGAGGAACAGGCAAAGTCCGGCAAGCCCATCTCCCTCATGGAGCTGACGCAGCCGAAGGCGCCGGGGAACAACCATCACGTGCGCCAGCTGGCGAATGCAGTGAAGCTGTTTACGGCGCCATGTGCAGCGGATGCGCAGGGGACGCACGGTGGGGACAATCACAGGAGCTTGCGGACGGACGTTGCTGGGCAGCTGAACCCGACGTGGGTAGAGTGGCTCATGGGATTCCCGCCAGGGTGGACAGAATTAAATGCCTCGGAAACGCTGTAGTGCCGCAGCAGGCATACCCGATTTTTAAGGCATTGATGGAGGAGCTGGACCGATGGACTTAGAACGAACCATGGAGGACGGCGTTTTGCCGGGACAAATGGTTCTTGAAGGAATGGAGGAAGAAACCCTATGACTGAAAAAGAGATCGTGAAGGCGCTGCGGTGCTGCGCGAAGGGGCTTGGACACGACGACGCGTGCGAAAACTGCAAGGTCGGAGAAATCCAAGATCGGCGGGAATACATCGAGTTTGCGGCTGCTAACGTGATCGAGCGCCTGACCGCCGAGAACGCGAAGGCAGAAGCCGAGAGGGACGCGGCGTTAGCAGACCTCGCGGATGCACGGAGTTGCAAGAATTGCAAGTATGCGTGCGATACGCGCGACTGCTCCAGCTGTAAATCAAAGACGTGCAAATGCCGTGAGTGTCATCTCGACAAGAATGCGTGGGAATGGCGCGGATTGCCGGAAGCGCCGGAGGAAGGAGGCAAGCATGAGTAAAGCTGTTATGCTGAGCATCCGCCCGAAGTGGTGCGAAAAGATCGCCAGCGGCGAAAAGACCATTGAGGTGCGTAAGACGCGGCCAAAGTTGGACACGCCGTTTAAGTGCTATATCTACTGCACGCTGCCAAAATATCCGCACGAGGACTTCATTGCGACGGACTATCCAAGGCCACAGTTTTACGGCGGCGGCAAGGTCATTGGCGAGTTCACCTGTGACCGGATTTATGAGCTTGCGCCCCTCAACCATGCACCGGATGACGTAGAAAAGCAAGCCTGCCTGACGCGGGAAGAAATTGTGAACTACCTAAAGGGAACCGGCTACGGCTGGCATATCGTCAACCTGAAAATATACGACACGCCGCGAGAGCTGAGCGAGTTTTCCCCTGTGTGCAGGTATAAAAATGATGATAAATCGTGTCCATCGCGCATGGTTGCTTGCCCATATCAAAAATATGACTATAACCCTGACGGGAGCATCAACCTTGTTGAGTGCGGGAGGACGCTTGAACGTCCACCGCAGAGTTGGTGCTATGTGGAGGAAGAGACATGGAACGACTGACAAGTCCTAATATCAACGTAGACCCGGATACCGACCGATTTCTGCACGCCGCGATCGGCGGCAAGGAAATCGACTGGAAGCAGTGCCGGGACAGCACGCTCAACGTGCTGATCAACGGCCCAACGAGCAACGGCTTTGGCAAGGATATTTTCCGCAAGATGGCCCGCGATCTGTACGGACGGCTGAAAGCCTACGAGGACACGGGGGTTGAACCGGAAAGCGTAGAGGCACTCAAACTGTCCATGATGGGCAAGGCAATTTCGGAGGTCACGGAATTCGATGGTTTGCCGATTGACCGCCTCCGCGAGCTTGCCGAGGCCGACAAGGACGGGCGCGTGGTGGTGCTGCCGTGCAAGGTGGGCCAGCGGGTGTTTGCCTTGATGGACATGGATAAGCATATAAGCGAGTGCGAGGTCACGCAGATTGGTATGGGCAATGAAATCGGCTTTATTGGCCTTGAGCCAATAGGCGCCAGAGGGCGGGAGTATGGCGTAGCGCTAAACGGATTTGGCAAGACCGTATTTCTCACCCGCGAGGAGGCCGAAAAGGCGCTGGAAGAAAGGGAGGGTAAGAAGGATGATTAAAAACAGAGTGTGCTTTACCGTCCGAGGAGAGTTCGGAGCGCAGATGAGCTTCGAATCAGAAAACACGATCCCGTATGAAGATCTGTGCAAGTGTATCAATAAAGATAAGCTGATAGAGCTGATGTGCCTTGACGGTCTTGGCTATACCGGTGACGATATTCAGTTTATCACGCCGGAAGAATACGACGAGCACTTTGGAGATGACGAAGATGCCTGACGAATATATCAGCAGAACCGAGGCGCTGAAAGACTTTGAATCCTGCAACGCGGAAAATCCGCGCTGGACACCTCAGCGGGTGAAAACGCTCCTGCTGCGTCAGCCTACCTCCGACGTTGCGGAGGTGGTGCATGGGCAGTGGCTGCGAGCAGATGATGACTGGAATAGCCTCACGACAATTCAGTGCTCCCTTTGCAGCGAAGAGTGGTGCTTTGAAACGGACGATGACGTGAGCTTGCTGAATTACAAATACTGCCCCAACTGCGGGGCGAAGATGGATGGAGGGAACGGCGATGCGACTGATTGACGCCGACGAAGCCAAAAAGCTGAATAAAGAGCAATGCGTGGGAGACTGCGGGTGCTGTTCGGACCTTCAAGACGACAATACATGCACGCTGATTGACAGGGTGCCGACCGTAGACGATGCCGTGATCGTGACGCGGTGCAAAAATTGCAAGTGGTTTGCGGACAACAACGGTGGAGAGTGGTATGGCTGCAAGATGTTTCATGTCGTTCGGATTACCCCAGAGGACGCACCGAAACCTGACGATTTTTGCAGCTACGGAGAACGGAGGGGAGGAGGTGACGACAATGTTTCAGATTGAGCTTTTATCCGGCGGTATTTTTACGGTGTATGCCGTCGACTCGTATGCAAATTTGTTTTTGATTTACAAAGACGATGCATGGCAGTGGATTGAGATAAACCGTTGCAAGCTGTACTATGCCGGAGCCCTTGCGAAAAAGGAGGAAAAAGATGGGAACAATTCTGGCGATTGATCCGGGGAATATGAAATCCGGCTATGTTATCGTAGAGCACGACGGCGAAGAAATTCGCCGCGTGCTGGAGGCCGGGAAGATCGAGAATCCGGCAGTGACTGATATGCTGGATCGGAAGCTTTATGCGAACTGCATAGACGTTGCAATCGAGATGATCGCGGGCATGGGCATGACGGTCGGACAAGAGGTGTTCGACACCTGCGTCTGGATCGGGCGATTCTGGGAAATCGCGTTGAGGTCGGGCGGATATGAGCCGAAGAGGATCTACCGCCGGGAAGAAAAGCTGGATCTGTGCGGCTCGCTATCTGCCAAAGATGCAAACATCCGGCAGGCCCTCGTTGATCGCTACGCGCCCGGCCAGCCGAATTTCGGAAAGGGCACGAAGAAAGACCCCGGCTTCTTCTACGGCTTCTCTGCGGATATGTGGGCTGCGATGGCGGTAGCTGTGACGTATTTCGATAAGTACATCAAGGGGGTAAAGCTATGAGCAAGACGCAGCGAAAGCCGCCAAGACCGCCGATGCAGCTGACGTGCGATGCCTGCGGGAAGACGTTTATGCGCGCACCGTCCAAGTACAAGGCAAAATACAATTTTTGCAGCGAGGCGTGCGCATGGACAACACATAGAGATGCTGTGATGGGCCGGGCGGAGCGCGTGCGGATCCTGATTACACGATCAATCCCGGTATACCCGGAAATGCAGCCCGTTCGCGGGCGGATCTATCCTGCCGAGAAATACAAATACAGGACAAACCGGACGGGCTACGTCGTTGCGGTAAACGGCAAGCGGGTATGTGTGAGGGTGGACGAATGCAGGGAAATCTAGGGCTTACACCGGTGCAGGCTCCGTGCAAAGGCTGTGCGGACAGGCACACCGGCTGTCACACGGACTGCACCAGGTACATAGCATTCCGCCGGGAGGCGGACAGATACAAGCAGGAGCAATCAAAGGACGCAGCGAGATATGCAACAACAAGGGGCTGTATGCGGACGCTGCACGATGCGAACCGCGCAAAGCGCGAAGGGAGGCAACATTACTGATGAGCACGCCGCGATACGGCTGGTGGGCCTATGCAAAATGGATGATCCGCAGCTATAAGGGCGGCGGGCTGATGACGAAGGCAGAGCGCGCTGCCGTTGCGGAGGCAATCGCGGAGACGGAACAGCTCGTTGACGGCGCGGAGCGACTCCGGCTCATAGACTTGGTTCTTTGGAAGCGGACGCACACCTTACAGGGCGCTGCGATGGCGGTTTATGTGTCCGAACGCACCGCGCAGGAATGGCACAGGCAATTTATTCGCCTTGTGGGGCAAAAAAGAGGGCTTTTATGAAAAAGTCTGCGTCCCAGAGCCAAATTTAACATTTACTATAAGGGCGTAGAGATCAACTCTACGCCCTTCTTCATCGGCACCGCAGCGTTCTGCGGAAACCTCCTCCTCCTGTTCTCGTGTTCTCCGGTGTGAATAAATATATTTATTCACACGGAGACACGAGAACGAAAGAATGAGGTGGTTGGCCGGTGATCGGGCTTGATGGGGAGGACAACATGGAGGTAAAAAACAGAAAGCTTTCCAGCATTACTGCATACGGGAAAAATGCGAAAAAGCATGACAAGACGCAAATCAACAACGTTGCGGAGAGCATCAAGCAGTACGGCTTTGTTCAGCCGATTGTAGTTGATCGGGACGGTGTGATTGTAATCGGTCATTGCCGCGCTCTGGCGGCAAAGAAGCTGGGCATGGAAGAAGTGCCGTGCGTCTGCGTAGATGATCTGACACCGGAGCAAGTGAACGCCCTGCGGCTGGTAGATAACAAAAGCAACGAGAGCGACTGGGACTTTGACCTGCTGTCGGTCGAACTGCCGGGGCTTGACCTGTCGGCTTTTGACTTTGATTGGGGACTCCGCGACGAGCTGAACGATTCTGTTGTGGAGGATGACTATGATCCAGTTCTTCCTGCGCAGCCGAAGAGTAGACTCGGCGATGTGTACCAGCTAGGCGAGCATCGGTTAATGTGTGGCGACAGTACGTCTCTGAGTGACGTACAAAAGCTCACAGGGGGGGTGCAGATGGACTTGCTTCTCACGGACCCGCCGTACAATGTGGACTATCAGGGAGCCGCCGGTAAAATCAAAAACGACAACATGGAAGATACAGCATTCAGGCGCTTTTTAACGGATGCTTTCTCCAATGCGGCGATGGTTATGAAACCTGGTGCACCGTTCTACATCTGGCACGCAGACAGTGAAGGGTATAACTTTCGCGGTGCGTGTAAAGACGCGATGCTGCGCGTCAGACAGTGCCTGATCTGGGTGAAGAACTCCCTCGTGATGGGGAGACAGGACTTCCAGTGGAAACATGAACCTTGCCTGTATGGCGAGAGCGAGATTGAAGAGGACGAGCACGAGCCGTGCTTGTATGGATGGACGGAAGGCCACAAGCATTACTTCTTCAAAAACCGCAGGCAGACCACTGTTCTCAATTTTGATAAGCCTGTCAAATCTGCGGAGCATCCGACCATGAAGCCGATTAAGCTGTTTGATTACCAGATGCAATGTTCCAGCAAGCCGGGTGAGAATGTGCTTGACCTGTTCGCGGGGTCTGGCACAACGATTATGGCAGCGGAGCAGAACGGAAGACACGCGTACTGCATGGAGTTTGACCCAAAGTATGCAGATGTAATCATTGATCGTTGGGAGAAGTTCACAGGAGAAAAGGCGGTGCTTCTGAGTGACGGTTGAAGAGGCACAGGGAATTATTGACAAAACAACCAGCCCGTATTTGAAGCGGGACATGGAAAAGTTTATCAAACGCCAGCGAAGAAAGGAGGGCTCGTATGGCACGACCCAAAAAGGAAATAGACCAGAAGCAGTTCGAGGCGCTGTGCGGGCTTCAATGTACCCTTCTGGAAATCTGCGACGCGCTTGATGTAAGCGATAAAACCTTAGACGGATGGTGCAAGAGAACTTATGGGGAGCATTTCTCCGAAGTATTCGCAAAAAAGAGGGGTAAAGGGAAAATATCTCTGCGAAGAATGCAATGGAGGCTCGCTGAAAAGAATGCGTCTATGGCTATCTGGCTTGGGAAACAGTACCTCGATCAGAAAGACGTTGTGGAGCAAAACATCAACACAGAGTGCGTCAAGGTGATAATTGATGTCTGACATCCGCCTGTCTGAAAAAATAGGCTCTGCGTTCTACGGTGTGGCGCGTGACGTGTTTCAGCACGGTCACACGCACTACGATTTTAGTGGCGGGCGTGGGTCGTTGAAGTCCTCCACTGTGTCTGTACTCGTTCCCCTGCTGCTGATAAACAACCCAAACACACACGCGCTTGTGCTGCGAAAGGTTGCGAATACCATACGCGATAGCGTTTATGCGCAGTACATATGGGCAATCGGAGAGCTTGGCATGGCGGCATATTGGGAAGCAAAGGTTTCCCCGATGGAGCTGATCTACAAGCCTACCGGGCAGAAAATCATGTTCCGGGGCGCTGACGATCCCATGAAGATAAAGTCCATCAAGGTTCCGTTTGGCTACATTGCCGTGACGCACTTTGAAGAGAAAGACCAGTTCGCCGGTCGCGCCGAAATACGAACGATTTTGCAGTCAACAATGCGTGGCGGCTCTAAATTCTGGAACTTTGAGAGCTATAACCCGCCGATCAGCCGGGACAACTGGGCAAACAAAGACAGCTTGGAAGAACGCGCGGACAGGCTGTGCCACAAGTCAACATATCTGCAAGCACCGCCTGAATGGCTGGGGCAGCAGTTTATTGACGAGGCTGAACACCTGAAAGCCACTGACGAGCGGGCGTATCAGCATGAATACCTCGGTATCCCGGTCGGCACCGGCGGCAATGTGTTTGACAGGCTCGAACTTCGGGAGATCACGGACGAAGAAGTTTCCAGATTCGATAAAATCTATCAGGGCGTGGATTTCGGATGGTTCCCAGACCCCTTTGCATTTATCCGGCTGCATTACGACAAGGCGAGGGAAACAATTTACCTGCTTGACGAGATATACCAGAATAAGCTTTCGAACGAGCAGAGCGCGACGATAATCAAACAGCGCGGATATGGCAATGTGCGCGTCATCTGTGACAGCGCGGAGCCAAAGAGCGTGGCTGACTTACGGGCAATGGGATTGCCTGCGTATGAGGCGGTCAAGGGACCCGGCTCGGTCGAATACGGCATGAAGTTCTTGCAGAGAAGAACGATTGTAATTGATAGAAAACGGACGCCACATGCCTACGATGAGTTCGTTGGCTACGAATATGAAAGAAACAAAGACGGCGATATTATCAGCGGATACCCGGACGCGAACAATCATCTGATTGACGCGACGCGGTACGCCTTAGAGCCTGTGAGCCGTAGAATGGGAGTTTTTGCATGACGGTTATCGATAAATTAAAGGAACTCGGGTATACGACAATCCCAGAGGAATTCTATACATACGTGTCCCTTTGGAAGTCGTGGTACGTCAGCAAAGTCAAGGGGTTCCATCAGTACCGGCGATATAACGGGCATAAGTGGACAAAGTGCAACCGTGCAAGCCTCGGTATGGCGAAAAAGGTTTGTGAGGACTGGGCGAACCTCTTGATGAACGAGAAAGTCCAGATCACACTTGAGGGGCAGAAAGAACAGGCGTTCGTTGATAGCGTCCTGACGGAGAACAACTTCACGGTCAAGGCGAACGAAATGCAGGAAATGAAATCTGCACTCGGAACTGTAGCATATATCCCTCGTGTGGTCGGTCAAGCGGTCAACGAGAGCGGAGAGACCGTTCCGGGCGATGTTTCCGGTATCGCTCTTGACTATGTGACTATTGAGCACATTTTTCCGCTGGCTTGGCAGAATGGCTTTATTTCAGAGTGTGCTTTTGACAGCGTGGTCACACGGGCTGGAAAAAACTATCTGTATTTGCAGATTCACCGGAAAGACGAAAACGGACTTTACGTCATCGAGAACAGCATTTACCGATACGAAAACGAAACGCTTGCCGACGCACTGCTCACCGATGTTCCGGGCTTTGAGCGAATCCCCCCTGTGGTACATACGGGAAGCGACAAGAGGCAGTTCGTCATCGACAGACCGAACATCGCAAACAATCTTGACTATCTGCTTCCAGTCGGTATTCCTGTGTACGCAAACGCGATTGATGTTCTGCGCGGCGTTGACTGTGCCTATGACTGCTACGTCAACGAGTTCGAAAACGGCCCGATGATGATGATGGTCAAAATGCCCGCCACAAGGTGGGAAGACGATGAACCGACGCTTGATGACAACGACCGGCGTTTCTATCTGCTTCCGGAGGATACGCAGCAAGGGAACGTTGTAGAGACAATTTCTCCGACGCTGAGAACCGAGCAGCTGAATGTAGGCTTGCAAGACCAACTGAACGTTCTTTCTAGCAAATGCGGCTTCGGCGAAACCTATTACCGCTTTGACGGCGGCAGCGTAGCAACGGCCACTCAGGTCATTAGCGAAAACTCCACCATGTTCCGCACAATCAAAAAGCATGAGATAGTGCTGGAGCAAGCACTGGTGGAGCTGTGTCGCATCCTGCTTCGGCTGGGGAATACTGTGATGAATGCCGGTCTGAATGAAGACGTGGAGATCAGCATTGACTTTGACGATTCCATCATCGAAGACAAAGCTACAGACTTCTCCCGCGACATGCAGCTTCTCAGCGCAGGCATCATGAACGACTGGGAGTTCCGCATGAAGTGGATGAATGAGGACGAGGCGACCGCAAAGGCGGCGCTGCCGAAGGCACAGGACATGGTAACGGAACAGCAAAATGAGGTCGAGTAATGGCAAGCTACCCATTCACTCCCGCGATTTTAGACGCCCTCCCAGAAGAGCTTGCCGAACTGTTCCGAGGATTGGAAGATACGCTTCTCGATGGAATATGCAGTAGGCTTGCGCTGAAAGATCAGCTGAACGAAGCGGCTGTTCAGGCAATCAGAGCGCTTCGTTCGCACGGTATCGACACGAAGGAGATTGAAAAAGCAATCCGCAAGACCTCTGGAATTAGCGAGAAGAAGCTCAAGGAGCTTTTCGGTGACGTTATTGCCAGAAACCAGAAGTATTACACATCGGTTATCGACATGGCAGGGCTGACACAGCCTGATATTCTGGTGAACACTGCGACCATCGAAGCGATCAGAGTTCAGACGCTTGATGAATTCCATAACATCACACAGTCTATGGGGTTTTTGGTGGACAAAGGCAGGACGATGCTCCCGCCCGCTCGTGCGTACCAGTGGTCGTTGGATTCTGCTGTCATGCAGATTCAGAGCGGGGCTATCAGCTACAATCAGGCGATTAAGTCTGCGGTGCAACAGCTTGCAGGCGGGCTGAAAGTCGTGAACTACGAAAGCGGACACGTTGACAACATCGACGTTGCTGTTCGGAGAGCTGTCATGACTGGCGTGAATCAGATCTGCGACCAGTACACGAACCAAAGCGCAGAGTACCTTGAGACGCGATACTTTGAAGTGTCTGCGCACTCTGGGGCGCGTGACAAGCCGGGTGCTTCGCCGTGGTCAAGCCACAAGGAGTGGCAAGGGAAAGTCTATTACCAGAGCGAAAGCGGCGAACCTGACCCGCTGGGGCTTTACGATGACCTTGTGGAAACGACCGGTTACGGATATGTTGACGGTCTGACAGGTGCAAACTGTAGGCATCACAAATACCCGTTTATTCCGGGAGTTTCGGAGCGGACTTACACCGACGAACAGCTTGAGCATATCGATGATGGTCTTGGCTGCACGTTTGACGGAAAGACTTACACAGCCTATGAAGCGACGCAGATGCAGCGCCGCATAGAACGTCAAATCCGCGCGCAGAAAAAGCTTAGAAACGCATACAAAGAAGCTGGGCTTTCCGAGGACGCGACCGCCGCAAACGTAAAGCTTTGGCGTCTGAACGATGAATATAGTAGGTTCAGCAAAGCGGCAGGGCTACCGGAACAGCCGGAACGATTGAATGTGCTATATACAGATGCAAAATCCGAGGCTGCAGCGGGCGCGGCGAAAGCGGCAAAACCAGTCATTCGGCTACAAAAAACACTTGATGTGAAATCTGAGATCGTGAACGGTATTGTCCCGAAAGGCTCAGAGATAAGCTCTATTCGTGAAATAGCCGGAGGGAATTCTGACAAACAACTGAGGGTGGCGAAATTCCTTTCTAAAAACTACGGCGGAGAGCCGTTGCAATGGCGGAAAATGGGCGGTATAATACAAACGGACAATTTCCGGTATGATGTTCACTGGTTTGAACGTAATGGGGAACATTTTGAAGAGAAGCTGAAAGAGGTGAAGAAGAAATGAAGGTGAGATACAAAGGGCATACGTTTGGCGGAGGGGTTCTCGGGCTGACAAATGGAAATGTCTATGAATGCACGGGCGTTGAATATGATCTGCTACGCATTATCGATGACGAAGGAGAGGATTACCTTTATTCCGCTTCCGCCCCCGCACCGCTCAATGGTAAAACACCGCCTGGGAAATGGGAAATCGTCGAAGATGATGAGAACGGTACGCTTGCGAGACTTCTTGAAGGTGACTGATATGATTGACGAAAAGTTAAAAACAGCCATTGAGAGGGCGCTTGCGGCTGGTTTCCGTGTAGAACTCCTACGGGATAAGGAAGGAAATATCATTGTGCAGACAATTCAGCGAAAACGGCTGAAAACTGAATAGATTCCCACGGCGTAAATGTTCGCCGGGAAGGGCTGAATGGAGCCAACTGACTACGATTTGTTGTCGGTTGGCTCTTTTTATTTATCAACACTGTCCGACAGGACGTTAAACAAGGAGATTTTTATGGCAGAAGAAACCAACGTGCAGGGCACGGAAAACACTGCGCAAGAGCAGGAAAAAACGTTTACTCAGGCTGATGTTGACAAGATGGTTCAGTCGAGGCTTGACAGAGAACGGAAGAAATACCCCAGCGAGGAAGAGATCACCGCATACCGGACATGGAAAGACAGCCAGCAGACCGAACAGGAACGGCAGGCAAAGCAGGCAAAAGACCTTGCAGACAGCAAGGCGGCACTGACTGCATTGCAGGCTGAAGCTGAACAGCTCAAACGGGACAAATACGTCCTGAGCAAGGGTTTGAGCGGCGAGGACGCTGAGTTTATCGCATTCAAGGCTGCAAAGATGGTCACCGACAAGATCACGTTCGAGCAGGCAGTCGACGAGCTTACAGCGAATCGCAAGAAGGCGACGTTCGACTGGACAGCACCGGCAGGCGGTGGAAACAAAGAAACAAATGTAAACAGCGTAATGAACGCCCTGATTCGGGGCGGTCGTAGATAACGAAAGGAGAATCATATGCCGAATATTATTGACAGAAATGCACTTTCCGGGCTTATTCCGGAACCCGTAACCCGCGAGATCATGCAGGGCGCTATCGCGGAATCCGCAGTCCTTCGCATGGGGAAGAGACTGGCGAATATGTCCAGCAAGACGCAGACCATCAACGTCCTCGACGCGCTTCCCTCTGCGTACTTCGTCAACGGCGAAGCAACCGATACCGGAGCCGGTGAGGCTTTCAAGCAGACCACGAAGATGGCGTGGGACAAGAAGAAAATCTATGCCGAGGAAATCGCGGTTATCGTCCCCATCCCAGAAGCAGCACTGGATGACGCAGATTATGACATCTGGGGCGAGGTAAGACCCAGACTGACCGAAGCTTTCGGAAAGGTCATTGACGCTGCCATCCTGTTTGGCACGAACAAGCCCACCACGTGGCGCGATGGCGTCGTTCCTTCCGCTATCGCTGCTGGTAACGGAGTTGCGGCAAGCTCTGATGTATTTACCGACATCATGGGCGAAGGCGGTCTTATCGCGAAGGTAGAACTTGACGGCTTCAACCCGAACGGCGTTATGTCTGCGATTCAAATGCGCGGCAAGCTGCGCGGGCTGAAGGACACGACCGGTCAGCCCATCTTCAAGTCCGACATGCAGGGTGCAACGCGCTATGGTTTGGATGGTATGGATATGTACTTCCCGATGAACGGCGCATTTGACCCGGCACAGGCACAGATGATCGTCGGCGACTGGACGCAGCTGGTATACGCCATCCGTCAGGACATGACCTTTAAGATCTTCACCGAGGGTGTCATTCAGGACCCGAGCACGAAGGCAATTACATACAACCTCATGCAGAACGATATGGTCGCTCTCCGTGCGGTCATGCGTCTCGGCTGGGAAATCGCAAACCCGGTCAACGCGTACAACGTTGACATTGCCAACCCGTTCCCGTTCTCTGTTTACGGAAAGGCAGGCACGGTCTCCACAGTTACCGTATCCCCGGCGACAGCAACTGTGAGCAAGGGTGCCAGCAAGGCGTTTGCGGCTTCTGTTGCTGGTGAAGGCATCGTGAGCGGCGATGTCGAGTGGAGCCAGAGCAGCGCGAAGTCTTCCATTTCGGAAAACGGTATCCTGACGGTCGCTTCCAACGAGACGTCCGCGAGCATTACCGTTACCGCGAAATCCAAGCAGGACAGCGCGAAGACCGGTACGGCTACTGTGACGGTAGGTTCGTAACAGAAAGGAGCTGGCGCAATGATATACGCCGATTATGAGTACTACTGCGATATCTACAAGGGAACGGTAGACGCTGACAGCTTTTGCAAATTGGCGACACGCGCCAGTTCCTTCCTTGACTACTATACGCAAAACCGAGCAAAGGATTTTGCAGAGCTGGATGCTGTGAAAATGTGCTGCTGCGCCTTAGTCGACCAGTATATGCTGATCGACACGGCGCAGGAGCTTGCCAGAAAGAATGTGTCCGCCGGGCTTGCATCTGACGAAGGAGAATTGCAGAGCGAGACTGTAGGCGGCTATTCTCGGACGCTTCGCAGCGGAGGTGATTCTTCCGTGTCTGCATTGAAAGCGGCTTCGGAGGCGAAGAAGGCTCTTGTAAGCGTAGCGCGTGAATATCTAGCCCATACCGGGCTTCTCTACAGAGGCAGGTGTTTTGCATGTACGCCCCCCACACCGTAACAATCTACAACGTCACGCAGGAGCAAGACCAGAATTTTAATGACACGCAGAAGCGCTATATCACGGTAATTCGCGGCGTGATGCTCCAAGCGTCGAAAGCTGCCAATGTCCGCGCGAGCGGACTTGAAGGAGCGGACGCGGTGAATCTGTACATTCCGTTCTCTGCGTCTGCTGTAGACGGCGTGACAGGAATGGAGAAGCGCTACGTCGGACCGCAGGAGTTCTGGCGTGCAACCGATAAAAGCAAAATCTGGACGCTATCCACGGACGGAAACGGCGGAACAACCTTCTTTGTAAAGGGTGAAGTAGTCGAACCGGACAAGACGGAAGAACAGATTGAGATGCTTTACGACGATGTGTACAAAGTGACAAAGGTGGACATGAAGGATTTCGGCAGTCCTTCGATGCAGCACTGGCAGGTCGGGGGCACATGATGCTGAAATTCAGTGTGAAAACCGACGGCTTTGACGAGCTTCAGGAGGCTATAGCACGGGCTTGTACAAAAGCTGAACACATTGTTGCTGTGCAAATGAAAAAGGACACAAGCCCGTATGTGCCGTTCCTGGCGGGCTCTCTTGACCATAGAACACTTGTCCAGAGAACACTTGTGGACGGTAATGCGGTCATCTATCCTGGACCGTATGCAAGATTCTTGTATTACGGGAAAGTTATGGTTGACCCGGAGACTGGCAGCACATACGCGCCAAAGGACGGGACGAAGGTTCTGACGGACAAAAACCTTGTGTTCACGACCTCCGGACACGCGCAGGCACAATCACACTGGTTCGAGGCTTCAAAGGCTGAGAACCTTGACAAATGGATTCGGGTTGCAGATAAGGCGGTGAAAAATGGACTCTGAGAAGCAAAAGAAACTGGTATCCGCAGAGGAAGAGCAGGACATATCGCGGAAGATGATGGTATGGGCGAATTCCTTTTCAGATGACGATATGCCGGCTGCGACGATCAACTACGAATTCCTCGCCGCTGATTCTGCGAGCATGGCGCTGTCCACGATTCAGGGCACATATATCACGCGGAAATATATCATCGGCGGGCACGAGGCAGAATACCAGTTCAAAATTATCGCCCGCATCTTCCCGGGCAGCAGCAACGACAAGCGCCTGAAAGCCGACGCGGTTTTGAACCGCTTCGGGGATTGGGCAATGCAGAATTATCCGTCTTTGGGTGACGGCATCCGCGTCCGGCGTATGGACGTATCCAGCCGCGCGGCGATGTTCGCCCGATACAATGATGGAACAGAAGACCACCAAATTTTAATGAAGATGACTTACGAGGTGATATAAATGGCAGAAACTACTTTTAACACCACGAGCGGCCAGCCGGTAGACAGAGAATTACTCATCGCGTACCTGAACACGGGGTCCGAGACTGCGCCGGTTTGGTCGCCTTTTGGCACTCGAGTCACGGATTCGAGCATGGAATACGACTGGCAGGAGGATTCCAGCAAGGATATCCTCGGCACGACCAGAACCACAATGAAGAAGCCGATCATTACGCAGAGCTTTGAGCCGTGCGAACTCGACGCGGGCGACGCTGCGCTTACGAAGATCTGGAACCTTGCGGTCAAAGATCAGGACGCCGCAGCTCTTGCGAACCAGGATGTGCTTATCGTCCACCATTACGCGGGAACGGCCAAGACAGCGGCGTTCGCCGAACGGTACGATGCGACGATGGTCAAGCCCTCGAGTCTCGGCGGCGAAGGCGGCGGCTATGTCGGCATGCCTATCGACGTCACGCTTGGCGGCAACAGAACCACGGGCACGGCGGCGGTCGGCGCTGGCGGAACGGTAACATTTACAGCGGATTCGGAATAAGGGGGAGCAATAGATGGCAGAAATCAGATTTGACACCGGCATAGTGGCGTTTAACATCAACGACGCTGTGACGATTGAATTCAACCCTACGGACAGCGAAGTTGTAGAGAAAATCTACAACACGTTTGAAGAACTGGACAAAAAGCAGGATGCGTACAAGGCAGAAGTTGAGCGCTGCGCAGACAAAAAGGAAATTTTTGAGATTGCGCGCCGTAGAGACCAAGAAATGCGCGACATGCTGGATGGACTCTTCGGGAAGCCGATCTGCGCGCCCCTGTTTGGCACGATGAACGTCTATGCAATGGCCGACGGTCTTCCTGTCTGGTGCAATCTGATGCTTGCCGTCATTGATCAGATCGATACGACGTTCTCCCGCCAGAAGAAACTTACTGACCCGAGAATCAAGAAGTATACGGAGCGATGGAAAAAGTAATCTGGTCGCTGCCGACCTCGGTTGATGTAAACGGAACAGAATACGGAATTCGGTCGGACTATAGAGCGGTGTTGGATATCCTCACCGCTCTTACCGATAACGAGTTGGATGACCATCTCAAGACCGAGGCGGCACTAGAGATTTTTTATCCCGGTTTCGACGAAATGCCTCCAGGAGACTATCAGGAGGCCCTAAATCAATGCTTCCGGTTTATTGACCGGGGGCAAGATCGGAAAGAGAAGAAACACGAACCTGCATTGATGTCGTGGGAACAGGATTTTGACATCATTATTGCTCCGATCAACCGGATTGCCGGGTGTGAGGTGCGGGCGCTGGAATATCTACACTGGTACTCGTTTCTGAGCTTCTATCAGGAGATCGGTGACTGTCTCTTTGCTCAAGTCGTCCGCATACGCGATAAAAAAGCGCACGGGAAGCCTCTGGATAAACAGGACAGGGAATTCTACCGGAAAAACAGGGATATTATCGACCTGAAAACGACGTATACAGAGTCCGAAAAGGATGTTCTGGCCGCATGGGGCATCTCAAAATAAGGTGGTGAGAAAATGGCAGATGGAAAAATTGTTGCACAAGTTGAGATTGATGCGAAGAAAGCCCAGAAGGATCTCGACGCGTTAACAAAGAAGATTGATGGGCTGGAAGAAAAGCTTAATAAAAGCACCGGAGAGCAGAGCGGCATTAAAGCGCAGCTCGACGCGGCGAAGGAATCTGCGAAGCAGACGGAAACTGCGATCAAGTCCCTTCGGGCGGAGGCTGAACGCCTGCGTCAGATCACTTCCGGCGAAGTGTCCGCCTCCCCGAACGCGTATATTTCAGCGTACAGCCGTCAGGAGGAAGTAGCCGCGCAGATCAAAGAGCAGGAAGCGCTTCTGCGGCAGCAAGACAAGGATGCGGAGCGGCTGGGAAATCAATATACAAAAATTACCGACAAGATAAACGAGCAGACCGCTGCACTGGACGCGGCAAAGCGGGAAGCAGGAGACCTGACCGAGAAGATCACGAAAGCAAGCGGCGCGACAGAGCGCATGGAAGCCGCCGCGAAGAAGGTTTCCGACAGCATGAACACGTTCAGTAAGCGTGTTTCCGGGCTTTTTAAGCGCGTTCTTGTTTTCAGCCTGATTACTCGGGCACTGCAAAGTTTACGGACTTGGCTCGGGAAAACAATCATGAAAAATGAGGAGGCACGGGCTGCGGTCGCAAGACTGAAAGGCGCGTTGCTGACGCTGGCGCAACCGATTCTTCAAGTCGTAATTCCGGCGTTTATAACGCTCGCTAACGTACTGACTCGCATTATAACATTGCTGGCTAGGATCGTGTCTAAGATTTTTGGAACGACTTACGAAAAGTCGGCAGCGGCTGCAAAGTCTCTATATGACGAGCAAGAGGCGTTAGAAGGCGTCGGGAGCGCGGCGAAAAAAGCTGGGAAGTCGATGGCAAGCTTTGACGAAATCAATCAGCTGTCGAGCAATTCGGACGAAAGCGCGGGCGGCATCGGAGGTGCTGGCGCGTCTGGTGAGATTGCACCGAATTTCGCATCTAAAATCAAAGACCAGATCACCGCGATTACGGAACTGTTTCTTGGTGCAGGGCTTTTGGCGCTTGGTGCAATCTTGACATTCTCCGGCGCGAACATTCCGCTCGGGCTTGCGTTGATGGCAATTGGAGCGTTGGCAATCTACGATGCTGTGACGGAAAATTGGGGCGGAATCGCTGAACTGTTGCAAGGGCAGATCGGTAAAATCACAGCCATTGTGAGCGCGGCGCTTTTGGCACTTGGCGCCATTTTGCTATTCAGCGGTGCAAACGTTCCTCTCGGTTTAGGACTGATTATCGCGGGCGCTATTGGGCTTGCAGCTGTAGCAGCCGCTAATTGGGAAGGACCAGTCGCAGAACTTAAGGCGGTTATCACGGAACTGACGCTAATCGTAAGCGGTGCACTGCTGGTAATTGGCGCAATTTTGACGTTTACCGGGGCAAATGTGCCTCTTGGCATAGGGCTTATGATAGCGGGCGTAGCTGGGCTTGCCGCAGCCGCTGCGATCAACTGGGGCGCTGTTAAAAAGTTTGTTCAGGAAAATGTTTACGAAATCATGGCAGTTGTGAGTGCGGCGCTGCTCGTCATTGGCGCGATTCTCACGTTTTCCGGTGCAAATTTACCGCTTGGCATCGCACTAATGGCGGCGGGTGCTGTTGGACTTGCAGCTGTTGTAGCAATTAACTGGGGAAGCATTAAACAGGCATTGCAAGGACCAATAGGAGTTGTAACAGCGCTTGTAAGCGCGGCATTGCTTGCATTGGGCGCTGTGTTAGCGTTTTCCGGCGCAAATATTCCACTCGGTATTGCTCTAATGGCAGCGGGTGCAGTTGGATTGAGGGCAGCAATCACAGCAAACTGGGACACGATTCAAGGCAAACTGCGCGGTCCGCTCGGCGTAATAACTGCTTTACTTGGCGTATCTTTGCTTGTGCTTGGCGCGGTTCTCCTGTTTACAGGTGCCGGAATTCCTCTTGGTCTTGGGTTGCTGGCGGCAGGCGGTGCAAGTCTTGCAGCGGCGATTGCCCCAAATTGGAATTTCATTATAGACAAAATCAAATCCTGTTGGGCAGCGGTAAAAAGCTTCTGGGATAAAAACATTGCGCCCGTGTTTACGGCGGAATGGTGGGCAAACCTTGCAAAGAATGCCTTAAACGGTTTTATCGGCGTGTTTGAAGCGGCAATTAACGGAATCATTGATGGAATTAATTTCCTCATTTCCTGCTTGAATAAAATTCACATTGATATTCCGGATTGGGTGCCGGTTATCGGTGGCAAATCGTTTGGCTTTAATATCCCACCGGTGAGCAAAGTAGCACTCCCGAGACTGGCAGAAGGCGCGGTCATCCCGCCGAACCGGGAGTTTATGGCGGTGCTTGGCGACCAGAAGAGCGGAACGAACATCGAAACGCCGCTTGAGACAATGGTGCAGGCATTCAAACAGGCTATGAACGAATCCGGCGGACGTTCGCAGACGATCATCTTGCAGCTCAACGGCAGAGAGTTTGCACGGGCTGTCTATAAGGCGAACAACGAAGAGACGCAGCGTGTAGGCGTAAGGCTGGCGGGGGTGAAGGCATGACGAGTGTTTTGACCCTCGACGGCACGGCGTATCCGAACTTGCATGTAACCAGTCTGAAACGCTCTTTCGCGGTTCTGGATGGCGATAATGCGGGGCGCGTGATGACCGGCGCGATGGTGCGCGACATCATCGGCACGTTTTACAACTACAGTGTAGAGCTTGACCCGGTTGGAACTGACCCGGCAGAATATGACAGGTTCTATGAAGCAATCTCCGCGCCTGTCGACAGCCATTCCCTCACCGTTCCGTATGCACAAGGGACATTGACCTTCGAGGCGTATGTGGCAAACGGAGACGATGAGCTTTTGACGGCTTACGGGCAGAAGAACGAATGGGGAAACCTTACATTTAATTTTGTTGCGATGAAGCCGAAGAGGACGCCGCTATGAGTGTAAAAGTTGTGTATGAAGACGTTGCGGTTGGTTCTGCGGCGGCTGCGAGTGTGACAGCAAGTGAGGCTATGGGTATCTCAAAAACCTCGCTGCTGCCCTTCGGGGCGTTCGAGGGACCAGTAGCAACGACGGAGCAGAATCAATGGGTACTGAACGGCACGCGAAAGCTCAAGCCAAAATCTGAGCCGGTTGGCTTCTGGTCCACGACTCGGAGCGGGGACGACTGCACGTTTACGACCCCACCGACGATCACAATCACGCTGGACGGACAGTTTACTTCCCTCGGCATCTATTTCAAGTTCGACGGCGAAACGGGGGATTATTGCAGCGACCTGAATATCACGTGGTACAACGGGACAACGCAGCTGGCTACACAGCAGTTCTTCCCGAACAGCGGAAATTACTTCTGTGAGAAAACTGTGGAACTGTATAACAAAATCAAGATTCAGTTCAACAAAACGAATCTGCCAAACCAACCGATCAAGGTATCCCTTATCCTTTTCGGCATTGTTCGAGAGTTCGAGCGGCAGGAGCTTCGGAGCGTTGAGGCGACCGAAGAACTGAACATCATATCCGACGAGCTGGCGATTAACACGCTGGATTTCATGCTGGACAGCATGGAAGATATTGATTTTATTTTCCAAGAGAAGCAGCCCGTTTATGCGTACAACGGAAAGACGAAAATCGGCACGTTTTACATCGACGAATCTACCCGCGTAAGCAAAAACGTATACAACGTTTCCTGCATTGACGCTTTGGGAATTTTGGACGAAGACCCATTCCCGGCTGTTGTTTATTCCAACGCCAATGCGAAAACGGTTTTAGAAAGCATCCTCGGCGGGTATTTCGTCTTGGAGCTTTCGGAGGAACTACAGACCGAGAAACTGACAGGATACATTCCTGATTGCACGCGAAGGGAAGCTTTGCAGCAGGTGGCGTTTGCGCTTCGAGCTGTGGTGGACACCAGCGGAACAGGAAACGTGAAGGTATGGAGACTGTCTGAGGAAACACCGACGGAGATTCCTATGAACCGGCTCTACGTCGGCGGAGAGGTCAGCCAGTCTGCCATCGTGACAGAGGTAAGAGTTACCGCGCACACGTACAGCACGTCCGGAAGCGGAAGCGATACGATTGAAGCCGGCGGGAAAAAGTATTTCCACACGACGGCGGTCACGGTAAAACAGAACCCGAACATTACGGCATCCACGAAGCCAAACGTCATCGAGGTCAAAGACGCGACGCTTGTCAACTCCACGAATGTTGCAGCGGTGACACAGCACGTCTTTGACTATTATATGCGGCGGCAGACGCACAGCGTTCAGATCGTCATGGACGAGGAGCTTCCCGGTGACTATGTAGACACCACAACTCCGTGGGATGACCACATTACCGGGACGATAACAAGCATGACCATCAAACTGAGCGGCATCGCGGCGGCTGAGTGCGACATCGTCGGAACGGGGGCTTCTGCATGAGAATTATGAAAACCTTAATCACCGACCGGACACAGGCAGACGCTTCCTATGCTGAGAAGCTTTACAAGAAGCTGTGGAGCGACTTCACGGAACAGGAAAAGGCAGACTTTGAAGCTGGCTTGAAAGGCTCTTACAAAGCGTCTGACCTGAACCGCGTCGGCACGGCGCTTATCACCATCCGTGATCGGCTAAGAACGCACTGTATCGACGTTCCGGCAGAAGTGCGGGAAGATTACGGTTCTGACGAAGTGCTCGACAAAGACGTTATGGACGCTTATATCGAATCCGCGAACGCCGTATACGACGCAGTTGTCAATCCTGCCCCGCGCCCTCCGGCAAAGATCAACGACCTAGACTGGGAAGGCGCGAACAACATTGAAAAGACGATCATCGCTGTAGATGACGTGTTGGAGAGCCGGGAGGTCGGCTGGATTTATGCCGACGCGGAACTATACGCAGGAGACATGGGGGGATAACATGAAAGACCGAACTCCAAAATTTCCGGGGCGGGTAAATCTCAAGCCCGTTGCCGGACAGACAGATACTTACGACATGACGCGTGCCGACGACCCGGACGATACCGGCACGCCGTTCAATACACGCACAATGCTTCAGGACTCCACGGGGCGCTTTCTCCGGCTTCCGGTGTCTAATCCCTTCGTGGACGACGCATTGCGGCATATGCCGGACAGGATAGAACCCATTGGGACGGTGAAGACCTCTCCGGCGCTGAGTCTGGGCGACGCGTGGCTCCCGTGCGACGGCTCTCAGGTGACGTTTGCGGAATATCCGACGCTGTGCCAGATTCTACGAAATACGGTCGGAGAAGTCACATGGGACGGGATAACAGTCGGAACGGCTCCGAACTTTCAAGAAATGTCACGGGTCGTGAAGTTCAATGGCAAGTTTTACGTTGCTGGCTGCTATTACACTAAGAACTCCGGAAGCGCACAATATGTGTACACATTAAGCGTTGCGGCATCGGAACAGGCAACAGGACCATACACGGTTGTACACACAGAAACGGTATCTGTTTCTGAGTCGTTACCTAGCAGCGGAGCGCACAGTGGAGGCGCACCTGTCCAAATGGTGGCTTCAGATGATCTTTTGGTAGCCGTTTTTGATACAAGGGGCGATTACCAATTTCACAACACTATTTCATCAATAAGTAAGATTCAAGTGCTATCTTCAAAGGATGGAATCGCGTGGACAAGAAAAACGGCGTCATATACTGGTTGGCAGTCAAACATAGCAGATTGGCGCCCCAATATCAAAGGATTGGCTACAGACGGAACGTACTGGGCATTTCCGACAGCACGTTACATTTTTTATACGGACGACCCTCAGAATGCAACAGAGTGGACGGCAAAACTGATCTTCCAATATCCTTTCGCATGTGTTAGCAGACTGAGCTATGTGAATGGACAGTGGCTCGCAGTTGTCGGAAGCTCTGCTTCCAACCAAAAATTGAAAGCTGCTGTGTGGGCTTCTACGGTGCCTATTGGTTCGTGGACAAGTAAAGGCTTAGTCGGTGCTACGGAATCGCTCAACCAAAATGCTACATCTGTCGTTTATTATTCAGGAAGATACTGGGTTGCAGTAGACGGCGGAACGGGTGTGATGAGTTCCAGCAACCTTACGGATTGGGTATCAGAGGGGACAGCCGGGATACATTCGATAGACAACGTAAATTCCGCTCTGCTTGCAACAGAAAGACTTCTTGCACTTGGTGGAACAAACATCAAATTAGAGACAACCAGCGACCCAAGTTTAGGATGGAACATTGCCGCGCTTCCTGCTGGCGCTTACGCACATGATTTATCGGCAGATGGGGATACCGTTTTGGCATCCGGAGGGGGACTGATCTCATACCACGACTACTCGACGGATGTACGTCTGCTGCCAACGATTTCCCTGTCGGACGACACGACGACGTTTATCAAGGCGAAGAACGAGCTGGATGTTTTTGAAGCACAGGCTGGGGGTGATTAAGTGTTTCAGAAAATCGCGAACGCTTTATCGGTGGAAGTAGAGGGAACTGACCTGACGAAAGCGACGAAGATTGAGTTTTACGTGAGGCAGGGATGTTCCTTCTTCCAGTACGAACCTACGGTAGTCGACGAAACGCACCTGCTTGTAAAAATCCCGTATGCAGACGCAATGCGGCTGCAAGCAAGCACTGTGAGACTACAGCTTGCCTTAACGGATGGCAACGGAAACCCGATGGCAGCTGAAATTGTGCAGACGGACGCAAAGCGTTTTTTGAAGGAGACGGGATATGATTAAAATGACGCTTTCCCAGCCGGAGATCAAGATGAAGATCGCCCCGGCGAAGGTAGTTTACACGGGAGGCAGCAAGCCGTATGAGGGCGTATACGACGTAACGCCGAAGACTTACGAGCCGGTGGTCTTGCCGACCAGAAACCGGCTTTTGTCCCGCGACGTAAACGTTGCAAAGATTCCACAGTACGAAGTATCCAACGCCGCCGGTGGGCTGACGCTCATCATGGGCGACGAGTATATGAACAGTTAGGAGTGAGCATATGGCAAACAAGTATGTAAACAAACTGATCGTCGGCACGGATGTCAAGCTCGATCTGTCGGCAGATACCATCGTACCGAGTGATCTCAAAAAGGGCGTCACCGCGCACGACAAGTCCGGCGCGCCGATCGTTGGCTCGAACGAATTTGACGTAAACTCGCAGGACGCGGACGCTGCGGTTGCGGAGGTTCTGGTAGGCAAGACATTCTACGCGCGCGGCTCGAAGCTGACCGGCACCATGCCGGACAACGGCGCAAAGACACTCGACATCGCAGAGAAAGACGACGAGCTTGCTATCGCGATGGGCTTCCACGACGGCTCCGGCAAAGCGCGCATCAAGGCGACAGAAAAAGCAAAGATCATTCCCGGCAATATCAAGTCCGGCATTACCATTCTCGGCGTGGTGGGCAGCTACGGCGGCGAGGCGGTCAAGGCGCAGGCAAACAAGAACGTCACGCCGAGCTTTGCCGAGCAGGTCGTCACGCCAGACCCCGATTTTGACTATCTGTCGCAGGTGACAGTCGCTGCAATCCCCGTCACTTACACCGACAACGCCGCAGGAGGGCAGACGCTCCAGATCGGAGGCTGAGATGGCAGTCAACAAAGTCGCCCTTAACGGCGAAGTCAAGCTTGACCTGACCGCCGACACCGTAACGCCTGAGACGCTTCTCAAGGGGATGACGGCGCATAACGCGGCGGGCGAGCTGATTACAGGAGTGTATGAGCCTATGAACATAAAACAGTACACCGGTACGCTTCTTGCTTCTGGCTGGTCTGAGGACTCGCACGGCTACCAGGCGCAGACGATCACGATCACGGGGCTGAAAGCGTCCTACAATATAGATCCACAGTGGGACGTGGCGCTCTCCGGCACGGACCCGGACGCAGACGCGGCGCTTTTGGAGGGCTTCGCGTTAATCCACAACTATAAGACGGGCGCGAACTCTTTGACCGCGCAGTGCATCGGCAAAGCGCCGACGGTGAATGTCCCCGTGAAGGTGGTGGTGTTCGGATGAGCGGGCGCAGTCCTAGATGGATTCAGAAGATCTCGCGCGGAACGCCGCTTGGAGACATTGAGGTCGGCACGCTGATCAAACTGAACGAGAACAGTTCGCCAGTAGAATTCTACGTAGCGAAGCATGATTATGAAAGTACTTTGAACGGAGCTGGCCGGACGCTGCTGGTTCGGAAAACTGTATACGATATGCACCAGTTTGGCACGCATAATACATACGCCGACAGTGTGCTGGATGTGTTCTTCAATGGAACGTATCTTGCCTTGCTGGACGCGACCATTCAGACGGCAGCCGGGACAACAAAATTCTATTACACGGTCGGCGGAGCATCGACGGCACTGACAACGCTGGAACGTGCTGTTTTTCAGTTGTCTATCACAGAGCTTGGGCTTACGGCAAGCAACATGAACGCGGAGGGCAGCGCACTGCCGATTGCAAATAGCTTGAAAATCGCAACAAATGCAGCTGGCGCAGCGGTTAAACAGTGGTCAAGGACGCCATACCCAGGCGGCACCAGATACGTGCGTTGCCTTTACGAAACGGGAGCGTTGGATTACGATTCGTCCACTTATACGTACGGTTCGCGCCCAGCGTTGACGCTTCCGGATGACGTAGCTGTCGACAAAGACATGTTGATCGCATAGGAGGCGCGTATGGGAATGTTTTTAAGGCGCGGACCTGCGCCACACAGAACGAGGATGTCCGATCTGGAAATCGGGCGCAGTATCAAACTGAACCTGAACAGTACGCCGTGGGAGTGGCTGGTCGTGCATCAGGGCTTGCCGTCGGAAATCTACGATGCGAGCTGCAACGGCACATGGCTGCTGCTAAAAGACATCTATGAGAAACGAGTGTGGAACAGCGCCGGCACAAACATTTTGGAAAGCAGCACGGTTCAAAGCTACCTGAACGGAGACTTTCTGGGTCTGTTTGACCCGGAGGTACAGAGCGCAATCAAGCAGGTAAAAATTCCGTACCGCAAGAACGGCGGGCCTGGCGGCACTGATCAGAGTGGTGCAAATGGGTTGCTGAGTAAAATTTTCTTGCTGGCGGATCTCGAAGTCGGTTTCCTCGCATCGACCACCACACCAGAGGACGGAGCAAAGCTGGACTATTTTGTAGCAGGGACCACAGGAGCCTCCAAACGTATTGCGTACCTCAACGGTTCGGCAAACAGATGGTGGCTACGCTCCCCGCACGCCAGCAGAAGTGATATCGCCGGTAGCGTCGGAACAGATGGCGTATATGGCGGTGCCAAGGTAATCGCATCTTACGGCGTCCGCCCGGCAATCATTCTCCCGTCCAACTTTATCATTACCGACGACATGCTCGCAGCATAGGAGGCACTATGTACATCACACACGACAATCAAACCTACGCGAACGTCCGGGTATACAGCACCTCCGGCTCGGTTCGGTTTACGGGAGATTCTCTTTCGGGGCTGACGGCGCTGACCGGTCCCGTCGTGGTCTTCGCGGACAACGGCTTCGAGCTGCGGACGTTCGTACCGACCGATTATCTCCGGCAGGACATCAAAGACGGCAGCTGGCTTCTGACGAATATCCCGCTGCCGGAGCCGCAGCCGGTCGTGGTGACACCGGCTGAATACAACTTGACCGTTTCCACGGCAAATGCGGTCAGGCTTCTCATGGCGGGCAAGCAGCCCACAACGGCGGATGAAATCATTATGTGTTCGGCGCTCTACGACGAGTGGCAGGAGGGAAAACATGTTGCCGGGGACGTATTCTGCGTTGGCGGTGAACCATGGGAATGTTTCCAGAACTACGATAATGCGGTTTACCCGGATATCAAGCCCGGAAATTCTGCATGGTATACGTTTAACAGACCGTTCCATGGCACGTCACGCGAGACGGCGCGGAACTTCGTACACCCAACGGGCGCGCACGACACGTACAAGGCAGGGGAATGGGCCGTGCAAGACGGTAAGTTCACCAGAGCGAACCAGGATACAGCATATAGTCTCGCAGAATACCCGCAGGCATGGGATGTGGAAGAATAACAGCCGCCCGAGGGCGAGAAAGGAGAACACATGGACACCAAGACCATCATCGTTACCCTCGTCTGCGCCGTGCTCGGCTCGTCCGCGCTGACGGCGGTCGTCAATGCCGTCGTCAGCGCGATACAGAAAAAGCGCGGGAAGACCACGACGCAGGATACGCACCTTGCAGAGATCGACAAAAAGCTCGGGAAAATGCAGGAGCATCAGGATGAGCAATATCTCGCAATTCTCCGGCTGACCATCATGTCGGAAGAAATGCCAATGGCAGAGCGCCTGATCGCCGGAGAGAAGTATAAAAAGATGGGCGGGAACGGCGATGTGAAAAAATTCCTGCACCAGCTGGAGGCGCAGTGCGGACATAGCAGTGCGCAATAAATTGGGAGGCAGATATGCGGGTAAAAGGCAAGTGGAGCAAAGGCGAGATGGCGCGCACCATCGTCATTTACCTTCTTCGGCTTCTGACAATGGTGCTGATCTGGGCGTGCGCGCTGAAAACCATCGCTGTCCTAATCGCAGTTGGACACAACCCGGAGCTGGGTACGTCGGTCGACCTGTCTGATGTACTCGGCTACGCCGGAGGCGCGTCAGTCTCAGAACTGGGCTTGCTGGCTTTCAAGAGAGTATTCGCAAAAAAGAATGAACCGGTAGAATGAAAGGGGTACATATGGAAAACATCAAAAAGCGGCTGGGCAACCTGCTCAGCGTCAAATCTCTGGTTACGCTGGTGCTGACCGGCGTGTTCGCCTACATGGCAGTCGTGGGCAAAATCTCGCAGGACTTTATGACGATCTACGCTGTCATTATCGCGTTTTATTTCGGCAGTCAGTCTCAGAAGCTTCAGGACGCACTCGATGGTAGCAAAAATGCGCAGGAGGGCGAACAGAAATGATGAAAGCATCCGAGCTTGTGCGCAGGCACATCGATGTTGCGAAGAATTACAAGACCGTCTACATGTGGGGCTGCTTCGGCTCCCCCGTGAGCGAAACGATCATTGACGAGAAATCCGCACAGTACCCGGACTGGTACACCGGCGGCAGAGTCACATATCTGCGCAGCCTCCTCGGAAAAGTTGTCTATGGCTTTGACTGCGTAAACCTGACAAAGGGCATTCTCTGGGGCTGGAACGGCAACAAAAACGCCTACTACGGCGGTGCAAGATACGCCTCGAACAGCGTGCCGGATGTCTCCGCCGACGGCATGATCGCCAAGTGCTACGCCGTGTCCGGCATCGGATGGGACAAGCTGATTCCCGGCGAAGGTCTCTGGATGCCCGGTCACTGGGGCATGTACATCGGGGACGGTCTGGCGGTAGAGTGTACGCCCATCTGGGACAACGGCGTGCAGATTACCGCCGTCCAGAACATCGGCACGAAAGCAGGCTACCACGCCCGCAATTGGCAGAAGCACGGAAAACTCCCGTGGGTGGAATACGATACCGTGAAGGTTGATGCCGAGGTTGAAGAAGCAAAGAAGACCATCCGGCAGAAAGCCGGATTGACCGACGGCACGATTGATTATCTCGCCGCCTACAAGTACGGCGACGACCTTCTCAAAAAGCTCGCAAAGGCGATGAAGTAAGGGGGCGAGGCTATGGCTCCACAAGCCAGATGCAAATTACCGCCGGAGCTTGGCGGACTGATGCGCCGGGACATGGAAGCGGTCATTCATCAGGCGAATCTTGGTCGGGAAGACGAAAAGATTGCGCAGCTCTACTTTGTGGAGAAGCTTCCACAAGTGGACGTTGCGACGGAACTGTATCTTGGCAGGGCGACGGTGCAAAGACGCCTCCCTGGGATTATTCAGCGCATGAGAGACACGTCGAGCAAACTGTATAGCTAAGTGATGCACAACTGAGGCACACGAAAATACGAAAAAGCCCATACTGGACACATCAAAGGAGTGTTCGGTATGGGCTTTTCTTATTTCAATCCAAACCCGGAAGGAAAACAAGTCGGAGACTGTACCGTCCGGGCAATTTCAAAGGCGACGGGCAAGAGCTGGGATGAAACATACGTCGGGCTTTGCCTACAGGGGCTGAAAATGGGCGACATGCCGTCGGCAAACAGTGTCTGGGGCGCGTACCTCCGGCAGCAGGGATTTACCCGGAACGTTGTGCCGAACACCTGCCCGGACTGTTATACCGTTGAGGATTTCTGCGCAGACCACCCGCGCGGCGTGTACGTGCTGGCGCTATCAAGCCACGTTGTGTGCGTGGAAAACGGGACAATTTTTGATACATGGAACTCCGAAAACGAGATTCCGCTGTTCTACTGGGAAAAGGAGGATAAATGATGTTCGGACAACAGCCTTATGTGTATCAGCAGCCGATTTACAATCAGCCGCCCATGATGCAGGAACCAATGATGCGACAGCAGTATCAGCCTGCGCCGTCGATGCAGTATCCGACTCCGCAATCTCAGCCACAACAGCCGAGCGGGGGACAGTCCATCATATGGGTTCCGAACGAAAAGGCGGCAAACGAATTTATCGTCGCGCCGAATAACGCCGTCACGCTCTGGGACATGAATGCGCCGATTGTGTATGTGAAGAAAGCCGACGCAAGCGGTAAACCAGCAATGACAACGTATGACCTTGTAGAGCGCTCTACAGCCCCCGCGAGCCCCGCAGCGCCGCAAACAGTGCCTACGGTGGAATACGTGACCCGCAAGGACTTTGACGAACTGGCGGCAAAGGTTGCAGCTCTGAGCGTCAAGCCCGTTAGAAAGGTGAAGGAGGCAGAAAATGAATCCACTGTTTAATGCACTCGGCGGCGGGCAAATGCCCGGGGCTATGGGGCAGTTTCAAAATATGGTGCGGCAGTTTCAGCAGTTCAAGCAGAGCTTTCAGGGCGACCCGAGGGCGGAGGTTGAGAAGCTGGTACAGTCTGGGAAAATCTCGCAGCAGCAGCTGAACCAGCTACAACAGGCGGCAAGCCAGTTTCAACAGCTTCTTGGATAATTAAGATTTCAATTCGTGCGCACGATTGATATAAATTCAAAATCTACGAAAGGAGAAATGATTATGAGTCTTTCTGATGGCGGCATTCAGCCGACCATGAACGTATCCCCTTCCGGCAGCTCCGGCGGCTGGGGCGGATTCGGAGGCGATGGCGGGTGGTGGTTCATTATCCTGTTCCTCGCCCTGTTCTGTGGCTGGGGCGGTAATGGCTTCGGCAATAACCGCGGCAATTCCGGCGGAGTAGTTGACGGCTATGTTCTGGCTTCCGACTTCGCAAACATCGAACGCAAGATGGACCTCATCAACGGCGGGCTGTGCGATGGCTTCTATGCCGTGAACAACTCCCTACTTACGGGGTTCGGTAATGCGGAGCTTTCCCGCTGCAACCAGCAGGCAGCCTTGATGCAGCAGCTGAACAACATGGCGATGCAGGCACAGGAGTGCTGCTGTGAAAACCGCGCTGCAATCGCCCAGGTGCGCTACGACATGGCGACGCAGGCATGCGACACCCGCAACACCGTGCAGAACAGCACTCGCGACATCATCGACGCGATGAACTGCGGCTTCCGCAGCATTGACCAGCGATTGACGGCGCAGGAACTGGCTGCAAAGGACGCGAAGATTGCCGAGCAGAACCAGCAGCTCTTTGCGGCGCAGCTGGCGGCTTCTCAGGCGGCGCAGAACGACACGCTCAAGTCCTACGTAAGTGGGCAGCTGGCGTATTACAACCCGCGCCCGGTCCCGTCGTTCGCGGTACCGGCTCCGTACCAGTTTGCAGGCTGCAATAGCGGCTATAACTACGGCTGTGGCAACTGCGCTTAACTCCATAACGTAGAGCTTTTTCGTGGAATCACGAAAATGATCGGTTCCTTGCCGATACTCGAGAAACGCGGCGGGGCAATCGTCCCGCCGCTATTTTTAACCGTGTCGAATTCGACGCATTTAGAAAGGAATGATTTTATGGCAGAATTTACGAATGTAAACATTCAGACAATTGCCGCCGGGCAGAATGTGCCTCTGACGGAAACGGCGATCAGCAGCAAGCCGTGCATTGTGCATCGAGAGGGAAGTGGGCTTGTGACGCTTCGCGGGCTGACAAACCAGTGTAAGGCGGTTTTCAAAATTTCCTACGGCGGCAACATTGCCATCCCAACCGGCGGAACCGTCGAAGCAATCACGGCGGCGCTCGCGATCAATGGGGAAGCCATCGCAAGTGCGACGGCGACCGTGACTCCGGCGGCAGTTGAAAACTATTTCAACGTTTATGTTTCGGCACAGATTTCTGTTCCGAAGGGCTGCTGTGTGACGGTTGGTATGAGAAACACAAGCACGCAGGCTATCAATTTCGCTAACAGCAATCTGACGATTGAGAGAGTGGCATGAAAGGAGGATGCAATATGTACGATTTAAGAAATCTCCGTGAAATGCTCTGCAAAGAGCTGGACGAAATCGCCGACAAGCGCGAAATGTCCGCCGGTGACTTGGACGCAATCCAGAAGCTGACGAGTTCCATCAAGAACGCCTACAAAATCGAAATGCTTGAGGACGGAGGCTATTCCCGCGACGGCGAGTGGGAAGCGGATATGCGCGGCACGTATGGGCGCGGCAGCTCTTACCGTGGCAGGCGTCGCGATTCTATGGGAAGGTATAGCCGAACCGATGCGCGGGAGCATATGCGCTCGACGCTGGAAGATATGATGCGCGACGCGGACGATGATAAAACGCGCGAGGCTATCCGGCGCTGCATGGAGCAGATTGACAGAGCATAAGGAGGGACAGACATGCTGGATGAAGCCGAAATCCGAAAGGAAATAGCACGGCTGGAATACGAAGAATCCAGCTATCCCAATTATGCCAAACTGGCGAACCTATATGTGATACGCGACAAGATGCAGGGAGCGGAGAATGCCAGAGATAAGTTTGTGGGTTACTACTCTGGCGCTCCCGCCCCTGTGACCGCAGAACCGGCTACCGTGGGCGAGTACGGGGACAGTGAGTTTTTGCTTGCAGTAGCTGGGAAAGACCCGGCGAAGGCTTGGGCGGTCGTTGATGAACTCATGGATACACTTGCGATGGTAAACAGCAAGGTTTATAACTCTGTTATGCAGAAGATAAAACGTGTCTAGTGTTAGTAACCGTGTTAGCTATTTGTTAGTAACCGAAAAAATCTGAAAAAATCTGAAAACGTCTGAGATTCAATAAATTTTATAAAAATGTCTTAAAACGTCTGAAAACGTGCTTAGAAAGTCTCAAAAAATGATGGAGACCTGCCTTTTAAGCAGGGTGTCCGGAGTTCGAATCTCCGGCGGGTCACCAAAAAAGCCTTGAAATCTCAAAGGTTTCAGGGCTTTTTCTTTTTCGCTGTTTTTTGATTTGTTAGTAACGTGCTAGTAACAGGAACGTCAATAGCATCTATCAATTGGTCGATATCAAAGTGTTCATAGATGTTTGCGGTCGTGGAATAGTCTGCATGACCGAGCATTTTTTGCAGGAGTTCCGGCTTGATATTGTTTGCAACAGCCCAGCTTGCGAATGTGTGCCTTGTTGCGTGTGGCGTTTTCTTGGAGATTCCGAGACGCTCCAAGAGTGGATAAAAGTCACGATTTCGGAAGTTTGCGATGAGCTTCTGCCCGTCGTATCCGGAAATCAGTAGGTCGCCTTTTGCACGCTCTTTGAATTCTGCGAAATATTTACGCCCTTCGGAGCGGATTGGGATTATTCTGTTCCTGCCTGCTTCTGTCTTTTCCCCGCCGATCACGTAGGTTTCATGGATATTTTCGGTTCTAAGCCCGAACAGCTCGCCGATTCGCATACCGGTATAGACCATCATCAGGGTAAGTTTGGCTGTCTGGGAACCGTCCGCTTCGAGTTTCTGGATATCCTCTTCTGAGAAGATCTCTTTTTCTTTCTTCACATTCTCGGGCAGTTTAATGAACGAAGCGAAGTTTGTCGTTATGAGTTCCTGCCGGATACCCCATTGTGACATCTGCGTTGCAAGTTGCTTGAACTTCGACAGTAGCGAGTGGGACTTATCGCTGTACTTGTCTATGACAATCTGGTAATCAGCAGTCCGCAGTTCGCGAAATTTTCTGTCATGCAATGGTTCAAAAACGTCATATGCGCGTTCGTAAGACTCTATTCCCTTCGCGCCGATATCGCGGAAGTGTTCATCCTTCCATGCTTCGTAAACCTGCTTGAAGGTCCAGTTATATATTTCATCAATACTCCGCCCTTGTAAACGCGCCAGCGCGTCGAGGGCGGCTGTTTTTTTATCGTAGTATCCAATTATGGTTTTTCCTTTTGCGGCTACCCACGGGCGGGTACGCCGCCCTTGCAGTTTGTAAACTGTCCCCGTACCGTTTGCACGCTTCAAAGCCTTTCGTTGTGGCGCTTGCTGCTGTTTCCCACACCAGCAGCAGAACGCCGAGCCGTCAGGAATTTCTTTTTTACACTTGATGCACTCCATGTTTTCCTCCACGTTCTTTTCGGATTGCATAGAAAGTAATCGCTGAAGCCAGCGCTGAGCCTGCAATCAGGGCGATGCACACCCATGCAGCCACGGACAAATCTCCGCCGCGAATAAAACCTGTGTTCCGACTCTGCGCATCCGTCACAAGGCAGGCAATCAGAGAAAAGGAGAGCAGCATACAAAACAGGGCGAGAACGTAACACATTGTATGCGTAGCCCTTATCTGTGCGCTCTGCGCGGCTGTTGTTGCCTCCAGCTTGGCGTTTTTGAGCTCGACATGATGAATCTGCTCGGTCAGTTCTTCCGGGCTTTCTGCGGGCTGGACAAGCCCGCACAACTCATCCAGCGACAGACCGAGAACGCGGCACAGCGCGGCAGAATTGTACAGTTTCGGGTCTTGCTGTGTTCCTGCGCAGAGCTTCGTCACAGCCGATCTGGAAACGCCGGATTCCTCGACAAGTCTATCAATGGTGTAATGCTGATCCTCTTTCGCCCGCTTGATGTTCCCCTGATATGCAGAAATATATGGGGCGAGTTCCTGAATTGCCGACATGATATACCTCCATTTTCACATATATTTCGCTGATTCTTCTGCTATGGGTATGGTTTTACCAATTTGAGGGTAGACATTTCTACCCACTTTGCTATGCTGGTTACAGGCGCGCAAGAAAGCCCCACCGCCGGTGGAGCAACGGTGGGGCGATCTTAAACATTCCATTATACAAAATAGTTTGTCCCATAATTGCCGCTTACGAGGGTTACCGGACGAAGAAAATGCAAGGTGTTCTTTGTGGAAGATTCCAAATTGAAATTATTGAACAAACGTTCTAAAATATGGAGGTACACCAAATGCAGAGCATCAATATTCGCTTTGAAAACGGGAAAGTAAACATCATCGTAGACGGGGCGCTTTTCAAAGACGTCCACAGTCTGAGCCTGGACTACATCAAAGGAGCGCCCATGCTCTTCTCCTGTGTCTCCGATGTAGGGGAGACGCGGGAGCATTGGAACAAATGCCCGCTGCCGAACTGATTTACTTGATTGTCCACGAATTTCCACAGTTTTGGCAAAGACAAATCTTTTGGTTCTTTACGACCTCTTTTGCAGTTCCGGTGCTTTTCTTCCAAACAAGGTTGGAAAGCCCCAGCGTACACATAGCAGTTAAACCACGTGCGGCATTATTCATGTGGCCGCCAAAGCCAACGCCGGACTTCTTGGTTTTGCTGGATACCTGTTGCATGGTAATCGTTACATTTTCACTTCCACAGTTCGGGCATGTCATATTTTTTAACCTAATTCCTTTCTTTTTAGCAAGTGATGCGATGCGCTCAATGTATCCGGTTTTCTTTTCCCCGTACAATTCATCATCGATACGAAGCACGGCAGCAAACGCTTTTTCGTATTGCTGGGTTTTGATATACAAATCAGCGAGCCGAAAAGCCCATTTTGAACCACGAAATTTTAGACCGCCATTGAGCCAAATGTTTTCCCAGAACTCGATGAGGCTACCAATGTCGCCAGTTTCTTCATAGAGGTTTTCAGCTATATTGATCTGCCGAAGCTGTAGGTTTTGCAAGTCGAGCTCATTTTGCAGGCGCGTGCTTAGTTCCTCGAAATTTTCCATTCAATTACCTCGGCGGTATTTTAGTATATCTATATCGATTGTATCACTAGGTTCTTAATACCTCAACGCTGAAACTGCACGAAAAAGCAACCTAAAATTTGACGGAAATGGAGAAAATTATGGATGAAAGGGAGGAACCAGGACATGAAGGAACGAACGACTGAGAGAAAGAAATTAGAAGCCGAGGCGCTGGTACTGATTTCGAGGTTAAGCGGCGCGCAGATCAAGGCGCTCAGAAAGCTCGTTCTGGACTTACATCATACACCGGATGGTGTCCCATGCAAAAAAGTAGTATTTGACACCAAACTGTGATATAATGCTATATGATAAGTATGCAAAACGGCTGAAAGGAGAAAAAGATGCTCGATTATTTAGTTGAAAACGGATGGGTAGATTCATTTATTAGAACCGCTGTCACAATTGGAATCTATCACGGCTGGAAGATCATCTTGACGGGAATCTATAGGTTCATCAATAAGCGACTTCACAAGAATTGACAGACGCACTGCGAAGTATACGATTAGTACAACGCCGTAAATCACGCAAAACGTTCTGTTACGATTTATGCCGATGTATATTCCTATTCCACCAGAGTACGTAAAAGCTATGAACAATGTCACGTATTGCAAGACCGATCGAAGCTTCCTTTTGTCTTGCTGCAAACTTTTAATCCACTTCCAGATTGCGCGAAGTATCAAAGTGGCGATTCCCCCGATTGCCGTAACAAGCAGACCGGTTACAAGGTCTGGCACGGAAACGTAATTTTCGACAAACTTGGCGATAAAATCCCTCACATCGATTCCCCCAACATAGCTTTCATGGCGGCGATGAACCTTTTGAGTTCATCGTCGCTCATTTTTTTAGATAGTGCCAGAAGTTCTTTCTGCTCGTCAGAAAGCCCATCGATCATATCAAGCAGCAGCTGCTTTTCCTGGCTCACCGCCCCATCCTTCGGGACGGGGTCTTTTTTTATGCCCGCAGACGGGTCACCGTAAAGCAAGTACTCAACAGAAACATTGAAATAGTCTGCAACCTTTTTGACTTTGTCTGGACTGGGCGCGTGGTCATCCCACTTTGCCATTGACCCGCGTGTAAGACCGCATTCCTGCTCCAACTTGTTAATAGAAAGCTTTTCGTGCTGCTTTCGAAGTTCACCGATTCTGCCGAGTATTGACATAGAATAGCCCTCTAAGAAATTTACGAATAAATTCGTAAAAACATCTTGACAATTACGAAAATGTTCGTATAATGAAAAGTACAAACAGGTGCAAAAAGCCAGCCACAAAGGAATTGCCCCTGTAGCGGAAATGTTTACTTTTGCTGACAACGATAGTTTAGAACATTTTCGCAACTTTGTCAATAAGGAGGGAGAAAATGCTCTTAGAAAACATCAAAAAACTTTGCGCATCACGCAATATTTCGCTTTCTGCACTTGAAAAGACACTTGGCTTTGGCAATAGCACGATTGCAAAATGGGCGGCTTGTAGTCCGACAGTCGAAAAACTATCGCTCGTTGCAGACTATTTCGGCGTATCGGTCGACTC
>ENA-ORUI01000831-ORUI01000831.1-human-gut-metagenome-genome-assembly--contig:-NODE-831-length-35599-cov-5.076469_pt1 | contig 35599 bp, 26 predicted proteins | sample MGYA00242078_ERZ509205 | MGnify/ENA primary metagenome ERZ509205 (study PRJEB26280, sample SAMEA2338828) | human gut metagenome | biome: human gut; feature: human-associated habitat; material: faeces... | reverse complement strand
CCATGCGCATTGCCCGCCGCACCCTGCGCATCGTGTACGAGAACATCGTGTTCGCTCTGGCCATCAAGTTCGCCTGCCTGGTGCTGGGCGCTCTGGGCATGGCCAGTATGTGGACGGCCATCTTTGCCGATGTGGGCGTCATGGTGCTGGCCGTGCTCAACGCCACCCGTGCCCTGTACACCAAAGACCTCGTGAAGAAAAACGAGCAATAACCGTTCCTGACAACCCAACAGCCGCTGCCCTTCCGGAGACCCGGAGGGGCAGCGGCTGTTTTTTGTTTCGGGTTCAGGAAGCCGCTTCCGAAGCGGACACGATCTCCACCGGACGCTGTTCCACGATCACCGAGCGGATGCATTCGGAATAAATGCTCTTCCGCTCCCACGCATAGGAACGGGCATCCATCTCACAGGCCTGCTCATAGTAGGCCTGCAGATCCTCGTCTTCGTAATGGGAAAATTCGTATGCATACTGCGCGGCCGTGCGGAACACCTTCAGCTGCAGCACGGCCGGGTCGCTCTCGGCCTTGTAAAGCTCCGCCAGCTGGTGCTGGTAGGCATGGTAGCACTCATGCAGCAGCGCATCCAGCACCATGCCGCTGCTGCCCTCTTCCAGCAGATCCAGACTGACCCGGATCGTATGCGTCCGGTCCTCATACTCCGCCAGAACGTTTTCGCCCAGCACCGAACCGCCGACGCGAAGCTCCTGCGGCAGACCCAGCTCCTGCACTTCGAGGTTGGCCACTTTCTGCAGCATATCCAGTTTCCTCCGGATGCTCAGCGTTTTCCAGGTCCCCTCCCGCAGGGGCTGCAGCTCCACGGCACAGCCTTCCAGCGTCCGGGTGTTCACCGCCGCATTGGTTTCGACCGTCGGCTGCACCACGGGCAGGAACAGATTCAGCCCCAGCACAAAATTCAGGAACAGCCCTCCCACCAGCAGCACGGCACCGGCGGCCAGCAGTTCCCAGCTGACCCACCAGCAGCGGTATGCCCGGTTTTTCAGGATGCAGGCTTTCCGGCCGGAGTCCGGGATCTTCTGCGCCATGCACAGCACCGTATACCCCAGCGCCAGCCCGGCGCAGACGGCCGGCAGCGCCCATCCTGCCCATTCCAGCTCCCGCCGGTAGATCAGCAGGGTATAGACGCCATAGGGCAGAAACAGCGCTGCACACTGGGTGCCGCCGGTGCGGTGATGCCGGAACAGCAGATAATCGCTCAGCAGCAGCATTCCGATCTGCATTCCGGTCAGCAGCAGCACCGACCGGCCATACGTCCAGCCCGGCAGACAGCGGAACAGCCCTTTCTGGTACAGCAGCCAGAGGCAAAGCCCCTCCCATAAACTTTCCAGCAGGAACTCGGTCCCCGTTCTGGTACTGGTATTCCGCATCCTCGAATCCTTCCTTTCCTGCAAGGACCGCCGGTTTTCCGGCTCGTCCCGGCCCATCTTTTCTTTTAAATTACCATGCCGTTCCCCGGTTTGCGGAGAGGGAAGCCTTGTCTGCCGGGCCTTCCCCCTCGGAAAAGCAGGAATTTCCGGTGTAACCTGAAAAGGCAAATCCGGAACCCTCGATTCCGGTCCGATTTCGTTCCGGAAAACGGAACACACCCTGCAAACAGGAGGTTCTTATGATCGATTTATCTCTGTTATCCCTGCCGCCCGTTCTGGAAACGCTCCGCAGTGAATGCTGTGCCGCCGTTCTCAGCACCGATCTGGTCAGCCCGGAGCCTCTGATCGCACAGCTGGCCGGAAAACCCCGATCTGACCGCGAAACGCCTTATGTCCTGATCCGGGCCAATTACGTTCCCCCTTACGAACGGGCGTTTCCCCTTATCGTGCAGACGGAACGTGCCATCGCACACGCCAAAGGCTTTACGCCCTCTTACAACGGGCTGGTCGTGCTGGATGTGACCGACTGGATCGGCCATCTGGACGAGGACTATTTTCAGCTTCTGCTGAAATACTGGTCGGATCAGATCGGTTTCATGGGCTGGCCGGCCTTCCTTCTGCGGGACGCCCCGGCCGAGGCGGTCCCCCTTCTGGAGCGCTGCTGTGACCGGTATCTTCCCGCGCAGTCCTTTGCGCTTTCGCTGTTTGAAGACCGCAAACGTCTGGCCGGCCTGCTGGAAGTGAACCTGCACCTGCGGGGACATGGCTCTCTCCGCGGCGGGGCCGAGATCCTGGCACAGCTGCTGGCCGCACCGGAACTGCGGAAAGAGCGCACCCTCCATCTGCTGGACCGCGTGCTTGCGGATCTGACCCGGGATATGCCACTTGGCGCCGCCATTACTTACAGCCGTCTCTGTGCCTGGACAGAACGGGAAGACTGCCTGCTCACCCGGCTGGCCGGCCGGCCCCTGCAGCCTGTGGATCTGAACAAGGAGGATCGTGATTATGTGCGTTTACAGAAAAGAGTTTCCTGAATATACCGCCGACTGGGCGCCCTACAGCCTGCTGCACCCCGGCGATGATCGTTTTGCCGACCCGGACGAACTGCGGCAGCGGTTCGGGCTGGTGCGGAAGCGGGAAGATCTGCACGCCGGCGGAATGCCCATTCTGGCCGGGCCGGAAGGCGCCGTGTTCCAGAACGATGACAGCATGAGCATCGTCTTCGGTCAGTCCGGCTCCAAGAAAACGCGGCTTCTGGTGGCCCCCACGCTGGTCTCGCTGGCCTATGCCCACGAGAACATCGTTGCCGTAGACATCAAGGGAGAGCTGACCGACCCCGACAGCAACATCGGCCAGACCGTCTGCGGTGCACTGGCCGAAAACGGGTACGAGATCGTGCGGCTCAACTTCCGCACCTTCGACCAGAGCAGCGTGAACCTGCTGGAGGTCGCCACCGACCTGTTCCAGGCAGGCGATATTGCAGGTGCCATTTCCGCCCTGCACGAGCTGACCACCGCCATCACCCGGCTGTCCACGGTTCCCAATCAGGATCCCTTCTGGGTGCAGAATGCACAGGCGCTCCTGACCGGCATCAGCTTCCTGCTGCTCTTTCTGGCCGCATCTCCCGACCAACTGAATCTGTACACCCTGTCCACCTACCTGAACGATGACGGCCTGGAGGAGCTGTCCAAGATCTGCCACGCCCTGCCAGACGCCGCCCGGAATCACCCCATTCTGGTGCAACTGCTGAACATCTGCGATTTTCCGGACAAGACCCGCTCCTGCGTTCTGGGCACCGCGACCGGTATGCTGAACTTCATTACCAGCAACGCACAGCTGCTGCACATGATCTCCACCTCCGGGTTCCACTTCCGGGAGCTGTCCGACCCGGACAAGCGGATCGCGCTGATCCTGGTCATGCCGGACGAGACCGACGCCTACGATACGCTGGAAGGCATCGTTGTCCAGCAGCTCCTCTCGGTCCTGCTGAAGCAGGCCGCTGCCAACGGCGGCGCACTGCCGGTGCGGCTGAACTTTGTCATGGACGAGTTCTGCAACATCCGCATCTCCTCCATGGACCGGTACATCTCGGCGCTCCGCAGCCGGAACATCCGCTGGTTCATCGTCTGCCAGAGCCTGCAGCAGCTGCGCAGTGTTTACCCCACCCAGGCGTCCACCATCCTTGCCAACTGCTCCAACTGGTTCTACCTGCGGAGCAACGAGCTTGAACTGCTGGAGCTGCTCAGCTTCCACACCGGGCAGACCCACCTGAACGAGCGCGGCGAGGCCGCGCCTTTGCTGAGCACCCACCAGCTGATGCAGCTCCGGAAGGGCACCGACTATACCGAAGCGCTGTACCTCAGCGGCGATACCGTTCTGGTCACCCGCCTGCCGGACATCAGCCTGTATCAGGTCCCGGCCGCACCGGAGGGCTGCACCCCTCCCCAGAAAACCATCGCCCGCCCCGCTGTTCTGGATGCAGAGACTTTTTCCCGCCGGGTCTCCTTTATGAAAAAAGCCGCCGAACATCCGGATGCGGTGAGCGCAGAGGCCGTCTCCATCCGCAAAAAGATGCGGCGGCTGACCGAACAGTACAACGCGTTCGTACACTACCTCTGCGGCACTTCCGCCGCCTGATGCCCCCCAAACGAGCCACAGAACAACACAGAATCGAAAAGGAGAATGCACAATGATCACCGTTCAGCTCAACAGCAAACTCGGCCCCCGCGAGGGCACCATCCCCGCCGCACTGTTCACGGAACAGAACGAGATCAGCCTGTATGGGGAGGTCACCTCCCAGAGCGCGCTGGACGCCGCCCTGCAGCTGCGCTATCTGGTGCTGCACAATGCCCGGGAGGTCACCCTGAGCATCCACTCGCCCGGCGGCAGCGTCGTGGACGGCCTGGCGCTGATCGATGAGATCGAGCGCGCCAAGGCGCAGGGCGTGGTGGTCTCCACCCGCTGTGTCGGGCTGGCCGCCAGCATGGCCGCCGTGATCCTCGCGGCCGGGACCAAGGGACACCGCACGGTCTCCCGCAACGGCACTGTGATGATCCATCAGGTCATGGGCGGAATGTCCGGCCAGCAGACCGACATCGAGATCCAGGCCTCCCGCATCCGCCAGACCCGCAGCCAGCTCAACGAGCTGCTGTGCCAGTACACCGGCCAGCCCCAGAAAAAGATCAACCTCGACACCGAGCGCGACTTTTACCTGACTGCCCGGCAGGCGGTGGAATACGGCCTGGCCGACGAGGTATTCTGAGCAGCCGGAAATTTCGCCTGCTGCCGCGCTGTTTTTCCGGAATTTGTGGTATAATACCGGCAGAGTCCCTGCCGGATGCGCCGCGTGATACGATACAAAAGGAGAATACATTATGAAATACGCCATCAAGAACAAGAAGATCCTGGTCCACGCTTATCGTCTGGGAGACGGCAGCGCCATGGAGCGCCAGCTCATCGAAGAAGGCGCCATCCGCTGCCTGCCCGATGGGCGTTACGAGCTGTTCTCGCAGGAGGCTGTGCACGGCAGCGGCGAGCTGGCCCAGCGCGGGGATTACTTCAAGGTGGATACGGTGGACGGCCGGCACTATCCCTACCCCAACACCCGCGCCTACTTCGAGGCAAACCACACCCTTGCGGACGCCGCACAGGATCTCTACGAGCAGAAGCCCACGCCCCGCAGGATCTGGCAGAAGGAAGACGGGATGTGCCCGGAGATCGCCGCACTGCTCCACGCTGACCGGCTCTGCCTGAACCCCGCCGACCCCCAGCACTACTTCAGCGCCTTCCTGTACGGTGCCCCCCTGAGCACCTCCGACAAGGGCACGGTGATCTTCTATTCCATCCAGTACGGCGCAGACGGTGCCGTGGAGGACGTTGACTTCAATCTGGTGTCCGAGGCAGACTTTGCCGCCGGCTACACCCTGTGCGATGCGGACGGCACCCCGCTGTCCCGCTGAGCTGTTCTCTCTTTCCGCCGTAGGCGGCTGCCGCGCAGGATCCTGTGCGGCAGCCGCTTTTTGCTTTTTCTCCTGAAAAACTGCCCCCGGGATCCATTTTTGCGCTTCCCCCCACCCAAAGTTCCGGATCCCGGATGCAGACTACAGACACTGCAGGAAGCAAACAGCTTCCGAACCAACCACCTGAAAAAAGGCTTCTGAAAGCCGGGAGGAATGTACCATGGCATTTAAATTCGATCACTATTCCGAGGAGGTCTTCCATGCGATCCGCCGCTTTCTGGACAAGAAGCACCTGCACTACACGGCATCCGAAATCATGGGTCTGATCCAGTTGGATCTCCCCACCGGCAGCATGATCCGTCGTGTGGATCTGCGCATCAATGTGAAGAATGATTCCTATACCGTGCGTGCCCTGTCCTCGGTGTCGGCCGATCCTAAGGATGCCAAGAACATGGCGCGTCTGGCAGAGTACCTCACCCGCGTCAACTACCGCCTGCGCAACGGCAATTTCGAGATGGATTACCGTGATGGCGAGCTGGCCTTCAAGTGCTATGTGGACTGCCACGGCGGTGTTCCTGTGGAGGAGGCCATTGACGACAGCATCTTCTGCCCGCCTGCCATGTTCCACCAGTACGGCAATGGCATCCTGCAGGTGATGTTCTCCGGCATCGACCCCACGCAGGCTCTGGAGGACTGCGAGGCCCGTCTCAAGGAAGAAAAAGAGGAAGCCGAGGACGCGGAGGAAGACAGCGAGGATGCCGTGGACGACAGCTCTGCGTCCCGTGTGCTGCAGGACATCGATCCGGATCTGACCGCTTCCATCGGCTCCGTCCCCGACGATCCCGCGACGCTCGACCGTCTCCTGGATCAGCTGCTGGCCTCGTTCCAGCCCTCGGAAGGGGACGGAACGATCATCGATGTGACGGACCTCGACAGCGAAACCGATGACGCCGCCCCTGCGGACGGCGAAGCGGAGGACGAAGCGGAGGACGACGACCAGGCAGAGGATGCCGAGGAAGCCTACGCGGACGAGGAGGACGACGAGGCCTACGGCGATGAGGAGGACGACAACGAAGACTGAGTTCTGAAAAGACCCGCAGACCCTGTGAGGGGGAGCCTGCGGGCTCTTTTTTCCCGCTGAAGCGCAGCAGCTGCCGTGCCATGGCGCGCGGACCGATGTGCGGAACTGCGGCGGCACACCCTGCACGGCAGACCATAAAAAAGCCAGGCCGGAGAGCATCTGCTCTCCGGCCTGGTTCGCTTCCTATGCCGTTTTTACTGCGGCAGCGTCAACTTTTCCAGAAATGCAGTGAAGCTGTCCGCCGCGTCCGCCACGGCATTGGTCTCGTGGTTCCGGAACACGATATGGCCGGTCTGGCGCTCAATGCACCACGCATTGCCGAAGGGGTCGATCGCGATGGCCACATAGCGGCTGGTGTCGTGATTGTAGTCGCGGATGTCCACGGAGCTGCCCGGGGCAAAGCTCAGCAGATAGCCCACGATGTGCTCTTTGCCGTCTGCAGTCGTGCAGATGCAGCGTTCGGGTTTGCCGCCGCCATTCTCCCGCACGCAGGCCACATAGTCTGCGGGCAGAATCAATGCGTTGTCCACCTGAAATTCACGGATCGGCAGATCCGAAGCCAGCGGCTCGGTATAAAGCCATTTCATAAATCATACGCTCCTTTCCGGTCAGCGGTTCTCTTTGCCGCCGCCCCAAAGCACGCGGCCGCCCGTATGGCGTGTTGCCGCATGGATGCCGCTGTCCACCAGCTGCATCTGCCCCGGCTGCTCGGCATGGTGCCAAGTGTAGCCTTTGGGGGTATCCCCGTTGCGGATCTGGTCCAGCTGATCCGCCGTGAATTTGGAAGCCAGCTCCGGATCGTTCTGCACGGCGTCCTGCAGCTTCTCGTTGCAGATCTTTGCCTGAAGGTAATCCGATTTCGCGTAGTCTTCCTTCTCCAATGCGGCATCGCACAGGCTATCGAACTGCGGTGCGACCACATCGTACTGCTTGCCGTCTAGTGTGATGGTCGAATGCTCGTACTGCACGCCGGTCTCCGGGTGTTCCAGCCCGGCCAGATCCTCGTTGATGGTCGTAAGATGTTCCGGCGCGGCGGTCTCGCCGGGCGGCGCATTGCCTTTGGCGCCGGCCTCCAGGTCCTCCGGTTTGGTTCCGGACTCCAGCGTGCCCTCCTTGCCGCCGTCCAGTACGCTTTCTGCGGCCTTTCCGCCATGTTCCAGCGTCCCTTCTCCGGCCGGGCCGCCGGGCGGTTCCACCGCGCCGGTCTCGCCGCTGTAAGCGTCGCTCAGCTCCTCTGCCGTCACCTCCGGGCTTGCGATCTCTCCGGTGTCGTTGTCCATGCCCACTTCGGGGGCGTCGCCGTTGTCATTTCCGTCCAGCATGGGGGTCTCCTTTCTGTCTTACGGTTTGGAAGATGGATGATAAAGAACACTGCTCACCAGCACGGCTGTGGTGTCGGTCTGGCCGTGGTACAGCAGCAGGCAGTGCAGAACGCTGTCCCGTTCCTCCACGGTCAGGCCGCTGGTGTACAGATCCAGCGTCTGACGCGCCTGTTCCTGCCAGTTCAGGCAGTTCTGGCGGTAGGTCTCATTCCGGCTGTAGGGCACCTGCATCTCTTTGGTGGGGTGGGGCAGGGGGCACAGACGGAACAAATGCTCACAAGAGAGGAGCGTTTCCATCAGCTCTCCATAGAACGGCAGGCAGCAGACCGGGTCCGCAAAATTTTTCTGCGCCCGCTGCACCCGCAGATAGCGGCTCTGATAGTAGGCAAACAGCTCCTGGAACATCGCACACTGGCAGGGATCCAGCCCCTGGATGCGATGCAGCAGCACGTCCTGCAGGGCAGCAGCATCGAACTGCCGCCGGGCGGTCTGCTGCAGCAGCCAGCGCAGCAGGAAGGTGCGCAGGCGGCAGAGCGCCGGGTAGGAAATGTCCAGTGCCTTGCCGTGCTCCTCCCAGATGTGGGGGCGCATCCGGCTCTGCACCAGCACCGGCTCGGCCCAGCCTTCCTGCAGAACGGCAGCGGTGCCGTTGGGCAGGCGGGCCAGCTGTGCGGCCTGTTGCGGGGTCAGGGTCATGGCTGCCGCCATCGCGTTCTGATCCTCCGCGTAGGACAGGCGCATGACGATCTTGGTCGAGGTGTTTTTGATCGCGTTCGGATCCAGGATCCCCGGGGACTGATCCACGACCAGAAAGGCCTCTCCGGTGTACCGCAGCTCTGCAATGCTCTTTGCCAGGCTCTCTGCCGCCTGGGCGGACGCGCCGCCCCCTTCTGCCGATGCCGCTGCCGCCGGGACCGCCCGCAGGATGTTGTGGGCTTCTTCCAGCAGGGTCAGGTGGCGCAGGCCGCTGCCGCCGGCCGGATGGGCCGTGCGGTACTCGTACAGCCGGCTGATGATGACCGCCATCAGCAGGGCGCGCGTCTCATCGGATCCGATGGTGCTCAGGTCCAGGATCGTGCGGCTCTCGAACAGGTCGGCATCCGAAACGCTGATGCCGGAGCAGAAGATCTGCCCGTATACGCCGCTGACCAGCAGATTCAGCCGGGCGCGCAGGGTGCCCTCGTAATTGCCCTTTGTCTCACCCACCAGATGGCTGGCCCGGATCACCTCGGGAAGCGCTTCCAGCAGATCCCGGAAGGTGGGGAAGGGATCTTTGTCGGTGATCCGGCACACGCTGTTGCTCAAGTCCCACCCCCGGTCCACATAGGCCTGTTCCACGCACTGCCGGAGCAGGCTGGGCTGGGCTGCGTACATGGGCCAGGCCGCCGAAAAGGCACCGATCAGCCGGTCGATGTGATCCTGCAGCTGCACCGCCGGGTCGAACGCGAAGGGGTTGATCCGCAGCATCCGGTATGCCCGGGGCGAGGTCGTATAGATCTTTACGCCGGGCAGCCTGCCGAACAGCCGCTTGTACTCGCCCTTGGCAGGCTCGACCACCGTAAAGGGGATGTTTTCCTCCGCCGTACTGCGCAGAAGCTCGCAGCTGACCGTGGTCTTGCCGGAACCGGAGCCGCCCACGATCAGCGCATGGGCGCACAGGGCATTCAGATCCAGTTTTACGGGCTGGGGGGTCACTTTGCCCATATGCACGATCTGCCCGAGAAGTGCCTGACGGCTGGACAGCGGCTGCACCCGGCTGGCCGTATAGGTGACGCTGCGGCCAAACGGGACCATCTGCGTGACGCTCAGGCCCGGCACCGACTGGCGGGGCAGCCCCATCATGCGGGGCAGCTCGCTGCCCGGCAGGGTGCTGTCCGTCCCGGATACGGTGCCGTCCGGCAGCCGGAACCGGGGCGGCTCCGCATAGCGCAGGCAGGCCAGCAGGTTCCGGATGTTGCTGCTCTGATCCCGCCCGGGCAGCGTCTGCCAGACGGCACACAGCGATTGGTTCCGGGTGCCGCGTCCTGCCGCCAATGCCTGATAGGCGCTGGCGGCCATGGCGCTGACGGAAGGCTCCCCGATGAAGTAGGCCGCGCAGTCCCAGTAGCTGCCGCCGGCATGGAGCCGTTTGATCTGCCGGTCGACCTGTTCCAGCAGATCTTCCACCTGCTTGTTTTTCCAGCGGCACCCGTAACTCATGGTGCGGGTCTGGGTGCTGCCAGCAGTGCGGGTCATGCCCTGGGTCTGGATCTGTCCTGCGGCCGTGCCGTTGGTGACGTTGTATCCGTCCGCCTGGGAGGTCCCGCTGCCGGTCCCGGTCTGGGTGTTCCAGTTGATGCCAAGGCCCAGGGGCGTGATGCCGTATCCCTTGCCTTTGCCGGACTGCTGGAACGTGCTCTGGGTCTGGGTGGAGCTATACCCCACGGCAAGGTTCTTTACGACGCTGTCCGCCACAGAGCTGCTGACCGCATCGCTCAGGCTCAGGGCCTGCGCGTTGCTGGTCTGCAGCGTGCTCTCGGCGTAAGGGGAGAGCAGTGTGCTGATGGTCTCCAGCGCCGCAATGCGCTTTTCAACCGTCTGCCGGGAATAGGGCGCTGCCAAAACGATCGCGGTATAACGCCGCCCCATCATCGTATCGATAAACTTTTCCAGTCCCTGGACGCTTCCCGCCTCGCCGCCGGTGCCGGTCTCACGCTCGGAGGGCAGCAGGGTCACCGCCGAGACGGTGGTCTGGTTGCCGCCGCTTTCCAGCCGGCTCATGGTCTGGTCAATGGCGGTGCTGTCCTGCTGCTTCAGAACGATGCCCGGGAAGTTGCCTTCCAGCGATGCCCGGAACAGCTCTGCCGCTGCCCCGGGTGCCGGGGCGCGAAGCCCCAGCGAGAGGGTCACGCCCGTCTCGGTGCCTTCCAGCAGCAAAAAACAGCTGTCCACAAAGGGACTCATTGCGTCATACAGGCTGGTCAGCCGCTCGTGCAGGCTCTCATCGCTGAACGCGAACTGTTCCACCTGGAACAGCCGCAGGCTGTGCAGGGTGCGGGGCTGGCTGGGCGGCTGCACACAGCCCGGTCTTTCCGCCTGTTGCAGACAGCTGTGCGCCAGACGCTGCCGCACCTGCTGCAGTGCCTGTTCCAGCTGCCGCCCGGCTGCGGGCTGCATTGCGTTGCCCGGCATGGATCATTCCTCCTCTTTCGGATACAGTGCCGCATAGCGGGCGCGGCGGAGCGCTTCCTGCTCGGCCGTCCACTTCTCTACGCTGAACGAGGGCACCGGGGCGGCTTCCAGTGCCGCGCGCTTGGTCACAGCAGCAATGGTCAGGTCATCGCCGGTGCGCTCTTTCATCATCTCGGAATCGAAGAGCGCCTTCATGCCCTCCGCCATTTCCTGTGCTGCCGTCTCCGGGGTCTGTTCCGGGGTCTCGGGCAGGGTGCCGTACAGGAAATTCTGCATGAAGGGGTAATAGACAGACCCCTCGTTGGTGACGAAATTGTCCAGCACGCCGTCCGTGGTCAGCAGGAAGCCGACCACCGGCTTTTTTGCCGAAACAAAGGTCCACTCGGTCTCCGGCGCCTGCAGCGGCATCACGCTGTTGGCCATGGCGTCCGCGCCGCCCTTGCAGCGTTGCGTGATCATTTCATAGCTACCGTCCGCGAACTGCACCACCGCGCCGTCATCGCCGACGTGGCCGCAGTGGAAGTGCTTTCCGTCAAAGACGGCCAGCGTCAGGGTAGAGGCCAGATCGAACGCCTTTGCCTTCTTTTCAGCCGCCAGTGCTGCCACGGCATCCCGGGCGGCGCGCATACTGCCGCGCAGCAGCTCCTGCATCTGCGCCGGATCCTCCATGGCCTTTTCCGCCGCCGGGAGCGCCTTTACCGCAGCTTCCAGCGCATCCAGACCGGCTTTGACTGCCCGGCGGGAGCCGAAATGGGACAGCGGGCAACTGCCCACACCGTCCGCAACGCCTGCCGCCGCGATGCCCAGCTCCGGGAAGACCCGCACATCGCTGGCATCCTGGCAGGGGATCCCGCGCTCCACATGGCTGGCACCCTGGGCCGAACCCGCTGCAGCGGAAAACTCTGCATCGGTCTGCACCTTCTTCGTGAACGCAGGGAAGGCTTCTTCCGGGGCTTTTTCCGGCTCGGCTTCTTTGGGTTCTTTGGGCGCTGCATCTTCTTTGGGCGCTGCATCCTCTTTGGCGGCTGCAGCATCTGCAGGCGTTTCTGCCTTCAGGGCTTCCCCGCCGGGTGCTTCCTCCCGGGCCGCTGCTTCGTGGGCGGCGTTCTCTGCGCATTCGTTCTCCTTGGCGGTGCCTTCCTGCGGCGTTTCTGCCGGGATCTCTGCCTGCTGGGGTGCGGTCTCTTCCGGGGTCATTGCTGCCGGGATGTTCTTTTCTTCTGCCATCGTGTTACCTCGCATTCTCTGTCATATGTCGGGCGGAACAGGGGTGTTCCGGATCTTTGCAAAAAGCATACCCATCCATTTCGCCGTTTCCAAAGGGGGGAAGCCTGCCGCGCACAGGTTTCCCCCTGCCGTTCCCGGGTTTTCCGCTGGTATAGTGAGATCAGTCCCGGGCAGCTCTCCCGCGCAGAAAAATACGCCCCGGGCAGAAAGGAAACCATTCCATGAAATCCATTGCGGAAATCGCATCTCTTGTCCATGCGGCTCCCAGTGAGATCCTGCGGCACGCCCAGCGCTGCGGGTTCTCCGTTCAGGATCCCGGCGACGTTCTTCAGGACGATCAGATCGCCGTTCTGGCGGCCTGGCTGCAGCAGCAGATGGCTGCCCCCACTGCTCCTTCTGACCCGGCCAAGGAAGCCCGCGCCCAAAGGTTCCTGCAGAATCTTGTCCGCAACAGCGACCTGATCTTTCTGGACACCAGCAGCCTGCTGTACCCCACGCTGAACAGCTTTTTGGAGCGTCTGACCCCGCTGCTGACCTCTTCCGTCCGGGTCATCGTTCCCCTGCGGGTCATTGAGGAGGTGACGAAGCACCGGAAGAATCTTTCCGAGCCGGAACGGGCCGCACACGCCATAAACGGCTACCAGAAGCTGGTCGAACTCCAGAACGCCGGCCTGCTGAAGATCTACGGCAATCCGGATGACAACTTTGCCGACAGCACCTTCCAGAGCGTGTTCATCAAAAAGAGAACTGCCTACCGGATGACCCTGCTCACCCAGGATGTCCAGCTGGCCAAAACGATCGACGGCTTCAACGAAGACGTCTCGGTACGGGCCAAGCACATCCAGGTGGCCAAGCTGAACCGGTTCGGATACGCCAGCTCGTATATCTGGAAGGACGCCAAGGACGCCGCCGGAGCTTCTCCCGCCGCGCCAAAGCATGAACCCGCCTTCCGGCTGAAAACGCAGATGACCAACGTTCCCGACACGATCCTGCGCGTTCGGGAGATCCCCGGCCCGGGCAGCAGAGTGCTCTCCCCGGACGGGCCGATCCAGCTGCTGGAAAAGATCAGCGACGGTGCCGAGGGCATCATCTACAAAACCAGCTCCGGCATGGCTGCCAAGATCTACCGCCCCGATCATCTGACCGCGCGGCAGGAAGCCAAACTGCGCCGGATGCTGAGCCATCCGCTGCAGTGCGAGGGCATCTGCTACCCCACCGCCCCGGTCCTGAACCTATCCGGCGAGTTCGTGGGCTTTCTGATGCCGCTGGCCTCCGGCCATGAACTGCAACGCAGCCTGTTCATCAAACCCCTGTTCCTTCAGACCTTCCCCGGCTGGAAAAAGAGGGACTGCGTGGAGCTGTGCCTGACCCTGCTCAAGAAGATCCGCTTCCTGCACCAGAACGGCATCCTGGTCGGCGATCTCAATCCCCGCAACATCCTGGTCAAGTCTCCCCGGGAGGTCTGGCTGGTGGACGTGGACAGCTTCCAGATCGAAGAGTTCCCCTGCCCGGTGGGCACCACCACCTTCACGGCACCGGAGATCCAGGGCAAAAACTTCGGCACCTTCCTGCGCACCACCGGCAACGAGGATTTTGCCGTCGCCACACTGCTCTTCATGCTCATGCTGCCGGGCAAGCCCCCCTACGCACAGCAGGGCGGTGAGAGCCTGGCGGACAACATCCTGGCCGGCGATTTCTCCTATCCGCTGGGCACCAGCTCCAACAAAAAGACCCCTCAGGGGCCGTGGCGCTACGTCTGGAGCCACCTGACCTATGAGGTGAAGGAGATGTTCTACAACACCTTCCGGATCGACGGCACCCACCACAGCGAGAACGAGCGCTACTCCGTCCGCGAGTGGATCGGCGCCTTCCAGAAGTATCTCCGTCTGCTGGATGACGGGACCCTCGCCGCACGGGATCCCATGTCGGCGGAACTGTTCCCCACCCGCTTCAAGCACAGCACCGGCTGGAACGGCACGTCTTCCCGGAACACCGCCCCCTCCCAGCCCAGACCCGCGCCCATCCCGCAGGAGCCTCCTGTGCCCAACGGCGGCTTCTCCGTCGCTTCCTGGCTGACCGGCGGTCAGTGACCGCCGGCTTTCCGCCGAAACCTGTCTGAAACGAAAGGATCTGTACCATGGATTTGAATGCATTGACCAAACTGGCGGATGTCCGCCGTCAGAGGATCGACGATCTCCGCACCAACCCCACCCCCCGGGTCGCCCTTGGCATCTGTGCCGACCTGAGCGGCACCATGCTCACCATCGAAGGGGGCAATTTCCAGCGCACCGGCAAGACCACCGTGCTGGACGGCCACGTCTTCGATGTGGCCACCGGCGGCATCAGCCGCCTGAACCTGCTGGAAGACGGCCTGCAGTCCCTCTATCAGGCCATCCGGGAGGACAGTGCCGCCTCCTACTCCGCCGAGGTGGCGGTGGTGTCCTTCAACGACCGTGCCGCGTGCCTGCAGGACTTTTCGACCCTCGACCGCCAGACAAAGCCGCCCAAGCTGAAAGCGGAAGGCAACACGGCCATGGGCGAGGGCCTGAACCTGACCCTCGACCTGCTGGAGCAGCGCAAGCAGGAATTCAAGGACAACGGCGTGGACTACTACCAGCCCATGCTCGTGCTCCTGTCCGACGGCGAACCCTCCCCCGGCCCCCAGGAGGAGGCCGAGCTGGCACGCGCCGAGCAGCGCATCCGGGAGCTGACCAGCCAGCGCAAGCTGACCGTGCTGTCCGTGGGCATCGGCGGCGACGCCAACATGAACGTCCTGCGCCGCTTCTCCAGCAACAACAAGGCCTACCGTCTGAACGGCCTGCGCTTCCAGGACTTCTTCAAGTGGCTGGGCAAGAGCGTGGTCAAGACCTCCCAGAGTCTGCCGGGCGACCGGCAGGAGCTGGACATCAGCGAGATCTCTTCCTGGGAAGCTCTGTAACAGGAGATCGGTTATGGAATGGAATCTGATCCAGGCCTGCACGGCAGGCCGCAGCCACCGTCGGCTGGGCACCCCCTGTCAGGATGCCGCCGCCGTCCGGCAAAGCCCGGACGGCAGTGTGTGCGCCATTGCACTGGCAGACGGTGCCGGCAGCCAGGCACTTTCCCACTACGGAGCACAAACCGTGACCCGGACGGTCACCCGGCTGCTGTGCGAACAGTTTGACGCCTTCTACGCCTGCCCGGACGCCGGAGCCGTCCGGCAAACCATCCTGAATGTCCTGCTGGAAGCGCTCCGGGAGACCGGCAGCGTCCTGCAGTGCCCGCCGGAGGCGCTGGCTTCCACCCTTCTGTTTGCGGCCTGCAAAGGCGACCGCTTTCTGCTGGGCCACATCGGCGACGGCGTAATCGGCGGCCTGGACAACGGGCAGCTCCGGGTGCTTTCCAGCCCCACGAACGGGGAGTTCCTCAACGCCACCTGCTTTGTCACCTCGCCCCATGCAGCCCGGCATTTCCGGCTGTTCAAAGCCGAAAAGCCCGCCTTCGGGGCCATCGTCCTGCTGTCGGACGGCAGCGAGCAGGCGCTGTATCAGCGCCGGGACGGCACCCTGACCGAGACGGTGCGGGATCTCCTCCGGCTGGGCGTGGTCCTCCCGCCGAAGCAATTCCAGCCGCAGGTGCAGAGCCTGCTGGACGGCCCGGTGGCAGCAGCCACCGGAGATGACTGTTCGCTGGTGCTCATGGCGCGCCCCACCCCCGCATTCCCGGGCTTCCTGGGCTTCTCCGCTGCCGAACAGCGTGCACTGCTGGAACTGCCGGCGGACCGGCCGGGGGATCCCCGCCGCCTGCGCACCACCGTGGCCGTCCTGAAGGAACTGCAGACCCGCCCCTGCCGCCCTGCACAGCTTGCCCGCAGGCTGCACCTGCACCCCAAGCGGGTGCAGCGCATCCTGACCCGTCTGGAGCGCACCGGCTGTGCCGTGCGCGATGGCGGATCCTGGACAAGCCCCCTCCGCTGACCCTCTGCTTCTTGCAGAAGATACGGACAGACCCCCCGCTGCCGGCCGGCAGCGGGGGGTCTGTTTTTTTGTTTCTGCGGATCTTACAGCAGCTGCACCAGCAGCAGGAACAGCCCGCCCGCCGTACCGGCGGCAGCGCTCAGCAGGGTCTGCTTCCAGCCGGCTCCGGCCCTGCGCGCTTCCAGCGCCTGGCTGAGCTGATAGAGGCCGCACCCCATGCACACGCCTGCCAGCAGCAGCGAGACCACCGTGCTGAAAGTGAGCAGGCCCAGGGCGCCGGTCAATGCCATGATGGCGTTGGGCCAGTCCGGGGTGACGATGTCGTGCTCGGGGCCTACCACCACCCCACAGCGGCTCACGCAGGCCGTACCGACCGGGGTAGGGACGTAGAGTTCCAGCGTGGTGGAGCCTTCCCGACAAGGCACGATGACCCCGCGGGCTTCATCGTAACGTGCCACGTCCGGATCCATGGTCCGGCCCTGCACCTGTGCGGCGGCACCGGCAGGTGCCAGCGTAAAGGGGACCGGGACTTCCTGCCCCATCTTCAGCGTGACCTCCTGGGGCAGGCGGATCGCAGCGGGGACCGCCCGGACGGCAAAGGGGATCTCTGCCTTGACCTGGCCGATGGTCAGCCGGACGATGCCCCGCCCTGCCTGGCAGGCACGGAAGCGTCCGCCGCCCAGCGGGACGGCCAGACCGGCCGGTTCCACACTCCATGCCGCCTGCTGCAGATTCTCCGCGTTCTGGGGCATCCAATGGGCGTCCACACGGAACTCCTGCCGGGGCACGATGTCCTGCTGGGGCAGGGTCAGCGAGATGGTCTGCACCCGGTTGACTTTGCGGATGCGGACGCTCTTTTCCGCCAGCAGCACTTCCGGGTTTGCATAGCCGTGGGTGTAAAGCTGCACCTTCACCGTACCCTCCCGGGCGGCGTGGTACGCTCCGCCGCCGGCCTGCAGCAGCCCGCCCGGCGTGGTGCGCAGTTCCAGCTGGAACCGGGCCGGATACCGCCGCAGGCGGTCCGCGCTGTGCACCGTTCCCAGCTCCATCTCGTCCGGGAACGCTACCGCCGCCACGGGCAGCGGGCTGGTCAGGATGCTCCGCATGGCCTTTTCTTCAAAGGCATCAAACTGTCTGGGATGCAGCGGCTGACCGGCCAGTGCGGCCTGCAGACGGGCGAGCGCCGGGCGGATGACAAAGCGCTCCGCCCAGAGCGCTGCAAAGGCCGGGAAGTTTTCTGCGCGGCCCGCAAAGAGGGGCACTGCGGCCCCGCCGATCTGCAGCAGTCCGGTACAGTGCGGAGCATTTCCGGCGGCAGGATCCACGCTGTAGAGCACATCTCCCGTCTTGACGACGATTCGGTCGATGTTGAGGTCCTCCAGCTGGTGCAGGTGACGCTCGGCGGCGTTTTCTAGGAAGATCCGTGCGGTCTCGCCGGCGCTGCTTCGGATGCAGGGACTCCAATCGCCGCACGCCGGGTACAGCCGCCAGCCGCAGGCTTCTTTCTTCCAGCGGCTGGCAGCCAGCTGCGCCAGGATGGACTGGGCCAGCGTGCCTTTGGACAGGCAGCAGACAGCCAGCGCTTTGGGCGCATCCGAGCTTCTTCCGAGGTGCTGTGCGGCCTGCAGCCGTTCTTCGAACCGGATCATTTCGTTTGGCCCGGGCGCGGCAGAAAAGCCCTTGCAGGCCGTTTCCCGGCCAAACAGCATCCGCAGGATGCTCTCTTCCAGTGCACCGCCGCAGAATGTGACCGTATAGGCCCCGTTGCATTCCTGTTCCAGCCAACGCGGCAGATGGGCGGCGTATTCCAAAAAGCGCCCGCCGGCGCAGGCGGCCAGCGGGCTGAGACTGGAAGTTTTCTGTCCGTCAATGCGGACTGCCGCCGCGGTCGTGAAGAGTTCTTCTTCGATCTGAACACGCGGGATCATAAAGCTTCTCCTTTCTTACCATGCGGCGACTTCCCGGCCGACCACGCCTTCCGGGATCGTCCGCAGATCGATGGGGCGGTGGGTGGCCCACAGTTCAGCGCGGGTCTTCGCAAAGTGATCCTGCCGGGGGACAGCTGCGCCAAACGAGAGATCATTTGTTACGTCTACAAACAAATTCTCTTTTCCGATCCGGACGATGTTCCATGCATGGTTTTTGTCATCGCCGCGCATCTGGCCGCTGCCCCGCAGTTCGCCGACCACCACAAAGCTGTGCACTCCGAGGATACTCGTCAGGTACTTGTACAGGCAGGCGATGCCTTCGCAGACAGCCTGCCCCTCGATGGCACCCAGCATCGTGTGGCTTTCCGGGCCATGGTCGCGATAGCGGATGCTGCGGGCCAGCTCATCGTGAACCAATTTTGCGATCTCATAGTCGGTGTAAGCACCCGTCTCCTGCTGCCGCCGGAGGATGTAATCGGTGTATGCGGTCGTCTCCGCCAGTTTCTGAAAAAAATCCACTCCGGGATAGCGGGACGGCAGTTCCAGCGTGGTCGAAGCCGATGTGGTGAGCAGACCAAGCCTTGTGCGCTCGGTCACCCCCCTGACGGCGTTCAGATCCACATAGAAGACCCGTTCGGGATGGTCATACCGCAGAGCGGAGAGCACCCTGCCCAACGTCTCGGTGCGGACCTCCGGGAGCCGGACCTTGAATTCCAGCCGGGCCAGGGCGGCCTCGATCCGGTCATAGATCTGCTGTTCCTGGGGAGTCAGCAGCTTGCGGAAATATGTCCACTGTGCCGGGTACCGCAGCAACGGATTTTCCATGCCGACACACCTCCTTTTCTCACATTCTGATCAATCCGCGATCTTCTGGCCGCAGAAGGGGCAGTAGGTCGGTTTCTGTTCCGTCCAGATCCAGACGGTTACACGGAACTTATTTCCACAGCGGCAGCACAGACAATCATACTTCGGCTCCCCGCTGTTTACCAGATCCTTGAAGGCATCAGCCATAAAACCCGTTGCCTCACGCGCCGCCGTCCGGACCGCTTTCCAGGAGACACTCTCTCGTGTCACTTTCCATCCGCCGCTGCGGGGCTGCGGAGCAGGCTGTGCCGCCCATGCGTCCTGTGCGGACTGCGGAGAGCGGGAAGCCTGCGGCGCCTGCCGGGCAGACATTTCGGCGACAGACTGCGGCGGGACCGCACGGTGTGCTGCCTGCCCGGAAGCCGGTCTCGTCCATGCAGTCTGTGCGGGCTGCTGTGCAGGCTGCGCAGGCCGTGCGGGCCTGGCGGTGGGCTGCTGTGCAGGCTGCGCAGGCCGTGCGGGCCTGGCGGTGGACTGCGGGGCAGCGCTGCGCACCTGTGCGTTGTACTCTTCCTCCTTTTTCTGCCAGGCTTTGACATCGAAGGGCGGCAGGGTCATTTTGGACCAGGTCTCCTGATTAACGGCCACCACCATCGTGAGATCGTCTCCGGACGCTTCTGCCGTAGCGGGTGCCTTGAGGATGTCCTTCGTACGCTTCCGGAGCGCTTCGTGCCCCTGGGGCGCAGCTTCTGCAAAGCCCTCCAGGAAGGGGGAAAAGACCTCGTTGTTCAGGCAGCTCTTCCGGACATAGATGTCGAGGATGCCGTCCGTCGAGATGCCAACGGCAGCGGTCTTCTCGGCCTTGCCGAACTCCCACTCTTTTTCCCCTCCCTGCAGAGGAATCACCGAGGTGCTGTTGTCGCCGTTCGGACCCTTGTGGCGGCGGGTCACCATCCGGCAGGTGCCGTCTTCCTGAATGACCACGATGCCGCCATCGCCGCAGTGCCCGTACCACAGGTTCAGGCCGTCATAAATGGCCAGATCCAGTGTCGACATGAAGTCGAAGACCAGTTTGTCCATCTTCTCGGCAAGTTCCTCGACTGCATCCTGTGCCGTGCGGAAGGCTTCGGGCAGCAGTTCTTCCAGCAGCCAGTGATCGCGCTCCTCCGGCTTTTCCGGCAGGGGAGACGTTTCCAGCTTGTCTTTCAGGAAGTTCAGGCCCACCGTCACGGCCTCACAGCTTCCATACTGGCTGAGGGCGCAGCGGCCGACGCCGTCGCTGCTTCCCAGCAGGAGCAGATTTTTTTCAGGGACTGCCAGCACACCGCTGAAGTCCTGACAGGGGCTGTTGCCGTTCTTGATGTGGTACGCCCCCTGCTCGGTATCCGCCGCACACACCAGCGAGCCTACGCTCAGGCTCCGTTCCGGCTTCTGCAGTTCCGGCTTGTTCTTTGCCGGGGCTTCCGGCTCATTGACCGAACTTTTGTTGTCTTTCATCGGTTCCATCACGGAATCTCCTTTCAAAATCAAAACGATCTCAGCCTCCGAAAAGGCCTCCGAACAACAGTGCTATCAGAAAGATGATCAGGATGCCAAGCCCTACCACCAGCGCAACTGCGGCCAGGATGCCGCCCACAACTGCTGTGAGAGCGATCGCGGCCAGAGGGGCGAGGATCAACTGCAGTGCAGTCAGCCCCAGCAGCCAGGGCCATCCGTTGAATGCGGTAGTATAGCGCTGTTCCAGCCAGTGTGCCGTGAGCCATCCTGTGCCCACGCCCACCGCACCAATTAGAACGGCGGCTTCCTGGCTGCCGGCCAGATCCGGCACGAGACACAGCGCCGGGTTCACGAGCACCAATCCTGAAGCTGCACCGGCCACGACCTGCGTGACGTAAAAGAGCTTCGGGTCGCGGCGGAGGGGCACGCCGGGCGGTGCGCAGGCCCAGCCCGGACGTTTCCACACCCAGTGCCCGACCTGCTTCCAGTTGATCTTTTTCATGGCGTCCTCCTTTTGTCCTCAGCTTTTCTTGAAGATGCCCAGGAGCTTCTCCTTCAGGCTCTTCTTCTGCGTGCCGGTTTTTGCGGCGGGGCCTGCCGGAGCGGCCTGCACGGGAGCTGCCGGGGTGATGTGCGGCATCGGGACCGATGCCGCATAGGGCGCTGCAGGCTGGAGCACCGTATGTGCCGCAGGATGGGACACCGTATATGCTGCCGGTTTCGGAGCCGTGTGCACCGCCGGTTTCGGGGCAGAACGCATCGACGGTCCGGGCACCACAACCTGTTTGCCGGACAGGATCGCCTGCATCCTCTGGTCTATCCGGCAAAACGGACAGCCGACCGTATGACGCGGCAGATAGACGTGGGCAGGGTTGATACGGCAGTGCTCGAACGTGCTCCTCCGCTGGTACAGGTCGTACAGGAGCTGCTTCCAGATGCTGGCATCTACTCGCTGCGAAACGTTCTCCCGGATCGTCTTCTCATTGTAGCTGAACGTCTGACGGAACGCGGTGCGCACCTTGGCCGGGAGTGCCCCCAGCTCCAGCGCGTAAGGCGGGATGCTGATGCCCTCCACATCATCGCGGTACCACGGGGATATCCCATATGTGACATTGAAGATCTGGTCACCGAAAGGAAGGGAGGGCTTGCCCTCTGTCTGCAAAGCTGCTGCAAACGGATGGGCCCCGGTGAGCAGGATGAAGATATGCACGGCCAGCGCAAAGTTATCGGTTGCGATGGTAAAATTATTCTTGCTGAGATTGCGGCCCTGCAGCTCGGGAGCAACGTACTCCGGCAAGCCCACGCCCGTGCGGAAATGATGTCCGGTCTTGTCCGTGAATTCAAACGAATCCACGTCAATTATAGTCACAATTCCGTTGTCATCGACCAGGAAATTCGCGTTGTTCATGTCGCCCACCACATAGCCCATCTCATGGGTATGCGCCACAATGGAGGCGATGTTGTATGCAACAGCGACAGCGTAGCCCCAATCGTACGGGGTGCGGAACACGCTGTCGCGTTCTTCGGGACGATTCACCATGAACAGGGGCGAGCCTTTTTGAAAAGGCATGAGATAACCGACGAAGTTTCCATTGCCGTCATACAGCAGATGCTGCGGCCACGCGATCAGCAGGTGGCCGTCCACAACGCCGTTGAATCTCTCATTGACCATTGCTCTCAATTTGGCTTCCTGCTCCGGTTTGACCGTCTTGTAAATCTTGGCACAGACCGAGGGATCTCCCTGCACATGATAAATTTTGGACTCGCCGCCCTCACCGAGGGTGTCTGCGCAAAGCTCATAAGCTTTGCGCTCTTCGGTATACACTTTCATTGCTTTTCTCCTCTTTTGTGTCCCGCCTGTCCGGCGGGAGCTGTTTTTCTGTCGTTGTATATAGTAAACAGCACGTTCCGGCCTCTTTTGCCAGGGGGAAAGCATTTTCCGGGCTGCTCCCAATAAAAAATACCCGCCGCCCTCCTGTCGGAACAGGGGAGCAGCGGGCGGTACGCGGAAGGATGGAGATGCAGCCGGCTCAGGACATCAGAACATATCCAGGCAGTTGTCGTCCGAATTGTCCGGAGCGGGGGCCGGATCCGGCATCGGAGCCGGGGTCTGCAGCATCTGGGTCAGCATGCTGCCAGCAGCGCCGGGGTTGGTCCGGCAGACCAGATCGCTCATGCTGTCGGTCAGGAAGCGAATGGCCTCACTGAAGTTGTTGGCATCGGCTGCCTTCAGGACGGTGCCGCCGTCCGCAACTTCCTTCAGGTCACCCATATCGGCCTGACGGCCCACGCCGATGGGGATGATGCAGACCTTATTGTGGCGCATCATCTCGTGCAGGCGCGCCAGCACGACGTCCTTCTTCTCCGGATCCGATGCGGCGCCGTCGGTAACGAGAATGATCGTGCCGACGTAGGAGGAGGTGCCCAGCTGCTTGTACATCTGGCGGCGCTCGTTGAGCTGGTTGATGGTCAGATCCAGCGCCTCGTAGAGGGGGGTGTCACCATCGGCCTCGGGCAGTTGGGGTGCCTGGAAGCAGCTGCCTTTGGTCCAGCTCTGCAGGATCTGCACGCCGTTGCCGAAGGTCAGCACCTCGATGTCCAGCTTGCCGGCGGCCAGGAGGTTGCTGCGCAGGGAAGACTCGATGGCCTGCAGGCTCTGCTGCTCCTCCTCATCGGCACCATTCAATGCCGTGGAAGTGGAGGTGTCGTAGAGGAACAGCAGCGGTGCCTTGCCCTCCGCGCAGGGGGGCGGGAGGTAGGCTGCATAGTAGTCGGTCGGCTGCTCCACCGGGGTCTCGAAGAAGCTCTCCGGGGACTCATCCAGCGTGGTCGTCTCGTTCAGATTCAACAGTTCGTCCATGGTCATTTTTCTCCTTTTCTTCGTCGTTCCGGGGATCAGCAGGTCGTGACGCAGGCGGGCAGGGGAGCGGTCTTCATATGCTCCAGGGAGGGGTCACTCTCGCCCAGATCGGCCATGCTGGAGCTGTACCAGATCAGTGCTTCGGAGATGTCCGTGGGAGAGCACTTGAGCACCTTGCCCTTGCCGCCGGGCAGGTAGGAGCGGAGGTGCTCGACGTCTGCGTCGTTGCCCACTGCCATGACATACAGGGTCACGCCCTTGTGGTCATAGGCTTCCTGGAGCATCTGCTTGGCTTCCGCCTCATACTCGCTATCCGTCGGGAGCCCATCTGAGTAAATCAGGAGAAACGGTCTCCAAAAAGGCGTACCGATCTGGTGGTAGTAGTCCTTGCGCTTCCGGAGGTCCTTCAAGGCCGCGATGATGGCCTGGTTGAAGGCGGTGCAGCCGGAAGCGCACAGGGTCGGTGCGACGTATTCTGCAGCGGGACGGAAGCCGACCTCACAGGTCACGTCATCCGCGAAGGACAGGAGCTCCACATCGATGACGCTGGCGGCCTTGTGCTTTGCCTTCATGACATCGCCGAAGTCGTGCAGACCCTGGTTGATCTCGTTAATGTAGGGGCTGACCGAACCGGAGCGGTCACAGGCCAGCACCGCGAGACCGTGCTTCTCGTTGATGGCTTCCGGGGGCAGAGAGGAGGAGGGGGATGCGTAACGTTCACTGGGCATAGTTCTTTCTCCTTTTCTTTTTGTGTTGTGTTGTGTGTTTCTTCTTGCAGGGGATCTGTTCCCCTGGGGTATCTTTGTTGTACACCCTTCCGTTTTATGTTCCGAAGGGGGGAAGGACAGGAGCTTTGGCTCCAGCTCTTCCCGGAGAGTTTCTCTCTCCTGTTGTCATTACTGTAGCACCGCCCGTCTGCTTTCCGGGAGGGGGGAAGCCTGGATCCCGGATCCTGTGCAGGATCTTCGATCCGGGCTTCTCCGGAGGGTTCGTTCCCTCCTGCTGTATTTACTGTAGCATTCCCCCTCCGGCTTTCCGGAGGGGGAAACACTTTTTTCGGGTCAGACCCCCAGCATCGACTGCAGCACGGGCAGCATTCCCTGTGCAGCCAGCACAAAGCAGGCCATCTTCAGCAGTTTCCCGACAAAACAGGCCGGGATATAGCGGTGCAGCGGCATCTTTGCCGCACCGCAGGCCAGCCCCACCAGATCAAACAGGGGCAGCGGCAGAAAGGCAAACGCCAGCACCGCCAGCGCTCCATACCGCTCCACCAGCGCGGCAAAGCGGTCCGCTTTCCGGGAGCCTGTACCGGCTGCCGCCTTGGCCCCGGTACGGCCGCACCAGTAGCTGACCTGTTCTCCAGCTGCTGCACCCGCTGCACCGATCAGGCAGCACAGCACCGGGTCCAGCGCCATGGATGCGCTGGCCGTAAACAGGGTGCTGCTGGCCGGCAGCAGTACGGTCGAATTTGCTGCCAGGCAGGCTGCAAACAGCCCGCCGTAGCCCAGCAGCGCCAGCTCCTGCACCTGCTGCCGGAACACCAGATACAGCGCCGAAATGCCCAGTGCCGCCAGCAGGGGCAGCGCCAGCTGCACCAGGCGGCGGGGAGACAGCCGTCTGCGGCGGACCGCTCCTGCAGAAGTTTCCGGAATGTTCATCGTCCGCATCCCCCTTTCTCAGCCGCCGCCCAGCAGGCTCATAAAGAGTCCCACGCCGAAAAGGCACATAAAGACCATCTTCAGCACTTCCAGCACCATGGCCACAGCAGCTGCCAGCACGACCGTGGCCAGCGGCGTCAGCAGGCACATGGATGCGCTGAACAGCCAGTAGGGCCAGGGCGAAGCGGCGGCGGGGTAGCGCTTCCAGAAGTGCACCGCGATGGCAATGCTGATGCCTGCGCCCACCAGGCTCGTGATGATCTGCAGATCTGATGCGCTGAGTCCCATGGAGGATACTGCGGCCAGCTGCGGCCCGAAGAGCACGCCGCCCAACACGCTGAACGCGGTCATCAGTGCCAGAAAGAGCCACGGCGAGCGCTGGGCGCTGGCCGCAGCGGCGGCGGGGCCGGTCTGGTTTGCCGGCGCTGCCGGAGCAGCCGGCACTGCAGCCGTGCCGAACGACTGTTTCAGATAGTTCTCCAGATCCTTCCGGGCACGGCACCACGGGCAGCTGGAAAGGCCGGCCGGGTACAGATGATGCGGATCGGCCGCACACTGCGTCCACTGGGACTTCTGGTTCATGGACAGGTACATCTTATCCATCGCCGTGCACCACTGCTCCGCCGTAGGGCGCAGGGGGATCTTCTTCATGAAGTCCGGGTAGGCCCCATAGGTAAACACCTTCTGGAACAGATCCTGCACCTCCTGCGGCAGGATGGAGAAATCCGGGGCACCCAGCGGGCGCGCCTTGCCGGGGATGGCGCGCACATACACGCTGGCACCGGTCAGGATATCCATATTGACATTGGTCACCGCCGGCGTGGAGCCGCCGGGGTTCAGGCTGCGCTTGGCAAAGGGATCGTATCCGTTCATCAGCAGCTTGAAGATCAGAATCGCCAGGGAGAAGTTGTCGGATTCCTTCGTGAACTTTGCCTTCGGGCTGCTCAGATTGCCCACCATCTGGAGTTCCGGTGCCAGCACCTCGGCACTGCCGACCATACAGGGGAAGTGCTCGCCGGTGTCCGGATCCCGGATGTCGTAGGAATCGCAGTCGATCATCGAGACCAGATGGTTGGTGGGGTCGACCATCATGTTGGCCGGGTTCAGATCGCCCGCCACGATGCCGCTGCGGTGCAGTGCCGCAACGTTGACGGCCAGGTTGTAGGCCACCAGCGTCATGGTCTGCCAGGTCCAGCCCGGGAACACCTGGGCGCAGGTATCGCCGTAAACGCTGCTCAGCATATACTGGGTGCCGATCCGGGGCATGATGTAACCCACCATCCGGCCATTGCAGAACAGGATGTCCTGCGGCCAGGCAAAGCACCAGTGTCCCCTGTAGCGGGGATCGAATTTGAGCTTCAGCATGGCCTCCAGCTTGCGCTGCTGATAGGCGCGGTCTTTGGGGGCGGTGGTGTACCGGTCCTCATGGTAGATCTTTGCCACCAGTGCAGGTTCTCCCTGCAGGGTATAGATGCAGCCTTCTCCGCCGGAGCCGCCCGCCTTCTCCAGACGGTAATCCCGCGTTCTGCCGCGCAGGGTCATGCCGCTGTAATCTTTTTTTACCGCCATGTGTGATCCTTCCTCTCTGTTTCTGCGGTTTGTTCTGACATCTGAAAGTATGCAGGCACTTTTGGGCCGTTTTGAAAGGGGGAACACGTCCTTCCAAAATCCCCGTCGAAAGTTTGGACATCCTGTCACTGGCACATTCATCCAGAAATGGTATAATGATTACATTCCAATTTTCACTTTGTGGGAAAGAGCCTGCGTAAGACCGCAGGAACGAGGAGGGAATCTGATGCCGCAGTCCTATGAATTTACCAAAAATACGATGTACCTGTTCCAACGGACGCAGGAAAATCTGGCAAGCTACTACTGCCGGGAAGCATTTGCGGATGCACTTGCCGGCGTGGAGCGTGCATCCCGGGAGACCCGCTATTTCCGTCTTCGCGACCTGGAGAACCTGTGCAAGGCGTACTGCTGCCCCGATGAGAGCGATGAAGCCAGCAAACAGGCCGGCGAAGAAGCCGGCAAAAAGCTGGCCCGGGATCTGCTGGCAGACCACAGCCTGCTGGATACGATCCCCACACAGAATGAGGTCCGGCAGCGGCTGCTGAAAACATTCCATACGATGTACGCCGAATTTCCCAGGACCACGGACTACATGGAGCGTCTGGTCCGGCGTCTGGCACCGGAATATGCGGAAGATCCGGTGCGCGTTGCCATCCTGAAAAAGTTCCTGATGGGGGCAGGGGAGACCTTCCGGCGGTACGACATCACCGCCATCCTGAACTGGGCCGCTGAGGGGCTCTCTGCGGCAGAAAAGGCCGCTCTGGCCCGCCTGCCCGCCGGGGAGCAGCGCACCCGGCTGGTCTCCCGGATCACCGATGATCTTTTCGTGCAGAAGCTGCCGGACAGCACCACCGGCCAGATGAGCGATCCCGCCCTGCTCCAGTGGATCGCAGGCCGCCTTGCGAATTATCAGAGCCGCTTTCAGCCGACCGCGCAGGCCGATGCCCTGTTAGGCGAAGACCGCGCCGCCTTTGATGCCATGACCCCGGAAGCGGGCGCGGAGCTGCTGCAGAAAAAGATCGGCAGCTGCCCCAGGGCCGGCGCCGTCGATGCCCTGGCAGCGCTGAGCAGCGGCGCCCTGCTCGCGCAGGTCCTGCTGCTGCAGCACCTGCACGCCCATGCTCTGCCGTGCCCTTCTCTGGACAAGCTGGATCTTTCCCCGGCGACCCGGCAGCAGATGCACGCGCTTCTCGCAGAGCAGAACGTGCCCGCCGCATCCTCCGACCTTGTGCTGGTACAGCAGTGTGCGGATGCCGCAGGCCGCGGCGCCGCATCGCCCGAAGCGCTGGCGCAGCTGCTGAACGGCCTGGAAAAAGATCTGCGTGCCCAGCTGAAAACCATCCCCCGTGTGACCCGCACCCAGGAGATCGGTGAGATGGCCGCAGTTTACAAGCAGGACAAAAAAGATGCACAGGATCTTGCCCGGAAGGAATCCGCCCAGTTTGCCCTGCTGGAACTCTGCAGCGATCTGGCCAGCGGCTCTTTCCGCTCCAACGGCAAGACCAAGGTCGCACTGTACTATTTCGCCTTCATGTTCGGGATGAACTTTACACTGGACGATCACCCCGACCACGACCGCGACATTGAGATCAACCTCTTCCAGGACTATTACTGCGACAATCTCCTGCGGGCACTGGACCCGGAACTCGGCAGTTCCACCGCGCTGGAAAAAGAGCCGACCGGCGAGGGCATCAACTACAAATCCTTTGTGGAATGCATCTACCTGTATTTCCTGTATCACACCGAGCTGCACCTGACCCCCGGCGAGCGGATCGATGCCGCCGAAAAGCTGATCGACGCCTGCACCCGCAAGGCTGCCGCCGTCAAAAAGAAGGCCGACGACGCCGGGCAGGACCCGCCGCTCCTCTCGCAGGCCGAGGCAGGCACCCTGTTCTACAAAGACTGGCGCTTCCAGGATCTGCTGGAACTGCCGTACAGCAAGCCCAACGCCCTGGTCAAGTTCATTCTGGAACATTATCTGGTGCTGGATCCGGATTCCATCGGTCTGAACCGCATCCGCATCGCTTCCGGCGAGAGCACGGCCGCCGATCTGGCAGCCGACTATCTGGCCGAGCTGGACAACGCCACCTCCGGCTATTCTCTGGACGCCGGCGATCCCGACGAAAAAGAAGCCTATGCAGCCCGTCTGTCCGATCTGAACTGCCTGCAGTATTCCTTCCAGTGGAACCTGCACGATCAGCTGTGCGCCGCATTCCCCGGGGAAGAGGACGCCGGCTTCCGCCGGGTGGTCGATGCCCTGGACGTCCGTGTCCATTCCCAGGCCGGCCGTTACAGCACCGCCATGCGCCAGCTCATGGTGGCCGTCCTTCATGTGCTGGTACGGAACAGCAGCGCCACCACTCCGCTGCGTCCGGATGACATCGAAGCCCGTCTGGACCCCGACACCGCCGATTTCCTGGAGCTGGAACGCAAAAAGGGCACCGCCGCAGACGCTGCCGAGGATGCGAACGCTTCCGCAATGCGCGTCACGGTGAACAACGCCCTCAAGCTCCTTCAGGCCATCGGCTATGACATCCAGCGGCAGGATGCGCTGAAGTGCACCCTGCCGAAGCCGGAGCTGATTGCCCTGCCGCTTCCGGCGCCCTCTTTCCCGAAGCAGGTCATCGAGAATGCTTATGCGGCCGGAAAGGACGCGGCCGCCAAGCAGGCCGAAGATCCGGAAACAGCGTTTCCCGCCGTCCCCGCCTGCCTGGAAGAGCGGGCAAGCGCTGCTTTTGCCGAAGGTCTGAGCGGTGCCCCCCTTTCCGTTCTTTCTCCCCAGGAGGAGCGCCGCTGGGAAGCCGCCCGGAAAAAACGGCAGCAGCAGGATCTGCAGGCCGCCCAGACCGCGGCGCTGCAGCAGCTTCTGGAACGATCCGGCTACCGGTTTCAGCGCGTTCAGCTGGACAACGGCCACGAGTTCTGGGGGCTGCGCCCAGCCCAGAAGAACGTCTCCCAGAAGCAGCGGGAAAAAGAAGCTGCTGCGATCCGGGCATACGGCTACAATGTCTCGGTCTCCGACCGCTTCTTCCTGGGGCAGCGGGAGTACCGAGCCGCGGATCTGAATTCGTTCCTGCAGAAGGTCGACACCCGCTACATCGTCCAGATGCCGGCACTGTCTGCCGACATTTCCGGCATCCTTGCCCGCCGGCTGCTCACCCGCATCACCCGCAGTGAGCTGCTGGCGCTGCATTTCAACTCTTATGTTTTCCTCCTGGATCCGGAGACGCAGAGATCCTTCCCGAGCGTATACAAAAACTATTCCGAAGCGACCCGGGAGCTGCTTGCCGCTGCACGGTTCCAGCCGCTGAACACCAAGAACATCTTCGATATGTATCTGGTGTGCGAGCTGTACCTCTACCTGTTGGAAAACAACGGCTGTGATGCGCTGTCGGCCTCCGATTGATTCCCCCGTTTCATTTCCGGTCTGCAGTGCGGTATACTCCCATCAGCAAATGACATGAGAGGAGATTCACCCCACGATGCAGATCCATCAATTCAGTAAGATCGGCGAATACCATCTATCCCACCACCAGAACAACCAGGACTTCGTCTACCGGCGGGAGAATACCGCTGCCGCCGCCATTGTGCTGGCGGACGGTGCGTCCGCCTGCCGGAAGGCCGCGGAAGGTGCCCGGCTGGCCTGTGAAGCCGCCGGCGAGATCATGGACTGGGAAGGTGCCGCCTTTTTCCGCTACCCGCCGAAAAAGCTGGCCTATCTGCTCACGGAACAGATCCTGTACCGGATCGAGCAGTTCAAGCAGCCGGAGGAACCGCTGAGCGATTACGGCAGCACCTTCCTGATGGCATTTCTGGAAAAGGCGACCGGACGGACGACCCTCATCAATCTGGGCGACGGCGGCATCTTCGGGCTTGGCTCCGACACCCCGCAGCTCCTGCTGCAGCCGAAGACCTACGGCGGCCAGCCCTGCCTGACCACGACCAAAGATGCCAGCCTGGCGGTCGCCGTCCGGGAGCAGGTGCTGCCCCTCGGCGAAGGCGTCCTGCTGTGCTCCGACGGCTGCCTGCGCGCCCTACACGGGCGCGCCGTGCGTGAGCCGCTGCAGGCCATGAACTGGAAGCAGCTGGACGGTGCCCTGCAGAACGCCCGGATCGCAGACGACTGCAGCTACATCGCCCTGGTGCGGAGCCGATGGTAATGCCGGCAGCAACAGAAAGGAACGATTTTTATGGCCGAGAACAAACGCCAGTACCTGGCAGACGGCTCCACCCTTCTGCTCTCCCGGAAGCGGGACGGCAGTGCGCCGGAACAGTACACCATCCTCAAATGCATCGGTGCGGGCGGTTCTACCGTCTGCTACGATGCCCGCCGCACTCTGCCGGACGGCACGGTCAAGACCGGCAAGCTCAAAGAGTTTTACCCCTGCGACTCCGCAGACGAAAACGGCTACTACACCCTGGAACGGATGCCCAACGGCCAGCTGATCCCCGGCTGCGGCACGGTGCGCAAATTCGGTTCCATGTGCGAAAGCTACCTCAACGCCTACCGGCTGCTGTGGCAGGCAGAGGAAGACCCCGAGAATGAAGTCCTGAAGCGCTACATTCAGGAAGGCGAAGTGCTTTACGGCTGTCCGACCCCCCGCCCCTCGGCCCAGCCGACGCGCACCGACCGGCTGGCTCAGTTCTTCGGTCTCTCCGCCGAGACCGCCAAAGAAACGCTGGTGCAGCCCACCGTCTACATCTGGTCTTCCGGCTTCTCCGGCGAGACCTTCGAGGACTACCTGCGTGAACTGCGGCAGGATCCGAAGCAGCGCCCGGAGGAGAAGCTCCGCACCATTCTGTCCGTCCTGGTCGACCTGACCGACTGCATCAAGGCTCTGCACGAAGCCGGCCTGCTGCATCTGGACATCAAGCCCTCCAACTTCATGCTGCCGTACAACAGCGACCGCCGCGCCGATTCCACGATCTCCCTTTACGACATCAACACCCTGCGCCACTACAGCGCCAGCGATGCAGAGCTTTCCATTCTCGGCACCCCCGGCTACCATGCCCCGGAGACCTGCAAAAACGATCGTTCGGACATCTACTCGCTGGGTGCGACCCTGTTCCACGCCGTTATCGTGTCCGACACCATCCCGGACGGCCTGTACCAGGACACCTATTACCCCAACCTTGCCCAGATCGTCCAGAATTCCAAGGTATTCAAGGACTCCGTGATCAATTCGGATCCCATCCTGCTGGAGCACGTCACCCAGATCCTGCGGGGCTGCCTGGCCTATCGTGCGTCCCACCGCTATGAGAGCTGCTCCCTCCTGAAGCAGGATCTGCTGAAGGCGATCCAGCATCTGGATCGTCTGTGCAGCCAGCAGCAGGAGTACCGGCAGGCCAGCCTGGCCGATCCCCGGCTGCTGGTCCAGAAGCTCCTGTACGAGCACCCGCTCTATGAGTGCGGAACGACCGCGCAGGATCTGAACGTCCTGCTGCTGGGCGTAGGTTCCTACGGGCAGGCCTTCCTCGATTCCTGCCTGCAGGTCGGCCAGATGATCGGCACCCGCCTGCACATCCTTGCCGTCTCGGACGATCCGGCCGCGGACAAAAAGGCGTATCTGGATTTCCGTCCGGCCCTGCCGGAGTTTGTCAGCGTGGACGGTTCTCTGCCCGAGGACACCGCCTACGCCACCCTGAACTTTCTCTACCCCTCCCAGCTGCTGCCGGAGGACGATCCCTCCTTCCGCCTGTGTTCCCTCAACCAGCGGGCAGCGGAAGAGATCGCCGACGCCTCCCTGCGCACGCAGCAGGAGTACCATTATGTCTTTGTCACGCTGGAAAACAGCGCCCTGAGCCGGAACCTTGCGCAGGCAATGTCGGACGCCCTCTGCAGCGCCTGGAACACCCGGTATCCCGTGGCTTACACCCAGTCCGGAGAAGAAACTGCCGAAACCGCCGCCGACAGCCTGCTGCATCCCGTGTGGACCGGCCGGCCGCTGGCGATCGATTCCATCGACAAGGATCTGGCGGAGATGGCGTTCAATACCCATATGTCCTGGATGAGCGCCATGAACTCCGACATCCCTGCCGAGCGGGAAAGGCTTTTTGCCGGAAAAACCGCGGATGACCGGTACAACTTTGCCTCTTCCGTCTCCTTTGTGCTGTCCATCCAGTACAAGCTGCACAGCCTTGGCCTGGCCTGCCGCGATCTGCCGGAGGCCGCACAGCTCTTCCAGGAGCAGGTCCTGGACCGCCGCGCATCCGACCCGGCTGCACAGAAGCAGTTCGACCAGCTGGTCGCCCTGGAACACCGCCGCTGGGTCCTGGACCGGGTCACCGCCGGCTGGAGAGCGCCGCGCACCCCGGACGGTGCGCTGGATCTGCAGAGCTGTGTGGATCACGGTGCCGTGCGGGACAAAGAGCGCCGCACCCACCCCTGCCTGGTGCGCAGCGGGGAAGCCGCCCCTCTGCGCGGCGAGGATTACAAAGCCAACCACCACGCCAAGTGGGATGACGGCCCCCTCGACCCGTCTCTGGACGAGCTGGACCAGATGTCCATCCAGCTGCACCGCTGCTTCCACCGGAGCGCCGAGGCCTTCCGCCGCAGCACCTCCTATCAGGATGATCTGGAGTTCCTGCGGGAACAGCTCTCCCCGGACAACAAGGATGCCCTGCAGAAGCTGGGACAGTACGAATTTGCCCTGAAAAACATCCTCCACGGCAGCGAAAGCTACACCCGCCAGTACGGCCACTATCACGAACAGCTGGAAGAAGCCGCCGGGCAGCTGCCCGGCGAGAGCAGCCGCCGGTTCCTCGATCGGCTGAACACCCTGAAAAAGCTGTTCTTCCCGGTGATCGAGAGCAACCTGTACCGGGACTACAAGGCCAACGACGATCTTCTGGTGGAGCGCATCCCGTATATCCTGACCTACCGGCATCCGCGCACCCTGGCCGCTGTCTTTGAGGACGGCCGCCGCACGGACGGCCGGAAGCCCAGCGAAGCCGCATTTTCCAACGCAGCTGCCGCCACCATGCTGAGTCCGGATCAGATCCTTTATTTCTACTGCTTCGATGCGGATTCCCGCGCAGATCTGCTGCACACCCGGCTGTGTAATACGCTGAACTACTTCAACACCCGCAAGACCCACTGCACCATCCATCTGCTGGTCTTCTGCCTGAACGAGGTCCGGGACGCCGAAGCCGCCGCGCTGGAAAATGCGCTGAACGGCCTGCGGGGGAACGAAGCATTCCATTCCGCCGGTGCGGCACAGCTGGGCGAGATCCGGCTGGAAACAGCAGCCGACCACACAGGCGCCCTCCAGATCTTCCGGCGTGTGCTGGAAGAAACCCCTGTGGATCTTTTCGACTGCGGGAACCAGCTCTTTTCGGTTCTCGAGGACAACTTTGATTTCTTCCAGGTGCTGAAGGAGCTGCGTCAGCCCCGCTTCCAGTTCGACTGGCCGCACAAAAAGTTCATCAGCATCAAAGACTGCACTACCCTGCATTACGTCCAGAACGATTCCTTCCTGCGGGTAAACGATATGTTTGCCCTGATGAGCGCTTCTGACCGCCGCTTCAATCTGCCGGAGTTTGCCGATGACTATGAAACGCTCTGGAAGATCTGCAGCAGCAGTCAGAACCGCTTCGACTACAGCATCAAAAACTGGAACCGGCTGTGCCTCAACCTGGCCGACTACGACAAAAAGCAGCCGGCTCTGGTCTCGATCACCAAGCTGTACCAGCCCAACGCCGTCTTCCGGTCGTTCCAGCAGTTCCTGCCGGAATACACCTTCCCGGCTGTAAAGAAGCTTCTGCAGGAGATGGCCGATCTGGGTCTGGCAAGCGCGGATTCGACCATCGTCCGCTGCACCAGCGATACCTGCCGGCTCACGCTGACCGCGCCGGAGAATTATCTCCCGAACCTGCAGAAGATCTTCCATGATCCGCACATCCTGCTCTCCTACTACGATCCGCACATCGAGCTGGAAGCCGATCAGCGGACCTATTCCTTCCGCTGCTGCAGCCTGCAGGTGGACAATGCCGCGATCGAGTACCTCTCCGACAACGCCCAATCCATCCTGAATGCCCTGCAGGAAAACGGCTACATCCAGGATCTGCAGATGCAGCTTGCCGAAAACCGTGCCAGCTTCGCCTATTCCTCGCCGCGCATCAAGCACCTGCTGACCCATGCCGGTGAGATTCTGGAGCTGTACGCTTACTATGACATTCTGAAGACCGGCTACTTCGACGACGTTGTCACCGGCTATACCTTCAGCTGGGCAAAGGGCGCGGTGCAGAATGAACTGGATCTTGTGCTGACCAAGGGCTTCCAGAGCATGATCGTGGAATGCAAGGCCGTTGAACAGCTGAAAGCGGACTTCTACTTCAAGCTGGACAGTCTGGGGCAGCAGTTCGGCGTCGGCACGACCCTGGTCATGCTGAGCAACACCTACTATGAGAACCATCCGGACCGGAAAGCCGCCAATGCCCTGCAGAAGGACCGCGGCAGCCAGATGGGCATCCTCACCATCACCCGCCGGAGTGACCTGGAAAACATCGGGCAGGTCCTCGCCAACGAAATGAAGCAGCGGCAGAGCGTCCGCTGATCTTTTCCGGCTCCCGCCTCCATCCGACCCGCATCCTGTTCCGGATGCGGGTCTTTTTCGGGTTTCCCCCTTTTCATTTCCGGATCTTTCTGTGATTCAATCAGAATGCCGGAGGAACACCGTGTCTTCTGACGTTCTGGGTTCTTTCTTCGGAAAAAATCTTTCCGGGCAGCGGACTTCTCCAAAGAGCGCCGCCTGCAGAAAAGGAGGGAAGCACGATGCAATAGCCGCCCGCATACCGAACCGTTTTCCAGCCTCTGCGGCCGGAAAACTCCGCCCTGAACCGATCTTGGAGGACAAGATGCATCTGAACTGCAATCGTTCCAAGGCTGCTCCGCTCCGGAAGCTGTTCAAGCTTCTCCCGCGCAGTGCCTTCCTCATCCGCTCCGGATAAGCCCGAAAAAGCCCCGCCTGCACCGGTCCGTTCCGGTACAGGCGGGGCTTCCGCATGGGTCAGATGAATCGATCGACCGGAGCCGCCGCACGATTTTGGGTGCAGCGGCTCCGTTTTTTGGGGGCGGGGAGGGATCAGACGATCCGGACGCCCTTCTGATAGACGGCCTGAATGTTCAGATCCTTGTCTGCCAGGATCACATTGCCGTAGCGGCCTGCAGCCAGACTGCCGTAAT
>ENA-ORUI01000820-ORUI01000820.1-human-gut-metagenome-genome-assembly--contig:-NODE-820-length-36031-cov-3.071548_pt1 | contig 36031 bp, 35 predicted proteins | sample MGYA00242078_ERZ509205 | MGnify/ENA primary metagenome ERZ509205 (study PRJEB26280, sample SAMEA2338828) | human gut metagenome | biome: human gut; feature: human-associated habitat; material: faeces... | reverse complement strand
TAGATCCAGCAAAGGGACAGCACTGTTACGACAGTCATTTTCGATAACGACATCCGTCAGATCCTCTTTATGGGCAGTCAATACTGGTTCGATATCTTTCCAGTCGCCGAAGACAACATCCGCAAACTGATGACAGTTCGGGAATAAGATATCCTTCTCTGACTTAAAATATACTTTTACCGGTGTCTTTTTTTCTGCATCATGTATAAAATTGATGATTTCCTGTGCGTTCATACGATTTCTCCTATCAAATCATTCATAGTGTAAAAGCCTGGCTGTTTTTCTTCCATAAAGGCCAGGGCCCGCAATGCCCCGTTCACAAATATCTGACGGCTCGTTGCTGTATGTGTCAGCTTCAATGTTTCGTCATCTCCCAGATACATCACGGTGTGTTCTCCGGCAGCTGTTCCTCCGCGAACAGAGTGAATACCGATTTCTTTTCCTCTTTTTCCGACAAATCCCTTTCGCTGATACACATGATCGTATGCATCATCAGGATCCATGGCATTCAGCAGCATGGCTGCAGTCCCGCTAGGTGCATCCTGCTTCTGATTATGATGCGTCTCGATCAGCTCCATATCAAATGCATCCTGCAGCAGCGGCGTCATGATTTCCACCAGTCGAGTCATCAGTGCGACGCCGTAAGAATAGTTGGCGGAATAAAAGACAGGACACACTTTGGCCGTTTCCTTCAGCATTTCCTTGTCTTCTTCCCGCAGTGCCGTAGTACCGCAGACCAGAATACAATGCTTTTCCTTACTATATGTACAAACCCCTTTGATATTATCCGGATGCGAAAAATCAATGATTGCATCACATTCCAAACTGCGCATTGCCTGGGCATCGGCTTTTTCCACACATTCCACTACTTCATGACCGCAGGCACGGGCACTGTGATAAATCAGGGTGCCCATTTTTCCGGTTCCGACAATTACGATTCGCATAAGCCATATTTCTCCATTTCCTTTTTCAGGCGGTCATATGTATCCGGCATCATTTCACACAGCGGATAACGATAACCGCCGACCTTCATCCCCATCAGATTCAGTGCCGCTTTGACCGGGATCGGATTGACCTCGCAAAACAGTGCCGCGATTAGATCGAGATACTTCAGCTGTAAATCTCTGCTTTTCTTCACATCGCCATTGTGCCAGGATGCCACGATTTCATGTGTCTGCTGCGGAACGACATTGGCCAGAACACTGATGACTCCGCTTGCCCCTAAGGAAAGCATGCTGGTGATCATGTCATCATTTCCGCTGTACATGGCAAAATCTTCATTGACATAACGGGCAATGCGCGCTGCATATGCAATGCTTCCGCTGGCTTCCTTGATGCCGCAGATATTCGGATGCTTGCTGAGCTGCGCCACCACATCTTCACTGATGCTGCAGCCGGTCCTTCCCGGAACGTTATATAAAATGATCGGTGCGCTTACCTGATCAGCTACCTGAAGAAAATGCTGCAGCATACCGTTTTTATTCGCCTTATTGTAATAAGGCGAAATCATCAGCAGGGCATCCGCTCCCATATCCGCATAACGCTTTGCTTTTTCCACCGCCGTCTGCGTACAGTTGCTGCCGGCCCCGACAATGACAGGTACCCGGTGATTGACATGCTCGATCGTTACCTGAGCAACTTCATCATCTTCTTCATGTGTCATGGTGCTGCTTTCACCCGTTGTTCCAAGCACAAGGATCCCGTCCGTTGAATGTTCGATATGCCAGTCGAGCAGTTCCCGAAGCTTCTCAAAATTAACGCTTCCATCCTCATGAAACGGTGTAACCAATGCTACGATACTTCCTTTAATTGCTTTCATATTCATATGCTCCTTTCATTATACGGACTGCCGGTCCGCTCATCATTACATGTCCCTGTGATGCGATGCACAGCTGCAGTTCTCCTTCAGCCAGAAGCGCTGTGCCGTGATCCTCCATTTTCCCCAGGCGATTTGCACAGACCAGCGATGCACACGCTCCGGTCCCGCAGGCAAGCGTCATACCGCATCCTCTTTCGTATGTCCGCACCTTCATATGCTCTCTGTCGATGATTTCCACAAAGTTTACATTTGTCTGCTGGGCAAACATCGGATCCCCGCATACAGCTCTGCCGATATATTCCATATCGACCGATGCATGTTCACAAAACACTACAGTATGGATCGTTCCCATGAACAAACTGTACAGCGTGACTGTTTCCTGATTCTTCAAAGTGATCTTCTTGCCCCACACGGGAGCACAGACACCGATTCGTTCCAGATCATCGCTGGGCTCTCCCATATCGATCGTTACATAAAAGGGATCGCGGCTTTTCACTTTCACTTTCTGCATGCCTGCCAGTGTCTGCACTTCAAACTCATCCGTCTCTATGATCTGCTGATCCTGACAATAAGCAGCGAAACAGCGAATGCCGTTGCCGCACATCGGCGCCCTGCTTCCATCCTGATTATAAAAAATCATTTCCAGCGGCTGTTCTTTGACTGCAATAAAACCGTCTGCACCGATCCCCGTATGGCGATCACATACCGCAGCCGCCAGATGACTGAGATCAATACCCTGCAGATCGTTCATGGAAGCGATCACAAAATCATTTCCGCATCCGTGATATTTTGAAACCGGTATTCTCATCGTCCGATGCACTCCCCTTTCAACAGATCCTCATATGTTTCGCGCCGAACCACACAATGCGCTTCTTTGTCTTTCACAAATACCACAGCCGGTATGCATAAACGGTTATAGCGGCTGGCCATGCTGTAGCCATATGCTCCGGTCGTATACACGGCAAGAAGATCACCGGGCACACAAGGAGGTAACATGGCCTCTTCGATCAATACATCACCTGATTCACAGCATTTTCCGGCAATACAGACAGCCTCTGTTTTATCCTCTTCCATGCGGTTCGCTATATCACAGCGATATTTCGCCTGATAAAGGGCCGGACGAATATTGTCGCTCATCCCTCCGTCGACAAACACATAACGGCGATGTACGGTCTTTTTCTGAAAACCGACCGTATATAAGGTCAGTCCGGCTTCTCCTACGATGCTCCTTCCCGGCTCAATCAAAATCTTAGCTAACGGAAGCTGATATTTTTCTTTTTGTTTTTCACATGCTTTCAGGATCGTTTGGCATTCCAGATCGATCGGTATCGGTCGATCCTCATCCGTATAACGAACCGCAAAGCCGCCGCCGACATCCAGGCACCTGCTTTCGATTCCATACGTTTCCTGCATTTCATAAAGAAACCTGCCCATTACTTCAATTTCTGTTTCAAAGGCCTGCGGTTCAAAAATCTGCGAACCGATATGGGCATGAAAGCCGTCAAACACTATATTCGGATTTTGCTGCAGCATGCCGATCATTTCCGCCAGTACATCCTGCTCATGGATGGATATGCCGAATTTGCTGTCATCATGCGCTGTTACAATATATTCATGTGTATGCGCCTCAACACCTGGATTGACCCGAATCAGCACATGAAGTTCATGATCATAGCGCTGGACGGCCTCATTGAGATATTCCGCTTCCATCACATTATCAACAATGAACGTTCCGACTCCGGCCTGCAAAGCTTCTTCGATTTCCCTTGGTGATTTGTTGTTTCCGTGAAAATGAATTCGTTTCGGATCAAAGCCGGCCGCTTTCGCCGTATAGAGTTCTCCTCCAGACACTACATCCAAAGAAAGATCATAACGCTGGGCCAGTTGAATGATTTCCTGCACACAGAACGCTTTGGAAGCATATAAGACCTCTGTCTCAAACACTTTGCTCTGAAAACATTCCCGAAACATTTTCATGTTTGTCTCGATACGGTTTTGATCATATACATATAACGGTGTTCCGTATGTCTGTGCCAGTTCATCGACACCCACACCCTGTATCTTCAGCATATTTCCCATGTTCATTTCCTCCGAAAAAAAGACCGGTAAAAGAATCTATCTTACCGGTCTCTATTCATCGCAATAAGATAGCACTCCTACATCCGTAGACAGTCTGACCCATCTTCTGAATCAGCCCACCATCCCTTCATGCCTGTCAGGACAGTTCGGCAGAATTGCCTCCAAAACAGTTCTAACACCTGCCGGCTCGCTGTTTCTTCTTCGCCTCTGCGCCTCTATCAATATTTGCTTATATTATACAATCTTTTCATTGTTTTTCAATATATTTTTTCATAATTTACAATTTCTGCAATATTTTTCATTGTGGATCTTTGTTTTTTCCGCTAAAATGAACGAGAGAGGAGGAACACTCATGTTTGAAACGATTCAAAAAATACGGCGTGATCTTCATCAGATTCCGGAGCTGGAGCTGAATCTGCCGAAAACCAAGGCCTATCTCAGCGAACTGTTAAAAGATCTGCCATGTTCCTTGGAATTTCCCATGAACTCCGCGATCCTTGCCTATTTTGACAACGGATGCAGCCATACCGTTGCTTTTCGAAGCGATATGGACGCCCTTCCGGTCAATGAACAGACAATGGCGGATTATCAAAGCAGACATCCCGGCTGCATGCACGCATGCGGACATGACGCTCATATGACCATGCTGATTGCTCTGGCCTATGCGATCCCAAAGTATCTGCATGAATTAAGCCACAATATTCTTCTGATTTTTCAGCCTGGTGAAGAGAATCCGGGTGGTGCCCGGCTGCTTTGCGAAGCCGGCATTCTGGAAAAATACCATGTAACCCGGATTTACGGCATGCATGTATGGCCAGATCTGCCGGCAGGTGTCATCGCTGCCTCAAAAGAGGAAATGATGGCCCGCTCCAGTGAAGTAAATATCGAGATCAAAGGAAAAAGCGCTCATGCCGCCAAATACCGCGAGGGATGTGACGCACTGGAAACAGCTTGCCGCTATCTCTGCGATCTTTACCGCATGGAACAAAGTCTTCCGCAAAACGAACACAGACTGCTTCGTTTCGGTGTCCTTCACGCGGGAACGATCCGCAATGTCGTCAGCGATCATGCCAGACTGGAAGGCACAATCCGTGCCTGCCGTGATGAAGTATATGACTACATGCGCGGACAGCTTCATGAAATCGCCGAAAACTATCATCCGGCACAGTTTGCTTTTTCCTTCAGCGAAGGCTATCCGGCATTGATCAATGACAAAAAGCTTGTCGAACAGGCAATGACTGTCATCCCGGATCTTGTATTGCTGGAAGAGCCGCAGCTGATCACCGAAGACTTTTCATGGTATCTGCAGCGCGTGCCGGGCGCCTTCTTTTTCCTCGGTACAGGAACCGGCATTCCGCTGCACAATGATCATTTTGATTTTGACGAACACATCCTGCTCAGCGGTATCGAAGCCCTGATCAGGCTCAGCCGACTGGAAAGCTGATTGAAGCCTTTCCTCTTATCACACATTGAACGACAGGTACGATCAGCTGATCGGTTTGCACTGTATTTTGCTTTCTGCTATGATGAAAACAAGGAGGAAAAAGAAATGAAACATAAGATTATTGGTGATAATGACTGTCCTTTGGTTGAGATCCAGCTGGCCGAAGATGAAACCGTTCGTATCGAACGCGGCTGCATGGCGTATATGTCCAATGTAGAACTGGAAGGAAGGATGAATACCAGCAAGAAAGGAATCGGCGGCATGTTCAGTGCCATCGGCCGTTCCCTGACCAGCGGAGAGAGCTTCTTCATTACCGAAGCCACAGGAATCAACGATCAGGGAAAAATCGGCATTGCCCCTGCTGTGCCGGGCAAGATCTGCTGTCTGCAGGTCGATGACCTTCATCAGTACCGCTTAAACACAGGTGCTTTCCTGGCATGTGATTCATCCGTTCAATACGTAATGAAGCGCCAGGATATCGGCAAAGCCTTTTTCGGCGGAACCGGAGGCTTATTTGTCATGGAAACACAGGGAGACGGAGATCTTTTGATATCCTGTTTCGGAGACATCATAACATTGGATGTTGACTATGATTCACCGGTCACGATCGATAATGAACATGTTATCGCCTGGGATGCCAGCCTGGATTATTCCATTCATGTCGCATCCGGCACATTCGGCTTCAAGTCAGGGGAAGGACTGGTCAATGAATTTACAGGGCGCGGAAAAGTACTGATCCAGACACGGAACATTCATAATATGGCAGATGCTTTACGTCCGTTCTTCCCAAGCAGCAGCAGTAACAGTTAATTCTATTCAGCATAAAAAAGCAAGCCCTGAGGTCCATCCTCAAGGCTTGTTTTTTATGCTGTTTCCTGCAGCAGCTTCACCATTACGGCTTTTTGTGCATGCAGACGGTTTTCCGCTTCTTCAAAAATTTCATCTGCATGGGCTTCAAACACTTCTTCTGTAATTTCCTGTCCGCGGTAAGCCGGCAGACAGTGCTGCACCATTGCATTTTCTTTGGCATATTTCATCAGTTCGGCATTGACCTGATAGCCGGCAAAAGCTTTCTGGCGTACTTCTTTTTCACTTTCCATTCCCATGCTTGCCCATGTATCTGTAATAACGACATCCGCATCCTGGATCGCTTCTTTTGGATCATGTGTCAGCGTAAAGGTATCATACTCTTTCGCAAACGCAAGAACTTCGGGATCCGGCTCATAGTTTTCCGGTGTTGCGACACTGACTTTCATTCCGACCTTTAATCCGCCTACGATCAGTGAATTCGCCATATTATCACCATCTCCGATATAACACATTTTCAGTCCTTCCAATATGCTGTACTTTTCTCTGATCGTCATCAGATCGGCAAGCACCTGGCAGGGATGACTGAAGTCTGTCAGACCGTTAATGATCGGCACTGATCCGTATTTTGCGAGATCCTCCACTTCTTTCTGATCAAAGGTACGGATCATGATGCAGTCAAGATAACGGGACAATACGCGGGCCGTATCCTGAACAGGTTCGCCACGGCCAATCTGCAGGTCACGGCTGGATAAAAACAAAGACTGCATGCCCAGCTGATAAGCGCCTGTTTCAAAAGAAACGCGGGTTCTGGTACTTGATTTCTGAAAAATCAGACCGATTGATTTTCCCTCAAGCAAATGATGCTGGATCCCATGCTTTTTCTCATATTTGAGCTGATCGGCAAGATCCAGGATAGCGATAATATCAGATTTCGATAAATCGAGCATTTTTAATAAATGTTTCATTTCAGCACCTCTTTCATACAGGCTACAGCCTTATCTATTTCTTCTTTGGAAATAATGAGCGGCGGAAGAAGCCGGATCGTATCCGTACCGGCAGTCAAGACCAGTACTCCTTTTTCCTGCAAAGCTTTGACATATCCTGAGCGTTTGTCGGGATCAACGCCGATGCCGAGCATCAGCCCCATTCCGCGTACATCATGAACGGCATCACTGCCGATTGCAAGAAGCTGTTGTTTCAGATATTCGCCCTTTTTTGAAACCTCGTCCAGAAAAGAAGGCTGATTGACGATGGAGAGCACGGTCTGTGCGCTTCGGCAAGCCAGCAGATTGCCGCCGAATGTGGATCCGTGCTGTCCGGCCTGCAGCGTATCCGCGCATTTTGCACTGCACAGAATCGCTCCGATCGGAACACCGCCGCCCAGGCCTTTGGCGGCACTGACAATATCCGGTTCTATGTCATACTGCTCATAACAAAACAGACTTCCCGTACGCCCGATCCCGGTTTGCACCTCATCTACGCAAACCAGAATATCATGCTCCTTGCAGAAGGCAGTAACTTGCTGAACGAAATTCTTATCCAGCGGAACGACTCCGCCTTCTCCCTGGATCATTTCCATAATGACTGCACATACATGATCATTCACATGTGCCTTAAAATCTTCAAAATTACCGGCTTCCACATAATCAAATCCCTGCGGGAGCGGATAAAAATACTGATGGAACTTATCCTGGCCTGTCGCCATCAATGTCGTCATGGTCCGCCCGTGGAAAGACTGGCGCAGCGTCAGGATCTGATAACGGTCATTGCCGTAATGATCGGAAGAATACTTTCTTGCGGTCTTGATCATTGCCTCGTTTGCTTCTGCCCCTGAATTGGCAAAAAACACACGGGACATACCGGTGGATTCTGCCAGTTCTTTTGCGACACATGCCATCGGCTCACTGTAAAACAGATTGGAACAATGCATCAGTTTTTGTACCTGATTACTGAGTGCTTCTGTCAGTGCTTCATTTCCATATCCCAGACAGTTAACGCCGATGCCCGACGTCATGTCAATATATTCTTTTCCTTCGCTGTCATAAAGGCGTGACCCTTTACCGCTGACAAGAGCAATTTCATTACGCCCGTATGTCTGCATGACATACTTTTTTTCCATTGCGCGGATTTCATCAAAATGCATTTTGATCTCCCCTTTTTTCAATAAAATACTGTACCGATTCCCTCATCGCTTAAGATTTCAATCAGGATAGAGTGAGGGATACGCCCATCCTGAATATTGACGGTCTGAACTCCCTGACGGATCGCTTCGACACAGCACTGTACTTTGGGAATCATGCCGCCGGAAATTACGCCTTCTTTCATCAGTTTCGCTACCTGTGAAACTTTCACTTCGCGAATCAGTGAAGTTTCGTCTTTAAAGTCCCGCATCAGGCCTTTGACATCTGTCAGAAGGATAAATTTCTTTGCCTTCAGGGCAATGGCCAGCTTTTCGGCCGCAAAATCTGCGTTGATATTATAATTCATTGTCTGGTCAACACCGGCCGCAATACTGGATACGACCGGAATATAACCCTTTTCCAGCACATCCAGAACGATCTGCGGATTGACATTGACAATGTTTCCCACATTGCCGTGTTCGTCATCACGGCGCACGGCCTCAAACAAATTGCCGTCAACACCGGCTAAACCGATGCCGTTTCCGCCTGCCTTCTGCAGCATGGAGACCAGATTTTTATTGACCTTGCCGCACAGTACCATTTGCACGATATCCATTGTCTCATCATCCGTACAACGCAGGCCGTTGACAAAAACGCTCTCCTTGCCCACTTTTTCCAGCATTTCGCTGATTTCCGGACCGCCGCCGTGTACAAGCACGACACGAATGCCGATCAGATTCAGCAAAACGACGTCTTTGATCACAGCTTCTTTTAATTCCTCATTGATCATTGCATTTCCGCCGTATTTAATAACAATGATCTCTCCCGCATACTCCTGAATGTAAGGAAGTGCCTCTACCAGGATCTGGGCCTTGATTTTTGCATCGATCTGTTTCATGTACGATAATCTCCGTTGATCTTTACATAGTCATAAGTCAGATCACAGCCCCAGCATACTGCTTTTCCATCCCCCTGATGCAGCTCTGCCGCAATTGTGATATCTTCCTGCGAAAGAATTTCTTTTGCCTTCTCTTCATCAAACAGCAGACCTTTGCCGTTTTCACACACACAGATCTCACCGGCTTTGGAAGAGAAAGAAATGCTGACCAAAGAAGGATCAAACGATGCTTTGGCATATCCCATTGCACACAGCACGCGTCCCCAGTTGGCATCGGCACCAAACATCGCCGCCTTTACCAGTGATGAAGAACAGATGGACATGGCCAGTGTTTCGGCCGTTGCCTCATCTTTGGCTCCGCTGACGGCACATGTCATCAGACGGTCAGCCCCCTCACCGTCTGCCGCAATCATCTTTGCCAGTTCTTCCATGACATAATGAAGCGCCTGTTCCAGGATCATGCTGTTTTCGTTTTCTGTTTCGATGCATTTATTTCCTGCCAGACCATTGGCCATGACGATGCACATATCGTTTGTGGAAGTATCCCCGTCTACACTGACCCGATTAAATGTCACATTTGTATGCTTGACCAGCAGTTTTTGAAGCAGTTCTCCTGACACCGCACAGTCTGTCGTAATAAAGGCAAGCATGGTTCCCATATTGGGATGAATCATGCCGGAACCTTTGGCAATTCCTCCGAGCGCACAAGAGACACCGTCAATTTCAAAAGAAACGGCCGCGATCTTCTCTTTCGTATCTGTTGTCAGGATCGCCTTGGCACACAAATCATTGTTATCAGCGGACAATTTAATGTCTTTTACTGCTTTTTCAATACATTCGATCGGCAGCTCCTGACCGATCACACCGGTCGAAGCAACCAGGACATCTTCTGCCGGAATGCTTAAATAATCCGCTGCGGCCTGGGCCTGACGCACAGCATTAGCATAACCGTTGACTGCACAGGCATTGGCATTTCCCGAGTTTACGATAACTGCCTGAGCCCTATGATTGCCCAGATGTTCCTTTGTCACCTGCAAAGGATCCGCTTTGACCTGATTTTTCGTATATACAGCCGCACACTGGCACGGGACACTGGATACGATCAGCGCCAGATCCTCTTTTGTTTTTGCCTTACGGATGCCGCTGTGGATAGCTCCGGCCGTAAAACCTTTAGCCGCACAGACTCCTCCTTGTATTGCTTTCATCCATCAATTCCCCCTTTGCAGACAAGACCCGTCAACGGATCCAGTCCCAGCATGATATTCATATTCTGAATCGCCGCTCCGCATGCCCCTTTGCCAAGGTTGTCAAACAGAGCTGTCACGATGGTCTGTTCCTTTCGGCCGCGGACGATCAGCACTAGATCATCCCGTTTGGCCATGGTATTGGCACTGATGTTTCCTTCATGATCAAACGGATGCACCGACACCAGTCCTTCTCCGTAAAATGCATGCAGCGCCTCATAGATTTCTCTTGCATCCGCCTTCAGCATGATGCTGGTTGCCATTCCCCGGTAATAATCATCCACAATGGGACAAAACAACGGATCCTGCTTCAGCCCGCAGATCTTCTTCATTTCCGGTAGATGTTTATGCATCAGCCCCAGACCGTATAACTGCGGTGCCAGCAGTGCATCATCATTTCCCTGTTCATACTGTGCGATCATCTTTTTTCCGCCGCCGGAATAACCGGTCAATGAAAATGAAGTGATCACATCATCCGCATGAAAGATGCCAAGCTGACGCAGCGGATAAGCAATTGATATGAACCCGGTCGCATGACAGCCGGGATTGGCTACCCGTTTGCCTGTTTTTATCTTTTCCAGGAAATCTTCTCCCAGCTCACTGAAGCCATACGCCCAGTGCAAAGAACAGCGATGTGCCGTAGATGCATCAATGACTTTTGTATTCGAATTATCGATCAGTTCCACTGCTTCTACGGCTGCCTGGTCAGGCAGGCAGAGGAATACGAGATCTGCCGCATTCATGCATGCCTTACGTGCCTCTTTGTCTTTTCGCTTTTCGTCATCGATCATGATCAGATCGATATCATCTCTTTTTGACAGGCGCTGCAGGATCTCAAGTCCGGTCGTTCCTGCCTGGCCGTCAATATATACTTTAGGCTTCATGTTCTGCCTCTTTTCCGACAAATTCTTTCAGGTGATCGATCTGGTCCTGCACGCTGGAAGGAGCCGGACCACCCGGTACACAACGTTCCTTCACGCATGTCTGCAGATCGATCGCTTGATAAACATCTTCTTCAAACAGCGGATGAAACTTCTTCAGCTCTGCAAGCGCGACATCGTTAAGCGCACATTTCTGTTGAATGCACCAGGCAACCAGTTCACCGATGCATTTATAAGCATCACGGAAAGGAACACCTTTTTTTGTCAGATAGTCTGCACAGTCTGTGGCGTTGATAAAGCCGCCTAATGCTGCCTGTTTCATATTTTCCGCATTGATTTTCATCGTCCTGAACAATGGAATCAGGACCTGTAAGCTGTGTTCCACTGTATCGATCACATCAAAGAGTGCCTCTTTGTCTTCCTGCATATCTTTATTGTATGCCAGACTGAGTCCCTTCTGCATGCTCAGCAGCGTCATGAGATCGCCAAACACTCTGCCGCTTTTTCCCCGAATCAGTTCACAGACATCCGGATTCTTCTTCTGCGGCATGATGCTGGAACCGGTGGAAAAGGCATCATCCAGTTCCACGAAACGAAACTCCCAGCTGCACCACAGAATCAGCTCTTCACACATTCTGGACAGGTGCACCATCAGGATCGAGCAGTCAGCCGCAAGTTCCATACAGTAGTCACGGTCAGATACTGCATCCATGGAATTTTCCGTGATTTTTGCGAATCCGAGCTGATCACAGACATATTGTCTGTCGATCGGATAGGTTGTGGCTGCCAGGGCACCGGAACCCAGCGGCATCTCATCCATCAGTGATAGTGTATTTTTCAAACGAACACAGTCTCTTCGAAGCATATTTCCATAGGCCATCCAGACATGTGCCAATGTCACCGGCTGCGCACGCTGCAGGTGTGTATAGCCCGGCATGACGGTATACAGATGCTCCTGTGCCCGCTCACAGAGTGCATCAATCATGTCCAATGTCAGGGAACGGATCGTCTGCAGTTCTTCCTTGACATACATACGCATATCAAGCGCCACCTGATCATTTCTTGATCTGGCAGTATGCAGACGTTTCCCGCTGTCCTGAATGCGTGCTGTCAGTTCCTGTTCGACAAAAGTATGAATATCTTCTGCATCTTTAATGATCAGCTTTCCTTCTTCAATATCGCTTAATATCGCCTGCAGGCCTTCTACGATAGCAATCTGATCCTCTTTACTGATGATCCCCTGTTTTGCCAGCATCCTGGCATGAGCGATCGAACCGGTGATATCCTGTCGATACAGCCTGGAGTCAAACGGTAGTGATGCATTCAGAACATCCAGACTGTGATCTGTCTCTTTGGAAAACCTGCCTGTCCAAAGCTTCGCCATAGGCTACTCCACACCCGGCATATCCGGCTCTTCCTTTGCTTTGATGGCACGAACCTTCAGCGGCAGTCCATACAGATGGATGAAGCCGGCTGAATCGGACTGATCGTAGCAGTCATCCTCATCAAAAGTAGCCATGCCTGCAGAATACAGTGAGAACGGAGAAGTGACAGATACCGGCAGGATATTTCCTTTATAAAGCTTCAGCGTCACATCACCCGTAACAGCTTCCTGCGTGCTTGTGACAAAAGCGCTCATTGCCTTGCGCAGCGGTGTATACCATTGACCGTTGTATACAAGATCCGCAAATTTCATGGCAAGCTGTGCTTTGTAATGCTGTGTTTCCTTATCCAGCGTAATTTCTTCCAGTTTTTCATGAGCTTTGTATAAAACCGTACCGCCCGGTGTTTCATATACACCGCGTGATTTCATGCCGACCAGACGGTTCTCCACGACATCCAGGATACCGCAGCCGTTTGCTCCTCCCAGTTCATTCAGCTTCTCAATGACCTGTACACAGTTCATCTCTACGCCGTCCACTTTGGTAGGAACTCCTTTTTCAAAGTGAATGCTGACTGTTGTCGGTTCATCCGGTGCCTGCATCGGCGAAACGCCCATTTCCAGGAATCCTGCTTTATCCAATGGCGCTTCATTGGCCGGATCCTCCAGATCCAGGCCTTCATGAGAAAGATGCCATAAGTTTTTATCTTTTGAATAATTTGTCTCCGCTGTAATCTTCAGCGGGATATTATGTGCCTTGGCATATTCGATTTCTTTCTCTCTGGAATTCAGTTCCCAGAAACGCCAAGGTGCGATGATATCGATTTCCGGTGCAAATGCCTGAATGGCAAGTTCAAAACGAACCTGATCGTTTCCTTTACCTGTGCATCCGTGACAAATCGCATCGGCCCCTTCTTTTTTTGCGATTTCCACAATTCGTTTGGCAATCAATGGACGAGCAAAACTTGTTCCTAACAAATACTGTTCATAAGCGGCTCCGGCCTGCATGGTCGGAATAATATAATCATTTACGAACTCCTCTGTCAGATCTTCGATATACAGTTTAGAAGCACCTGTCTTCAGTGCTTTTTCTTCCAGTCCGTCTAACTCGGTCCCCTGTCCGACATTTCCGCTGACTGCAATGACCTCACAATGATAGTTTTCCTTGAGCCATGGAATCAGTACTGATGTATCCAGACCGCCGGAATAAGCAAGCACGATTTTGTTGTACGTTTTTTTCATGTTTTTCTCCTCCTTGATAATAAATAAAAAAAGTCGTCCTTATCAAAGGACGACATGCGCGGTACCACCTTATTTCCATCCGCTCTCCTATTACGGATGACACCTTGTTCATAACGCGAACCACGTTGACTGCCTCATATACATTTCGACATCAAAGCTCCAAGACACGTTTTGGATCTTTCCTCTCAGGCTTGCACCAACCGCCTTTTCTCTGCAGAAGAAGAGGATCCATACTACTTCTCTTCATTGCTTTGAAAGCATTATAAAACACATATGCAAATTTTGCAACACTTTTTGGAAACATTTTCAATACTTTTATGTAAATTTTATCATTTTAATGTAAATTCATCATTTCAATTTTTTCCTGCTATTTTTCAGTCATTGTTTTCAGAACTTTCTTGCTGTTTTTTTACCGTCAATGCTATAATTGTAAGCATTGTTTATGGTTAAAAACAGGGGGAGGAGTTATGCTGAAATTTACTGAAATCAAAATAAATAAAAAAATCACCGTATTCAGTGTTATCATGATCACTGCACTTATCTGTGCCGCTGTCGTTTGTCTGAATTTGAATGCGATCCGGCTGGCATTTAAAGGGTATGATGCAGCGGAACGCGGCATCTTACTGCAGTATTGCAGTGATGAAATTGACGAATATCTCTCTTATGACAAGATCATCGATATATCGCAATGGGACCAATTCGACAACAAGCATCATTATCTTGACTACGAACTGTTGAAAAACAAATATGAAGACAGGAAAGATGTCATTGCCTTTACCGATCATGTATATGACAGTTATTATCAAACCCTGACTGACAGCGGCTATTCGCTTTCTTCCATACGAAAGATCATGCAGACTGCCTCCCTAGATGATTTCAGCGTTTTGGAAAACAATCATTATACCTGGGAGGATATTGCTCCTTATATGAAAGTGAACGGAGCAGTCATACAGGATATTCCCGCTTACATCGAAAGCAAACTGGATCCAGAAGATGCAGTCATGCAGATTTCCTACAAAAGCATCGATTCATCTAAGGCAGGGACATCGGATCGAAAATATGCAATCCTTGAACCGGATGCTTTGGATGTTCTCGTAAAAAACGGCTTTTACCTCCCTGCTTCTTACGAACCCGATGACCTGTGTAAAATAAGCATTCCTGTTTCCTCAGAGGATGAAACGTACCTTCTTCGCAAAGAAGCCGCCGATGCTTTGCAGCAGATGTATGAAGACGCCAAAAAAGAAGGACTGGAAATTGCCGTTGTCAGCGCCTATCGTTCCTATGAAGACCAGAAAGAAATTTACGACTATTATTTTTCGAAATATGATGAGCTCACTGCTTCCCGTCTTGTTTCCATCCCCGGCTGCAGCGAGCACCAGCTCGGTCTGAGCGTTGACCTGACAAGCAAGGACATTATCGGGGATGAAGACAGTTTCTTTGTCGATACCCCTGAATATCAATGGGTCATCAAACACGCTCACGAATACGGCTTTATCCTTCGTTATCCCGATGACAAGACAAGCATTACAGGAACAACGAATGAACCGTGGCACTTCCGCTATGTCGGCACGGAACTGGCGGAAGTATTATATAAAGAAAATCTAACCCTGGAAGAATATACGCTGGAAAACGGATTCAGTTACCCATTGTCCGTGATTTCTTCCTGACAAGCAAAAAAGGAATGTCCATGATGACATTCCTTTTTTTACGATATCCCCTGATTATTTAAACCACTTATCGATCAGATCCTGCAGTTCTCCGCTTTCCTTCATCGCAAGGATCTCTTTGTCAAATTCAGCTTTCAGCTCAGAACCTTTCTGGAATGCGATCGCATTTCCGGCAGAGTCTTCCCCGACACCCAGCGGGAATGAAGTCAGTTCATCGTAAGCTGTTGTGTAATTATCCGCCATCGACTGTTCACAAACCATGAAGTCAATTTTACCATTCAGAATTTCCTGAACGATATCCGCATATTCTTTACGCGTATCTACAGTCAGATCATATTCGTCCATGATGCTTTCCACAGTTTCCTGCTGGATCGTACCGTTCTGTACACCGGCCTTCAAGCCTTTCAGATCATCGATGCTCTTAAGATTATCTTCTTTCAGACATACGACCGTATTTACTGTTTCAGCGCTGTCCTGATAATAAATTTCCGAAAAATCCATTACTTCTTTACGAGTCGGTGTCGGAGAAAGTCCGGCAATCGCAAAGTCTGCCTTTCCCTGCTGTACAGCAAGCAAAGCGGCATCAAATTCAAGGTTCTGCCATTCCAGCGTATAACCCAGCTTGTCTGCCAATGCATTTGCCAGATCAATATCAAATCCTTCCAGCTCACCAGTCGTATCCGAAACCATTTCATAAGGTTCATAAGGCGCAACAGTAACGACCTTCAATACCTTGCTTCCATCATCTGCGGCACCATTTGATCCGCCGCATCCAGCCAGCATCAGCATGGCTGCCCCTAAAACAGTTATCATTTTTTTCATTTTCTTCTCCTCCTTAAACTGTTTCTATAACATATTCGCTACAAACTGTCTTGCGCGTTCTGTTTTTGCATGTGTGAAGAATTCTTCCGGTTTGCTGCATTCCGTGATCTGTCCCTGATCCATATACAAGATATAATCAGCAACTTCCTTGGCAAAGTTCATCTCATGAGTAACGACGATCATCGTTAATCCCGTATGAGACAGACGCTGCAATACCTTCAAAACCTCTGTCGTCATTTCCGGATCCAGTGCACTGGTCGGTTCATCGCAAAGCAGCACTTCCGGTTCCATGGCAAGCGCACGGGCAATCGCTACACGCTGCTTTTCACCACCGGAAAGCTGATGCGGATAAGAATCAACACGATGCCCCATTCCGACATCATTCAACAACTGAACGGCTTTTTTATCGGCCTCATCCTGTTTCATCTTTTTGACTTTAATTAATGCATAAGCCACATTTTTTCTTGCGGTCATATGTTCGAATAAATTGAAGTTCTGGAATACCATTCCCATTTTCTCGCGTACCTTCGCCAGATTTGTCTTAGGATCGTTCACTACAACATCATCCATGATGACCTTGCCTGCCGTCGGTTCTTCCAGCATATTCAGGCATCGGATAAACGTCGATTTGCCGCCTCCGCTGGAACCGATGATCGCATATGTCTTTCCGTCTTCAAAAGTAAAGTTGATATCTTTTAGTACTTTGATGTCTTCACTGTAGTTTTTATACAAATGCTCTACTTTAATCATATGCAAGTCTCCTTTCCAAACGGCTTCCGATAAAGCTCAGAATCTTATTCAGCACGATATAGGCAATACCGATGACCAGCAGCGGCTCCATCGGAGAGTATGTCTTGGCAACAACGAAACTGTAACGCTTCATCATATCGCTGATACCGATCACGCTGACAACGGATGTCTCTTTCGTCAATGTGATGAATTCATTGAAGATTGCCGGCAGAACACTGCGGATCGCCTGCGGTAAGATGATATCCTTGATGATATCTTTATAGGAAACACCCAATGCCTTTGCCGCCTCGATCTGACCTTTGTCAATGCCCTCGATGCCGGCACGGATAATTTCCGAAAGATAAGCACCGGAATTCAAGCCAAAGGTCAGCACTGCCGTAGGATACGCTTCTGTCGAAATACCAAACAGCGCCGGCAGACCGTAATAGAACAGATACAACTGAAAGAATACCGGGGTTCCTCGGAAAAAATCAATATACGCGCTGATCAGCCAGCCGATTCCTTTTTTCTTTTTCAGAAAAGCACAAACCGTACCAGTCACAACACCGATCAGTGCACAGACCAGTGACAACACAATAATAACTTTCAGACCCTCCAAAATATAGGGAGTCCATTCCAACATCCTATCCAGACTAAAATGCATGTCAATCCTCCTTATAAAAAAAACGTCCCTTCACTGCAGAAAGGACGTAAACTACGCGGTACCACCTTTATTCTGATACAAACAAATGTATCAACACTCTTCCCTGTTAACGTCAGGCTCACGGAACAGCCTCTTTCGCATTCGACTGTTCAGCTCCCAGGCACGTTCACCTTTACTTGTTCTGTCTGTTCTCACCGGCCACAGACTCTCTTCAAGAACGTTTTCAAGATTACTACTCCTGTTCATTGCTGTTTAGTTATGGTGCTTCTAATTATAACGAACATTTTTGTTCTTTGCAACATGTTTCCGAAAATTTTTAGATCATTTTCATTTGTTTCAATACAGTCTGGTAAATCGCTCGTAGTATTCATCATTACGGTTAATTTTTGTATCCGCATTCAGGCTTTCAAAAACCGGAACCTCGACACCTTTCGCCAGCAGATCCTGTGCACACAGTACGCTGAGCGTCTGAACGATAAACGCATTGGCAATCGATGAGGTCGGCATCATTTTGGTTTCGATTCCCTCAACATCCAGACACGCATCCCCCGTAACACCGCAGTTATCGATCACAACATCCGCCAGTTCCATCAGCTTCTTTTTGCAGTGCGCTCTCGATACCGTACTGCTTGAATGAGTAACACTGGTAATGGCAATAACTTTTGCGCCATGTTCCTTGGCGTAAAGCGCCAGTTCTACCGGATATGCATTGCGGCCTGAATTGCTGGCGATCAAAACGACATCCCCTTCACTGATCCGATACAGTTTTCCCAGAATATCCGCATAGCCGCTCAGATTTTCGATATAAGAGCTTTTTGTCGGATGTTCCGTCAGTGTCAGCTCACTTGTCAAAATCGGTATGATGAATGCCAGACCGCCCGCTCTGCCGTAAAATTCCTCAGCAACGGTATGAGAATGACCGCTTCCGCTGACAAAAAAATGATGACCGGACGCATAGGCATCTGCAATCAGCGCAGCTGCCTTCTGCAGCGCATCCTCCTGAGTTTCCTCAATTTTTTTTACAATCTCGATGCCTTTGGCAAAGATTTCATGATACATTTTCGAATGCCTCCCTATTCTGTTTTCTTTCATGCTGTTTCCATTATCTCACAAAAGAAACAAAAACAGAAGATGTCCTTTTGCCGCAGTTTGTTTCCTATAATATATATCTGTCATTCTTAAAAACAGAAAAGTGAACAGACAGACTTCTCTTTTTCTATCAGGAACCCTGCTAAATTCACGTAAATATGACACGAATAAGAGTTTACTTTTCTACTGAAATATCTTAAAATTTAAGCGTATGTATATATAAGGTATATACTAGAGAAGGAGACTTGTTATGAAAATTTCATCACTACAGAAAGCTAGATATGAGTATTCTCCAAAGCTTCCGGGAATGCTGAGAAACGGCATTGCGGACATTTGCGTCAATGAAGGGGAAGAGACTCAGAGCGTAGCCGATCAGGAAAAAATCAAACAGCTGTTCCCGAATACTTACGGTAAGAAGGAAATCACTTTCCAGAAGGGGCAGAACACTTCACCTGCCAAGAAACAGGTCGTTGGTGTTATTCTTTCAGGCGGTCAGGCGCCAGGCGGACACAACGTTATCTGCGGTTTATATGATGCATTAAAAGCTACAAACAAAGAAAACGTACTTTATGGTTTCAAAAACGGACCGATCGGTCTGATCAACGATGATTACATCGAATTCGATGATGCTTACATCAACGAATACAGAAACACTGGCGGTTTCGATATCATCGGTTCAGGAAGAACAAAACTGGAAACAAACGAACAGTTTGCCATCGTTGCGGAAGTCTGCAAAAAACACGGCATTACAGCTATCGTTATCATCGGTGGAGATGATTCCAATACAAACGCTGCCGTTCTTGCAGAATACTTTGCTGCACACAACACTGGCGTACAGGTCATCGGATGCCCTAAGACAATCGACGGCGACCTGAAGAACGAAGATATCGAATGCTCTTTCGGTTTCGATACTGCAACAAAGACTTACAGCGAGATCATCGGTAACATCGAACGTGATGCCAACTCTGCTAAGAAATACTGGCATTTCATCAAAGTAATGGGACGTTCTGCTTCTCACGTTGCTTTGGAATGCGCATTGGAGACACAGCCAAACATCTGTCTGATTTCTGAAGAAGTTGCTGCCAAGAAAATGTCTCTGTCACAGATTGCTGACTACATTGCCGACTCTGTAGAAAAACGTGCTGCAAAAGGCATGAATTTCGGTGTGGCAATCATTCCGGAAGGTGTCGTTGAATTCGTGCCGGAATTCTCTGTTCTGATCCAGGAAATCAACGAACTGCTGGCTGGAAGCAAAGCAGATGCATTCAACGCTCTGGCTACTTGGGAAGAAAAATATGACTTTATCAAAAACGGTCTGACAAAAGAATCTATGGAAGTATTCGCTATTCTTCCTCAGAGCATTCAGCAGCAGCTGTTCTTAGAAAGGGATCCTCACGGAAACGTACAGGTTTCCCTGATCGAATCTGAAAAACTGTTCTCAGCTCTTGTAAAAGACAAACTGGAAGCAAGAAAAGCTGCAGGAACATACAACGGAAAATTCAGTCCTCTGCATCACTTCTTAGGTTACGAAGGAAGATGTGCATTCCCTTCTAACTTCGATTCAGATTACTGCTATTCTCTGGGATACAACGCATTCATGCTGATTCAGTACGGATACAACGGATATCTGTCAAAGATCTCCAACCTGTCTAAACCGGCAAGCGAATGGGTTGCCGGCGGTATGCCGATCACTAAGATGATGAACATCGAAAGACGTCACGGCGAAGACAAACCGGTAATCAAAAAAGCTCTGGTTGAACTGGATGGCAAACCATTCAAGTTCTTCGAAGCTCACCGTGAAGAATGGGCTGAAAATACTTGCTTCGTTTATCCGGGCGCAATTCAGTACTACGGACCTGAAGAAGTCTGCGACATCACTACAAAAACACTTGCACTCGAGCAGGAATAATACAGTAAACGGGCAGGGCGACCTGCCCTTTCTATAACAAAAAGAAACCGAAACAATGAAGCTTTCTCATCGTTTCGGTTTTTTTATCTTTTCGTTTTTAACGGCTGAATATGGTCACGAATAAAGGAAGAAACGCCATTGGCATTGTTGCTGCCGGCAACAAAGGCCGCCTTGCTTAAAACCAGTGGCTCGGCATTGCTCATGGCCACACTGTTCGGTATTACTTCAAACATGCTGATGTCATTGTAGTTATCACCAAATGCCAGTACCTGTGAAGCATCTATCTTAAGCAGATCCAGCAGACGGCGGACAGCATTTCCCTTTGTTGCATCGCGATGCGTCAATGTATAGACATTGCCTTCGGAAGGAACGAGATGAGCAGACGGACACATGGTATTGACTATATCCATGACCGTACCCATCTTCTCCTTATCATCACTGACAACCGTCACTTTAAAAATCGGATCCTGCTGCGGAAGTTTTTCATGATGAATCGCACACTTTCCGATCAAACGGGTGACAAAGCGTTCCAAAGAACGGCTTTGTCCGCAGCAGTAAATCGAATCATCACTGTATGCCAGAAAGGCTGTTTCATGATTTATCAGGACCTGAAGAGCCTGCTCCAGTTCATTTTGTTCGATACATCGCTGATAAAGACATTGACTGCCCTGCATGATATGTGCGCCGTTATTGATGATAAAAGGCTGTACGACATGCAGCTCTTCAATAAAATCAGATACAATATGCCGGTTTCTTCCGGTTACAAAAGTTATGTCCAGATTTCTTTCCTGAAGAACTTGTTTGATATCAGTGTCCATGACCTTATCATCATTAAGCAAAGTCCCGTCCAAATCGGCGAGAATCAGCCGAATCTGATCTAATCTCTGCATAATTCGTTCAGTTTTGCACAAATAGCTTCCGCATCGAGACCATACTTACGCAGCAGATCTTTCGGCTTTCCGCTTTCCCCAAATACATCCCGAATGCCCAGACGCTCCACTTTGCACAAACAATAAGGTGCAAGAACTTCACAGACTGCACTTCCCAGACCGTTGATCACACTGTGTTCCTCACAAGTCAGGATCACATCATGTGTTCGAGCCAGTTCGATCAGCAGTGTTTCATCGATCGGTTTGATCGTATGGATATTTACGACAGTCGGATCACATTCACACATAGCTGCTGCTTTCAGCGCTTCCTGTACCATCATGCCGGTCGCAACAACAGCTATTTTAGATCCCTTTCGCAAAACGATTCCTTTGCCCGGTTCAAATACATAACTGTCATCAAACACATCGTCGACTCCGCTTCGTCCCAGTCGTACATAACAAGGACCGTCGATATCGGCAACCGCTTTGATCATCGCCATGGTTTCCGTCGCATCACACGGCTGAAACACATGCATGCCGGGAATCGAGCGCATCAGTCCGATGTCTTCGACAGACTGATGACTGGCCCCGTCTTCTCCAACGGTGATACCGGCATGGGTCGCACATATCTTGACATTCAAATGCGGATACCCGATGCTGTTTCGAATCTGTTCATAGGCTCTTCCCGCCGCAAACATTGCAAAACTGGAGGCAAACACTGTCTTGTTGCTGGCAGCCAGCCCGGCAGCTACTGTCATCATATTGCCTTCCGCGATCCCCATATTAAAGTGACGTGAAGGACAGGCTTTTTTTGCTTCTGCCGTTTTTGTTGATTTGGTCAGGTCCGCATCCAGCACGACAACTTTATCGTTTTCTTTTATTAACTGTGCCAAAGCACTTCCGTAAGCTTCTCTTGTTGCCTTTCCCATTACATTACCTCCAGATCTGCAACAGCCTGTTTCAGCTGTTCTTCGTTTGGTGCACTGCCATGCCATGCGGCATTGTTTTCCATAAAGGAAACGCCTTTTCCCTTTATCGTATGAGCCAGGATCATGGTCGGTCTTCCTTTGCATTCACGCGCTTTGGCAAAAGCGTCTGCAATCTGTTCAAGATCATGTCCGTCAATGATGATCACATTCCAGTTGAATGCTTTAAATTTTTCATCGATCGGTGTCGGATTCATCACATCCCTGATATTTCCGTCAATCTGCAGTCCGTTGAAGTCGACGATGACACACAGATTATCCAGCTGATAATGGCCTGCGGCCATTGCCGCTTCCCACACCTGACCTTCTTCGCATTCGCCGTCACCCAGCAATGCATAAATACGATGATCGTTTTGATCGATCTTGTTTGCCAAGGCCATTCCTACCGCAGCAGAAATGCCCTGCCCCAAAGAACCTGTCGACATATCTACACCGTCCAGATAATTCATGTTCGGGTGTCCCTGCAGCCGCGAATTGATGGCGCGGAATGTTTTCAGTTCCTCCTGCGGGATCAGCCCTTTCTCGCAAAGAACGGCATAGAGCAGCGGAGAAGCATGTCCTTTGCTTAAAACAAAACGGTCCCTCTCAATCGATGCAGCGTTCTCTTTGTTAATATTCATTTCCTCAAAATACAATACTGTCATGATATCTGCGGCAGACAGACTGCCGCCCGGATGACCGGATGCGGCATTCGCAACCATTTTCACGATATTCATGCGAATGTTTTTGGCATGTGTCTTCAATTGTGCTGTATTCACGCTGTAACCTCCTCAAACACCGGATCCAGCTTGTTTCTTAAAAAGAGAGCCGCATCCTTTACGTCATTTTTCCACTCTTTGTTTCCTGTATACCAGAATTCACCGACAAACATGCGTACACCGAGTTCTTTCAGTTTCTCAATATTTTCCGTATACTCTGTATGACCTGTCCCGAAAGGAATTTCCCTGTAATGATCGGGAATGGTTTCCTTCAGATGCGCAGCAAATAAATGTCCCTGGCCGCTCTGTAGATCTTCATTGACACTTTTTTCATACAGCAATGACGCATTCTTTAAATTTCCGATATCAGGATAGACACCAAGGTAGGGAGACTTGATTTTTTCAACATAATACATTGATTTCTCTACGGTATCCATAAACGGTGTTTCCATCGTTTCAAACCCGAGAATCACTCCGTTTCTGGCAGCCATTGTCACACATTTTTTCAGATTTGTTTCAAAAGCCGCACGTGTATGTTCATCTCCCTGTTCATAATACACATCATAGCCGGCCAGCTGAATCAGACGGATGCCGAGATCAGCCGCAAGCCGGATCGCCTTCTCCATGATTTCCAAAGACCGACGCTGGATCTGTATATCCTTAGAACCCAGCGGATACTTACGATGCCCGCTCAGACAGATAGAGGAAATCGGTTCTCCCGTTTCCCTCATTGCCTGCCGTACTTCCTCTCGCTGTTCTTCATCCCATTCCAAGCGGGAGAGTTTCGCATCGCTTTCGTCGATGCTCATTTCAAGGTAGTCAAAGCCGCTTTCTTTGGCAATGATCAGTTTTTCTTTCCATGTCAGATCCGAAGGCATGGATTTTTCATAAAGTCCAAGCCTGTAACCGTTATTTTGCCTGTCCATAATAAGCCCCCGGTCCGTGTTTTCTCTTGAAGTGCTTATCCAGCAGAACCTGCTGCATAGGATCGATCGCATTGTTTTTCAGCATAGAAGAGATTGCGTTCATTTTCGCGCATTCTTCCATGACCACAGCATTATGCACGGCGTTCTCGGCACTGGTGCCCCAGGCAAACGGTCCGTGAGAGTGAACGAGCACTCCCGGCACCTCATCCGGATCGATGCCTCTTTCCTTGAATGTCTCAACGATGACTTTTCCCGTTTCCAGTTCATATTCTCCATGAATTTCCGCTTCGCTCATCAGACGAGTGCATGGAATAGAACCGTAGAAATAATCCGCCTGTGTCGTGCCGAGCGCCAGCAGATCCAGCCCCGCCTGAGCAAAGCTTGTCGCCCATGGAGAATGCGTATGGACCACACCGTTCACATTCGGCCAGTTACGGTAAAACTCAAGATGTGTCGCAAGATCACTGCTTGGCTTCAGATTTCCCTCTACGACATGACCGTCAAGATCCACAAGGACAATATCCTCCGCCTTCATCACATCATACTCCACACCGCTGGGCTTAATCGCCACGATTCCTTTTTCACGGTCGATGGCGGATACATTTCCCCATGTAAACGTGATCAATCCATATTTAGGAAGCAGCAGATTGGCCTTCAGCACTTCCTCTTTCATTTGTTCCAACATGATCTTTGCCTCCTACTCTTTGGTTACGACATAAACTGCCGCTTCATTTTTTGTATGATTTGCCGCAACGATCAAGTCACGGTCTGCTTCATTCACAACAGCAAGGTTGGCCGGTCCCACGCCTTTCTCGATAACGGTCGTCCGGAATTGTCCGTCTTCATACTGTACATAAAACAGCTCTGCATCTTCTCTACGCACTCCTGCCAAAAACGTGTTTTTTCCTGCCAGTGAGGCACCTACCAGTGTATGGGCAAAATCGATCTTATTGTCATAACGGTATACCTCCCGGTACTGTCCATCCTGTTTTTTATAAATTTTGATCGTATCGCCATGAAACGGTTCGATCGTCATGATTTCAATTTCTCCGTCTTTGTCAATATCCGTTGTGGCAATTTCACCGATGGAACCTTCCAAAATGAATTCTTTTTCCCATTTACCATCTCCCAGCGGCTTTACGCGCAAGATGCCCTGGTCGCTTCCAAAATAGCCGACATCCTCACCGTTTTCTTTCGCATGCCAGTATCCATGGTTGCGGAACAATCCGTCCTGAATCACTTCCAGTTCAACCCCCTGAGAAGGATCATCTCCAAGCACGCCTGCATAGATCTTACCCGGCTTGCTCCAGTCATTTTTATCCTTTTTAGCTTCGGCGATCGTGGCAACGATCAGATAATTTACACCGTCTTTGCGATAGATATCAAAGCGATGACAATACGGAAGAGAAACAACATCCTTGAACTCCCATTCATCCTTCTCGTTGTATCTTCCCCATACCAGCTTTGACAGACTCGGACTGACTTTCAGATAAAATTCCTGTACGGCAATAAACTCTCTTTCTTTTCCCGGAATCGGAATAATGGACATGCATCCGCCCGGTTTTGTCCAGACATTCTGTTTTTTCGTAAAATCTTTTGTATTGTACATATTGCAGGCTACATCCGGATCTTCGCTCGCCAGCAGAATATGGTTCTCATTATCAAATGTGATATTGCTTGCGCAATAACAGCGTTTCATATCATCTAAGTGGATTTTTTCGATTTTCATACCCTTTTCCTCCTATTTTTGCGTAAAAGAAAAGCTGCCAGCGGCAGCTTTTGCATTTATTCGCTCAGTGCTGCTGTCAAACCTTCTTCGATTTCTTTTGCAGACATTACATTTTTCAGGCCAACGATCTTCGTTCCCTTTTTTTGTGCATCCGCAAACATAGTCACAAAGTTTTTCGAGCAAAGGACAACATCATACTGTCCGGCAGCGGATTTTCCTTCCGATACGGCACAGTGACGGATCTCAGCAACATCCAGTCCCATTTTCTTAGCTACTTTTTCTACATTCAGCTTGATCATCATACTTGTTCCGGCACCATTACCGCAGCAAACCAACAGTTTCAATTTTTTTCCAGTCATCTTTATTATCTCCTTTTTATGATCTATTTATTTTTTTCCTGGATCTTTTCCAGATATGCATCATAATCTTCCGTAATCAGGAAGTATGTCTCAGGATGCTTGCGGTACTGCAGCTGCGGGATCGCAAGCAGTACGATAACGACGATTGCCACACCAATATAACCGGCAAACTTCATTACGACAGTCATGATCGGCCATACCGTTGCCCAGTCAAACATTCCCAGATAACCTCCGTATGCTGCCAGACCGACCCAGCTTGCGATCAGGCAGGACCCGAATACCTGGATCAGCCCTGAAACAAACGGAAGGATCAGTGCTGCCTTGATACCGCCGCGGTTATCGGCATAAGTTGCGATAACGGCATTATCGAAGAACAGCGGAACGAATCCGGCAATAACAAGTGTCGGCGATTTGATCAGGATCAGGATGGCAATCGCAAGGAACTGACCTAATGCTCCCATCAGGAAACCTACCGTTACGGCATTGGAGCTGCCGAAGCCGAAGATTGCCGCACAATCGATACCAGGAACAGCTCCCGGAAGGAAAGAGTTGCTGATACCCTGGAAAGAGTTTGTCAGCTCAGTAACGAATGTTCGAACACCCAGCTGAAGGATTGCCAGATATACGGCAAAGTTCAGAGATGTCGTCATGATATAGAAGAAGAAATTTTGTTCAGCAGTGATAAACTGTGCCTGTACCAGATAATCTTTTCCTAATACCAGCAAAATGGCACCAAAGAAGATAAACATCAGAACTGAAGTAGCTACCATGTTCTCATTGAAAATAGAGAGGAAGCCAGGGAACTGAATGTCATCCAGACGTTTGCTTGATTTTGAACGCATCTTTTCCGCAAGTTTGCCGAAAATTGCGATACCGAACATCTGCTGGTGAGCAATCGCAAAGCCACCGCCCTCAGTCAGCTCCTGTGTGATCTCAACAGTGAGGTTAGAACCAACGGCCCAGTAAAGACCAAGGATAACAGCCATTAAGATCAGGATCGGTGTTTCTCCCAGCTGCGGGAAGCAGAACAGGATCAGCCAGTAAGCAGTAGCTGCCTGCTGCATCTGTACATGCCCGGTCGTAAATACAGCACGCATTTTTGTCCATTTTTTAAGACGAACCAGGATCAGGTTCATGACAAACGCGATCAGCAACAGCAGCATGACCTGTGAAAAGGTTCTTCCAAACTGCTCTGCAAGACCGTTTGTTACGGCATTCTGTCCAAAATACGGATCAATGACCATGGCGTCCAGATTGAATCGATCCTTTAATCCGACAAGGATCGGACGAAAGTTGTTGACCAGTCCGCCGGAACCAACAGACAGGATCATATATCCTACGGTCGCTTTGATAAACCCTGAAAATGCATCATAGATCGGCTTTTTCAGCAACAGGTATCCGACAAAAACGATCAGACCGATAAAGTATGCCGGCTGTGTCAGGATATTTGCCGCAAAAAAGTCCCACAATCCCATTAAAAAATCCATAATAATCTCCCTTCGTATGATTCAGTTCTGTGATTATTCGTTTTCGTATTTTTCCGCAATCGCGCTCAGCTCTTCTTTTGTTGCCGCCTTCAGCAGCGCTTCAACGATTTCTTCATTCATCAGTGTATCCATTAATGCCTGAATGTTCTGCATATGCTGTTCATGATCCTTTGCCGCCAGAGAAAAGAACAGTCTTGCTTTCTTATCCGGATCGCTCGGATCAAAATCCACAGCTTCTTCCACCTTCATAAAAGAGATTGCTGTTCCGTTGCATCCCTGAGCACCCTCAGTAGAATGAGGCATTGCAATATCCGGTACAATAACGATGTACGGACCGTATTTATTGACACAGTCAATCACCGCCTGCACATAAACCTCTTCCACCGTGCCGTCCTTCAGCAATGGCCGATAGCTGGCCCTGATGGCATCCTCCCAGGAATCAAAACGCTTTTCAAAACAGTAATATCCTTTTTCAACAATTTCTTTTAACATGCTTTCATCTCCTACAGGCAAGAACGATATGGGATATTCGGCTCTTCTTCAAAGCAATCTTCAAAGCCGCGGCGATGATGATATGCTTTCTTGTCTTTATCCATCGGATAAACATATTTTCCTCCGACTTCCCAGAAGAACGGATGGAACTTATAATCGAGACGATCTTTCTTCATCTCATATAATACCTTAATTTCATTGACATCTGCCATAAAGTTTGTCCAGACATCGTAATGGATCGGAATTACGACATCTGTTCTCAGTGCTTCCGCCATACGGAGAATATCCACACTGGTCATTTTATCCTGCATGCCCACCGGATTTTCACCGTAAGAACCGAATGCAACATCAATATCATAATCTTTGCCATGTTTCGCATAGTAGATCGAATAATGAGAATCACCGCTGTGATAAATATTTCCACCCGGTGTTTTCACGAGATAGTTGACTGCTTTTTCATCCATGTCAGTCGGGCATTTTCCGCGAAGATCTTCACGGTCAGGTCCCTGTGAATCTGTTGTTGTGATGCAGGTGCGGTCAAATGAATCCAATGCAACGATCTCAATATCTTTGATCTTAATGACATCTCCAGGTTTTACCGTGACGCATCGTTCAGCCGGTACGCCCCATTTCTGCCAAAGTTCAACTGATTTCTTCGGTCCGATGAATGGAACCGGAATTTCGTTTCCGTTTTCATCTGTTGTCGTCATACCTGATTTGATGACATGAGATGCATATTCAGCGCTCATATGATCCTGATGATAATGTGTTGCGAGCACAGCATCTACCTTTTTGATCGCAAACGGATCAATGACAAACGGAACAGCTCGCAGGTTTGGCTGCATGGCACGGCATCCGCACATATTAGCCATCTGATGACCGACTTTCATTTTTCCATCACCATGCGTGCGTTTCCCGTTGCCTGCCCACAAATCAATTGTAATATTGCAGTCGGCCGGTGTCTTAAACCAGATTCCCGTGCATCCCAGCCACCACATAGCTACGTTTCCGGGTTCTACTACTTCATTTTCAATTTCTTCATTCAGCCAAGTTCCCCATTCAGGGAAAGTGCTCATGATCCAGCTTTCTCTTGTTATCTCATCAACTTTGCTCATAACTTACCTCTCCTTTTATTTTATAAGTTCACCATGGCATTTCCTTATCGACACTCAAATAATAGCTTACAAACGAACAATTCACAACCTCTTTTTATGTTCTATATTTTTATTTTATGTTCGATGTTAACGCTTACTTCATAATATATAATTTTTATGTTCATTTAATTGATTTTTTTATATAAATGTTTTAGAATGTACATAAAGGAGATGAAATAGCTATGAAAAGCAAACTTATCATGCATTCACGCAACATTCTGCTCTATATCATTTATATTATTTTTCTGGTTTTCAGCATTCAGCAGGTAGTGATCAGTGATTCAATCAGTGCAAAGATCCTGTATTCTCTGATCGCCGTCGTTTTTCTTGCGGTTGCCCTCTACTCCGAATATCTGCGTGCTTTCTATCAGAAATGCATCAGAACACTGATCATCGATGTGGACACCAAAAAAGCTGAACAACAGTTTCAGCTTCTGTTAAAAAAAGACATCCTGCATGCTTACCGCAATTCAAAAGCCATCTTTGATACATTATATTATGCAGATGAAATGGATGCGGAAAACTGCCTCAAGACACTGGAAGACAATGACCGTTTCTTTCACGGATCTCTGGATCACCTGCTTATTTTCCATTATACAAAATTCTACGCCTGCTTTCTCCAGGGAAATTTCGAAGCTGTCGCAAAAGAATACAGTCATCTTCAGAAAATGAAAGACACCAAAATCAAGGGTCGAAAAATATCTCCTTTATATAATTGGGAATTTATCGATGCCTTATATCAGTTTTCCAGAAAAGATTATAAAAAAAGCCTCAACACTTTTAATTCGATTCATAGCGAAAATATGAACAACCGTGAGAGAATGCATCTTTATTATCAAAAAGGAATGCTGTATATGAAAATGAACAATCCAGCAAAAGCGGCTGAATGTTTTAAGGAAGCTGCTGATAACAAGGGCGATTCCTGCATGAAACGAAAGGCGGAAAACCACAGAAAGAAGGTATCTTCATGAAAATGAACAAAGAAGTCGTTGACAACAGAAGAAAAATCATCATGCAGAAAATTCAGACAAACGGAACAGTTACAGTAGATGAACTGGCACAGGAGCTGAATGTGGCTCCCATGACGATCCGTCGTGATCTGCAGTACTGGGAGGAAAAAGGAGCTTTGGTACGTTTTTACGGCGGCGCCAGACTTGTGCAGACCTTTGTGGAAAACGGAGAAGATAATAATGAAGCCTACAAACATGCCATTGCCAAATATGCTGCACAGTTTATAGACGAAGGCGACACCGTTTTTATCAATACGAGCTCAACCGCACTGCTCATGCTTCACTATATCAAGAACAAACATGTCACTGTCATCACCAACAACGCAAAGGCAGTGTTTGTAGATTACGATCCGCAGATTTCGGTAGTGCTCAGCGGCGGTGAACTGCGTACGCCAAAAGAATCCATGGTAGGAGACTTTGCACTCAACAACATCAATCGCGTCACCGCGGACAAATGTTTTCTCGGCTGCAGCGGATTCGATATCGAAGCGGGCATGTGCACCGCTATCCTGCAGGAAGTCAGCATCAATGAAACGATGATCAAACGATGCAAAGGCCCGGTATTCATGCTGGCAGATGCCACAAAAATCGGGAAGACGCATCAGTTTAACGTTGCAGACATCTCATCCTTTCATTACCTCATCACTGATCAGCGCGTCAGTGAAGAACAGCTGGCGGAATTTAAGGAAAGAAAAATACAGACAGCAGCACTAAAACCTTTAAACAATTATTCGGCAAGAAGCAAAAATCATTCATATTAGTCGCTTCTCCAAAACATAAAAAAAGACGAATGTATCATACTGAACCCACTTATTGGGTTGTCCAGCCTTTTAGGTTCACTTCAAATTCGTCTTTTTTTATTTTATTTATCAAATGGCATTCGACCCTCTTGTCCTTTCATGCCGCCTCCCATTTGACCCGGATCATTTTGAGAACCGTCATTCGTCGTAATGTCGCTTCCTTCAAAAGAATAGTCACCATCACAGTCAATGGCCGTGTTTCCGTTTCCGTCGCAAGTAAGGTCAAGTGTCCCTCCGCTGATTATCAGACTTCCATTCGAATCAATACAGTCTCCCTGTGAAACGATGACAAAACTGCCGCCGGTAATCTCCACATAAATATCGGAGGATTGAGAAAAACTATCCTGTTGTCTCTCTCCGTAACCGGAACTATCGACCCCTCCTGCCGCATTGATACCGTCATCAGTCGATGTAATCGTAAATTCACCATCCGAAATACTGACTGTCAATCCTTCTATTCCCTCATAACAATCAGAAATCGTAAACTGACCATCCTCAATGATCAAAGTTGCATCTGCATGAATGCCGTCGTCTCCGCTTTTTAATTCAAACTGACCATCGGAAATAGTGATATCTCCATTTGCATGAATTGCATCGTCTTCAGCATCAATAACAAAACTGCCCTGTGTAATAGTGAGGGATGTTGCTGCTTTGATTCCTTTCATGCTGACTTCATCACTTTCCTGTGAAGCTGATGAACTTCCGGCAAAGGGATCATGCTGCCAGAAATCTCCCTGACTCTTTTCAACGCCGGCACTGCCTTCTCCTGTCACAATATCGAAGGAACCGTCCTTGATCTGTACATATGAACTGGCACTCATACCGTCTCCTTCTGACACAATTGTAAAATCACCTCCTTCTATATAAAGGAATCCGAGATCTTCATCATCGCTGTTCTCAGCATGGATCGCATCAGTCCCAGACGAGATGGAATACGTACCATTTGCGATACGTACACTGTCTTTACCGGACAATCCCTGTTTTTCCGAAGTAATCGTATAGTCACCACTGGTAAGTATCAGATCATCTTTTGAAACAATGCCATGACCTGCCTCGGTATCGATCGTCAGTGATCCTTCTCCATTTAAAGTCAGATCTGATGCGGAAAAGATAACAGCATCAATATTGTCATCTTCTGAAGCCGTATAATTCCCTTCATTGGCCAATCGGTTTTCTGAATCACGGGCAGTGGTAATAAACACCTTATCAGCTTCCTGCACATACACAGCTGCCGAAGTAGAACTGCTGATTTCTGCATTATCCAAAACAAGCTGAATCTTATCCTGGTCATCAGCAGCAATTACAATAGTTCCATCCTGCAGTTCTCCTGTCACCACATACGTTCCTTCATCTGTTATCGTAATCGTACTGCCATCAATGGTAACTGTTTCATCATCACAGGAAGCACTGTCACCAAGCAGAGAAATATAAGTGCTTGTTTCTGCATCATAACCGACTTCCATATCTCTGTCAGTAAACATTCCCGATGTTTTCTCTTCCTCTGTCAGATCCTGCTCTTTAGCTTCACTGCATCCGCTCAGCATGCATAAAACAGAAGCCAACACAAGAATTATCCTTTTCATGAACTTTCCTCCTACAATTCATTGTTCATCGTTTCCTGCCTTGAGACCGTAATTTCGAGATTTCCATTGCGGCAGCGCAGCAAATTGATCAAATCTCTCTCACTCTCATTGTCTTTAAGCGTTAGATCATAAGTCAATCGAAACAGACTGCCCATGTTTGTCGTCTTGACCTGTGACAGTTCAAATGATGATGTATACGTCTGCAGGATCGGGTCAAAAACATCCGTATAATCAAGATCCTCCGGAATCGTAATATGCAATGTTTTGTATAAAGATTTTTTTCTGCGGCTGCCAAAATCCACATGGTTATAAACAGCACTGATAAAACCGAAAATCAAGGTACATAGAAAAGCATAACCTATATAACCCATGCCCAGGATCAAACCTGTTCCCATTGCCAGAAAGATAGCACCAATTTCTCTTGCAGAACCGGGAACAGAACGAAAACGAACAAGACTGAAAGCACCGGCAACCGCAACTCCGGTCCCTATATTTCCGTTGACCATCATAATGATGACACAGACAATAGCAGGCAGAAGTGCCAATGTAGCTGCAAAGCTTTTCGTATATCGTGTCTTATAAATATAAAAACCAGTCAGCATTGCCCCTATGATCAATGCACTGCATACACAAATCAAAAAATCCGATAATGTAATAACTGTTGTCATTTCACTATCAAATAAACCTTTAAATAAATCACCTGACATAAATGTCTCTCCTTTATATTAATTTCATTTGATTCATCATCAGGCAATGATACGCATTGCCATATTTGGAAAATGATGTCTGATATATCTTTCGTTGCGTCAATATATGGCAAAGCCACAGCGGTATGCTTTCTGCCGTTTTGATCTCCATCAGGACATCTCCTTCTCTCAAAAGCGGTTGTCCGTAAACCGCACTGCTCAGTGAAAGATCTTTGTTTCTGTATAAGATATTTTCATCAAATGTGATACGAAGGCCACTGTTGTTTACATCAGAAAACGCCTCTCTTTCATAGGAAAGGAAAACTTTTGGGAAAAGATCCTTATAATAGGAACGGAAATATTCGATCTCAGCAATGATCTGCGAGCTTCCCGGCAAGGGAAGTCCGCAGTCAAAGCTTTCCATGACCTGTTTTTGAGGAAGCAAGATTCTTCTTTTATAAACCACTGATTTGTATTTCTTTTTCAGTTCGACAAACACAGGTTCTTCCGGTTCTGCCCTGCAGTAACTTCGAATTCGAAGTTTTTCTTTATACACCGGCTTTTCAAGAGATCTGCGTATCAGACGATATCTGTCTGTATCGAAATATACATTTCGTATGACTGTACGTCCGTAATGATCCGGTTTCATATATTCTTTCATCGTTTCCAAAATAAATTCCTTATCTTGTTTTGTTAATAAATATTTTATTTCCCGTCGACGAAAGGTACTTTGATAACTCATGACAGTCTCCTTTCATCACATTTTATCCTATAAAAGACGAAATCAGATCCATTACATCTGAGATAGGAATTGCATAACCAATGCCCTCCACATCTGTGGAAGATACTTTAGCGGTATTGATGCCAATCAAATTACCGTTCATATCCAGCAATGCGCCGCCGCTGTTACCAGGATTGATTGCCGCATCTGTCTGAATATAAGATACTGCGGATGTTTCGGTGCTCACAGTCCGATCCAAAGCACTGATAATGCCTGTGGTCACAGACTGACCATAGCCCAAAGCATTTCCGATCGCAACGACCTGTTCTCCGACATTCAATTCATCTGAATTGCCAACGGAAACAACAGAGAGAGCTTCTGCTGTTTCTGAAGAAAGATTTTCTACAGCCACTTTCAGCAAAGCAATATCCATTGATCCATCATATCCGCAAAGCTGTGCTTCATACGTTTCCTCGTCTACGAAAGTAACGGATAGCGTATCAGCACCCTCTACAACGTGATAATTAGAAACAATGTAGACATAAGACACATCCTGATAAATGATCACACCTGACCCGCAGCTTGTCGTTTCCTGGAGCTGCCGCTGCCCGCCGCCAAACTTTCCGAAATAATTTTGTACTTCCTGTACAGAGACATTAGTGACAGAAACCACTGACGAGAGACCAATGGAAGCTATATCACTGACATCCAGATCCTTGCTGAGATCTGCGGAAACATAGGATACACTGGCGGATTTTTCACTTCCCTGCTGCATACTTGCTTGAGTCAGATAGATGTTTACACTATAAAAAGAGGCTCCGGCAACACCACCTGCTATCGCCGCACACAAAACGATCGCAAATGTTCTCTTTACTCTTCTAAATTTATTACCTTTTTCTTTTTCCTGTACATTCATACATTCCACTTGATATTCCTGTTTTTCGTTCATGTTATTTCGCTCCTTTTTTCTGTATAAAGCATAACGCATGAACCTTAGAAGAACTTAAACTACAGCCTTAACTAAACTTAAAATTCTTCAAAGCATACAGGAAAAACAGGTCTCTAAAGCACAAAGCAATTTGACAGCAACGTTAAGGAAATTCGTTTTTTAAGCAGTAATACTTAAAAAAACTTTATCATTGTTTATTGATATGATACGCACTAAGAAATCATAAAACTTTAAATCAGGCCTCCTGTTTCCTGCGATGAAAAATGTTTTATGACGGAAGAAGCTATGCTCTATCGAACCGCCGTAAAATTAAAAGGATCAATTCCCGTACATTAATACAGAAATCAATCCTCAAAACATTTTTTGCACCAGTAATTAAATCGGAAAGCTCACATCAATCTGCAACGATTTTTCATCCTGAGTAGATGCAGCAATCTTTCCTTTATGAGCATTAACGATCGCCGTTGCTATCGAAAGACCAAGCCCGTAGCCTTTTGTTTTAGAACTTCTTGATTTATCACTTCGGTAAAACCGATCAAAAAGATAAGACAAATTTTCTCTGCCAATATGATCAACAGTATTAAACACACTTAAACAAATCATATTTTTCTGTTTTCTCAAGGTAACATTAATCATTCCTTCTTCATCAGAATATTTTACAGCATTGTCCAGCAAAATCGTTATCAATTGACGAATCGCTTTCTCATCACCGCATATGGAAATCATCGGCTCGATATTTCCAGTTATTTTCTTATTACAGGTTTTGGCTAAAGCCTGAAATGTT
>ENA-ORUI01000816-ORUI01000816.1-human-gut-metagenome-genome-assembly--contig:-NODE-816-length-36182-cov-3.144546_pt1 | contig 36182 bp, 36 predicted proteins | sample MGYA00242078_ERZ509205 | MGnify/ENA primary metagenome ERZ509205 (study PRJEB26280, sample SAMEA2338828) | human gut metagenome | biome: human gut; feature: human-associated habitat; material: faeces... | reverse complement strand
ATACCTATGTATTACTGACGACACAGATTTGAGAGATGATGCTCTTTGGAACTTATGAAGATATATTCTGTAGCTTCATGGCTATAAATTTAAGGATTTACGCTTCTGTAAAAGTTGTGTTTTCCTTCCAATGGCTCTACAGTACTGTCTAAGTTCTTTTCATAAAGAAAGGCCGCATTGATTCTCTCTCAGCTTTGCAACATAGTTGTGACCATTTGGTAAACAAATCGCCAAATGACTAGCTGAACGAGTAGCTATACCTTTTCAAATTTTTACCACGTCTATCAATTCCTTTACAATAGGATTCATAATGATTCGTGTTACTAGCGTGAAGATATTGTTAAGTATTTATTGTAATTTAGCTGATCGCATTGGTCCGTATGTCTAATCAAAGCCTACTGCTCATGGGTATTAAGATATTTTTTTAAAAGAAATGCACAAAAATAGGGAAAAGTGTATATACTGTTGGTAAACCCAATATTTCCCGATATCAATTTAATACCAAATTGAATATCAGGATAGTGATTGCTGGTGATCAAAGTACGCAGCGACTTTGCAGTTCCGTTTGTTGCTTTTACTTCTACCGGAATCAGATTCTCCTTGTTTCGAACGAAAAAATCTTGTTCCAAAGTCGAATTTTCCTTTTTATAGTAGTATAGATCATAACCTGCTTTAACCAAGGCTTCCCCCACTATGTTTTCATAAAGAGCACCTTTATATACGCCTAAGTTTTTATTTACCCTCAGATCTTCCTGTGCCTCATCATCCAGCATAGAAACCAATAATCCGGAATCCGCAAAATAGATCTTATACTTTGTTTCATCATAGTTTCCTTTTAGCGGAAGCGCGGGAAATTGCATACAGTAACAAATGTTAATGATACCTGCATCTTTCAACCATTCGATACATCCGCGATAATCTCTAAACCTGGCATTGGATGCGACTTTCGTGATTTGAAATTTTTTATTGTCTTTTGCCAATTGCACAGGAATATGATCAAAAACATTTGTGATTCGTGTTTGATCCATTCCGTCAGCGTATTTTCTTATGTCCTCTTTGTAATCGGCAACAAGCTGTTTTTGAATATCGACAGAACCTTCAAAAGTTCCTTTTTCGATATATTCCCGAACAACTGCCGGCATACCTCCCAAAATACAGAAATCTAAAAATAGTGAGGAATAGATAGACATTTCGATTTCATTAAATGGTTTTAATTGAATCATATGTTCCAACATTTCATGAACAGTTGATTCATCATATCCTTTGGCCCATAGAAATTCTTCAAAATCCAAAGAAAACATTTCATAGTCTGTTTTATATCCAACGCTGTTACTTTCGATTCTTTGATAATTAACACCCAAAAGAGAACCGCTGCATATCACATCAAAACGTCCATCGATTTTGAAAAATTTTAGTGATGTGGCAATTTCCGGAAAATCCTGTAACTCATCAAAAACAATGAGTGTATCATTTTCGATAAATTGTTTAGACGGATCGATCCTGGATATATTTTTGATGATATCTTGCGCTTTATATCCGTCTGTAGTGATCATCTTATAATTTGGTTCTTCAACAAAGTTGATGTAGACAACACTTTTATAATTTTGATAACCAAATCGTGTGATGGATTCTGTCTTGCCTACTTGTCTTGAGCCTTTAATGATCAATGGTTTCTTATTGGGGTCTGTTTTCCAATTTAACAAATAATTATCTACTTTACGTTTCAAATATAGCATTGTATATCAGCTCCTTTATTTATAAGTATAGACCGTATCAAAGGATTGAACAATATAGAATCACAAAAAAATAGCGTATTTATCAATGTTTGCTCACATTTTAATAGGGTGTTTATCAAAAAAATATCACAAAATATTTTTTTTGATTATATTTGATATCCTTTGTTTCATCAGTCAAATAGTATCCCTCCTCCTGCAAAAGCATCCTATTGTGAAATAGCAGCTTCTAATTCCCGCTTCGCAGCTCGATTTAACCATTGGTTAATTTTTTGCACGATGGATCAAAAGACAGCTCAATTGTGATGTACGAGAAACGTTATAATTTGAATATAGCGAGGAGGAGAAACAATGAAGCTGAACGAACAAATCAGAGAACATCGGAAAAAAATAGGTTTGACACAGGAACAGGTAGCCGGTTATCTGGGCGTATCCGCTCCGGCAGTCAACAAGTGGGAGAGCGGGGTTTCCCAAACTTAAAGATACCACCACAAAACCCACGCTTACATAACTTCCAAACAATACAATTTTGGAGGTAAACCCTATGAAAAAACTGATTTCCTGCGAATACAACTTCGATAACTGCTGTGTGGAACTGAAATTCACCGATGGCAGCATGATTGCGATTGATACCATTGCCGTTGAGAACGAGGTTGCCCGTAATATGTACGAACGTTCAGAACTTGACTATCTGATCTACAATGCTCCTTTGGAGTATGCTGACCTAATTTTGAACGGTGATCCCGAAACATATCTGAAAACTGTAACGGAATACAAACCATTGGATAATTGATTTTGAGCCGTCTATAGTGCAGACTATGGGCGGCTTAAAAATCGCATAGCCGATGAAAGACAAACATTTTTATATATTTTGAAAAAATCCCCTTGCGTAAGGTATTGCTTGTGACGCTGCGTAATGATGTAAAATAAGCAGCGTAAGGAGGTGAAAGCTATGTCAAAGTACACAACTGGAGAAATTGCAAAGCTCTGCGGCGTTTCTGTGAGAACGGTGCAATACTATGATTCGAGAAACATTCTCGTCCCCAGCGAACTATCGGAGGGCGGTCGCCGTCTTTATTCTGAAGATGATCTGAAGCGGATGCGGATTATCTGCTTCTTGCGTGAAGCGGGTCTTCCAATCAACAGTATCGGTGAGCTGTTCGCCGAGGAACATCCGGAAAAGATAATTTCCATTTTGCTGGGTCAACAGGAGCAAGCACTTCGGGAAGAAATAGCTGAAGGACAGAAAAAACTCGGTATCATTGAAAACATCAAACGTGAGCTGAAAGAAGTTGAAAATTTCTCCGTTGAATCTATCGGTGATATAGCATATGTAATGAAAAACAAAAACAAGTTAAGGAAGATGCGTTGGCTCATGGTGCTTACAGGCATCCCCGTAACCGCACTACAATGGACATCTATTATTTTATGGATTACTAACGGTCTTTGGTGGCTGTTCGCTATTTGGGCGTGTGTGGCAATACCGTGGGGCATTGCGGTTTCGATCTATTATTTCAAGCATGTTGCCTATATTTGTCCCGAATGTCACGAGGTATTCAGTCCCCGTTTCAAGGAATTGTTTTGGGCGTACCACACACTGAAAATGCGCCGTCTGACTTGTCCGAAGTGCGGACATAATGGACTGTGCATTGAAGTATACGCAGAAAAGGGTGGTGCAAACAATGTCTAAATATAAGAAACCGTTATTGTTCGCCCTCTGCCTTTTGCCGATTGCGATTATTGCAGGAATTTTCGTAGGTTTTTGTCAATTAGACACCTATTCTGAGGAAATAATTGCCGAAGTGGTTGCCGAGCTTGGAAGCACAGATATTTTAATTGTGGTTGCTGCGGTGCAGACGGTAGGCTATGCACTATTCTGTGGATTCTTTGGTTATATTCTTGCAGATAAAATCGGGCTCTGGAAACCTATTCAATTTGAGAAAAGAAGCTTAATTGTTACGTTTGTAATCTCCGTAGTCGGTGGTATTGTATTCAGTCTTGACCATTGGGTATTTGGCAGTATGATTGACGGCATTCAAGCTGCTAATGTCGCAGGTTTGACCGTGAGCGGTGTGATTGCATCTGTTCTGTACGGCGGCATCATAGAGGAAGTGATGCTGCGGTTGTTCTTTATGTCGCTGATTGCCTTTATTGTGTGGAAATTGTTCTTCAAGAAACTCGACAAGGAGAACATTCCAACAAGTGTGTTCGTAGTTGCAAACATTGTTGCGGCACTTCTTTTTGCCGCAGGACATTTGCCGGCTACAATTAGTATTTTTGGCATATTGACACCTCTGATCTTATTCCGTTGCTTCCTGCTCAACGGTGGATTCGGACTTGCATTCGGTTGGTTGTATCGCAAGCATGGGATTGTTTATGCAATGATGGGGCACGCATTGTTCCATATCGTGAGCAAGTTGATTTGGCTTATTTTTATCTAAGTGTTCATAATGAACAAACCGCTGCAATTTCCATCCCCTTATCGGATGGAAGTTGCAGCAGTTTTTCTGTTTTATGGATTCTGTTGTTTTTGCTTTAACATTTCATTGAGTTTTTCCGTACTCCTTTTGGTTATGGAATAAATGATCGCCCAAATCACGACATAGCCCACAACAAAAATAGCCGAGAAAACTACAATGGGCATTACACCCCAAACGAGCCAATCGTTGAGTAGATAAGTGCCGAGGTAGCTGATATATAAAACGCTACCGTGAATCAAAATTGCCACCATCAAGGGTAGCCGTTCGATTTGATAAATGGCATTCATACCGCCTGCAATAAAAGCAAGTGCGGTTATTGAAAAGATTCCAATGCAGACCTGATTTACGGTTAGAGTATCTATGGCAGCGGTCTGTTGCAAAATCAGATAGAGTATCGCTAAAATGATGGGACCCATGCCGCAAGCTACAAAACCTCGGCGCAAAAACTCCAAAACAAATTTTCTCATATTCCTTCATACCTCCTTCTGATTTCCGCAAAGCAGCGTCTGGAAACATATTCCCGATAGCCACATTGAAATACGGCATCCACACCGCCGCTGAACACCGCATCAAATCGCAGAATACGATGCTCATTTGCAAGGGTTGATTTGTTGATGCGGATAAAGTAAGAGGGTAGGAAATCCTCTAAATCACGAAGCCTGTCTTTGAGCGAAAAGTGGTTACCGCCTGTATCAATGGCAATCACTTTTCTGTTAAGAATGGTGATACATTCGATTTCTGAAAATGCCAGTTTCCGTATCTCATCATCCCTGTATCCCATAATGTAGTCCTCACCGGAATAACTACAGACAAGGTTCTCGATTTGCTGTGTTAGAGAAGAAGGAGCATGAACGACTGCTATAATTTCTTCTTCTGCGTTTTTGTCGATAATGAGCTTATATTTCATCTCCTCAATCCTTACTGTTTTTTCATTTGCCTGAGAAAGCAGAATACGGCAATAACCGTTATCAATACACCATACAGCAAAACGGGTAGAATGTGCGTTGCTGCAAGTTCAAAATTACCGCTGAATAGTGCTTTTTCCAATTTGGCTGCGTGCATAAAGGGCAGCGCATTGGCAATTTTCTCAAATGCCCCTCCCACAAGCTCCAGATCAAACCACACACCGGAAAGCCATGCAGAGAGATTGGTCAGCAATGCCCCACATATACCGCCAACCTGCTTCACACCAAAAACGCTACCGCATAAAAGTCCCAAAGAAATATTGAAAACAGCCATAGGGATGATGCCGATGACAGCATACACGATATTTGCGCTGACAGTCAGCCCCAACGGAATCGCAAACAGATAGCAGATCAGAACCTGTCCGATAGCAATAGGCAATAGCGGGAGCATATAACCCATGATAAAGTCAAATCCCGTAAGCGGAGTAGTATACAATCTCTGCAAGAGGGCGCTTTCCCGGTCTTTTGCGATCAGTGTTGCGGAAAACAGAGTCATAAACGATAGTCCGAATACGGTAATGCCCGGAGTCAGTGTGTCGATTTCAAACAGGCTCACGGGGATATTAGCTTGCATCGCACTAAGCAGTACCAGCAAAACCAAAGGGAAGCCCAGACCGAAACCAAGGTTGATCGGATCACGCAAAATCTCTTTTGAACATCTTTTGGCAAAAGTCATCATTCTCATACCGCAGCATCCTCCTTCACAATAGAAACGAACGCTGTTTCAAAATCGTTTGTTCCAGCTATTGCGTTCAGTTCTGCTACCGTTCCTACTGCAAGAAGTCTGCCGCTTTTCATAATGCCAATGCGGTCAGAAAGAGCCTCGGCTTCTTCCATGTAATGTGTGGTCAGAATGATTGTTACTTTGCCTTTCAGCGAACAAATTGCTTCCCAAAGTTCGTGCCTTGCAATGACATCCAAGCCAAGGGTAGGTTCGTCCAAAAATAGAATTTGCGGTTCACCAATCAGTGCCATGGCGATGCTGACACGGCGCTGCCAACCGCCGGATAACTTACCAGCTTTTCTCTTCAAAACGGTATCCAAGGAAAATTGCCGAGAAAGCTCTCCAATCTTTGCTTCCGTTTTTTCTTTGGAAAAACCGTGAATGCCACAGATCAGCTCCAGATTTTCTTTCACGGAAAGGTTCGGCGCAACTGCCGTTTCCTGTGGCGATACACCGATCAGCCGCTTTACCTGCTCCGGCTCTTTGGTAATGCTGTAGCCGCCCACCATGGCATCACCCTCAGTAGGAATGGTCAGACAGGAAAGCATTTTGATGGCAGTGGTCTTTCCTGCACCGTTCACACCCAGCAGAGAGAATAATTCACCCTGCTGAATTTCTAAATGAAGCTTGTCCACGGCAGTAAGATTTTTGTATCGCTTAACAAGCTCCATGGTTTTAATCGCTTGCATATGTGTTATCCTCCATTTTGTTTTTGCTGGTATTATTATAGCAAACGAAAATGGAGAAATGTTAATTCCTGTCTGTTCGGTCATTTCCGATGTCTATTCGGTTCTCCTGCTTGAGCCGCAGCATCGAAACAGGATTATTTTCTGATGCATTGGTTCAGAAAATAATCCTGTTTGTATTTTCTGAGGAAATGTATCAAACTGCATTTTTACAGTTTGGGTACCGTTTTCGAGGAAAATATATGAGGTGTCCAGAGGGGTGAAATCCCTTGGCTCTGGGTTTCCAATAGGGGCGAGCAGCATCCCTGTTGGCACACGATTTTCCTTGGAAAGTCTAGTGTGTTATACCTTTTGCGACCGCTGACGCTGGAAAGGGGCTGTCACCGTACCGGACAGACAGTTTCAAGCGGCAGCAGAACAGGCGGATTTTGTGGGCTGAAAGCTACAAAAGACAAGGAATTTGCCATGAGCAAAATCCGGCTGTTCGGGTGTAGTTGGCATTGGAAATCTTGTAGCCATGCGAAAAGATTTTCGATGTCAACGGGGGCGCAAGAGGTATATAAAAACCCGCCGCAGCGACTAACCCTCGCATCGTACTTTCTCCATTTCCAACTCAAAGGGAATCGTCAATTTCTTCGGCAGCTCGTTTATGGAAAACTCCAGAATTTTGCGGATTGCGATTTTGGCAAAGATATTCGTTCTGCTCATATCCCCGTCTGCCGGTTTTACGATCTCGGCAGTTCCGGCAGAAAAGTCAAAACGGATTTCGCCCCATTCATCGTCGTTGTTGGCATACCGATGTACTGCTTTGTACTCGTATGCAGCGGCGGCGATTTTTTTGTTTTTGTCGGTCAGCTTCAATTCCACCACACCGAGAACACCGGCATCCACCAATAGTCCTGTCAGCTTGTCCACGATCTTTTTGTAAGCTCGCTCTGCGCCGCCGGTGGTGCTGTACTCGTAAGCGGTGGCAAGCTGTTCAAAGGAATAACGCTCGTCCCAAGGCATCACCCGTCCGCAATTCATACAGATAGCGTTTCTCTTTTCGAGGAAGAACTTTTCCTTTCGGCTTAGCTTGTCAAAGGCTGCTTGCACCGTATCGGCACGAACACCGTTCCAGAGAATATCCGCATAGTTCCAGCTATCGTCACGGGTAACATCCTCGCCCGTTTCCTCGCAGTCCTCGTCCTGCATGGTCGAATAGAACGGAACACGGCTGCGGTTCTGCCTTGCAAGGGTCAGATACTCGGCGGCAGTTTCTTCGGTGCAGTTCTGCTCGTCTGCGTATTCAGCAATGACTTCCTTTGCGCTCTTGCCGGAATTGTTGTAAAGCCATGCAATGCCACGGGCGGCTTTGTATTCGTCCAGCGATTTGAATGAGCCGACTTCTTCCTGTCGGCGGCAATCCAGAAGTGCGTTGCCGATGAAGTAATGGGCATAGGTCAGAAAGTCTGCGCCCTTGTCGGGAGCGTAATTCGGCAAACACTCCAACATGGCAAGAACACAACTGAGCTTGTAATCCAGAAAACGCAGAGGGTCATATCGGTCAATGCCCTCGGTCAGCAGAAAGCGGTACACTCGCTTGTTCAGCCTTGGCTCGTAGTGATGGAGGAAATAAGTGAAGTATGTATTGTTCTGCTCTCTGATGGCAGAAATAATATAATCGTTGATGTCCTCTGCCTTGGGTGGTGCAGGGTCAAGGCGGAAGATGCGCCCTGCCTGCCGCATGGTCATAGCTCCGTCCGGCACAGCGAATTTTGCTGTGCTGGCATATTCATCGGTATTCCAGAAGCGTTCTTCGGACATTAGGCGCACCTCCTTTCAGTTTATTTTGAATATTCTTATAAGCTATTGATGTATTCGGCGTATTCCGCAGGATGATTGATAGAATTCTCGCCATGATACAGCTTATCTTTGATGAACAGTGTGCTGCCCGGTATCATTTGATGCAGCTTTCGGGCTGACGAAATCATATTGGATTGCTCTCTTGCGCCGACAACAACGGTTACTTTTGCTGTAGTCCTGCTGATTTCTTCTTTACAGGAATAGCTTGTATTGGCTTTCATAAATGCGATCATATCCTGCTTAGATACTTTACAGGTATCCTCAAAATAATCAGCGAACAAATCTGACTTGATTTTCAGCGACTTGAATTGCAGTTTAGCAAACCACTTTTTCTTGATAAGTCCGAAACTCATATCAAACATCGGCTTTATCAAAGCATTCGTCAGCTTTGAGGGTATAACACAGGCACTCTCGATAATGGCATATTCGCAAAAGGACGGACGCTGTGCCAACATTTCAACCAAAACTTGTCCACCCAAAGACAAACCGCCTATCAGAAAAATATGTCCTCCCCAATGTTCATCTATGTATTGCAATAGAGCTTCTGCGTTATCTTCAATACTGGTAAAGTTCCGAGAACTTCCTGCATGACCATCCAGAATTGGGAGAATGACGTGGTATCTGTCTTTCAGCAATTCAGCAGCTTCGCTATAATTCCACCAAGATAAACCGCCGCCATGCAAAAGCATAATTGTCTGTTGATTCTCTTTTCCGTATTCAAGTACGTTCATATTAACTGTTCTCCTTGCCGGTCAAAAAGGCATATACCCTGTCGTTGAAGTCCCTGGCTTCTTCATATGCGGCGTGCCCAAACTTCTCATACATATATATTTCGCAACCGAGCTTCTCTGCAATTTCGCTCGAAGCTATACCACTAACCACTTTATCCTGTTGACCACCGATTACAAAGACAGGACATTGAATTTTGTGTAATTCCTCAAAAGCATTACAAGTAAGACAAGCTCTTGCCAATTTTATAAAACGATTAACATCTTTCGGTTTTTGCATGACAGTCAGCAACGGCATAAACGGTTTATATCGCTTTACATAGGCATCGGAATACATACGGATTGCCATATCTTCCACAAGCTCTTTCATATTTCCTTGTTCAGTCAATGCAATCCATTTCTCGATTGTCGATTCGACAACAGGATTGTTCTTGGACAGCGTGACGGCAAGCACCAATTTGTTTACCAAGTCGGGACGATCAATGGCGAGGTACTGTGCAATCATTCCACCCTGTGAAACACCAAATATATCAGCATTCGTAATTCCCAATGTATCCATCGCTACAGCAACATCCGAAGCCATATCTCGTACTGTCATACCCTCAGGAACATCCGGTCTGCGATCAAACAAATACACCGTGTACTCTTTGGCAAAAAGACGATACATATATGCAAGTGATACGGAAGCACCCTTAATGCCACGGGTGTTCAGTCCTTGAATCATAATCAGCTTTTTCTTGCCGCTTCCGAAAGAAATAGTGTCAATTTGCGTATTATACAGATTCAACTTTTTCTCTTTTGCATTATAGAACATAATTGTTTCTCCATATTCAAGTTTTTCTCTTTGCTTCATTCAGCAGCGCCGTCTGCTCCATTTCTTTTTCATAATTGCCTTTGGCGTAGGCAACATCAAAAATCGCACGTTCCAATTTATCTTTCGCAAGCTCTTTCATCACAGCGGCTGTCTGCTCATCCAGAGTGCCACGGTGGAGATACTGCGTAATCGTGTTCATGCGGCGTGTGTAAATCGCCTTAATCGGATGATCGTCCGCAAGCTCTCGCTGTTCTCTGCCTTTGAGATTGCCGATCTGACGGCATGTGCGTCCGAGCTTGTCCCCCGGCGCAAGTCCTCCGCAGTATTTGGTCTGCCTTGCATCGGTGGTCAGAAACCATCTGCCGCAGATGGGACATTTCCTCGGTGCATGACCGACACACAATCCCTCAAACAAATCGGAACGGAACATACCCACAAAAGAAACGTAGTGCATACGCTTCACAAGCTGTGGAATTGTTTTCTCCGGCATGACAGCGGACATATATTGCATCGTAGTGTTGGTCAACTGCATCCACATTGAATTGTCGGGAGATAATGTTTCGTCTTTGGGAAAATGCTCGGCAAAAGTAGCGGCATATCCGTCCGGTGTGCGCTGGCTGTCATGGAGTTTGTGGGCAAAGTCAATCATGCCGCCCTTGAATATTTTCAGCGTGTTTCCAAGCTGAGACATTCCCTGTATCAGCTTCAAAACACCTACAGCGTGACGGTATTTATCATCAAAAGAAGCTGCTGCGCCGATCTCCTGCAATGCTTTGATGTAAGCAACGATATTTTCTATGTGTTCCTCGTCAAAGAGCCGTTGCAGTTCTTTTTCGTCCGTTGCTAAGTCCAGAAACGAGAACGGTTTTGTTTTCTGCAAAAAGCAGATAATCTTCCACAGAGCTTTCTCTGCCGCGGGGAACACAGATACATCCACATTGCCCGTACCGAGCATGAGAATTACTTCGGTCAATGGCTGGCAAAGCGTTGTTAGTTTTGCGATCTGTTCATCGGTGATATTGAGTGCGGCACAGCCAATCGTGCCGATGGGGACGGTCTGCTTGCCGTATGTTACCGTGTCCTGCCAAAAATCAAGTGTCAGCAGATTTTGATTAAGGATGCTCATGTGCCTACCTCCAATCTGTCATGTTTTTTCTTGTAGTCGGACTAATCATATAAATTGTGTTCTACATAGATCATCATTTTATTGTTTTGATACCCATACTCAATCAATCCTACAAGCGGCGCCAATCCAATAAATTCTATTCGTCCAAAGAGAATTGGCAGAAGTACGGACAACAAAAGGATGATACCTAAAAGAACAAACAGTGCTATATGTTCTTTGCGCCACTTCTTCTTGAAATATGCCTTTTTCTCTTCAAATGAAAAGGCACTGCTTTTAGAAACTGCAATAATGTTTTCGTCAGCTTTTTTTCGGAACTCAGCATCAGACATTCTTTCCCCGGCTAATATCTCGTTGATATTGACATGAAATTCCATTGCAAGCAGTTGCAGCATTTCTATGTCCGGCATATAATTTCCATTCTCCCAACGAGAAATAGTCTTATTGGTTACACCAAGTTTTTCGCCCAGTTGCTCTTGGGTTAAATCCGCTTGTTTACGGAGTGAAGCAATGAACTTTCCGATTTTAATTTGATCCATAGTGATCACCTCCGTAAATATTGTATATCAGTTACAGTGAGAATGCTTCCCCACAGACAGCGATTCGCCATAAATGTTTACTTTGAGTGTCATGTTTTTTTATTTCCTCTATTATACCATACGTTTGTGACAAAATATAGAACAACGGCTGATTTTTTCGCCGTATTCATCCAAGATTTTACGCTGTTTTGCGCTGAAACGCCTTGTCATGTTTTTTGAAATGGGCTTGTCATGCCATCAGCACCCTTTTTGCGATTTTCCTCATAATATACACGAGGGGATGAAAAATCGTCCCTTACACTAAGAATTATGGAGGAACTGAATGAATGTATTTGGAACAGTAAAGACAAGCATCAACACAAGAGAAGCGGCGGCGAGGTACGGCGTGGAGGTCAACCGACACGGGAAAGCACTCTGCCCGTTCCATAATGACCGCAATCCAAGCCTGTTTGTGGACGATGACCACTACCATTGCTACGCTTGCGGCGAGCATGGGGACGTGATCGACTTCACAGCAAAGCTCTTTGGTCTGAAATTGTATGAAGCAGCACAAAAGCTGGCATACGACTTCGGCATCACGCAGGACAAGCCGCCCACCAAGGCAATGCAGGAAAAACAGAATAGGAAAAGCGAAGCACAGCGACTCAGAGAAAATGAGAAGCTGTGCTTTTCTGCACTCATGGCGTATATGAAGTTCCTACAGGAGTGGAAAGTGCTGTATGCGCCGAGGACACCGGAGGACGATGTGGACAGCAGATTTTCCGAAGCCTGTCATTGGCTGCCTTATGTGGAGTATCTGGTGGATCTGCTGATTATGGGCGATTCCTATGAGCGCACTGAGGTGATCGACATGATGATGACCGACAGCAAGCTGAAAAAACTGCAAGCGTATCTGAAAAAGCAAATGAAGGAGAGGTTTTATGAGCAAGAAGAAAGATGATTGCATGGAAGAACAGCCGGGGTGGTACAACGGACAGTTTTTGGATGAAGTCGGCTTTTGCTGTGATTTCATCTGCCGTCACCCTATGGTCTGTGTGGGCGGCAAGTTCTTTTCCAAGGAGGGTCGCATCCACGATGAAAACGGCATCAAGAAGCAGATTTACGAAATGCTCCGTCCCTATCTGAAATCGGGGCTGGCGAAAAAATGCTCCAATCTGCTTGAAATGCTCCGCATGGAAGCCTACAAGGACAACCTACCCGTCCATGAGGACAGGCTGCACGTTGCAAACGGCACTCTGTTCGTCAAAGGCGAGTTTACCGAACACAAGGAGTTCTGCCGTAACCGTCTGCCCGTCAAGTATAATCCCGATGCTCCGCAGCCTGTGACATGGCTGCATTTTTTATCGGAACTGTTGGAGGACGAGGACATTCTGACCTTACAGGAATATCTCGGCTACTGCCTTATTCCCACCACAAGAGGACAGACCATGATGCTTCTGAAAGGCAACGGCGGCGAGGGCAAAAGCCGCATCGGTGTGGTGATGCAGGCGATGCTCGGTGCCAATCTCAAAAACGGCAGTATTGCCAAGGTAGAGCGCAGTCCCTTTGCAAGAGCCGATCTGGAACATGAGCTTGTGATGGTGGACGATGATATGAAGATGGAAGCACTCAAATCTACACACTATCTGAAATCCCTTATCACAGCCGAAATGCCGATGGATTTGGAGCGCAAGGGAGAACAGAGCTACCAAGGGGAAATGTACGTCCGTTTCCTTGCCTTCTCCAACGGCGATCTGGAATCGCTCTATGACCATTCGGACGGTTTTTACCGCAGACAGCTTATCTTGTCGGTCAAGAAGAAACCCATTGACAGAGAGGATGACCCGTTTCTTGCGGACAAGCTGGTATCGGAGGTCGAAGGCATTTTCCTTTGGTGCCTGGAAGGTCTGCGTAGGCTGATAGCGAATAACTACCGCTTTTCCGAAAGCAGCCGTACCAAGGACAACCGTGAACAGGCAAGACGGGATGCGGATAATGTGCTGCTGTTCCTGCGCTCGGAAGGATATATCCGTCTGAAAGCGGACAGCACCATTACCTCTGCCGATCTGTACGCCATTTACTGTATCTGGTGCGACGATAACACCTACAAGCCGCTGGCAGCACGAACGGTCAGCATGACCCTAAAGAAACACGCAGACGAGTTTGGTCTGGAGCATGACAACCACATCACAAATTCCCTCGGCAAACAGGTCAACGGCTTTTGGGGCATTGAGGCGTTGATCTCGCCGGGAATTTTGTAACTGAACTCAAATTTATCCATCCATCTATCCCATCCATCCGAAAAGGCTGTTTCTCGGATAGATGGATGGATAGGATGGATGTTTTCAAGTTCAGCCGTTAAATTACGGAAAAATATCAAGTTCCCAAATTGGGAACTTGCCTCAAGCGTAACACATCAATTTCAAGGCAGAAATCGGGCATCGAAAATCAAGCCTTGTGTAATCCGTGAAGATTTATACCGCAGGAAATACAGAAATCATCATTCGGTGATTTACGAAACAGCAAAGCCACTTCACGGAACTGTGGTGTTTCTTCCTGTTCGGTCTGCTCTCCCACAAAACCGTAAACCCGATAGGGTGCTGTTATGAACAGGACTACGCAGAGCGAAATTTGAGAGGAAAACACCATCTTCAAAAATGTCATTCAGCGGTGACGGCGGTTCACCGCACAGAAAACCAATATCACGAATTTATGGAGGAATTTTTTATGAAGTCGAATCTGAGAAATGAAATCAAGTCGTACATTGTACGGCAAGGCATGACCATGCAGGAGGTCGTTGACCTGTTATCGGATGAATACGGATGGAGCGACAGCGTTTCCAATCTATCCAACAAGCTCCAGCGTGAATCGCTCCGCTATACCGAAGCGGTACAGCTTGCCGACGTGCTGGGCTTTGAAATCGTATGGAGAAAGAGGGGTGATCGCTGATGGCAGCACCGCAGTATGCAATTTTACGCTTTGCCAAGTACAAGGGACCGGAGATCAGCGGCATTGAAGCTCATAACGAGCGCACCAAGGAGAAATACGAAAGTAATCCCGACATTGACCCTACCCGTACACACCTTAACTTCCATCTTATCAAGCCGGAACGCAAGTACAGAGCAGAATCCGAAAAGCAGATTGCAGAAGCAGGATGCCGCACACGCTCCGACAGCGTTCGTGTGGTGGAAGCTCTGATAACCGCAACACCGGAGTTCTTTAAGGGCAAGAAACGGGCAGAAATCAAAGAGTTCTTCAATGAAGCATTGGAGTTCATCAAGCAAAATCAAGCGCCCGAAACCATTATATCTGCCGTGGTGCATCTGGACGAGAAATCGCCCCATATGCACCTTTGTTTTGTCCCTCTGACAGAGGACAAGCGTTTATGTGCCAAGGAGATTTTGGGGAACAAAAAGAAACTGACACAATGGCAGGATAAATATTGGGAACACATGGTAAAGAAATATCCCGATCTGGAGCGTGGCGAAAGTGCCAGCGAGACCGGGCGTGACCATATCCCTACGAGAGTATTTAAGCAAATGGCACGTCTGAACAAACAGCATGACAAACTCGTGGAAATGCTCTCTGATGTAAAGCTCACCAATTACAAGGACAAGACCGCACAGGTAGTTGCGTTTTTGGAGAAATATATCCCCGATGTTGCCGCCATGGAAACGCAGATGAAGAAATACGAAAAGTTCTTCAAAACCGCAGACGGCAAGCAGAAAGCGTTAGAGAAGAAAAATGCCGATCTGTCCGCTGCGTTGGAAAAGAGCGAACAGCAGAGTACGCTCAAAAAGTTGCAGGAAGCCAGACTTCTGAACGACTACGAGCGTATCAAGGGTATTCTTGACCGCATCCCGCCGGAGATTATCAAGGAATACACACACCGCAGTACACAGAAACACGATATTAACCGATAAGAAAGGATTTTTGCCTATGAAGAAGAAAAACAAAACCTATACCGTAACCCAGCTTAACAAGATGATGATGCGTGATGACCTCTCTTTAGGGGAGATCATTGAAGCCTGTGCGTTTATTGACATCTGCGACTGCTACGAGCCGATGTTCTATCCTCCCAAGGAGCAGGCGGACGAATGGCGCAGGATGCGTGGAGAATATGAGCCGGAGCCTACCGTTGAGAATACTTCGTTCTATGTCACCGAGCCTGACGGAACGAAGTATTTTTATTGCGGCAACACCCGCACAAGGGTATCCGAGTTCTTTTCTCCCAACGGCAAGACCATGGACGCTCTGATTGAAAATGTTGTCCGCTTCGCCGCAGGAAAAACCGTGTCCGCATAAATTTCGGAGAAATGTTAACAGAATCGAATTGAATCAGACCCACGCTTACGGTATAATATACTCAGCGAAGTATTGTAAGCGTGGGTTGTTTCACGAACAGGAGGATTTTTAATGAAACAACCGTACAATACAGCACTATATATGAGACTGAGCCGTGATGACGAGAATTATGGCGACAGCGTATCCATCGAAACCCAGCGCACCATTTTACAGCAGTTCGCAAAGGACAACGATCTTCATGTGGTTGGTGAGTACATCGACGACGGATGGAGTGGGACTACCTTTGAAAGACCGAATTTCAAGCGAATGATGGCAGATGTGGATGCAGGACGAGTAAACTGCATTGTCACAAAAGACCTCAGCCGCTTCGGACGTGACCATATCATGGTCGGCTACTATCTGGAATATGAGTTTCCGGACAAACAGGTGCGATATATCGCCGTGTCCGAGAACGAGGATACCAAGAAAGGCTTATCCGATTTCGTTCCTTTCAAAAATCTGTTCAATGAATGGTTTGCTAAGGACACCAGCCGCAAGGTCAAGACCGCACTTCACGCCAAGTATGCGGCGGGAGAACGAACCTTCACCTATGCGCCCCTTGGATATATCCGACATCCCGAAGTCAAGAACGCCATTGTGATTGATGTAGAAACCCGCTGGATTATCGAGAAAATCTTTGACCTTGCCTTTCATGGAGCCGGTGCTGCCAAAATCGCAAGAGTATTGGTGGAAGAACAGGTTCCTACTGCCGGATGGCTGAACTATCAGCGATATGGGACATTCGCTCATATCTACGAGGGCGCACCGGAAGAAAAGTCCTATGCGTGGACACTGGCACAGGTAAAGAGCATCCTAAAAGACGAAACCTATATCGGCAACAGCGTACACAACAAGCAGACCAATATCTCTTACAAGAACAAGAAAAAGGTACGCAAGCCGCAGGAGGAATGGTTCAGAGTGGAGAATACCCACGAAGCCATTGTTTCCAAGGAAGTCTTTGAACAGGTGCAGGAGCAGATCGCCAGCCGCCGCAGACAGCAGAAAGACGCTACCACGCAGATCTTCTCCGGTCTGGTGAAGTGTGCGGACTGCGGATGGTCGATGCGTTTCGGTACGAACAGCCAGAACAAGACACCGTACAGCCATTACACTTGCAGCCAATACGGACAGGGGTTAAGACAATGTTCTGCCCACTATATCCGCTATGACTACCTCTACCACTACGTTCTGACAAGAATACAGGATTTGTCGAGACAGGCACAGGTGGATGAACAGGCACTTCTGCATCGACTGCTGAAAGCGAGTGACCAGGAGCTTGCCGCCAATGCCAAAAGGCAGAGCGCAGAGCTTACAAGAGCCGAGAAACGCAGAGCAGAGGTTGACCGCAAGTTTGCGAAGCTGTACGAGGACTGGTCGGACGGACGCATCACGGAATACAACTTCAACATGATGTCTCAGAAATATCAGACCGAGCAGCAGGAGCTTGTCGAGAAGATCAAAAGGCTGACTGCCGAGCTTGAATCTGAAAAGCAAACAACTGTCGATGCGGAGACCTGGATTTCTCTTATCAAGCAGTATGCCAATCCTACCGAACTGACAGCGGAGCTTCTGAATACGCTGATTGAAAAGATCGTCATTCACGAAGCTACCACCGTGGACGGTATGCGTGAGCAGGATATTGACATCTACTACCGCTTTATCGGCAAAATTGAGTAAAAACAAAGATATGAGTGTCTATGCAAGTAGGCGTAGGCACTCGTACATAACCAATATCTTTAAGTGCGGGAAACGGGTGCCACTTACCCCGATATCACACTTTTATCTCCGTTGGCCAGACTGCTGAAGATCGATCTGAACACATTGTTTACTTTTCACGAAGATTTATCCAGGGAGGAGATTGCCGGTTTCTGCAATGAAGTTCAGCAAATTGCAGTGACCGACGGTTTCAAAGCCGGATACGCCCATGCCCTCGGCAAATTACAAGAGTATCCCAATTGTGATCTGCTGCGGTATTCCCTGGCCCTGCTCCTGGAAGGATGTCTTTCTTTCTCCGCCCTGTCAGCGGATGAACGGGAAACGTATGCATGTAAATTCATGGAGTGGTATCAACAGGCGGCAAAGAGCCGGGAGGAAGAAACACGGGAAGCCGCCATCGGCATCCTGGTCAATAAGTATCTCGACCGCGGACAAACAGATAAGGCGGCAGATCTGGTCGAGCAGCTTCCCGATAAAAAAACGGTTGATAAGCAGATGCTGAAGATCAATATCCTGTTGAAGCAGAAACAATATAAAGAAGCTGCCGCAATAGCCGAAACCAAACTGTTCAGTGATATCACCGCCATGCAAAGTTACTTTTTGAAACTGGTTGATATCGATCTGCTTCTGAACGAAACAGACAAGGCTTCCCATGTAGCGGATGTCTCACAGAAAATCTTCGAAGCCTTCGATTTCTGGGAGTATAGTCGTTACATCTGCTCTCTGCAGGTCGCTATTGCGACCAAAAATACCGCCAGGAGCATCGAGCTCATCGATGCAATGCTGAAGGCTGCTTTGTCTCCGGTCAAAATGCCCGCCATATTCAGTCATCTGCCCGCAAAACCTGTAGAAGATGATTTCAAAGCTCAGATGATCACCATGATCCTGCACCAGTTTGAAACAGATACGGATTATGCGTTTCTTCTCCCTCATCCGCAGTTCCAGGCGTTATTGACCAGATATAAGAAAATTGCCGCACAGCTGTAGATGACGAACAGCACCTGAATGAACAAAGAACCGGCATGTTCTTTCCCAACGAAAGAACACACCGGTTCTTTTACTGTTTCTTTTCTCTTTCCAGCAGCACGGCTTCCTTGTTGGGACGATCCTTCAGCAGAAAGGCTGCCCATGTTTGTTTTCGTAATTCTGATTCCCGATCGCTGCATGCCTGCAGTGTCTGCATATACCACTTTGTTTTGGCTTCCACTGTTTCCCGGCAATGCTCGATTCCTTCTTTTCTTACGATCGCGCTCAGTTCATAAAATACAAGACCGACTGCATGCGACTCTGTATGAATGCTGCCGCATGCCTGACCGATCGCATGACACAGGGCTGCCGCCTGGAGATCGTCCGTTTCCTTGGCTGCCGCATGTACCTCCAGAATGGCCTTTTTGGCCTGCGGCATCTTGATTTCCCCTTTTGCCCAGCGTCGGCATTCTTCTACACATATCTGCGCCCGCTTTTCTTTCGGCATCAGGATCTCCAGTTCCTTTAAGATCGGTTCCATGCAGGCAAAACACCAGGAAACGACAACAAAATGTTTCTGCTCTGCGATCTGTTCACGCAGCGGATACAGCAACGAGCTCTTGCGGTCAAACAAGATCTGATTATGGCGTCTGTATTTTTCGATCATCTGTTCATACCAGTCCATGTTCTTTCCTCCTTTTTTACAAAAGCTCTCCGATCGGAGAGCTTTTTCTTAGAATTCCAGTTTTTTGATTTTTTCCCAGCTGAACTGCGGATCACCGAAATGTCCGTAGCAGGATGTCTTGGAATAGATCGGTTTGCGCAGATCCAGTTCCTTCAGGATATTGCCGACTTCGAAATTAAAGTTGCGGCGAATGATTTCCAACAGCTCCTCATCGCTTTTTACACCGGTACCGAACGTATCGACGCACAGTGAAACCGGCTCGCTCTTGCCGATGGCATAAGCAACTTCGACCTCACAGCGTTCTGCCAGTTTGTTCGCCACGATATTTTTAGCGACATATCGGCAGTAGTATGCCGCACTGCGGTCTACCTTTGTCGGGTCTTTGGAAGAGAAGCAGCCGCCGCCGATGCGTCCCATTCCGCCGTAAGTATCACAGACGATCTTGCGTCCTGTCGTTCCGGAATCGCCAAAGCTTCCGCCGACCACAAAGCTTCCGCTCGGATTGATCAGATATTTCGTGTTTTCATCGATCATGGATTCCTCGATGCACGGCTTGATCACTTCATTCATCACCAGCTCGCGGATTTCTTCCTGTGTTGCCTGCGGTGCATGCTGTGTTGATACGACGATCGTATCGATGCGGCTCATCTTACCGTCCTTATACTCCACGGAAACCTGTGTCTTTCCGTCCGGACGAAGCAATGCATTGCCGCGGCGTACTTTTGTCAGCTGACGAGCCAGCTTGTGTGCATAATAAATCGGCGCAGGCATATACTCATCGCTTTCATCGCATGCATAGCCGAACATGATGCCCTGGTCCCCGGCACCGATCTCATCATCGGCATGGTTGACCGCATTGTGGATCTCGCTGGACTGTTTATTGACCTTCACCATTACAGTGTAATCTTCTTCATAGCCGATTTTGCGGATGACTGCTTTCGCAATTGCTTCATAGTCGATATGCGCTTTTGTATCTGCTTCTCCGTAAATCAATACAAAGTCGTCTTTGATCGTTGCTTCCACTGCCATATTGGAATACGGATCCTGACGCAGGGCCTCATCCAGGATCGCATCTGCAATTGAATCACAGATCTTATCCGGATGTCCTTCGGTAATGCTTTCTGATGTAAAAATGTAATCTTTCATTCTATGCTCCTTCCGCTATTTCATAAAAAAATCTTCCCGCGACAGAGAAGATGATTGGTTATTGATCTCTCTTATCGCTGTCAGCTGTACCACCTTATATCTTGTGTCATACAGGTTGGTGTGGGGTCATAAAGCTGACTCTCTCGCCCATCTCTTGATAAATAGCAGATATATTAAAGCACACAAAGATTGAAAATGCAACAGAAAAAGACAGGAATATACACGCAGAGCGGTGTTCCCCGAAAAACACCGCTCTGTGATCAGATTTGTTCGATCAGTCCGCAGCTTTCCAGCAGGCTGATGTAATCCAGCAAGAGCTCCCGACAGGAAACACCGCTTTCACCTTCCACATGATCAATGATCGAATCAATGTTTCGTTTTCCGTCTATATAATAGACACAGAGCACCTCACACAGCATGCGCTGGTCCATATCGGCATGACGTTTTTCATAGGCATCGATCAGCGCTGTCTTGTCATGATCTTCTAAGAACAGAGAACGAAGCTTTTCGATCGGATCATGGAAACAGCGCCGGTATACCTTTGTGCTTCGTGTCTCTTCCTGCAGTTCATAAGGAAGCAGTGCTTCGATCCTTGCACACTGTGCCTGCACATCGATTTCCCCGACATAATGAAGCATGTCGCGGGCACAGGCCAGATGGAACTCTTTTAATACCGCCAGTTCCTTCTGCAGCTGTTTTGATGATTTATGGGCCAGACGTGCCTTTCGTTTTTTCTGTTCCTGCTGTTTCATCAGATGCGTGCACTGATGTTCATACACCGCCTGTGCGTCTTCCGGGTTCATATTGCTTAACAGATATACATAAGATGCCGCCAGCACCGTTGAATATTTCAGCACATTCAGATCCATCCGCTGCAGTGTATCGCCGCTGGTATGGTAATACAGATCCGGCATCTGACCGATCATGACACAGGGAATATCGATCTGCGGATCACTGAGGATGAAATGATCGCTGCCAAGGGTAAATTCATCCTCTTTGATCAAAACGTTCTGAAGCAGGATATCTTCCTGATTCTCGGGATCCTGCTTGATCTCCTCCATCAGCAGGGAAGCCGCTTCTCCGGCAATGGAAGGCATTGCATACGGCAGATGGGTCAACGTGATCGGACCGGTCACTCCTTCCTGCCGCGCACCGATCATGTCCAGATTGATGCCCAGCGTATACTGCGAAAGATCTCGTCCGTCGTTGAGATAATGGTATGTTCCGGTAAACTCGGGGATCAGGATCAGACGAACGCTCTTTTCCAACGGTTCGATGGCTCCTTCTTCGACTGCTTTCTTCAACGCGATCAGTGTTTCGATCCCGCCGCTGACGCCCGATGCATTGTCATTTGCCGAAGCATACGGATGACACAGATGTGCTGTCATCAGAATAGTTTCCGGGCTTTTGCCTGGCAGCACGGCTTCCACGACTTCAATATGCCCCTCTTCGATCACGGCATCCACATATGCCTGTGCTTTCGGATAAGGCGTATCGCTTTCGCCTTTTTCATACTGCTCTTTGGCAAGACGGCAAAGCTCCTTCAGTTGTCTGGAGAGACGAGGCGAGATCACAAAGCCGAATGCCTTTTTTTCACCGGCGTAATCCCACCAGAATCCGGTATAGTTGCGAATGTCCGGCAGATCGATCGGATCACGGAAAAAATCAGTCTCGTTGATATAATCCGAAATGATGCCCACAGCGCCTTTTCGTTCGATTGCCCATAAATATTTTTTTACCTGCTCATGCGTAAACAACAGCTTCCCTTTCAGATCAATGTCCGCATAGTCCTCTTCCCTGTTGCCATGACACATATCGACGATTTCCAGCGGTTCTTTGCGATAGTCGCAGGGAATGCTCTGGGTAATGATCTGGATCGGATCTTCCTGATAATCCGCAAGTTTCAGCTCCTTGGGCGCGATGACCCTGCACCAGCCCGCATGACAGTTCCACTGCGGAAACAGGCGGTAACTGCCCGCAAATGTCTTTTCTTTCATCTCATAAGAAAGCACTTGTGCCTGAATATTAAATTTACGTAGCAGCTCAGCACACTGATGCGCGGCATCTCTGTATCCCTGTGTGGTCTGAATGCGATGATGTCTGCATACCAGCGCCAGGGTCTGATACAAACGCTCTTTGCTGACTTCTTTCTTCATTGCCCGTATGATTTTCTGCATAATGTATTCCTCCGCTCTTTTCTCTCATTATACGCGCCGTCTCTTTGCTTGTCTATTTCATCAACATCCCTCATAAAAAAAGAGCTTCATTCAATACGATATGCCATCGAAAGTAAGCTCTTCTTTATTTATTAAACAGGGTCTGCCGGGTTCATCTCTTTTTCAGCAGCATTGCGCATGCGCAGCTGCACGATCTGTCCCATCGTCCGGCACAGCAGCCTTTCCGGCAGCGTATAGCCTTTCGTTGTTAACAGATCATAGTTCTTTATCTCATTTTTCGGACACAGCAGCATCGATGTCAGGGTCAAGACCTCAACAACAAAATAATTTCGGTACGATAAGTGTATTCCTTGCGGATAAAGCTCCTGGATCTTTTTCTGCTGGTATGTAAAAGCTTCGTACATCTCCCGCAGCAGCTGTGCATCCTTGGTAAAAAAGCCTTTTGTATTTGTGATGCTTTTTTTCCGCTGCACATAATGATACATTCGCTGCGGAAGCATCGCGATACGCTGTGCTCTTGCGAATATCCGGTAGAGCGTATAAATATCTTCGAAACGGCACTGCGGAAATACAATGCCTTCGAGCAAAGACGCGCGGTACAGTTTTCCCCAGGCAAAATTTTCGATCCTTTTGTTCTCCTGCAGCAGTTCCAGTCCCCGCTTTGTGTTCCAGCATTGTTTCGGCAGCATCCTTCGCCGCACGGACAGGAACGGATATTCCATCCAATAGCCGCAAACCACAATGTCGGCATCCCGGCTTTCGCTTTCCGCTACCATTGCGGCGATCATATCCGGTTCGATATAATCGTCGCTGTCCACGAACATGTAATAATCGCCGTGTGCAATGCGCATGCCCGCATTGCGGGCACAGCTCTGCCCCTGATTGGTTTGGTGAAGACAGATCAGAGACGGATGGGAAGCGGCATAATGATCACAGATCTTGCCGCTCGCGTCAGTGGATCCGTCATCGACCAGGATGATTTCCGTATTGGTATAGCTTTGTGCCAATAATGACGTAATGCATCGTTTCAGATAAGTTTCCACATTATAAACAGGAACGATAACGCTCACCAGTTTGTTTTCCATAGTTTTCCCCTCACTGTGCATAGGACATTCCTTCTGCCGAATTATGCACTTCACTTCTTTGTATCAGATTGGAAGACTTCAGGGAATTGACGTAACTCAGATATTGTTCAAAAAGCTGCTTATCGTTTGTAAACAGCGTATAATAACGTGACTGTTCCCCTTTATCGACTTCGAACGTGAATTCAATATCTATTCCATACAGCTCTGAAGTTTCCCAGTCCACTTCCTCGGGCCTTGTTTCTTTCACATCCTCAATGACCTGATCCTGCAGCCGCAGCAATGCCTCAACTTCTTCACCGTATTTATCCGTCTCCAGCTCGTTGCTCATACAGGATAAATAATAAGTATCCGCATTTTCTTTTGCCAGCACAAAGCTGACCCTCATTTTCTGAACATCTTCCGGAATTTTTTCATCCACCATTCCAAAACCGTTTGTCATCAGAAAAACTTTTCTGGAAGACATTACAAGCACGAGCAGCACGGCAAGCACTGCGATCTGCTTCCAGTTGATCTTGATCTTTCGCTGCGCAACAAACCAGAACAGGAAATAAATAAATACAGATGCGATGATATTGGGCGCAAACAGCGATTCCATGTTCAGGTCGGAGGAAAACAGCATCATTGCCAATGTAAAACAGATAATGATCATCGGATACATGAAGAAGGAGCGGGAAGGTGTCTGCGCATCTTCCATCTTCTTTGCGATAAAGATCCTTCTGGCGGCAAAAAAGAAAACCAGGGCAATGGCCAGCCAGACGATCCACACACCGGAAGGCAGAAGATGCATATATGTGAAATCTTTTTCCATACCGACATGAGACAGCTTGCTCGTCATCTCAATGATCAGCATGAGCCCGGCACTGCTAACGGTCAGCACGCTGCCGATCCAGCGAATCAGCGGATTCGAGATCAAGCTCTCATAAAGAACACTGTAAGACTGGCAGTACAGCAGCTCGTAAGCATAAGAGGAGAACATGTTTTTCAATGCCAGTATCAGCATGATCTGTACGATGAAATAACAAACGACCATGACGCCTGCATCCAGAAAGGAATTGCAGCGGACGGCGATCCAGACATTAAAGGAATATAACAGCACCATCAGCGTTGAGATCTTGCCCGCAAACAGCGCAAAATAAGGCTGATCAAAACGAATCGACAGTATCCCCATGTTCAGGGTAAACGCAAGACATGTAGGAACCAGAAGATAAAGCAGGCCAAGCAGAAACTTATGGATAAACAGGGTCTTTCGCTTCATCGCAATGCATACATACAGATCCATTTCCCTGCGGTTCCATGAAAAGTGAAACAGATACAGCGGAAGGATCATCGCCATGCAGCACTGTGTTGCGCCAAGCAGAATCAGCATGACAATAACACTGTCTTTCGGCGGAAGGATCGTCTTCAGCGCCAGTGCCAGAAGCGGAAAAAGACAGAGCAGGGCAATACCGTAAAGAATAAGAAAATTACGGTCACGGTTCATATGGTAACGGATATAGTTCAAACTATTGTTCATACACACCATATCCCTTCTTTTCCATCTCATACAGGAAGACTTCCTCGAGATTGATGTTCTGTACTTCCAGGATGACCGGATCCAGGGAACGAAGGTAATTGATGATCTTTTCCACATTTCCCTTTACGACCAGCTTGGCGAATTTAGACTCAACGCGAATGCTGAGGACATCCAGATGATCAAACAGAGAAGGGTCCACTTCTTCCTTAAAGGCAAGCTGGATCGCATGCACATTTTCCCGCACGCTTTCAATATCGCCGCTTGTCGTGATGCAGTGGTCGTCGAGAATGCCGAAACTGTCGCAAATATCTTCCAGCTCACGAATATTATGCGATGAGATCAGGACCGTCATCTTTTTTTCTTCCACGCTTTTTGCCAATGCTCTTTGAAACATCAGGCGCATCATCGGATCCAGTCCGTCAAACACTTCATCCAGCAGCAGAAGCTTCGGTGCGATGGCAAGTGCGAAAATAATGAAGGCCTGACGCTTCATTCCTTTCGAAAACTGTGCCAGCGGCATTTTCTCATCCAGATGGAACAGTTTCAGATAATGGGCATATTCATCTTCGTCAAAAGAAGGATACCAGAGCTGATAAAACTGCTTCATATCAGAAATAGATGCATTATAGAAATAATACGGTTCATCACTGATAAATAAAATATCTTTTTTTACGGCCGGATTGTCAAAGATCGGTTCATTGTCCCATGTAACGACACCCGCATCTTCGCGGATGACACCGGCCAGGATCCGCAGCAGCGTGCTTTTTCCCGCTCCGTTTGGACCGACCAGACCGAAAATGCTTCCGTCCTGAATCTGCAGATTGACCTGATCAAGCACTTTTTTATTTCCCAGTTTCTTTGAAACACATCGTATATTAAGCATAAGGCTCCTCCTCTTTGTAGATCCTGTTGATCCGCCCTGTCAGCTCATGGCTTGGGATATTGAATCGCTTCAAGTCTCTGACACAGGATTCGAACTGTCCGATTTTTTCTTCCTGGATCAGATGCTCGATATTTCTGGTACTGACATAACACCCTTTCCCCGGGATCTTGTAAATCAGCTCATTGTCTTCCAGCTTTTTATACGCTCTTGCGACCGTATTCGGGTTGATACCGAGCTGAGAGGCCAGCATGCGCACGCTGGGAAGCTGCTCATTCTCATGCAGAATGCCGGCTGTGATATATTCCAGCAGCTGCATCTTCAGCTGTTCAAAAATAGACATTCGGCTGTGCGTCTTGATTTCAAACATACAAATCTCCTCCCTCTGCGTTCTGGTCCCAGTCATATTCGACCATATCGCCTTCCTCAATCGTGATCACGCTGTAATCCATATCATAAACCGCATCTCTGTCCAGGATCAGATTCAGTACATCCTCCAGACATGCGTTCATTTTTTCATTTTCACCATAGTAATTTAAGGTCTGTGAATATTCATAGTCGTTGTATACATACGTAATGCGGAATGTGAAACTGCCGTTTTGCTGGTTTGACTCTTCCATCAGTTTCTTTTGGATCTTCTGTCCTTTGGCCAGCGTCTCTTTATCCTTGATCGAAATGTGGATCGAGATATCACTGAGCACACCGCCTTTGTCGATGTCGATCAGTTTTTCTTTGATGACCTCATTAAGCAGATCCTGATTTTCCTTGCTGATATTGATCGCATACTCTTCGATCGGAAGTGTAATGGTCATCGTCCGGAACCGATCGGTCTTTACTTCTTCAATAAAGCCGAAGCCTCTGGTGTTGACAAACAAAACAGAGAAGACAAGCTCAAAGGCAGCTAAAACGGCAAAGCCGGCCAGCATATGCGAAGTAAAGCGAATACAGCGTTTGTAGATAAAATACAAAACAGAATACACCAGAAAAATGATCATGAGGAAGAAAGGCAGCCATTCGTTCCACTGCAGAAAATTCATCAGCGAAAGAACACAGATCAAGATGAACAAAGGATAGATCAGATAAGAATTGGTTTTCACGCCGCATTCTTCGCCCCGCAGAGCAGGTGCCCTCCAGAAAGACCAGGCAGTCATTGCCGCCGCACAAATGCTCCACCACAGCAGTGCGATCCACATCGAAGGCAGAAACTGATTCCAGCTATATTCATAATACGGGTACATCATCTGAGTCATCCGCAGTCCCAGATGCGGCAGACTGAACATATCCATGTAGTAATATAAAGATTCCGGTGTGATTCCGTAATACTCATAGGCTTTAAATAAATAAACCGAGCGCAGATTTACGAAAGAATCAAAGCTGACATACAAAAGCGCCGTCAAAACAAGCCATCCGAATCCGACAAGCACGGCATCCAGCGTACGCCGGCAGCGGGATACGAAAAAGGCGGTAACGGCATAAACGACATTCTGAAAGAAAAGAATGCAGAAGACAAAAGCAGGATAAATGATATTCGCTTCGATCGAGTAGATGGCCATATAATAGAGAGCCACTGTCATCATCATCAGCCATCCGCCAAACCAGTGATAACCGTAAAGACGACGTCTGCTCACCGGTACCGGCAGGATCAGCGATGCCGCTTTCTGATCATACAGATAACGAAACATATATATCGTGATCATGACCGTAAATGTCGTACACAGCAGCAAGATCACTTCCCGCGCCACATCGGCCAATCCCGTACGCATCGAAAACAGACACAACGGAATGACAATGCAGAAACCGCACAAGGAAACTAAAAAGAAACGCTTGCTCTGCATGATATTAAATTTCATCCATTTGATAAATGATACATTCATAAACGTCCCCTCACTGTACTATTTACAAGCATACAGTACATGATTTTCATCCAAGATACAATGCCGCAAGACCTTTATAACAAAAGTGTTAGCTTCCTGTCATGTTCGATGAACCATGCTTTGCCCCGGGGCGGGCATAAAAAAAGGTGGAAAATTTCCGCCTTGCTGTTTATCTTACTGTCGTACCGTTTGGAAGATCTTTGCAGATGGTTGCCAGATCCAGTGCACTGTCATCATCGGATGCGGCACAAAGGATCATGCCCTGGCTTTCCACTCCGCGCAGCTTTGCCGGTTTCAGGTTGCTGACAACGATGACCTTACGTCCGACCATCTCCTGCGGTGAGAAGAATTTCGCAATACCGCTGACGATCTGACGTGTCTCATCTCCCAGATCTACCTGTTCCACCAGCAGCCGGTCTGCCTTCGGATGTTTTTCACAGGAGACAACAGTTCCCACTTTCAGTTCCACTTTGGCAAAGTCATCGATCGTGATCAGTTCCTTTGTCTCTTTTTTCGCTTCGGCTTCGGCCTGTTCCTGCGCCTTTGCCTCTTTTTCCTTATCCGCTTCCAGCTGCCTCATGAATTCTTCGGCATCGATACGGGCAAACAGCATTTCCATCTTTTTCACAACGCTGCCGCCTGTCTCCAGATTACCGAAGCTTTCCAGGCTTTCCAGCGTACGCTGTTTTGTTCCCAGGGCATCGAGGATCTTCTCGCTTGTCTGCGGCATATAGCTTTCCAGCAGCACGGCCGCAAAACGGATGCTTTCCAACAGGTTATACAATACTGTGGCCAGACGATCCTTCTTGCTTTCATCTTTGCCCAGGATCCAAGGTGTTGTTTCATCGATGTACTTATTCGTACGACGCAGCAGCGTAAAGATCTCATCGATCGCATCACCGACACGCAGTTCATCCATTTTCTTTTCAACACGTTTCGGTGTTTCCAAAGCAAGCTGAATCAGCTCGTCATCCACATCTTCCTTCACCTGCGGATTACTGATGACACCGCCGAAGTATTTGTTTGACATGGAAACCGTGCGGCTGACCAGGTTTCCGAGAATATTGGCCAGATCCGAATTCACACGCTCAACGACCAGATCCCATGTGATCGTTCCGTCCTGAGCAAACGGCATTTCATGCAGTACGAAATAACGTACGGCATCCACACCGAAATAATGTACCAGATCATCCGCATAAATCGCATTTCCTTTAGATTTCGACATTTTGCCGTCTCCGACCAGCAGCCACGGATGTCCGAATACCTGTTTCGGCAGCGGCACATCAAGCGCCATCAGCATGATCGGCCAGTAAATGGTATGGAAACGCAGAATATCTTTGCCGATGATATGCACATCTGCCGGCCAGTATTTCTTAAAGTTTTCACCGTGATTGCCGTCCGCATCATAGCCCAGCGAAGTAATATAGTTTGTCAGGGCATCGATCCATACATAGATGACATGACGAGGATCAAAATCGACCGGAATTCCCCATGAGAATGATGTACGGGAAACACAGAGATCCTGCAGGCCCGGCTTCAGGAAGTTGTTGACCATCTCGTTTTTGCGTGACTCCGGCTGGATGAATTCCGGATGATCTTCAATGTACTTCATCAAACGGTCCGCATATTTCTGCATACGGAAGAAATATGCTTCTTCCTTTGCTTTTTTGACCGGACGTTCGCAATCCGGACAGCATCCGTCAATCAGCTGGCTTTCGGTCCAGAAAGACTCACAAGGCGTACAATACATTCCCTCATAAGTTCCCTTGTAGATATCGCCCTGTTCATACAGGCGGCGGAAGATCTTCTGCACCTGCTTCTCATGTGCTTCATCCGTTGTACGGATAAAATAGTCATAGCTTGTGTTCATCATATCGAACGTCTTGCGGACGGTTGCTGCGACACCGTCAACGAATTCTTTCGGCGTTACGCCCTGTTCCTTTGCTTTTTCTTCTATTTTCTGACCATGCTCATCTGTTCCTGTCTGAAAAAACACATCATATCCCTGTGCACGGCGATAACGGGCAATCGCATCTGTCAAGACGATCTCATATGTATTGCCGATATGAGGTTTTCCGGATGTATAAGCAATCGCAGTCGTAATATAGTACGGTTTCTTTTCCATATGCTTCCTCCTTGTCATTCGTGCAGTGCCTGCTGTTCTTCGAAAAAATAAAAAAGCCCGCGCCAAAGGGCGAGAGCTTCGCGGTACCACCTTTTTCATGTATCCAAAAGATACACCTTCAACCGTTAACGCCGGTGCTACGTTTCTTTCTAATGATTCAAAAGAACTGCTCCAGAGCCATCTTCCCGCATGCTTCACCGCAGATTTTCACCATCCATCTGCTCTCTGAACGATTCACACCGGTACTCTTTCCTTCACTGCTTTTACAGACACAAGTATATCATAAAACCTTTTGTCTAGCTATGTTTTTTTCAATCCGTTTGTTTTCTTATGCCGCAAAGGCCGCAAGCGGCATCGGAATAAATCCTTTTTCCTGATCCAGGACCATCATCTCTTCAAATCCACAGTCTTTGATCAGCTTCAATGCCTCTCTGTAACAGCAATCCAGCATGTCCTTGTTGTGACAGTCACTGTTCAGACAGATCTTTCCGCCTTGTTTTGCTATATAGGACAACAACAAAGCATGCGGATAAGGTGTCTTTCGATATCCGCGGGCGATCGCCCCCGTATTCACTTCGAAGATCTTGCCGCTTTTGATCAGCACATCAATACAGTCACACGCCAGCTGCAGATAATCGGGGTCATCGAAAGCGATCCATGACTCATCTTCATTGAACTTCGTCAGAAGATCGACATGGCCGACAATATCCACTTCATCCATTGCGGCAATCTTTTTCACTTCTTCAAAATATGCCCGTGCATAAGACAGGAAGCTGCCATAATGACGAACAATCTGCGCGGTGATCTCACTGCTTTCATCGACAGCCAGATACGCGTCGCCGCATGTTACGAAATGCACACTGCCGATGATGTAATCATACGGTTGATGCTTCACAAAACGTTTTCCCAGCACATCCTGTTCAATGCCCAGAAACAGCTGAATCCGATCCCGATATTTTACTTTGGCCTGCTGCACATCCCGGATATACAGCTCAGTATTTTGATCATCCATGGAATACTGATCGATGCGGCGGCAGTTGCCGTGACCGGAAAAGCCCAGCGTCGTAAAACCTTTATCGATGGCTGCACGCACCATTTCCTCCACACTGTCTTTACCGTCACAGTAAAGTGTATGGGTATGTAAATTCTGTTTCATTCTCACACCTCTTTTTCTCTATTATAAATGAGCCTGCGTCACTGTACAACGCATGAAAAAACCATCCAATCATTGATTGAACGGCTGTTTTCATCTGTTTCAGTCACGGATGGCAAGAATATTGTGCGGTTCGATGCCGACATAGACCTTTTGCCCGATATCGAACAGGGCAAAGCTTCGAAACAATACTTCCGATGTAAAGCGGATGTCTTTGCAGCGCAGGGTATAGCGAAGAACGTTCCCTCTTGAAATAAAGTCATCGACCACGGCTTCGAACACCAGCATATCCTGATCGTCCATTTTCGTATTCTGCAGCTGTACGGTTTCCGGACGAATGGCATAGTAACCTTCTTTGAAGTTTCTTTCCGGCAGCAGCGCTTTCAGCTTTCGCTCATCCAGAATATTGTAGTGACCGATGAATTCGGCCGCAAATTTAGAAACAGGATGCGTATAGAGCTGTACCGGTTTTCCGCTTTGTTCTATCTCGCCCTGATTCATCAGATGGATCTGATCCGACATGATCATTGCTTCATCCTGATCATGTGTGACAAAGACAGTCGTGATCTTCAGCTCTTTCTGTACCCTTTTGATTTTTTCCTGCAGCTCCCGCCGCAGCTTGGCATCGATCGCACTCAACGGCTCATCGAGAAGCAGGACCTTTGGCTCCATGACGATTGCCCGGGCAATCGCTACACGCTGCTGCTGACCGCCGGAAAGCTGACTCGGATAACTTTTCTCCTTGCCCTGCAGATCGACCATTTCCACCACTCTTTTTACTTTTTCCGCGATCTCTTCTTTTTTCACTTTGGCGATCTTTAAGCCGAAGGCTATATTTTCTTCCACATTCAGATTCTGAAACAGCGAATACTGCTGGAAGACCATGCCGATTCCGCGTTTTTGAACCGGCTTATCCGTAATATCCTCTCCATCCAAAATGATCTTTCCTTCACTGATTCCTTCCAGTCCGGCCAGTGAGCGAAGCAGTGTTGACTTGCCGCATCCGCTTGGTCCAAGCAAAGTAACCAGTTCCCCTTTTTCGATATTCAGATCGATATTTTTTAACACCTGATGCACGCCGTCATAGCTTTTGCATATTCCGTGAAATTCAATGTATGCCATTATGCTTTCCTCCCTTTTGTTGCGGCATTGGAAATAAATAAGGTCAGTGTTGAGATCAGCAGTGTCGTGATAAACAGGATCACGATGATGGCACTGGATGTCTGACCGGATTTCGACATTGTCTGATACAGGTATATGCCGGCTGTTCGATAAGCGCTGCCGGCAATCATGTTGACAACGACAAAGTCCGCAAACAGCATGGTAAATGCCAGCATCATTGTTGAAATGATGCCCCTCTTCATCTGCGGGATGACCACCGTGAAAAAGGCGCGGAACTTGCTGCAGCCCAGCATTTGCGCAGCTTCAACGACATATTTTACATTCAATGCATTGATCGTATTTTTCAGACCGCGGAACACATAAGGCAGGATAATGATGCAGTATGCGCCGACCAGAAGAAAGATACGGTTGGACAGAAAGCCCGGCTTGCCGGAATACAGAGACAGGATGCCCGCTGCCAAGATCACGCCTTGGATCGCATAAGGAATGTTGCACAGGATCTCAACGTATTTTTCCAGTTTCGGAAAATACAAAGTCATGACATACAGCACCAGCAGGATCGAGGCAGTACACAGGAAGACCGGAAACGCCGAAATTACGATTGAACGAAGCAATGAATTAATGAATGCGCCGTCAGAAAAAATGCCGGCGTAAAACTGCAGGGTAAAGCCGCTTGGCAGCACATCCATCCATTCCGTAAAAATCGAATAGAAGAAAGTCAGCGCCAGAGGCAGGATCAGAAAGGCCGCAACCAGCAATAAAATCAGTCCGTCCCAAAAATGTGTTCTTATTTTCATGTGGCACCTCCTGCACGTTTCTGCAGCTTATTTGTAACTAAAATCGAAATGACCATCAACAGCATCATGATCAAAGACAGCGCACAGCCGAACTCCTGATTCTGCACCACTTCTCCGACATACTGCTGCGAAATACGGATCGGAAGCAGCGCCACGTTATTGCTCAGCAGGGCATAAGCCGTTCCATAAGCAGCCAGCGAATTGGCAAACAAAACAGAGAAAGTGCCCAGGATGCTTGGGATCAGTGACGGAATGGCCACTTTGAACCAGTAGTGAAAGGCATTTCCCCCAAGCAGATGAACGGCTTCTTTCCACTCTTTTTTTAAACCGGCAAAGATGGGTAACATCAACAGGGAAGCCAGCGGGATCTGAAAATAGACATAAGTCAGCAGCAGTCCGTTGATCGAATACAGATCGAAATCTGCCAGAAAGCCGATGCCGTAATTTTTTCCGATCAGCGTCAGGATGCCGACATTGCCCAGCAGGATCATGAACGCAAATGCCAGCGGCACACCGGCAAAATTACTTGTGATGTTCAGCACGCTGGTAAATACATTGCGTACTTTCACGCTTGCGGCATTGGCCGCTTTCGCTGCCAGAAAGGCAATCACGATGCCGGCAAATGCGGAAAACAGAGAGATCCATACGCTGTTGAAAATGGACTGCTGATACAGACGGGTCGTAAAAATCTTGATGAAATGATCGAACGTAAGGCCCCCGCCTCCCTGTTTCGTAAAGCTTTCGATAACGATATTGATCAAAGGAAGTATTTCGAACAGCAATGTGATCAGCGCAAACGGCAGTACCGCCAGCAGACAGATCGGACTGTTCTTCTTAACCTTCATCATAAAATGCAACCCCCAATGTCTTCATTTTAGCTGATGGTCTTAAGCCAAGCATATGACACAGCAGCGGTGCCACATCCAGCGTGGTCAGCGTTTCGCTGTGAAAGCCGGGAACCGCTGTTTCATCCACGATGTACAAAGCTGTCTTTCGCTGTTCCTCGCTGTTTCCCCCATGATATCCGCCTGTGCTCATGCCATGATCGGCACCGACAACGACACGGTATCCCGCTTTGATCCACTGCGGCAGATAAGTGGACAAAAGCTTGTCGTTCTGCATGACAGCATCCCCATACTGTCTGGAACCTGCACCAAAGCGATGTCCGGCATCATCGATATTCATCGGATGGATAAAAACAAAATCATAGTCTTCCCGACACATCAGCGCACTCGCAAGCGAATACAGATGATTATCCGGGAACTGATCCTCATAATAGAAGAATCCTTTTTGAATGGCAGATGCATCATCCGCATGCCATACGTCTTTCATCGGATCAAACGGAGCGGAAAGATACAGCTCGCTGATCCAATAGTAAGCCAGTGCCAGGCTTCGTCTGCCTGTTTCCTTCAGCATCTGAAATAAATGCTGCTGATCGGAAAGACGGCAGATGCTGTTGTTCGTAATGCCGTGCTCATATACCGGTACACCGGTAAAGATCGTTTCGTACATAGGACGAGAAGAGCTAGGCAGTTCGCCCAGCACTTCATACTTTGCCGCTTTTTGTTTTTCGCACAAATGTTCCAGATAGCCGAGATGTTCTTTTGCGTAACTTCCCTGAAGTCCGTCAAGCAGAACGTAGACTACTTTATTTTGCATATGCGATTACTTCTTCCTGCCAGGACGATGCCAGATTGGCAACAGAGTTGTCCCATGCCTCTTGATCTTCAATGAAACGGGCATTTTTGTACTGCTCATCCGGAAGCAGTTTTGCCTTTACGTCATCCGGCAAAACGACATCGTCACGGATCGGACGGGCATATCCCTTCGCCAAATTGATCTGTCCTTCATCAGAAAGGATATATTCGCGTGCCAGTGCCGCCGCATACGGATGTTTTGTGTAAGCGTTGATGATCGTGCAGTATCCGCTCTGGATCGCTCCGTCGGAAGGAACAGTAACTTCAAAGTCAGCGTTCGGATTATTTTCCTGGATCTGTGAACGATAACCAAGTGAGTTGTAATCCCACAGAACAGCTACTTCAATTTCACCTTTTTCCAAACGGGCCACACTGGTGTCTCCCATATCCAGACGTCCCTGCTCTGCCAGTTTCTTGAAGAAATCAAGACCCGGCTGAATATTGCTTTCACTTCCGCCGAAGGCAATTGCCGCACTGAGCAGACCGCTCTGTGCCTGTGTTGCGACAGAGACATCACCGATCGTTACATTGTAATCTCCTTCAAGGATATCCTGCCAGCTGGTCGGTGCATCCTTTACCAGATCTTTATTTGTAATAAAGGTAATCGTTCCGTAATAACCAATGATCCAGTTTCCATCTTCGTCTTTTGCCCAGTCAGGAATACTGTCCCAGTATGAAGTTTTATAAGGAAGTGTCAGCCCCTGTTCCATTGCGACCGGTCCGAAAGACTGACCGACATCCCCGATATCCTTTGTCGCATCATTTGCCTCGTTTTTAAAGATAGCGAGTTCTTCCGCACTGGACATATCTGTATCTGTATGCTTGATGCCATACTGTTCTTCAAGCTCTGTCCATGTTTCCACCCAGTTTGCCCATGTATCCGGCATACCTACGGAATTGACCTCTCCTTCTTCCTGTGCTTTGCTTATAATTTCATCCAATGACATGGAATTCAAGTCGATTGCGTTTTTCGTTGCCCCTTCGGAGCATCCTGTCAGGGTAGCCGCTGCCATCACAGCGCAAACTCCCATCGTCAATAGTCTTTTTTTCATTTTCTATCTCCTCCTGGGCAAAATTATACAACTCGAATATTAATTCAGAATTACAGAGAAGTTAAATGATTTTCATATTTTCCGACACAATGTTAAATCCATGTACAAAATGAAATATTCTGTTCAAAAGCAAAAAAAAAGAAGTACAGACCGACGCTGTACTTCTTTTTTTATTCAACGGAAATAACTTTCTTCTGCGGCAATGCTTTGGTCTCTTTCGGGAATGTGATCTTC